>Ga0265338_10001400_pt1 | contig 39265 bp, 52 predicted proteins | sample 42126metaG_FD_193579 | JGI IMG/M metagenome (GOLD analysis project Ga0265338, IMG submission 193579) | Rhizosphere microbial communities from Carex aquatilis grown in University of Washington, Seatle, WA, United States - 4-21-26 metaG | ecosystem: Host-associated > Plants > Roots > Rhizosphere... | reverse complement strand
GATGAGGTGCAGGTACTCCGAGCCCCTTACCTTGCAGAGCACGATGTCACCGGGCTTGAGGGTGTTCGCATCCTTCACGGGTTCGACCGTGACAAGCTGGCCTGACTCGATCTTGCCCTGCATGGAACTGCCGTGCGGGCGGAACCTCACGGTCTCGCCCGCCGCTAGTTTCGTGATGTAGGAAGAGGCCCAGCCCACGAGCGCAGTCTACCCTATCTTGAGGGTGTCCACCAAGCCCTTGACCACCGCTTCAAGCAGGTCCAGGCCCGTGCTGCCGTTGAGCAGATGATGATCGAACACCTCATCGGGGATCGCGAGCTGCTCAGTCTCGCTCTGGTGCTGCGCGGCCGCTCCCTTCAGGCCTGCCTCCTTACGCACGATGCGCACCACTTTGCCGCCTGCGGCCTTGATCAGGTCCACCTCGTTGCGGAAGCGCACGTCGGAGATGACGACCCCTTTGGCCTTCCCGGCTTCGTTCCGCTCCGCCTCGTCCCAATCCCGGCGGTCATCGAGCCAGTAGAGCCCCTTCTTCTGGTCGTAGCGTATGTTGTGGCTGGAGGTCCCAAGGAGACTCTTCGCGGTCCTGAGCGCGTACTCGACCCACACGTTCTGGTAGCAGTCGCGTCCCCACTCGCTGCCGAGCTGCTGGAGGGCGTAGCGGGGCGTCAGGAGTTCGGGACCAGAGAAGGCCTTGGGGCAGGGCAGATGGTCGCGGTAGTCCTCGGCGTCCCGGAACTTCCACTCGCAGGCGCAGCGGTCGATCGCACGCCCATTCTCGTAGGCTGTGTAGCGTCGGTACCGCTCATCCTGAGCGTTGCGTTTCTCGCTCGGGCCCCAGAGCTGCTCGTCCGAGAAGTCGAACACATCCTTGCAGATTCGTTTGAGAGGGTCTGCGAAGGCGACTTTCACGAACCCGTGGTTCTTCACGAGGAAGTCCGCCACGGTGTCCTTACCTGAGCCTGCAACTCCACATAGACCGATGATCATGAGCCTCCACATTGGGCCCAATAGCCCTAACGTGAGCGCCCCTACACCACTTGTGGCGCATGCCCTATGTGGAACCGATCAGCCGGCGGGTGGCCTTGCGGTACGCTGCAAAGACCGAGACAGCGGAGACCTTTGCAGAGGCCTTCTACGCCAGGCATCCAGCTTTGCGCCGTTTCGCACCCAAGGTGCTCGACAAGGCCTCTGGTGGTACAGGCTCCCATCCAGAGGCCCGGCAGAGCGGCGGAGAGGTGTGGCTTTTCCCCAAGTTCTGGCACCTCGATGACAAGACACGTGACTATGTGTTCACGCACGAGCTTGGGCATTACGTGCAGAGCGAGAAGCTCCCGGGCACGAAGTTCATCGACGCCTGCTCGAAGCACGGCATCGACCCCTGGGACACCTCGAATCTACCCTTCGGCCAGTTCAACATGGACGAGGAGTTCGCGGACTCGTTCGCGACCTACTTCCTCAACCACGGGGAGCTGCTCCACCGCTATCCTGAGTGGGGAGCCCTGGTACATCAGGTCGTGAATTGAAACCCCCACCGGGCTTCGACCCGGGTCTCCTGGCTTACTAGGCCGGCGTGTTCACCCTCGGCCCACAAGCCGATCGTATCTCGCGGTTCCTGTGCTCTCTGGCGCCAGAGCGCGCAGGTTTTTCCGGTGGGTGTGCGGTCGATGGCTCCGCTTACACTATGGGGGCACCGCTACTACAACCTGGGGAACCTCAGAATCAACCTATGGGGGTCGGTTACTTGAGATGGCCAGCTCGACCTGGGAGAACTTGGGGATGCTCATCGTGGCGACGTGCTCCGGCGTCGCGTGGGGTGCCTACCAGCAGGCCGAATGGGGCGACCTCGCGATGACCTCGGGGGCGATGCTCTTCGGCGTGCTGGTCGCTCTCGCGGGCTTTCGCACCCGGATAGCCGCAGAGGTCGAGGAGAAGCGGCTCCAGGTGATGCTAGAGGAACTCAGGGCTCCACGTCGGAGTCAGCCGTCGGTACCAAGGCATTCGGATCCAGGCTCCCACGGTTGACGAGCGTCTGCATGAGAGAGGCAACCCTCTTCATCGTGGCCGGGTTCGGCGGGGGAGCCTTGCTCGGGCGCGGCAGCACACTCGCGAGGTAGAATGCCTCCTCAGCGGTCAGGTCCGCAGGCTTCTTCTGGAAGTAAGACTGGGACGCCTGACCGATGCCGTAGAGGTTGGGACCGTACTGCACCACGTTGAGGTACAGCTCCATGATCTGGTCCTTCGAGAGGCAGCTCTCAAGGGCCATCGTCAAGAACGCCTCCTGGACCTTGCGGCCGATGGTCTTGGACCGGTGCAGAAAAACGTTCTTCGCGAGCTGCATCGTGATGGTGGACCCACCGCGAACGAAGCGTCCCTTCTCTACATCTGCCTTGAGAGAGTTCTCTAGTGCAGCGGGCACGAAGCCGTTGTGGGTCGGGAACGCCTTGTCCTCAAGGTTGATGACCGCCAGGGGCATCACGGATGCGATGTCCTTGAAGGGCGTCCATCCAGGAGTACCGGGCCCAGAGACCCCCACCGTGGCCTCGTCCCCTTCGCCATAGTCCATGTAGACCATGTGCTCGAACGGTTTCTTGAGAGCCTCGATCGACTTCACCGGGCAGACAGCCTTGCAGGAGTTGTGCATCGAGAGCTTCACGTCCGGCCGAAGATGTACGTCGAACCCGAGCTTGCCGTTGAACCGCAGGCCGTCAAACGCCTTGGTCTTTAGCTCGTCGGGTAGGGTGCGTACCCACTCGTTGCAGTCTTCATCCCCTGAGACACTGAACGTGCTCAGGTTCGCCGTGATCGAGGTGGAGCCCATGTGGACCGTGACCGGCTGATCCCGCACATGCTCGGGGTCGAACGACGTCCACACAAGCTTGACGGTCAGCGGCTCCTCGAACACACGGTTGGCTAGGAACCTCACCTCGCGCGCACCCGCGTCCACGCGCGAGGTGCCTTGCGGGGACTTCACGTAGGAGACCCTCACATTGAAGGCTGTGGTCTGACCAGAGCCCGCCTCTGCGATCGTGAGGAGCCTTGATCCGTCACTGTCGCGTGTATCGAGGTACTCCACGTCCTTGAACATGAAGTTCTCGGGCGCGAACTCGTCCGGGAAGTACCTTGCGATACCCGGCAACCAGTCCGCTGGGACGTAGACCATGCCCAGCTTTGCATGCTTGCCGTCCTTGGAAACACAGGGACGGCCGTACTCTGAACTGCCGTACGCGACGGTCACTTGCCCTTCGATCTCCGCGTCATCGAAATGACGATAGAGGATGAAGTTGTCGAAGCAGACCTCCCCGCCAAGCACGCTGGCCTGGTGCAGTTGCACCTCGAACGCGCCCCGGTGGATGACAGCAGACAGCCCCGTAGCCTCGATGGTATGCCGGTCGGTGGCCTCACCGCTCCCCGGCTTGTCCTTCTCTCCGAGCGTGTAGTCGAGGTCACCCCCCACGATGTGGACGGACTCGTCATCGACGTTGATGTACACGAGCGGAAAGGTGCCATGCACGTTCGGCTTCTCCACGCGCACGTGGTGCAGGACGACCTCGTGCCGGTGCACCTCGATGGACCCATCGACGAAGACGTACGGGGCCCGCTCCGCGAGCTTGTGGCGCACGTACGTGGGCGCGTAGCGGTACAGCCCGTAGCCACCTCCGCAGAGGACGGCAGCAAGGGTGATCACGGCTACGATGGTCCTACGGGCCCATCGGGGCAGCTTGACGTTGCGAAGGGAGTTCATTGGGTCAGGGTACTGGTTCGCCGATCCAGCCGCCCACGTCAAGTATTAGGGGACGAGCGCGCCGAGAGAGCGCTTCAGGTTCTCGCGAGCGGGGGCCTCGTATGCGTCGCGAAATCGCTTCGTTGCGTAGATGTTGGGCCGCGCCAGAAACTCGTTGAGGATCTTGCCCCTACCCAGGCGGAACTGTTCCCACGGGACGAACTCGTACTCCAGACGGATGTCCTTCTCGTACTGGTCGAAGACCTCCGGTTGCTCACCCAGGATCGACAGGTCCACGTCCACCAGGTACTTGAATCGGTCGGCCATGTTCTCGACGCTGGCAGCGTGCTTCGTGTAGGGAATCATCTCGGCAACCTCAGCGAGGAGTTTCTCGTTGAGGTCCATCCGGCGACCCGCCCTGTGCATCGCGAAGGTGCTCTCGTCCTCGTTGTTCGAGCGACCGGGGACGTACACGAAGTCGTGCCACCAGAGCGCCAGCTCCACATGGCCGAGATCCGCGCCCGTGGGCACGAGCGCATCCATGACGTCCAGGCACGCCTTGATGTGCTGGAGCGAGTGGTAGTGCCGGCCCGGTCCCGAGTACGCCTTCACAAGATCTGAGAAGGTCTCGTCCGCAGCGTTCATGTTCGCACCGAGGCTCTTGGCGAAGACCATCCAGCGGGTCTCAAGCTGCTCTTCGAGGGTCATACCTCTCTCCTTAGGCTCGATGATGACGATGTCCAGCTTTGGGAGATCGACCGTGAGCCGAAGCTGAGCCGGATCCGTGATGAGCTTCTTGCTGTCGATGCTCTCGGGTTCGCACACATGCCCGTGCTGACGCAGCAGCCAGAGGATGTCCTGGACAGGGATGCGCTGCTCCTCCTCGTCACGCCCTCGAACCACCAGAGAGTCCTGTTGGATGGCCACGATACCGTCGAAGTCGAAGCCTGGCCCATCGATCAGAACGGCTGTCTCTCCGGGTCCAGGTTCCCCGGCTACGCGGTGCCACATGCGGCGGATCTACACCACTCAGTCGAAGACCGTAGAGACAGAGCCGAGCACGACCCGGATCTTGTGGCGGCTGCCGAGCTGGTAGGTCTCGAACTCGCTGTAGCCCTTCGGTGTGTAGGACCAGGAGTCACCTTTGCGGCCCGTGAATGTGACCGTGTAGCTCTCCTCACGACCGGACTCACGCTCCTGCTCGCCATCCTGCAAGGGCGGCGGGGTCGTGTCGGGCCACCGGACATCGGCTGTGGTGCCGTTCGCAAGGGCATCCCTGTTGTGGCTCCAACCCCAGAAGTCCCACTCGTAGAAGGTCGCGTAGATGGGCAGGTCTGCGTAGTCGCTCACGTCGCAGGTCTTCGGATCACAAGTCGTGGAGGTCTGGCAGACGGGGTCGCCTTGCGTGCACTTCTTGAAGCCGTTGTTCTGCTTCACGCACACGGGCTGTGGGGTCACACACCCGTAGGTCTGCGTGCGGCAGTTCTTCGTGCCGCAGAGGGCTGCATCGGTCACCCGGTGATGGCCGATCAGCACATGGTAGTTCCACCCGTTCTGACGTTGACCATCGTTGGCGACGTTGAGGGCACCGCTCGGCAAGGTGAAGCCGCTGTCGTGCTGCAACGAGTAGCGGTCGATGTGGATGGTCCGCTGCCATGCAAGCGCCGTGACCTTGCCGTGCAGGTCGAGGGGCTTGAGCAGGAAGAAGAGGCCGATGACGATCGCCACGATGACCGGGGCCGCAATCAGCCAGAAGGGGAGGCTGCGACGCCGCTTCGTGTATTGCAGCGGGGGGATGGATCGCTGCTTCCAGCCTTCAGGCTTGGTCGGCGCTTCAGCCGTGAAGGAAGACTTCGTGACCGGACGCTTCTCCCCCTGCTGCTGCGAAACCCCGCACCGTACGCACTCCCCGTCGTCACGGCGCTCAGCCGCTCCGCAGTACTGGCATGACCAGTCCTCTCCCGCTGCGGCCTGCTTGGCGAGCTTGGGGTCCACGACAGGGGTCAGGCTGCCATCGTCGATGTCGCCCTCCACATCCGTCTTGGGGGCCCCGCAAACGTGGCACACCTTCAGGTGGCCTTCGTTGCTGTGGGCGTTCGCGCACTTCCAGGTCAGCTCGACGTAGAACTCACGGGGCATGACCCCACTATTACACCACTCGGTGAAGCGCGTCTCGCACGAGCGTACGTGAGACCCTGATGCCCGGCAGGATCTCGCCAAGCCAGTGCTTTACGACAGCCGGCACCGCATGCGGGCCGTAACCGACCAGCATGCCGACGGCCTCGCAGAAAGCCTCTTCGCTGTTCTTCGACGCGTAGGGGGTGATGGGGTTCTTGGGCGCGAAGAACTTGTCTCCATCGGCGAGCAGCTTTGCAGCTTCCTCGCGCTTTGTGAAGCCGGCCATGCCGACCTGTTTCGTCCAATACGCCGCATCTACCGCGATCGACAGATCCGGGTCCGACTCTCTGATCGACTCCGAGAAGTCCGACGCGTAGGACATGCTCTCAGGCCATTGGGCGAGTAGCTTTTGAAGGTCGATCGGCTCGTAGTCCCCACGGATGGCCCCGTCCCAGAACGTGCGATCTGCGGCACTCAAGTAGCTCCTGTGCAGGTGGTGCCCCATTTCATGAGCGATGACCTGAGCAACGCGTTGGGCGTTCTTGTCGTCGAAGAACGCATCCAGCGTGAACTCCAGAGGCTGCGAAGGTCCAAGGTAACGGCCACCTTCGTCAAGCGCGCGTGACCACGCGATGACCTTGATCGGCAGCATGTGGTGCAGCATGAGGGGGAGCACCTGTGCGGCTCGGCGGCGGAAGACCCTCAGTCCTTCTTTGAAGCGCTCCATGTAGTCGCGAGCGCGTTCATCGTTCTCGTCGTAGCCCTCGACGATCACCTTGAAGCCCTCCATCTCCACTTGGTCCAGGCCCGGCACCTTGACCGTGTACTCGGTCTTGTCGCGCGTACGCTGGTACCATTCAAGGAAGGACTTCATGGCAGCCCAGAACGTGCGAGCCTTATCCTTGACTCGGTTAGCCCAACGCGGGCTCTGTTCGGTGAACTCCCGGAAGCGGGCCTCCTCCGAGTAGTAGTCGTCAGCCCGCGAAATGGGCACGCGCATCTCGATGTACAAGTCCCATCCTGTCTTGCGCAGCTCCTTGTCGAACCAGCGCCGGTCCCCGTCCGAGATGGTGTTGTCGTACTTGAAGTCGCGGTTCAGGAAGTGCTCGAAGAAGAGGTCCTTGAACCGTGCGTTGTAGATGCGGAACGCATCATCAAGCTCGTGCGCCGTCGCATAGTCGTGCACGCGCGGGACGTTCTTCATCAGGGTCAGGAAGTCCTTGCGGAGCTTCTCGATGAGCCCAACGTCGATGATCACGTCCTTGGCGATCAAGCGCCGGTCGTACGTGTACGTCACACCCCAGGGAGCCAAAAAAGGACAACCGGGTTGATTCTGATGGGACCCGGGCTGTAGTACCCCCAGAAAGGAGATTCCCCGGGTTTTTCAGCTGTCCCCAACATGGGGCCGGCTTCCGGACTGGGCCCTAGACCAGTCCTGAGCGGGCTGCCCACCCCAAGACACTTGCCACCAAAGGCCATGGGTGTTACCACAACTAGGTGAACTTCCTTGGCCTTGACCCCCAAACACAAAACATGAGGAACCAGATGAGAACCCAGAATATCCTCCAGGTGATCAGCCGCGAGGCCGAGAAGATCCAGGAGAGCCAGGTCAGTCTCGACAAGCAGAAAGACCAGCTCGCAACGAAGCTCGCGCAGTACGAAAGCTCCATCTCCGAAGAGCTGTCGCTGCTCAAGAACATCCGCACCAGGCTCACGCCCGCCGACGTGTCGTCACCAACCGTGACGCAGCCGAGCAACGTCAATCGCAACGTGACGGTTGCTCGCGAAGCGCCCAGGTCGATCCTGGCCCGCATCGCGTTCATCCTGATCGACGCGAACAAGCAGCTGTCCACCGACGAGATCGTCGCTGCGCTCAAGGATCGCGGCCAAACCCCCGACGCGAAGGACGTACGGTTCTACGTGGGTCAGCGGCTCGCGGCATTCAGCGCCGATCGGGAGAAGGCGACCAAGAACGATGTCCTGCTGCGCGTCGGCAAGCGCTCGGGCATCTACGAGATCAACCCGAAGGCCATCGTCTCGCTCGGCCGCAATCGCAAGGTCAGCGTCGAGGACCTGCGTAGCGGCGTCGTTCCGGCTCCCGTCGTCGCCAGCAACAGCAACGGGGGTGCCTCGGAAGAGGTCAAGCCCCGCAACAAAACCGACGTGAAGGCCAAGGTCCTCAAGGCCCTCAAGGAGATGCGCAAGCCGGCCAGCTTCACGGCCATGGCGGCAGCGGCGAAGGTCGAAGCGAAGAGCTTCCAGGGCGTCGGCATGGCCTTCTTCAAGGCGGGTCTGCTCAAGAAGACCCGCAAGACCGACGACGAAGGGCGCAAGCTCTACGAGATCGTTCACCCGAAGGTCAACGCCGCCATCAAGGGGGCTGCGTAAGCGGCCCGAACCAGATGAAAGAGGCAGCCCTCACCATCGGACGGGATAAGGTCTTCGTTGACGTTGACAAGCGCAACGTTGGCTTCCGCCTCGTCCAGGTCGAGTACCTCTTCCTCGGCTTCGACCGCTACGGCCGCCACGTGCAACACGCCGCGTGCCGTATCCTGACAGCCGGGGGTCGTCCGTGCGACTTTACGGACACCCCCTGGCTGAAAGGATCAGGCGCCATCGGTCAGATCACGTTCATCCAGACCGACCGCCTCCAGACCCTCCGGTACTACCAGCCGGCACCCGAGCCCTCGTTCGACATGTTCGAGGCGTTCAACCCCGTGTCGGCCGCCGCGTGAGGGACGTTCGCTGGCGACGGACGGGTCTGCTACTGGCGATGCTGAGCCTCGAAGTATGGCTCTCAGGGCTCGCTGTGGCTCCCCTACTTCACGATCTTGTGGCACGCGTAGGACCGCTGCACTTCCTCTTCGGGTGGTCGGCGCTGTACATCCTCACCACTGTGCTCAGCCTCATTGCTTTGAGCGCCTCTAAGCCCTACCGCAACTGGTCAGAGGTCGCCCAAGAGCTACTCGGGCGGCACGGAGAACGACTTTCATGACTGCCACCATCCACTGGCACGGCGTCCAGGGAGGCCAGCGAGGCTCCTGGACGACCACCATCAACAACTACCCAAGCGGCGAGCCCGTCATCAACTTCCCCCGGGACGCCTACGTCGAGAAGCTCATGATGCGCCCGATGTCGATGCTCGACTTCATGGGCGGCCTGTTCTTCATCGATGCCCTGCTCGAACGGGGGCAGTCCCCGCCGGTGCTCATCCTGCCGTTCGTCCCTGGAGCGCGGCAGGACCGCATGAACTCCGAGGGCGACTTCCTCTTCACAGCGAAGTCCATCGCGAAGGAGATCAACGCCCGGGGCCTCAAGAGGGTCACGATCCTCGACCCCCACTCCGAGGTCATCTCGGGGATGATCGACCGCTGCCACATCATACACGCGCACGAGTGCCTGCGACGTGACAGGCCCGGGACCGGAACCTACCGGGGAGACCTGCGCATCGAGATGGCCGCCTACCAGGCTGTCATATCCCCCGACTCCGGCGCCGAGAAGCGTGCTGGGGCCGTCGCCAAGGCCCTCGGCCTGCCGCTGGTCCACGGGTGGAAGACCCGTGACGTGGCGACCGGCAAGATCACAGGCTTCGGCCTGGAGCGCGCAGAGGTCAGCGGGTACGTCCTGGTCGTGGACGACATCTGCGATGGAGGCGGTACGTTCATCGGCCTGTCCTCCGTCATCAAGGAACGCGGCCTCAAGGCGGACCTGTTCGTCACACACGGCATCTTCTCTCAGGGGACCACCAAACTCCTGGAGCAGTACGAGAGGGTGTTCTGCACGGACTCCATCGATGGTGACCGGCCCGGTGTAGAGGTCATCCGTACCTGTAAAAAACTATTCGAAGGGACCTTCTGACCATGCGAAGCATCTTCCTGCGCGACACGTTCGTGCCCGACCCGATGACCCTCATCGACGGGTACAAGTTCGACCACCGTCGCCAGTACCCGAGGGGCACCAGCAGGGTCAACTCGAACTGGACTCCTCGCAGCTCTCGGATCCCCGACCACAAGAAGGTCGTCTACGTAGCCGGCCAGTACTTCCGTCAGCGCATCCTCGTCGAAGCCTTCCGGGAGTTCTTCGGGGACAGTGAGGACGCCGCCGCCAAGCGCTACGAGCGCCGCACGAACGGCTACCTCGGTCCCAACACCATCGGGACGGACCACATCCGGCAGCTTCACCGGCTCGGGTACATCCCGCTCCTGTTCCGAGCCGTCCCCGAGGGTACCGCCGTGCCTCTCCGTGTGCCGATGGTCACCATCGAGAACACGCACGAGGACTTCGCGTGGATGCCCAATTATTTCGAGACCATCATGTCGTGCGAGCAGTGGATCCCCTGCACGTCTGCGACGACAGCGCTCGGGTTCCGACGCATCCTCGAAGCAGCGGCCAAGAAGACCGGAAGCCCTCCCGAGTTCGTGGACTGGCAGGGACACGACTTCTCCTTCCGAGGCTTGCCGGGCCTCGAAGCCGCCATGCTCTCTGGCATGGGTCACCTGCTCTACTTCACCGGCACGGACACCGTCCCTGCGCTCGACCTCATCGAGGACTACTACGGGGTCCCCGAGGGCTACCTCATCGGCGGCTCTGTCGCGGCCACGGAGCACTCGGTCATGTGCGCAGGCGGCGAGGATGGGGAGCTGGAGACATACTCCAGGCTCCTGGACCTCTATCCGTCCGGCATCCTGTCGGTCGTTTCCGACACGTGGGACCTGTGGCACGTCATCACCTCGATCCTGCCGCAGCTCAAGGACCGCATCATGGCGCGCCCCGGCAAGCTCGTCATCCGGCCGGACTCAGGAGACCCCGCCGACATCCTGTGCGGAGACCCGAGAGCCCTCGCAGGCAGTCCTGCCTCGAAGGGGGTCGTGCGCCTCCTCTGGGAGATCTTCGGCGGAACGGAGACCTCGACGGGTCACAAGCTCCTCGATCAGCATATCGGCGTCATCTACGGCGACTCCATCACGGCAGAGCGGGCAACGGCGATCACTTCTCGCCTCGCAGCCCTCGGCTTCGCATCGGCCAACGTCGTGTTCGGAGTCGGCTCGTTCACGTATCAGTACGTTACCCGCGATACCTATGGATTCGCCATGAAGGCTACGTGGGTCGAGATCGACGGCAAGGGCCGCAACATCTACAAGACCCCAAAGACCGACAACGGCATCAAGAACTCGGCTCGCGGCCGCCTCGCAGTGCTCAGAGGGTCTGACATGGAGCTGCACCTCATCGAGCAGGCGACGCCCGAGCAGGAAGCTGCGTCCCTTCTGCGGCCTGTCTGGAAGGACGGCAAGCCGCTCCTGCACGAGACCTTCGACATGGTCCGCACTACGGCCAGGCTCGCCCTGGAGGAGGCTCCCTGATGGCCCGTGTAGCCACCCACGAAGAGACGAACGATCAGCGGTTCAAGCGTCAGAACAAGGAACGCGAAGACCGTATCGCCGCGTGCCCCGTCAAGGAGACCGATCTCCTGCCCATCAGCCGGGGCACGGACAAGTGCATCTCGTACGTCACCCTCGATTGGGGGAACTACGACGATCGCATCACCTGGCTCAAGTTCGGCGAGGCATCCCTTCGCACGAACGATCGCCGGGATGGGCGGTGGAACCTCGAAGCCCGTATGGGTCTAGGCGCCACGGACCCAGAGCACGACACGGCGTTCGCTCTCCGGTTGCCGCTCATCGGCGTCGAGTTCGAGTGGGCCGACCACCACCAGTTCCGGTTCCACGGGTTCGTGGACCCTAGCGCCGGAGAGGGTCGCCACCCGACCTTCCACGTTCCGCTGCCAGGCTACAACCCAACCAAGCACCCCGAAGCCGAAACTTGCAACGGGGTCTACGACGAGAAGAAGGGGCAGTACTGCAAATGGAACGACAAGAAGAAGCACATCATCGTGCCCGAGGGCTTCTACGTTCCGCCGTTCGACGCCGAGCTGTACAAGCTCGTCGCGGGCAAGAAGGTCGAGATCGTCATGGGCAAGAAGCATGGCAAGGAAGATGAGGACTGAGAACTTGGCCCCGTGAATCCAACGCCCGTACGCTGGGCTCATGAAGGTCACATTCGCTGTCGAACTAGACGTAAATGAAGAGCTTTCGGCCTCCGAGGCCCACCGGCACCTGACCGCCCTCAGGGTGCTCGTTCATCTGGCCGCCAAGCCTTGCTTCCGGGGCATAAATGTGAGACCAATTCAAGCTCAACTGCCAAGCAGGAAACGCCATGCTGAAGATCGTTCGAGTCGTACCGCTGGTCCTGTTCATCCTCCTCTTCTCGGGGCTCGGACAGGCTGACAACAGTTCTGCGATCCTCAAGGCCATCTCGGAGTGCTTCCACCCCTTCTCGGACTATGTGGACGGCCAGATCGGGAGCCCCTACCAGGTGAGCGAGCACACACGAGCCATGGACGGGCACGTGCGTTACCGTCAGCTCGACAACCATGTCAAGCGGATGCCCTTCCAGCTCCAAGTTCGAGACGTAGACGGGGAACGCATGTGGCGTGTCGTGCCCGACGATGAAAACGACTCCGGGCAGTTCGGGCCAAGCACCACATGCAACATGCGTCAGTGGCACAGCGGGTCGGGGAACTGACCATGGAGTGGGACTTCCTCCGGCGTGTCAACGCACACAGGATACCGCAGTGATCCGCGCCATCGGCTTCGAGGGAGTCCCGGGCCCGCAACGACAGCCAGCTCGCCTGGCTGCGATTTTCGTGGACGACGACAACTGCCGAGTCACGTGGAAGGGCTCGGGCTTCAAGCGACTGTCCACAAGACCCATCACACACCTGCCGTCCACCAGCACCACACGCGTTGAACCACCCATCGAGGCCATCGGGGACTCCTCCTTCCTCGTCCTCGACAGTCGGGACCTAGATCTCTGGCGTGCTGCCTCCTACCAGAACGAACCCCCTAACGCCTTGCCGGGTCCCGAAAAGGTTGGCGACCAGATGAGGGCCATCGGGGGGATGTGCCACGCGTGGCTCTGCACCCCCGCTGCTGCCGTCCGGGTGCTCGGCGCCCTTCGTGATGCCGCTATCTGGGATCTGTCAGCGGCCATCGCGAAGAAGGACGACATCCGGGTCTACGAGCTTGCCTGGCGCGTCCACCGGTGCGCCGTCAACGACGATGACGTCTTCATGGCCATCGCTGCCCTGGAACAGTTCCACCCGGACCGCGCAACCGATCTCCTCAAGGGGCACTTCTACGAGATGCCCGTCGAGACGCAACAAGCTTCGCTCAGCACAGCTCGTGTACGACTCAGTGCCCTCTTGAGTCTAGTCGCCTAGGTCCTCTTCGCGCCCCCGGTCTTCGAGGACAAGGTAGCCGGGGTGGAGCCCATCATGAACTTCACGATGGCATCGACAACAGAGCAGAACGCACTTGTCCAGCTCTCGTTGAACCCGAACCCACGCCATCACCCCCGACGAGATCTCGAAATCCTTTTCTTGGGGGTTCAGGTGATGAAAGTCGAAAGCTGCCGATGATCTGTCGTAGCCGCATATCGCGCATCGGCCGCCCTTGTAGGCGACCGCGCGATCCCGAAGGTCACGCCGACGTACAGCAGCCCTCTGCCTCCGCTGCCACCGCTCTGCATCCGATCGGATCTTCATCTGCCAGAGCAAGCGCCATCGGTGTAGTAGTGGGGTATGTGGGCCAGAGACGACGAGGACGAGCTGGTCCGCAACATCGGGTTCGAGGCCGGCATGCGTGATCGTGAACAGCTGAAGAAGCCGTCTCCCATCCCTGCCAAGGCGCCTGAAGAACCCACGGGTGCGCACGCTCGCTACACCGCTCGCATCGGCAAGTTCGAAAAAGATGGGCGCCCCGTGCCCCGTCTACGTCATCACGCGCTATGGCTGCTGCACAACTGCGTGGCCCACCCGCTCCTGGCCGTGATGGGCAAGAACGTCTCGCCTGTCGCTGTGGAGTTCCACGAGCTGACGAGCCAGTGGCTCAATCACAAGACAAACCCACGCTGGCCTTCACCTCCGTTCGAAAAAGCTCGATACCGCTACGTTGTCGAGTTCCAGATGCCCGAGGTCAAGAAGACTGGCTTCTGGGTCCTGCACAATGTCGTGGCCCACACAGCCATCGGCCTGCTGCCCTGCCGAGCCACCTTCGACCTGCACGACTGGACCGCCAAGAAGATGGAAGTCCCCCACTGGGTCTGAGATGATCCCCGAGAAGCTCGCACAGGAGATCGCCGCTGCGGACTACGTGGTGGGATCCGACGAATGCGGCTACGGAGCGTGGGCTGGTCCGCTTGTCGTCTGCGCGGCCATCATCCCGAAGAACTGGTCCCACGCTTCGTACGTCAAGGACTCCAAGGACTTCTCGGGCGCGAACAAGGAGACCAAGCGTATCGAGGTCTGCCGCAAGATCATACCCTCCGACATCCTTTTCTCCGTCCTCGGAGTGTCCCACGAGGAGATCGATCGCGTAGGCGTGTGGAGCGCGCTCAAGACCGCCCATCGGAAGGCCATCGACCAGGTGCTGCTCAAGCACAAGGAGACCGGTCGCGCCGGCAAGGTCATCGTCATCGTGGACGGCAACATCCCCTTCGAGGGAGCGTTCTCCTTGCCCAAGGCGGACGCCCTCGTGCCCGCTGTATCGGCCGCGAGCATCCTCGGCAAGGTGACCCGCGACAAGGCGATGATCGCTCTCGCGGTCAAGTACCCCGGCTACGGCTTCGAGAAGCACAAGGGCTACGGTGGCGGGGCTGACCACGCCCACACGGTGGCCCTCGACAAGCTCGGACCCTGCGAGATCCACCGCAAGAGCTACAGTCCCATCCGGGCCCGCTTGAAAGGTCCTGCTGAGAACGGCCTCTTCGATCTGGCGACAAGCGGGGAACTGGACGACTGACGGTGTAGGGGCCGGCGTGAAGCCCGCACGTCCGTTCCTCAAGTGGGTTGGTGGTAAGACACAGCTGCTCCCTACGCTGCTGTACCTCATCCCGAAAGAGATCAAGACCTACTACGAGCCCTTCACGGGCGGGGGGTCTGTCTTCTGGGCTCTGGCCGAAGAGAAGCGCTTCAAGAAGGCTGTACTCAACGACTGGAACGCGGAGCTGACCAACACCTATACGGTCATCCGCGACATGCCGGACCAGCTCATCTCCCAGCTCAACATCTTCGCGGATGAGTACACGGCCGACTCCGAGGGAACCTTCGACACGATCCGGGCGTTCGATCGGGATGACTTGTCGCAGCACAGCAAGGTGATCCGCGCGGCTCGAATGATCTTCCTCAACAAGACCTGCTACAACGGCCTGTACCGGGTGAACAAGTCCGGGCAGTTCAACAGCCCCCTCGGCAAGTTCGACAGTCCCCCGACCATCTGCGACGAAGAGAACCTTCGCGCTTGCAGTGATGTGCTGGCAGAAGGCACCACCATCCACACTGGGGACTTCGCCAAGGTCGTGAAGGACGCTGTAGAGGGAGACGTCGTCTACTTCGACCCTCCGTACGAGCCCATCTCGAACACAGCTGACTTCACCTCGTACACGTCCGTGGGCTTCGGCATGGACGATCAGCTACGACTCGCCACCTTGTTCAAGGAGCTGGCAGGTCGAGGCGTTCGGGCCTTCATGTCCAACCACGACACGCCAAGCATCCGTGAGATGTACGAGGGCTTCGAGATCGTCACCGTCAAGGCCCGACGCAACATCAACAGCAAGGGTGACTCACGCGGCCACGTCATGGAAGTGATCGTCGTGAGCCACTCCGTACCGAAAGAGGAGAGCCTCTTCGATCTCGCGATGGAGCTGGACTAGCCTAGCTTGGGGGGCTTGGGGAACTTCAGCCACTGGTTGCGGGCTAGCAGGTCGTAGAGCACGGGCTCAAGGAAGGACACGACCATCTCCTCGCGTGCTGTGCGCTGGTCCCGGGTCTTGCCTCCCAGGACCTTCTCTTTCATGTCCCCACTGTGCGCGTGGAAGCAGACGTGAAGAAGCTCGTGCAAGAGCTTCATCTTGAGGAACGACTCGTCCTGGCACCACGCGATCTCGATGATGCCCGTTTCCTCGTCGTAGTACGCGTCACAAGGAATCCCATCCAGTACGATGGGCTTCTTCGTTACGTATACACGGACTTCACTTCCGTGAACCGCGACCTTGCACCATAGTCGCCGCCCCTTCATCGGGTGACCTCACTCCCCACCCCGAACAGGAATCTCTTCGCGGTAGGCGGTGTCGTCCTCGATCTGCTGAGGCTTCTCCATCTCGAAGTACGCGCGGTACTCGTGGATAAAGGAGCGCATCGTCCCGTGCGCAGTCAGGTCCCAGGAGAGAATCATCCCCCCGATGGCCGGTGCGCCGCCGAGCGACTTGGAGAAGGCGCTTCCGCCACCCTGGAAGGTCGGGCAAGCAACGGCATGAACGCCACGCTCGTAGACGTGGCAGTAGATGTGCCAGTGGCCTGCAAGCAGGATGTTCGGCTTCTCGCCCGAGGCGTACTTCTCGATGTGCTTCTGGAGCGCGTACGAGCGGGCGTACGACACACCCGATCGCGGATGCCAGAGGTGAACGATGGCGCCCTTGACCCTCAGGAAGGCGCCGCGGTTGCCGTAGAAGTGGATGTCGTTGCGGCCGCGCTTCTTGAAGTAGCCCGTCAAGAAGTGTCCGACGTCCACACCGCACGACTCCGTGAAGGTGAAGTCGTGGTTGCCCGTGATGCACCGGTAGTTGAGCCCCGGCAGTTGCGGCAAGACCTCGAATAGATCCTGCGCCTGCTCATCCAGACCCACGTGCGAGACCTCGAAGACGCCATGCTTGTACATGCCGTCGAGAACGTCACCCGGGTGGAGGATCTCGCGGACGCCTTGACTGTAGGCGTAGTGGATGAACTCCTTGAGCTGCTCTCTGAGGCAGTACTTGGAGCCCAGGTGCGTGTCCGAGATCACGGCGACCTTCTGACGCTCACCGATGATCGGAGCGATCCCGATCTGACGGACTCGCTCTTCAGGTTGAGCAGACTTGATGCCTACGTGGTTGTTCTCCACGTGGACACTGATCCCCAAGTCCTTCGCCTGAGCGATGAGGCTACGGGTCTTGCCCGGGGAAAGGTCCAGCTTGTCGCACAGGTCGGCAAAGCTGATCGGGCCCCGCTTGGACACCTGCACCAGCTTGTGAAGAGGACTACCGGGCTCGAAGTCGCCCCCGTCCTCTTCACCATCCTCATCAACCTCGTCGTCGCCATCACTGCCGGCATCGAACCCAGCTGTAGGCTCATCGCTGGCCTCATCAGGTTCCGCGCAGTACGTGGAAGGCGGCCCAAGTTCCTGTCGTAGGAACACAGACCGCAGTGCGTGTGCAGTGACGTCTCTGCCGACGATCCGTTGAATTTCTTCAATGGCTTCGCGGAATCGACTCACTGGGTATTTACGCAGTATCTCTCTGGCCCTGCGTAGGTCAGCCCCCGTCCATACAACCATCTACATCTCCAATGGTGCGGCGTGTTTGCCCGACTCGCGAGCCCTGTAATTTACAGGTCTTGCTAGGTGAACCCTATAGAGAGAACCTCGGTTTATTGCGGTCAAATGGGTGTGGAGTTCTCCAAATAGGACACCCAAGTTTGAATGCCGTGATGCATGTACTGTTCAAGTGCCAGCAGTCCTTGCTGCGGCGCTTGGTGGTCATGGAGAAGCCGTAGACCCACTCGGGACACATCCTCAACTGAGTCCGCCTTCGCGACCCAATCCGACGGGGCCCAGTCAATGGCATCCGACACAACAGCCGGTACACCCTCAGAGATAGCGTCTGCAACTGTGAGGTTGAACGTCTCCGTGAAGCTGACTTGCAGGTAGAGGTCCATCTTGCTGATGGTCTTACGGAACGCCTTCCACGGCTCCCATGGGGACTCAACGAGCTTGGCGTAGTCGAGCCCCGAATAGAGATTGCGCATGGCTGTGAGAATGCCCTTGGCCCCAGCGTTCTCCTCCCGGTTGACCGAGACCCAGAACTCCACCTTCTTGCCCTCATGTTGAGCGATCAGAAGAGCGGCGGCTGCTGCTGTCATGTGATTCTTGAGAAGCCTCAGGGCACCGAAGCTAGCAATACGCAATACACCAGGGTCATGCGGATGCTGGTGCCTCTTGTGCTCCAAATCGTACAGATTCGGCAAGTAGGTGCAGGGTGTGCTGTACGCAACCCGTAGGAAGTGGGCCAGACGCGGACTGTTGGCCGACACTGTCAGGTTGGGCGTAGTCCTAGCCAGTTCGATCATCTCCCGGATGATGCGGACAGCAGGGGGCTCAACCTGTAGGAAACCCACCTGCGAGTGGGCCCGCACTGCGAACAGTGTCCCAGGGAACGCAGCTACCAACCGCTTCAAGGCAGGGATGTCGAGCCAGACAGCCTCAATGACGACATGTGTAGGTGTCTCGGGAAGCTCCTTGAGCTTCTTCAACACATCGTCAGGCTCTGGTACTCCGAACACATCGACATGTACACCGAGGCGACGCAGTACAATCCCAGTTTGAATTGCATTTACGCCAAGACCCACATGACAGAGGCCCCCGGCCAAGAAGTTGCGGAAGAAGACAGCGAGATACACCGACGGCCACCTCGCCTAAACGAGAGCCAAAGGTGAACTATCGCCTACGAACCGGTGAGGAAACGAGCAGCGATACGTGCGGCCATGTCGCAGGCAGCTGTTTTAACGGCCGATGTACCATCGTTCGTGTACATGACTTCCAACCCAGGGTCCAAGTACGTGAATCGGATCATGTCTGCCTGCAAACCGACTTCATCCGCTACCTTGTCCAATGCTTGGAAGAACTCCCCACGTAGAACCTTCGTTCGAGCCCGCTTCTGAGGGGGCAAACTAGGACCCGACGCCCGTGTCTCTGCCAAGGCATCTCGCATCCGCCGATTCGCGTTGTGGCCCTGGATGTCCTTCATGGACAGCTTGAACTTGCCCAAGTAGCTCTGGACCATCTCAGCCGTGACCTTGCCAGTGTCGTAGACGAACAGGGCGTCGTTGTCGTCCTCTGAGGTCTCGTACGCTGTCTGTAGGGCCTGAATGACGTCACGGTTCGCTATCGCCCGCCTCTTGCCAGCGTTGCGGTAGAAGGCCGACCAGTCCTCCTCCCCCACCTCGATGTTGCTCCGGCGCCAGCCAACGGGGTCCTCGTTGGTCTCTACCATCAAGCCCACAGCGAGGGCGGTCAGGAACCTATCAGGGTCGCTCGACTTTAGGTCGCGCCGTATCTTGCCCTGCATGTCCTCTACAGAGGCCCGGATCCGATTCAAGCGGCGAACCGTAGAACGGGCCTTGCGCTGCTCGCTCGTCATGTTCTTGGCGTTTGCACGCACCAGTACGTCGTAGCTCATTGATCGCTTTCTTCATCGGCAGCGGGCACACTCTCGGGTGCCTTGCCGGTCTTGATGACAGCCAGGAGCCACTCCGAGGGTTCCGGCTTGAGGTGGCCGAGCACGAAGGTGGTCATTATCTCCGCGAACCACTCGACCTGGTTCTTCCGTGAGTAGGTGGTAGGCGCCCAATCGTGCTGCTGCACCTCGTAGCGATCATCATGCTGGTCGAGCTGCGCGGTGAGCGCCTCAGACACCTCATGACGCTCCTTCTCAACCTCGGCCAGTTCCTTCTCCTTAGCCAGGTCCTTACCCACGTAGGTCAACGTGGAGGCGGCTTCCGGTACAACGAGAGGACCTGGACCACGACGGTACACCGAATTGCGAAAGAGGTACTTCTCCGGCGCTTCGATGATCTCGATGAGAAGTTCCCTGCCACGCTTGCCGACGAGCTTCCCCTTGATGTGGTACTGGACACCGTCCATCCAGGTGTCGTACTCGACTACGGTTCCCTTGCGCGGGAGTGGTTTGTGGATGTTCTGCTCCTCTTGCAGAGCGAAGTACCTCTTGTTGAGCGCATCAAACCGGCGCCTCAGCACGTCACGTGCACCCCCGGACTGCGTCCGCTTCTGGCGCATGGCCCATATGAAGCGCATGAGCACTTCCTGATTGTGCTCACCGCCGGGCACCACCTTGTCGTGGTAGTAGTGCCCAAGCTCGTGGATCAGAGTGTGTACCAAGCTCGCGTCCTTGTACGCTTTGGGTGCCACCTGAATCTGTGGGGGGTTGGACCCGATGAAGTATAGCGCAGCTGCGTGTGCTGCCCCGCTTCCATGCAGCGCAACGTTGAAGTTGTCCCGAAGGGGAACACCAGCGCTCGCGTACTTCTGCTCCGCTTCGAGAAGCAGCTTCCCGACTTCGTCAATGTGGTCTGCGTGCTGCTTGATGTAGCGCACCCTGAACCGACCGAACTGCTTTTCGAAGACCTCCGCTGCCGCATGTCGGCTATGGATCTCGTCCCGAAGGCTGTCTGTTGGAGCCATGCCCCAGTTCTGGCGAAGCTCCTGCTCGTACCCAAGCGTATCCAGTTGCGAGACGCCAATCTGCGCTGCGGCCTGACCCTCATCCAGGCCGTCCATGATGGCGTGCACGTACTCATGCACCTTGGGGTTGGCCGAGCACCCGCAGCCGCCTGCGATCTTCTTCGCAGCCTCGGCTTCCGCCTGCTGCTTGAGCACGTTCTCCTTCACATCCGCGCGCCAGACCTTGTAGAGGCCGAAGATCTTGTTCTGCTTGCGGCCCTTGGGGATCGGCTCGACCTCGATCGTTGGGTTGCCCCATTTGTCCTGACCGAAGGAGCGAATCACGCCTCGCTTGTTCTTGTACTTGCCGTACAGAACGATATCGCCCACCTCAAGGTAGTTCTTGGCCAGGAACACCCGGGCCACCTTCTCAGCGAGACGATCCATACCCCCTTGCTCGTCGAAAAGTAGCTTAGCTTGGTCCATCCGGTCGTAGACGCCCTTGAGGATGGTCGCCTTGCTCTTCGGCGTCAGATGTCCTTCGATGGCCTTCCACGTCGTGGACAGGAGCAGCCCGTAGTGCAGTAGCTTCTGATTGGCGTGCGGGTCCTTCTCAGCGCGCTCCCGGAGCATCCGGTGCATCTGGTCGCTCTTGCCGATGTTGTGGACCACCTCATCGGCAACCTGCTGCATGAAAGCCCGGACCTCAGAAGGATCGTTGATGTATGCTCCCCAGGCTTTCCCCTTGTCACCCTCTTCCAGGATTTGCTTCGGGGAGTAGGTCAGCCCCTTCATGTGATCCATCTCGGCGGCGTGTGTCGCCTCGTGGATCAAGAGCGAGTACAGGCCGTAGTTCAAACACGATTCAGCCCGGCACGAGTGGAGCGGCTGGATACGAAGGGGAGCGGACATGGACCCCTCCGTGTTCAGATACTCAGCCGGGCTGAGAGCCCCGTTGATCTCCAGCTCGATCACCCCAGGGCGTGACCGACCTCCAAGCACAGCGGCGTACTTGCCGTTGGCCTCGCGAGCAGACACGTAGACATCGTAACGAAGGGGGTAGCCTTTGACGGAATCAAGCCGCAGGGGCTCCCCACGAACGATGCCGTCCGCATGGCCGATCGGCTCGTCCTGTTTTGGGTGACGGCGCAGCCATTGCACGATCTCCGGCACAAGCTGGCCTTCGACGAATTGTGCAATCGCACCCTTGTCGAGCCAGATCGGTCGGGTAGCAGAGCGGTTCATCATCGTCTCCTGACCAGGATACGGTCGCCATGACTGTTCATGAGGGCGATCAGGTCGTCTGACAGACGATTCGGGTGGGTTGCGTAAAGGGTCACTGGACCCCTCTTGAAAAGAACCTTAACGCGAACCTCGCGCTCCCCCTTGGCCTGCCAGACATCGGCAACCGTACCCCGCTCGCGTACGTCGATGCCCAGGGCTCGCGAACCCTTAAGCACATCCACGGTGTCGCGCGGCTTGAGGTTGAACTCACCCCTGACCTTGTCAGGGTCGTCTTGCACCTCGAAGTGCTTCTCGTGTTGGCGCTTCTGTTGAAGGATCTGGTACGAGGTAGGGATCGGGTTGGACGGTCGCAGGTGGATCGAGATCCTGGCCGTCTCGATGGCCTCATCCTTGGACGGAGCGTCATAGACGATGACCTTGCCGTCGTTCAAGAGCACCTTCCAGACACCCTTGTCCTGATGAACACGGACGTCCACCCCAAGGATCGACCCCTGGTAGAGTTGAGGGTGCACCTCGCGAAGGTCCACGTCTTTGACAGGGCGCGAGGCGACATATTCCTTGGCGGCCTCGATCGAGAGCGCCTCGATCTTGTGATCAGGGTGGACGACAAACAGGACCACATCATGGAGACCCACCGTCATCGAGCAACCGAGCCCGAAGTTGCAGATGTTCCCGTCGATGGTCGCGGGTTGCTTCTCGGGGCCGCTCGGATCAAACAGCACCTTCGGGTCCATGTGGTGGAACGTCGTGCCGATGGCATCGAACTTCGCCAGGAACAGGTCGTTGCCGTAGCGGCCACCCCGAAGCCGGTTGCCCACCTCTATGACCTCCGAGATGCTCTCCGCCCAAGAGGCCCCGTGAGCCCGCTCGGCTGGTGAGGAGTAAGTCCCGCCTGTGATCTTTCCCGTCTTGAGGATACGGACTAGCTCCTCACCGTCGAAGATGCGATAGAGGGTGAAGCTGGAGTCGAACTCGGCGACGATCTGATCCGGCAGCGACGGGTACTGCTGACGGATCTTGTTCGTGGCGTTCCTGTCGATGATGACGCGTACAGAGCGCGCTATGCGCCTCAAGACACGCGCAACGATAGGTTCCACGCCTTAGGGCAGGCTATCGGAAGAGAACCGTGCCAGGTGGTACCAACAGCCTTGCCAGCCAGCAGTAGAACCCTTCGAGGTCGGCGAACTGGGGGAAGAACCGGGAGGCCCCACCTGCATCCCCCGGGTCTGTAGCCCCATCGGGCCCGATCCCCCAGCCTGTGATGCCGGCGCTCTGTTGCCTCTTGGTAGGCGTCACGTTGCCTCGGGCCCTCAACTCCCCACTGAGGCCGTCCAGAGCCATCCTGGGGCATCCTGGAATGCACTGCCAGTCTGCGACGGTCTCCATCCCGTCTGCGTCCGCGTAGCCCTCCCAGGCGCCTGTACGGGTCGTCCTTGTGCCCTTCTGGCTGAACTGGCTGGAGCTGCCGCCGGGGCCGTTGGGGTAGCCCTTGTGGCCGGGTACGCGCGTCTGTCCGGGGGTGCACTCGGGGGCGTGCACGAGGGCCACATTGGGTGGCCACCTCCCCTTTGAGGTATCTGTATCGACGGGTCTATTCAAACTCCCGTCCTTCGCGCCAGCCCCCGAGGTTCGACCACTCCGGTTCGTGACCAGCCAGATCCCCTTGTCGGCCCCAGAACCTACTCGGCATCCGTCGATGTTGAGCCCACCGGTCTTGGTCGCAAGCACCTGCTCCGCCACCGTAGGGGCTTCCAGCGGCTTGCGGAACAGCATGACAGTCTTCGCGCTCGGACCGGGCATGAGCACGAGCAGCGTGTCTCTCAGGTGAAGTCCTGCTTGACGGGCATCCATCCAAGCCATGGGGTCGTCCCCGAAGACCGCAACGTAGGCTCCCGGCAGCAGCTCGTCGATGATCCCAAACGCCGAGGCCCCGAAGAGGAAGGCTGCCCCGTACGTCACAGAGACGACTCGTACCAGAGCACGAGCTGCTTAATCATCTCGTAGGGGTTGAGATCGTGACTGACGACGACACGGTTGAAACCTGCGGCCTTCGTGTGACCGTTGCCTCCGTGGAACTTGGAGAATGCCAGACAGTCGAAGCCCGCATGACTGCGAGTTGAGAGCAGCATCTTGGGCACACCCTCCTCAGCGATGTACGCGAAGCCGATGACGAGGTCCACCTCGCTACCCAACACCTCAGCCACGTCGCTCGAAGCCTTGGTGTTGTGGAACGCGATGACCTTCGTACCCCTGGCGCTCGTGAAGCGGTAGGCTGATTCGATCGTCTTCAGGGTGGACCTCTCGTTGCGCTCAACGAGGAGACTTCCGATGGCGCAGCGCTCTTGCCAGACCTCGAAGGCCCCCGTCGAAAAAGGGTCCTTGAAGTTGAGCCAGTGCTCGATGGGGTAGAAGCGGAGCATCTCGGCCTGAGCACAAGCTGCCTGCCAAGCAGGATGCTTGTTGAGCCACGTGTCACGGATGCCCGCGAGGGTGGCGAACTGCTCCGCCCTATTCTCCTCCTCGATGGCCACCGTGTCCGTGGCATCCATCACCTCGTGGATCAGGCTCCACACGTGACGGAACGCAAGGACAGCTCCACAGACACCCGGCTCGGTCTTCTCGTCACCGAAGTGGCTCCGCTTGGGACCGAACGCCTCCACGACATCCTGGACGCCCTTGTGATGATCGAGCACGAGCGTCCCGGCATCGACCCACGGTTTGATGGCTTCGAGGTCGTTGATCCTCTTTATGACCCCGTCGGTCGTCACTTCCTTGGTCGTCACGTACGGCACGATGTCGCAGAAGAGATAGCCGGGCTCGGGCACGAGCGCCTTGTAGGCGTCCTGTCCGTGCTGCATGAACTTGATCTCCGCTTGCGGGAGAACGTCATGAAGCAGGATGGCGCTTGCCACCCCGTCCGGGCAGTTGCCGTGAACGACGATGGTCTTGACCTGCGCCAGCTCGTGAAGGAACATGCAGCGCCCATACACCGCCGGGCGCTAGGGTTCAAGCTGAGGTCATCACAACCCGGACTGCTGCCCTGGCTTCCTTCGTCGGGACCACGTACTCCTCGGATGCCTTCTTGAGCACCTCATGGAGCCAGCCAGGCTCCCCCGAGAGCGCCTCGTAGAGCAGGCGGATAGCGTCCGCCGGGGGGAACTTGACGAAGCCACCACGAAGCTTCGTGAGGTTCTTGGGCACGTTGTCGTGCGGATCGTAGGAGAAGACCCCGATCATGAAGTGGTTGTCCTTCAAGTTCTTGACGGTGGTGTCGTTGAGGACCGCCGACTTGCCGTTGACACGAACCTCAAAGTCGAAACACTCGTAGCTGTAGACGGCACCGCCGCCGCGCTCTGCACGCAGACGCTTCTGCTTGTCTCGGCTGTAGTGCGGGATGACCTCCACGTTGGTCTTACGACCCTGAAGACCCGCGTGGTCCTCTGAAACCATACCAGTCGAGAGCAGGATGTCCTTGAGGTGCGCGCCACCGCTGCCCGTCTTGACCGACTCGACAGCGCTCTTTTCGAGCGACCCGCCCGGCCACACGACGAACTTCTGCGGGGGCCTGCGGGGCACGGCGAGGTCCTTGAAGTTGGTCACGGCCCTCTTCACAGCGCCAGGGGCCATCTTCACGAGGTCATGCTTCTTGGGGATCTTGACGACGTACGAGTCCCAGTCCTCCTCGATCTCGACGTTGCCGCCCTTGTCGTGGTCGAAGATGATGTTCGACTTGCGGACCTTGATGCCGACGACAATCACATCCTCAGGCGTGTCGCCGAAGACCACCCAGCAGTCCCCGGAGTACCCCCGCATGGTGTCGTTCGACGGGTACTGGCACCACTCAGGCTTCGCGATGAACTTCCAGTCCGCGTTGGGGACGCCCGCAACGCCCTCGCTGAACGGCTTGCCCTTGATGGTGTCCACCGTCTTTGGGGGTTCACGCTTCGGGCGAGGCTGGTAGTCTTCTGTGGTGGGCCTACGGATGCGCGGCTGATCGTCCGCCCTATAGTTGCCCTTCAAGATCTCCGCAACGACGTTGACATTGACGGCTTCCTTGGGGTCAGCATCCCCTCCAAGCCCCCGGTAGTTCATCTCGACGAGCTTCTTGCGCTGCGCCAGGTTGACCTCTTTGTCGGAAGGGGTGGCGTCAGGGGGGAAACCCAGTGTCTTCTTCGCGTCCATCAAGGACATCGCGAGAAAAAGCCGTGCATAGAACCGGTCTGCCACCCTGCTGGACGCACCCATGCCCCCTGAGGCGGCACAAGAAGTCTACCATTTCACCCGGCGGCCACGAGGAGCCGTAGCCGGTTCGGACAGGACTCGCTGTTGTGCGCTCGCATGGGGACCCGAAGCACGAACAGGATGCGTCCACGGTCGTCCCACCACTCGGGTGATGCGTGACGATGACCCGTACGCCGTTGCGGCTCTGGTCCTCCTTCCACACGCCAGCAAGCTTGTGGCCACACTCCCTGCAATGAACTGCCTGCTTCTTAGCCCTCACGAGGCGGCTCCACATGCAGGATGTCCGCGAGCACCTCTTCCTTCGACTTGCAGAAGGCGATGGCCAGCACCTCAGAGGCCTGGAAGCTGTTGAGAGGCACCTCGTCCAGGCAGTTGAGGTTCCGTGGGCTTCGGATGTACCGAGCCACGTTCGTGATCGCCATGCTGTATGCTCCCGGAATCATCGCGTCTCCTCTTTAGGGTTCCCAGTTCATACCCGTACACTACAACTCAGGTCGGGCCGGAATCAACTCCTCCGCGCGACCCTCTTGGCCTCCAGAAACGTCTCGCGGATGACCCACGGCCAGACGCCGATCAACTCGTAGGCGATGTGCTCCTCGAACGACGCAAGAGCGGCCGCCATGTTGCCGGAACCGAACGAGTCGGACGGGTGGTGCCCGCGACCGTAGAGGCCGTCCGTGTACACGCAGAACTCAAACCCTCCTCGTCGGTCCGGCGCCGTGATGCGGCACAGCAGGAGAACGACAGGGTTGCCCTTGTGAGATGCGGGAACGAAGACTCGCTGTAGGACCAGTTGCGGGGTGCCGTTCTGATTCTGATCGTAGTACTTCCGGCGAGAGAGCCGCTTGAGGATCCGCTTCTCTTTGGGGGTCAGGTCGCGCGGGACCAGGATGGGTTTGACGGTCAACATGACCTACAGCGCCCCGAGGAGTTGGAAGAGCAAAGGGAACAACCAGACGATGAACGGGACGATGACCTTGAAGAGGATGACCGGCCCGAGACAGAACGCGATGAAGAAAGCCCACCTGTCGAGGGACTCATCGCTCATCCTGAACCGCAGGCACCACGCCATGAGCCGATCGAGCAGCGGCTTTCTGACGAGCCCGAGCTGCTCGGGGGACTTGTACCTGAGAGAGTCGATGTCCATAGCTCAATCCTCACACGACCCGAGGCCGTCATCTGCGTGGAAGTCTTCACGGTCCTTGTTGTGGCGGGGGGAGACGTCGCCGTAGTCGAAACACTCCTCGTCCGGGGCGGCGAGCGCCTCGAAGCCCTCGTGCTTCTCGTGACAGGGTGTGCAGAGCCAGTTCGTGGAGGTCTCGTGGACCTCTTTGCCGGTCAGGTCATCGCTGCACTCCTCGCACTCGGGGTCCGAGGGGTGGCCGTCCTGCGCCCACCGAACGAGCAGCTCGTTGTACTCGGGGTTGAGGGTCGGGCCGGCGGGAAGAGGCTTAGACATAGGAGACCTCGATCCAGCGCAGGGTGTTGGTGTCCGTCTCCCGGATGATCCGCGCCTTCTTGAGCAGGGCCACCGCGCGCTGGAAGGCATCACGGCTCATGCCGCCCTTCGCCGCGAACCCGAACAGTTGTTCGCTCGGGATCTCGCCCTCCGAGCGCACGATGTCCGCCAGCACCTTGAGGAAGTCGAGCGCCCGACCGATCTGCTCGCGCGTGATTGGATTGCTCATACCCGTACTACAACCCAACCCCAGCCAGAATCAACCGGTAGGAGCATGTAGGTATAGTTGATTCTAGAGACCCCCAGGTTGTAGTAGCACCATGGACACGGACCTCTACAGCGTGATCGAAACGGGCAGCCTCTCGCGGGTGCTCTCGCTCGCCGCTAACCCGCCCGAGACCTGCGAGGGACGCGAGGTCAAGTCTGGAACCGAGGCGCCGACCGTTCGGCCACAGGCGCGCTCCGAGGACGTGGCGGCCTAGCCTCCGGCGACCTTGACCTTGTGCACCTGGACACCGTCCTTCTCGGCCATGCGCACGGTCTTGCCCGTGCCTGACTTGTAGTTGCCGCTGAAGAACGCCACGAGGTAGCTCGCCACGTCCACGAGGTACTGGTCCCTGATCGTGTAGGAGCGGAAGTAGTCGTCCCTCGTGATGGGGTTGCCCAACTCGATGATCTCGTCCGCCTTGCGCGACCAGACGTGTGTCTCTGCGGGCTGGTGCTGGAGCTTGTCGGGCACCACGACAGTGAGCCAGGGCCGCTGGTCCGTGCGGAAGTAGAGCGCAGCCTGCAAAGCAACCGTGTCTCCCCCGCGTGCGCCCCCGAAGTAAATCGCGTCCACGTCCGGGTGCTTCACGAGCGTCTGCATGGCCTTCTGGATGACCGCGTGATCGGACGCCGCAAGTTCTCGATGCGCCGTGATGCTGGCGATCTGCCAATCGAGGCGGTCAGCCGGACGCGGCCCCGTGCTCACGACGTGGGGGTCTGTTCGGTCTGAGTGAACGAGGCCTTCTTCGCCCGAATCGCATCGAGCAAAGGGTTGCGGAACTGCGGGCTGATCACCTGGTCGATGGTCGCACGATTCGCGGCATACCACTGCCCCAACTGCTCGGGGCTCGTGATCAGGATCAACTCCGTGAGGAGCGCCTTCTGCACGTCGTACTCGTGGAACTGCAAAGGCGGCCGCTTGAAGTCTTCGGCCTCCTTGCTCTGCGCAGCCTCAGGGACCTGACTGAGCTTCTCGGACAGCTCTGTCACCTGTCCCGCAGCATCGAGCGCCTTGTTGAGAGCCTCACGAGCCTTCTCAGCGGCTTCCTTCTGATTGAGGAAGACCGAGTTCAAGTAGAGACGGAGCGCGTCGAACGCTGTCATGAAGAGGTTGAACTGCGCCTGCGTCTGGATGCCCGGCATCTGCTGGCGGATGGCTTCCACCATCATCTGATCCGAGGACATCGGCGGGCTGTTCTTGGCTGGCTCTTTCGGCTCGTTGTCGATCGCCGAGAAGTCCACCACATCCTTGAGCACGTCACGTGCGACGGCCTCGATCTCCCCGCCCTGCCGGATGAGGAGCTTGGCTGCCTGCATGGCTGCTCGTTGATACGCAGCATCCCCGTAGCGTTCCTTGATGGTCGAGAGCTGGCTCAACATCTGATCGATTGCCGGGTGTGACATGATTCCTCAGGAGATGGGCTTGTTCGAGGCCTTCTGGACCAACCGCTGACGGATCCGTTCGGCCAGCGCTTCGCTGTTACGTACACCGTTGCGTTGGAACTGGAGCTGTAGAAGCCCCTTCATGAGCTGCGGCCCTTGCACCTTGTCCACGGCTAGGTTCCAGCACGCCTTGCAGTAGATGTACTTGTCGAGGGGGTCCTTACCCGTCAGCTGCCGCACCTCGGCCGCCTCCTTGTCGGTCAGGACGATCTCCTTGAAGATGTCGCGGTCCCGTTCACATACGCAACACTGGCTCATGGCTCCCCGAAGTATTGCTTGAGCACCTCAAGATCCGTGGCTTCCACGTCGATCTCTCCGGTGACGATCTTCTCCCCAATGAGGAGCCCAACGCTCAGGGGCATGCTGATCAAGGTGATGCCGTGCCGCTTGATACTCGACCTCAGCTTCTCGTAGAACTCTGTGATGGGCTCACGCTTGTTGACGATACCTGAGGCCGTGACCCGATGAGGGTGGCACAGATGCGGGTCCCCTTGAGAGAACGTGACCCTACAGTTCAAGGGCCGAGCCGAATAGGCTGTGCACATCGAGGTCTTCTCGTCGAGCAGCGGGCACGGGATCATGCTGAGCATCCACAGCTCGAAGGTCAGATCGTGCGTGCGCTCCGCATGCGCAGCGACCTGCTCCCGAAACGAAGGTGTCCATCGTCCCCGAGCCACAAGCTGTCTGTACAGGACAGCGCCTTCCAGTGCCGTGATGTGCACCGGATGGTAGCAGCAGTGGGAGCAGCCAGACTTGCACGTAATGGGCTTTGTGGGGGCCTCATCCCGTAGCTTGCGCTCAAACGCCCCGGCAACCTCTACACGTGCTGAGAGGATCGCTGCCAGGCTGTGCTCGACTAGAAGTGGGAGTCTACGTCGAGCCATGGGTGGGAGACTTGGATACGATCTTCATTCGTCTTCTCCCAGGGTATCGCCCAAAAGATGATCATACACGGTCAAGTCGTCGATTACCGCCTTGGCACGACTGAACTTCGCATCAGACCCCCGACGACCCACAGAAGTGAAGTGCCTGGGGATCACAACACTCGTCTGCATCTGTTCGAACTGGACGAACACACGGTCAGGGTACCTAAGACCCAACGTGGGGCGCAGGTACAGAGCCCCACCGTTGCGTAGCGGCTCCCCTACAATCCAGTCTTCGAATAGGGTGAGCCAATGCAGGCCCCCATCCAGATCGGGCAGAGCTACTGAGAGCAGCTTCCCCTTGGGCTTCTTGGACAGGGTGACGAACGGCCAGCTACGGTAGGGATTGTAGCGGACAAGGCACTTTGCGGGATCTGTAAGGTCAAGGTCTGAGGGGATGCCTCTTACCGTCCCACTCGAAGACATGATGTGGACATACCCTGTCTCCTCTACTCGAACGACAAGACTCGTCTCCCCTTCAAACAGGATGATGTCACCCAGGTCCATACTGGTCTCTATGCCACACAAAAAGCAGAAGGGCCGAAGCGTTTGCTCCGACCCTTCTGCTTAGCAGCTCGTCAGTTCGCGGGAGCCGAAGCCGGGATGACACCGGCCTCCTTGAGCACCTCGTCCACATCGCTCGACGTGGACGTTGCCTCGGCCGTCGCCTCGGTCTTCTTCGTGGTCTTCGTCGTGGTGGTCGTCACACCGTCACGGACGCGGTACTGACCACGGCCCTTGCCCTCGACGCGCTCGAAGACATCCTTGAAGGACGAGAGCAGGTACGAGATGTACGCGCGGGGATCGTTCGAGTTGGGCAGCCAATCCTTGGCCTTGAGCCCCTCGTAGATCTCCGTGGCGTTCGTGGTCTTCTTGCCCATGACCTCGATCATCGCCTTCTTGATCGGTGGGCGGAGTCCCTGAGCGACGGCGCGCCGGCCCTGGGTTGCCAGGTTGTTCGCGCGGGTCTTGGTCGCCTTGGCTGCCTTCGGAGCCTTGGGGCTCTTTGCTGCGGCCTTGACTGCCTTGGGCTTCGGACCCGGCTTGCGACGGACCTTGGGCTCCGCAGTCTTCGCTGCGGTCACTGCCTTGGTCGCCTTGGGCTTCGGGCCCGGCTTGCGGCGGACCTTCGGGGTTGAAGTGTCGCTGAACACCTCGTCGAACTTCGCGAGCTTGCTCTTGAGCCCCGCGATCTCGTTCGTGAGGTTCTTCTGGACCGTCTGAACCTTCGCGAGCTGCGAAGTCTTCTCGGTGAGCTGCTTGGTGATCTGCGTTCTGAGCTGGTTCTCGAAATCAGGCATGATGGGTCTCCTCTACATCCGTGTCGCAGCTCGTGGGCAAGGGCTGTGTCTCGTGGGTTGGCTGTCCCCCACTTTACACCATTGGTATTGGCGTCAAGGTTTTTCGTTGGGCCCAATTAGGTTTTCGAGGACCCTCAGGTGCTTCGGATTCTGATTGCCCTCTTTGACGTTCGTGAAGTTGCACGCGCGCACTTGAAAGCATGTTGCGATCACCCCAGGTCCCGCCTTCATCCCATCGCAATTGTCGCAAAGGGAGGTCCCAAAGTTCGTCTGAAAGCGGAGCTTTGCCGCCTCATGCTGAAGACGCTCGTACGCCCGCACGAGCACAAGGGCTGCGTCATAGACCTTCTGAGGATCTCCCGTCTGAAAGGACGCGAGCAAGACGGCCGACGGGTCTACTTCTGAGTGTCCGGGAACTCCCGTAGAACGTCCGCCATACAGATGATGCCGAGCTTGCGCAGGTGGGCTTCCGTCTGCCCCGCTGTCAGTGCCGCCTGCATGCCGTTGAGGCGCTTGTCCTTGGTCTTCGAGGCGCGTTCCATCGCCTTGACCATGAGGGAGTGCCACTCGTCGTGTGTCTTCGGCAGCTTGATGCTGGACTTGGGGGGCTTGTTGAGTCTGACGCCGGCCATTCACGTTTCCTCCGCCTGCTTGGGCTCATCCTTGGGTGTGAAGGCTGAGACGAGGGCGAACATGGCGTCGTACTCCCCACGGACGCTTGTCTCGTAGTCGAGCATCATCTGGGTGTAGTCCTCGTCCGGAGCCTTGATGCGTTCACCGTCACCCTCGATCCAGGCGACAGGGCAACGTCCGAGTCCGACGTCTAGCTGCATGCGCAGAAAGACAGCTCGCTGGCGACGCTGTTCGAAGTCGAGAGCATCCAGCTCTCCGAGAACCTGGACGACAGCCCTCTGGGCATCGTTCAAGTCCTTCGAGAGATCCTTGATCAGACTGAGCGCCTGAGGCAGCGTCTCGACCTGCTTGGCCAGTGCCTTCGTGTCGTGCTGCCTTGCCAGTTCTCGAACCTGTCGCCTGGCGACCTTCCTACCGAATCCGCTCATCTGCATCTCCATCTGACTGTTAGTCGTCGTCTACGTTGTCCCCCTCACGACGAATCTGAGGAAGGGGCGGTTGACCAGCAAACGTGTCGTAGAAGGGGTATGTCCCAGGCGTGCCCTCGCGGTTGAGGTTGTTCTGCTCCATGTCCACCAGTTCCTCAGTGGGCAGCAGGGTCACCTGACAAGCCAAGTACCGCAGATAGGGATCGCTTGTGATACGCAGCAGAGCCCTTGCCGACATCGGGTTGTGCTCCAGCGTGTAGACGATCTGCGAAGGCTTCATCGTGTCCAGAAGACAGATGCCCGGCCGCAAGTCGTCACCAGGGTTGGGCCCCCGTTCGAGCCACATGTTGTTGTCCCTGTCCAGGTCACACTTCGTGCACCATACCGGCGGGTCACACTCGCAAGGCTTGGGTTTGGTGCAGCCGCAGCGAGGTCGTAGCTCCCGGATCTCGCGGATACTCTTGTGGTCATGCTCGCCCATGGTCAGCTCCGGAGCAGCCAGTCGATCCGGTACGTCTTCCGCCAAACGTGGCCGCAGGGGCATGTGAACTCGGATCGCGAGTAGACATGCGGCTTGCGTCGCTTGAGGGAGGAGTGCACCTTCGCGTTGTGGCCACCACAAGACCCACAAGACAAGTGGATCAAGGCATCTCCGAGCACGTCGCTGAACTGATGGGGGCTGGAAGTGTCAGTCGCGCCTGCGATCTCTTCGTCGGCAAGGTCTGGCGAGTCGTCTTCCGGGTAGGACTGGTAGTCGAACGGCATCTCTACTTCACCACCATCAAACCTTTGGTAGAGTTGCGCTTTTTGGGTGCCAGCGACTTGTCGGCCGCGTAGCAGTATGTGCACCCCATCGTGCAGGTCTCGTTGATGGTGAAGGGGTCCACCATGATGGCGCATCCGCACTTCTCTGCTGCCGGCTTCGGGTTGCCCTCGCACGGCACGCACACCCCCCGTGTGATCACGTGGGCTCGAAGGGTCTGGGCTCCAAGGGAGGTGTCGTCATTGCAGAGCAGGACCTTCATGCCGTACCGCTCCCCAACCATGGTGAGCATCGACGCGACCCTTGCCCTTTCGGCCGGCATCCGGGTCTCCTGGACAAGGTCATTGGTCTGTAGGAACGACAGGTAGACCGTCTCCGTGAGACCCCGAAGCAAGCCTGCGAGGCGCTCGAATCGGTCGTACAGGGCCAAGCCCTCCATGCTGAACCAGCTGCCGTCATCAGGAGACTTCTGACTGCTCCAGTGCGCCGGTAGAAGGGGCACGGGGGAGAACCGCCAGGTAACGTTCTCCTTGCCGATGCGGTTGGCCATCAGCGCAACGTAGGACGCCACGACATCGGCCGGTGGAACCCCGGGCTCGACCTCCTCCCAGCCGGTGAGGGTCACATGAAGCTTGATGGGGTAGGGCTTGATGGCCTCGAAGTCGCGCACGAGGTTCCTGGGGTCCTTCGTCCAGAAGACCAGCGAGTGCGTGTCCTCAGGCTTCAGGGACCACCACTCGGGAACCGCCGTCCGGGGGTCGAACGCCTGCATCTTGCCGGCGACGAGTTGCTCCTTGAACCACGCCCACTTGGCGGACGGCACATCGGTCCACCGCGAGAGGCTGTACGGCACCGCTTCAAGGCGACCGGATCGGGGGGTCATCGACAACCCCTTACACCGGGGCAGGGATCATTCCGCTTCCGCAGCTGCCTCAAGAGCTTCCTGGACTGTTTCAGGGTCCAGGTGCTTCAGCTCCTTGGCTACGGCGGCCGCGATCATCATCTGGAAGACCTCATCCGGATCCACATGGTCGGACTTCTGCCCGTCAGTGCCGATCTTCTCAAGCAACGTCGAGATAAACTCAGCAGAGTGATGCCCAATGTGAGCGATCTCCTCGTACGCGGGCAAGTGCTCAAGGCGTTTGATCACAGCCTTGATGGCGATCTTCTTTGACGTGCTGCTGATGAACGAGCCGAGCACACCCTTCGAGACTACAGCAGCTCCAGCTCCGAACTCAGACCCAAGGGCACCAGCAATGGACGCGATAGCTACATGGATCGCTACCTTGCGGAACGCCTTCTTCTGGTGGTCGGACATCTTCTTGCCGCCCATCCAGTTCTTGACGCCCTCACCCGCCTCCTTGAACTCGTGGACCTCTTCCTTTGCGGAGTCCCAGGCGTTCTTGACGAACTTGGCCGGTGCCTCCGTGAGGTTCTTGTGCATCGCCATGAGGGTTTGACGACGGAAGCTATCGTCCTGAACGAACTTCTTGACCTGGTCGGGCGCTGACTTCACGAACGACACAGCCTTTGAGGACAGGCCGTGCATGATATTCTTCCAGGTGGCCTTGGGCTTTTGGTCTTTGCTGCCCTCAGGCTCCTTCTTCTCGTGCTCGTCCTTCTTCTCGACGGTGTGCTTGCTCTTGTCGGCCTTGGGGTGCTCCTTGAGGTACTCCTTTAGAGCCTTAGGAGTGGGGAACTCGAAAGCCCGCTGGTAGCGCGCAGCTACCCGCATGGCCATTCCCAGCTCAGCGGACCAACGATCGACCACGAGCTTACTTCTTCTTCAAACCGTGGGTGTACTCAAGACTCCCCATCGCGCCCGGCTTCGTGCTCTTGATGCGGTGTTCGAGTTCAAAGGCGCCCATCCCCTCGTCCTGAAGCTTCTTCGCATCGTGCGGGTTGTAGCCATGCTCCTTGAGGATCTCCTCCATCTCGTGGAGTTCGTGCGGGGAGTTGCTCGCTTCTTTGCCGCCCGGAGTGTCACCCTTGTTCTTCATGTGCCAAGCGAGAGCCCAAGGATTGTCGATCTCGTCCTTGTGCTTCTTCATCTTCTTGACGGTGTTCTCCCAGCCAGGTGGTGCCACCGCGATGGGCTCCGCCGCCATGGGGGTTGGCCGTGAGATCGAAGCCTCCTCGTCAGCCTCCATCTCGGCATCGACGAACTCCGCCAGGTGCTCCTCAAGCAGAGGGTTCTGAGCGCGCTTCTCTAGGAACCGTTGTGCGACACGAGCCGCGAAGTGGATCTTGCTCATGGGGAGTACCACACCTCGGCCATAGAAGGACTAGACAAGCCCCGCCGCGTCCAGCTCGTGGTAGACGCCCTTCAAGATGAGGGCCTCACTGTGGGGTTTGAGGTAGGGCTGGACCTGCTTCCAACGAGGGCTCGTGTGGAGCAGCTTCATGACGAAGTCGTGGGTGCTCACGGGCTTCACGAACTTCTTGAAACTGCGCGCTTTGGGCATGATCTCATCGACGATCTGCTGCATGTACGCACGGACCTCAGTCGGAGAGTTGTAGTACTCCTTCTTGCCCTCCTCGCTATCCTCGAAACGGTGGACATCCTTCCGCTGAAGGAACCGGAACTCCGCGATGTGCGACAACTCGTGTACCAGCACGTTGTTGATCTGGTACCGCAAGCCGTTCGTGCCTTCGTGTTCCCCATCCAGGAAGTCCTTGAAGGGCTTGCTCCCGTTCAATCGGATGCGGATGGCCGCTTCCCCTTCCACCTCGAAGTCGAACGGGTCCGGCTTGAACGCAGCTGCGCCGATGACGAGGTTGGGGGACTTCGTGGGTTCAGAGATGAAGAAGCCGTGGATATGCATCTTCTCCCCCTTGACGACCTGCGCCTCCCAAGACCAGTCGAGCATGTGGTGATCGGGGCCCAAGAGCAGGTCAGGGGGCTGTCTTGCAGCCCACGTTGCGACCTGCTTTGCCAAACGGTCCGCGAGCTGACGGATCGCACCCTTGTCCAGGGGGATCGGTCGGGTCGCGAACCGGGCAGCAACGCGCAGGGCAAGCAGCACATGTAGGCAACGGGATAGGAAGACTAGCCGCGCGCCTTCATCTTCTGGCGCCCGTCTACGATGACCGGGACGCCCTTGCCCTTGATGACATCCGCCGTGACCCGGATGCTGGCGATGTCCATGCTCGGGCCGTCGTAGGCGTAGGGTGCGAGAGTCTCCTCCAGGATCGACCGGAGCCCCCGCGCGCCCGTGGGACGCCGCTTGGCTTCCCGGCCGATCTCAAGAAGAGCCTCGTCCTCGAACTGCAAGTCGATGTCGTCCATCGCAAAGAGCGCCTGGTACTGCTTCACGAGGGCGTTCTTAGGCTCCGTGAGCACCTTCACCATGTCCTCGTCCGACAGCTCCAGCGTGCTCGTGACGATCGGCAAACGGCCCAGCATCTCGGGGATGATCCCGAACTCCAGGATGTCCTCACCCTTGACCTGCGTGTAGACGTCGTTGAGCGTCAACTTGCGGCGCTTGGTATCCTCAGCGCCGAAACCGAGCCTCGATGACTTGTTGACTCGCCGCTCGACGACCTCATCGATGCCCGCGAAGCTGCCCGCAGCGACGAAGAGGATGTTGGTCGTGTCCAGCACGTCCACGTTCGACCGAACCTCACCGTTCGGCCCCACGCTGGTGATCGACACGTTCTTGCCCATCCCACGCGTGACCGGCACGGAGCAGCCTTCGAGGGTCCGCAGCATCCCCTGCTGCACGCCTTCCCCTGTGATGTCCCGATAGCCCGAGGCGGAACGGCCACTCTTGCGGGCCACCTTGTCGAACTCGTCGAGCAGGATGATGCCCCACTCGGCGCGCTGGATGTCCCCTCCCGCGTTCTGGACGAGCCCACGCAGCATATCGTCCGAGTCGTCGCCCACGTAGCCCTGCTGCGTCAGTCGGGTGCAGTCCTGGACGTAGAAGGGCACCTTCAGCATCTCACTGATGGCCCGGAACGTTTCGGTCTTACCCGAGCCCGTGGGCCCCAGCACGAGCATGTTGGACTTCTGGATCTTGGCAGCGCCCGCTTTCTTGGCCCGAGCGGCATCCCGGCGCTTGAAGTGATGGTAGACGGCCGTGGCGACCGATCGCTTCAGCCTCTCCTGCGCGATGATGTGCTGGTCGAGGTACGCCTTGATCTCATGGGGCGTGCCTAGCTTGGTCTCAGTCTTCTTGTCCTTGGCGGCCGCGTTCGCGATGAGGTTCGAGGCGTCCCCGATGCACGATTCGCAGATGAACGAGCCCCCCTGACCCTTGATCAAGCGGTTGTTGGGGACCTCATTCTTCTCGGACCCGCAAAAGGAGCACAACTCGTGGTCGGTCGGCATCAGCCTCCCTTACACCGAACGACACCCTGGCCAGACGACCAGCTGTCTGTAATGGCCAAACGTCTATAGGGTATGCGAGATCTATTTCAGAAGGTCGGTCTGTTCTTCCAGGGCTGCGCGATGCTCATCCTGTTCGTGGTCGCTGCCGTCATCTTCGCCATCGCGGCGTTCCTGGTCATCACGGATAGCGGAGGCAACTAGCAGTCTACCAGGACACCATCTGTCAAAAACGCGTGGTAGCCGGGCCACTTGCCCCTTGCGGGGATGAGGATGCTCGGTCGTGCCGTGATCTTGGGGACCTTGCCCGAGCGCGTCCAGGGTGTGCCCTGCGTGGAGGGTAGATCCGGCATCCACTGACCCCCAGGTGTCATGATGCAGAGGCACATGCCATCGGGGGGACGTTGTTCCATCGGAAACCACGGGCAGTCCCACATCGCACCGACAGGGGCATCACGCAGCGTCATCTCCTCATCGACTCCCGGCCGATGATAGAGCACCTCTTGAAAGACCTGCCACTCATCCTCTTCCGTGAAGCGGTAGTCGCAGTCGTCACACTGCTGCGCCCAACGGTGATCGCTGTGTGGGGGCATCTTGTACTCGGGAACCGCAGCGATGGTCCCACGCTCCGTGTAGACGACAGGCACCGTGTCGAACGGAGCGTGACCGTTGTGGTAGCTGTACTTGCCAGGGCACTTGTCACCGTCGCCGCTCTTGTACCGTCGGAGCTGCTGACGAACGAGCCCCGTAGGCTCGATGAAGAAGCACTCAACGCGGCTCATTCGCCACCCTCAGCACCCTCCGGCACCATCCCACGGACCTTGATCTCAGCGGCAAGCTGTTTCTTCACGGCTTCGACCTGCTCGGGCACCATGACCGCCTTCGCGAGGTGCCGTGCGCGGTAGTCCTCCCCGTCCGCAAGCGCACGAAAATACGCCTTGGCGATGATGCCCTCGAACGAGTCGTCCGGAAGCTTCGCCACGAGGCGTGCGGCCGCATCCCGCACCTCCGGACCGCTCAAGATGATGAGCTTCTCGGCGATCCTGGCAGCGACGCGATCAGCGATCCCCATCGCTCTTGCCCTTCGTCAGATCGGCGTAGACGATACAGTCCTGGTTCCAGACGACACCCTGACAGTGGACCTTACCGCCCGGCTCCACGACACAAACACCGCCCTCGCCGAAGTCGTTGCAGGTTTCCTTGCCGTAGCGGTTGGACACGATCAGTGTCGTGTTGTTGTCCTTGGCGAACTCCATCCATGACGTAGCCGGAAACCCACCATCACCCCAGTTGGCACTGAAGCACACAACGTCAGCGTCCCCGGGCTCGTAGAAGGACTTCCACTCCGAATCCTTCTTGTCCCGGATGTCGCGGCAGATCAGCAGACCGACCTTCCACTCCTCACCATCGACAGTCGTACGCACAACCGGGGGATTGCTCTGACCTTCTGAACACCAAAGAAAGTCATTACCCCATTGGTTGATCTTACGGCACGTCTCGTAGTGACCATCCGGTCCAACATACAATTGTGAGTTGTAAAGTTTGTCGTTCCCCGGGTCTAGTTCAACGAACCCGAACACGATGTGCACTCCGAGCTTACGGGCACCCTCGGCCATCACACAGACAGCTGTCTCAGGGTTGCACTCGTCGTCTAGCCAACTGGGACACTCAGCAAACGGACGGGCGTCCTCAGCAGACATGAACGAGTAGCCGGTCGTGCACAATTCAGGGAGGACAATCAACTGCGCCCCATTGCTTGCGGCGTCCTTTACAAGGCCCACCATGCGCTGGATGTTGCCAGGCTTGTCCTTGAACACCGGCGCTGTTTGGATCGTGGCAACCTTCACGCTTGTACCTGCTTACAAGAGGATTCGGCTACATGCGCGCCCGTCCACAGTGCCACTCTCTTGCACCAGTCCTTGAAGTCTCCTACGGGCAGCACATTGCGCATGAGGTTGATGGTCTTATGCACCCATTGAACGTTGCCCTCGACATACCCTTTAGAGTTGTCGATCCGGTCTAGAGATGCTGTTGTGTTGGAGGGTTTACTTCCAGCGTTCACGCC
>Ga0265338_10001399_pt1 | contig 39290 bp, 39 predicted proteins | sample 42126metaG_FD_193579 | JGI IMG/M metagenome (GOLD analysis project Ga0265338, IMG submission 193579) | Rhizosphere microbial communities from Carex aquatilis grown in University of Washington, Seatle, WA, United States - 4-21-26 metaG | ecosystem: Host-associated > Plants > Roots > Rhizosphere... | reverse complement strand
GGTTGGGAGCGTGACTAGCCGGCTACAAGGTGGCCGGGAGGAAGGAAGGGCGGGTGGACTCGAAGGCGGCGATGGCGTCCTCGTGGCGGAGGGTCAGCCCGATGTCGTCCAGGCCCTCCATGAGGCGCCAGCGGGTGTAGTCGTCGATCTGGAACGGCTCCGCCAGGTCCTCGGCGAGGCCGCCGCCGACCACGCGCACCAGGCGGCCGTCGAGGTCGACCGTCACCTGGGCCGGGGGCTCGGCCTCCGCCGCGTCCTGGATGAGCGCGACGACCTTCTCGGGCAGTACCACGGGCAGCAGGCCCGCCTTGGTGGCGTTGTTGCGGAAGATGTCGCCGAACCGGGGCGCGATCACCGCGCGGAAGCCGTAGTCGAGCAGCGCCCAGACGGCGTGCTCGCGGGATGACCCGGTGCCGAAGTCCGTGCCCGCCACGAGGATCGACGCGCCCTGGTAGCGCGACTGGTTAAGCACGAACGACGGGTCCTCGCGCCAGGCGGCGAACAGCCCGTCGCCGAACCCGTCGCGGGTGACCCGCTTGAGGTACACGGCGGGGATGATCTGGTCGGTGTCGACGTTGGTGCGCCGCAGCGGCAGGGCCCGGCCCGTGTGCGTAACGAACGGTTCCATGGTGGTCCTGGTCTCCTTACAGGTCGGCGGGAGCGGTCAGGCGGCCGGTGACGGCCGTTGCGGCGGCGACGACCGGCGACACCAGGTGGGTGCGGCCGCCCTTGCCCTGGCGGCCCTCGAAGTTGCGGTTGGAGGTGGAGGCGGAGCGCTCGCCCGGCTTGAGCGTGTCCGGGTTCATGCCCAGGCACATCGAGCAGCCGGCCGAGCGCCACTCGGCGCCCGCCGCGGCGAATACCTCGTTGAGTCCCTCGGCCTCGGCCTGCGCGCGGACCTGCATTGAGCCGGGGACGACGAGCATGCGGACCCCGTCGGCGACCTTGCGGCCCCTGATGACGTCGGCGGCGGCGCGCAGGTCCTCGATCCGGCCGTTGGTGCAGGAGCCGACGAACACGGTGTCGACCTTGATCTCCCGCAGCGGCATGCCCGCGGTCAGGCCCATGTAGGTGAGGGCGCGCTCGGTGCCGTTCGGGTCCTTGGTCTCCCCCGGCGCCGGCACGGACGCCCGAAGCGGCAGCGCCTGGCCCGGGTTGGTGCCCCAGGTGACGTACGGGGACAGCGTGGTCGCGTCGATGGTGACCTCGTGGTCGAAGACCGCGCCCTCGTCGGTGGCCAGCGTCTTCCAGTATTCGACGGCCGCATCCCAGTCGGCGCCCTGCGGGGCGTGCGGACGGCCCCTGAGGTACTCGAAGGTGGTCTCGTCCGGCGCGACGAGGCCGGCCCGCGCGCCCGCCTCGATGGACATGTTGCAGACGGTCATGCGGCCCTCCATGGACAGCGACCTGACCGCCTCGCCCCGGTACTCGACGATGTAGCCCTGGCCGCCGCCGGTGCCGATCTGGCCGATGATCGCGAGGATCAGGTCCTTGGCCGTCACGCCCGCGGGCAGCGCGCCCTCGACGTTGATCGCCATGGTCTTGGGCTTGATCTGGGGCAGCGTCTGGGTCGCGAGTACATGCTCGACCTCGCTGGTGCCGATGCCGAAGGCGATCGCGCCGAACGCGCCGTGCGTCGAGGTGTGCGAGTCGCCGCAGACGATCGTCAGGCCCGGCTGGGTGAGGCCAAGCTGCGGGCCGATGACGTGCACGATGCCCTGGTTGTCGTCGCCCATCGGGTGCAGCCGGACGCCGAACTCGGCGGCGTTCTTGCGCAGCGTCTCGAGCTGCGTGCGGGAGACCGGATCAGACACCGGGGTGCCCGGGCCCTCGATCGGCGTGCCCGGGCCGATGCCGGGGGTCGTCGGGACGTTGTGGTCCTCGGTCGCGATCGTGAGGTCGGGCCGCCTTACCTTGCGGCCGGCGGCGCGCAGGCCGTCGAAGGCCTGGGCGCTGGTGACCTCGTGCACGAGGTGCAGGTCGATGAAGAGCAGGGCTGGCTCGCCCGGCTGGCTGCGCACCACATGGGCGTCCCAGATCTTCTCCGCGAGCGTGCGAGGCGCGCTGCTCATGCGGGTCATCTCCTTTGGTTGGGCCGTATCGATTTGCATCTCAGGATTCGAGACGGCAGTATCAGTACATGATCAATCGTACCGCCTGCCTCCGCGAACATCCGCGCCAGCTCGCCGTACATTTCACATCCTGAGACGGCGGTACCAGGACATGGACAACTCTAGCGGCGTCGGGGTGCTGGATAAGGCCGTTTCCGTGCTCGCCGCGGTGGAAAGCGGACCCGCCACGCTCGCCCAGCTGGTCGCGGCGACCGGGCTCGCGCGCCCCACCACGCACCGGATCGCGGTGGCGCTCGAGCACCACCGGCTGCTCGCCCGGGACGTGCAGGGCCGGTTCATCCTCGGCCCCCGCGTCGCCGAGCTGGCGTCGGCGGCCGGCGAGGACCGGCTGCTCGCCGTCGGGCAGCCGGTGCTGATCCAGCTGCGGGACATGACCGGCGAAAGCGCTCAGCTCTACCGCCGGCAGGCGGACGTCCGCGTCTGCGTGGCCGCCGCCGAGCGCGCCAGCGGGCTGCGCGACACCGTGCCGATCGGGTCCGCGCTGCCGATGACCGCGGGCTCGGCCGCGCAGGTGCTGCTCGCCTGGGAGGAAGGCGAGCGGATGCACCGGGGCTTGCGCGGCGCGCGGTTCACCGCGACCACGCTGGCCGGCGTCCGCCGCCGCGGCTGGGCCGCGAGCGCCGCCGAACGGGAGGCGGGGGTGGCCTCGGTCTCCGCCCCGGTGCGCGGCTCGGGCGGCAAGGTGCTCGCCGCCATCTCGGTCTCCGGCCCGATCGAGCGGCTGACCCGCTCCCCCGGCCGGCTGCACGCGGCCGCTGTCGTCGCCGCGGGCGACCGCATCGGCGAGTTGCTGCGCGCCGACTCCGCCAGCCACGGGCCGTGATCCGCCGCGCCGCGGGCCAGGCTGAGGCTGGTGCTGAGATTGGGTTGTTTGAAGATGCAGGTTCTGCGTTAATTTGCTGTTGAGTATGTAGCAGAACGGGGGCAGGCTGTCCTCATCGGCACCATGGGTCACAGAAAACGAAGAATCTTCGTGAAACGGGTAAAAAGTGTGACGATCATGGTGGCGTTGGTCCTACCGTTCCGCTTGCCTGCGGTCATAGCCTCAGAATGACAAGGCGCAGCCGTGCGATGCGAGTAGGGGTTGTCATGATGCCGAGGTCACGCCCATGAAGGTGGCTGTCGTAAAGGAGAGCGCGCCAGGAGAACGGCGCGTCGCCCTGGTGCCGGAGACCGTGCCGCGGCTTGTCCAGGCGGGTCTCGAGGTGCTTGTCGAGGCGGGCGCCGGGGACAGCGCCTGGTTTCCCGACAGCGCCTATACCGCGGCCGGGGCGGCCGTCACCAGCACCGACAACCTGTACGCGACCGCGGACGTCATCCTCACGGTGACCCGCCCGGACGCGGCCGCGCTTGCGCGGATGCACGCCGGGCAGGCCGTCATCGGCATGCTGTCCCCGCTCACCGACCCCAACCTGGCCCGCGACCTCGCGGCGGCCGGCGTCACCGCGGTCTCCCTCGACGGGCTGCCGCGCACGCTGTCCCGCACCCAGGTCATGGACGCGCTCAGCTCGCAGGCCAACGTGGCCGGCTACAAGGCCGCGCTGGTCGCCGCCGACGCGTACGGCCGGTTCTTCCCGCTGCTGATCACCGCGGCGGGCACGGCCCGGCCCGCGAAGCTGCTCGTGCTCGGCACCGGCGTGGCGGGCCTGCAGGCGATCGGCACGGCCAGGCGGCTGGGCGCCCAGGTCAGCGGGTACGACGTGCGGCCCGCGTCCAAGGGCGAGGTCGAGTCGCTCGGGGCCACGTACATCGAGCTGACCTCGCCGGTCAGCGCGGCCGGCGAGGGCGGGTACGCCCGCGAGCTCACCGCCGAGGAGCGGGACGCGCAGCAGGCCGAGCTGGCCGGGCACATCGCCAGGCACGACGTGGTGATCACCACCGCGCAGGTGCCGGGCCGGCGCCCGCCGCTGCTCGTCACCGAGGACGCGGTGCGCGCGATGAGCGCCGGGTCGGTGATCGTGGACATGGGCGCGAGCCCGCTCGGCGGCAACGTGGCCGGCTCGGTGGCTGGGGAAACCATCGTCACCCCGAACGGTGTCACCGTTATCGGGGCACAGAACCTCGCGGCCGCCATGCCCACCGCCGCGTCGAACGCCTACTCGCGGAACATCAGCGCGCTGCTGCTGCAGCTGGTCAGCGAGGGGGCGCTGGCGATCGACACGACTGACGAGATCCAGGCGGGGGTCGTCGTCACGCACGGGGGCGAGGTCGTGCATCCCGCCGTCGCGAAACTGCTCGCCGCCGAATCGACCACGAGCCAAGGGAGCTAGCGATGTCGACCGCCCTGGTTACCGACCTCACCATCTTCGTGCTCGCGCTGCTCGTCGGCATCGAGGTCATCGGCAAGGTCCCCGCGACCCTGCACACGCCGCTGATGTCGGCGGCCAACTCCATCCACGGCATCGTGCTCGCCGGCGCGCTGCTGATCGGCCTCACCGCGCACAACGTCGTCGGCTACGTGCTGGCGTTCGTCGCCGCCTTCTTCGCCGCCGCCAACGTGGTCGGCGGTTACGTGGTGACCGGCCGGATGCTGAAGATGTTCCGCCGTAAGGCGGCGCCGGCCCCCGCCCCGGCCGCACCGGCCGCGGTCACGCCGCCCGCGGTCACGCCGCCCGCCGGCGCGGTCAACGCGGTCGGCGCGGGAAGCTCCGCCGCGTCTAACGGGCACGCCGCCGGCTCGCAGGCGCAGCCGGGCGCGCGGTCTTAGGAGGACACGGTCATGGACAGCTTCACCACGAACATCCAGCTTGTCTACGTGCTGGCGGCGGCCTGCTTCGTCGTCGGCCTGCACCTGATGAACTCGCCCGGTACCGCGCGCCGCGGCAACCAGGTGTCCATCGCCGGCATGGCCATCGCGATTGTCATCACGCTGGTCCTGCTGATCCACGACGGCGCGGTCACCGGGGTCGGCTGGACGGTGCTGATCGTCGGCGCGCTGCTCGGCTCGGTGGCCGGCCTGTACTCCGCGCGCACGGTCCAGATGACCGCGATGCCGCAGCTCGTGTCGATGTTCAACGCGGTCGGCGGCGGCGCGGCGGCGCTCGTGGCAATCTACGAGTACATCCACGACGAGTCGACACCGGGCGGCGTGCTCGGCACCACGTCGGTGTTCACCGTGCTCGACGTGATCATCGGCTCGGTGACGTTCACCGGGTCGCTCATCGCGGCGGGCAAGCTGCAGGGCCTGATCAGCGGCAGCCCCATCGTCTTCAAGGGCGGCCGGGCGCTCAACGTGGCGCTCGCGGTGATCGCGCTCGGCACGGGCGCGTTCATGTTCACCACGGCGTCGCTGCCCGCGCTGCTCATCCTGGTGCTCGCCTCGCTCGCGTTCGGCGTGATGATGGTGCTGCCGATCGGCGGCGCCGACATGCCGGTGGTGATCTCACTGCTCAACGCGTTCACCGGCACCGCGGTCGCGATGGCCGGCTTCGTCGTCGGCAACTGGGCGCTGATCGTGGCCGGCGCGCTGGTCGGCGCGTCCGGCGGCATCCTCACCAAGCTGATGGCCGACGCGATGAACCGCTCGCTCGCCAACATCATCGTCGGCGGGTTCGGCACCGGCGACACCGCCGTCGCGGCGGCGGTCTCCGGTGACGCGCAGGTCCGCTCGATCGCCGCCGACGACGCCGCGATCCAGCTCGCCTACGCGTCCAAGGTGATCATCGTGCCCGGCTACGGCCTGGCCGCCGCCCAGGCGCAGCACGCCTGCGCCGAGCTCGGGTCGCTGCTCGAGTCGCGCGGCATCGAGGTCTCCTACGCCATCCACCCGGTCGCCGGGCGGATGCCCGGCCACATGAACGTGCTGCTCGCCGAGGCGAACGTGCCGTACCCGCTGCTCAAGGAGATGGACGAGATCAACCCGGAGTTCGCCCGGGCCGACGTGGCCCTGGTGATCGGCGCGAACGACGTGACCAACCCGGCGGCGCGCCGGGCGGGCACGGCGATCTCCGGCATGCCCATCCTCGACGTCGACCAGGCCAAGTCGATCATCGTCGTCAAGCGCTCCATGGGCAGCGGCTACGCGGGCATCGACAACGAGCTGTACGTCAACCCGAAGACGAGCATGTACTTCGCCGACGCGAAGAAGGCGCTCACCGAGATGACCGCGGCGGTGAAGACCCTCGTCGCGTAGGCGGGGCGCGAAGGCCCGGGTCGTTCAGCAACACGTGGGCGTGGTGCTCCCGGCCCTGGCCGCGCCGCAAAGCACGTGCTGGTGCGGGAGTTTCCGGCCGGATGCTCAGGGAAGCAGTAGGTCAGCCGGCCCGGCGGCCGCCGTACCGGCGTCACCTGTCCCTGCTATCCCTGCTCGTGTCCCTGCCCACCCGGCTCGCCCGCGCCCCGCTCCACGGGCTGGCTCCGCTCCCGGCGGCGAACGCTGTGCCGCCGCCTCCTGATGCCATGCCCTTCCTGTACACCACGAACCTGTCCGAGGTACGCGCCCTGGCGGAAAGCAAGGCGCGGGTCTTTGGGCTGCCTGAGGACCGCATCACCGATTTCGTGATCGCGGTGGCCGAGGTGGCCGGGAACACCGTTAGGCACGCCCGGTCGGCGGGAACTATGGAGATCTGGCTGGACGGCCGGGACCTCATCTGCGAGATCCGCGACGCCGGGGTGATCACCGACCCGTTCGTCGGCCGCCGGCCGCCGGCCGCCGAGGCCAACGGCGGCCACGGCCTGTGGCTGGTGCACCAGATCTGCGACCACGTGGAGCTGCACTCGGACGAGAAGGGGACCGTCATCCGGCTGCACATGGCACTGCGATAGGCCGATGGGGCCCGGACCACCGGCGGTAGCCTTGGCCCGAACGCCCTTAACCAGAAACTAACGCAATAGGATAAACAGCCATGAACGTTGGCACCCCCGGTACGCGCATGGCGGACTACCTGCGCGACCACCATGACAAGGTGATCGGCCGGTGGACCGAGCTGGTCGTCGCGGGCGTGCGCGGCCGGGTCACCGCCGAGGAGGTTCGGCGGGAACTCGGCGACCTCTTCTCGCTCATCGTCCGGGTGCTGTCCGGCGCGGACGACCATGCCGCCGGCGAGCTGCGGGCGGCACTTGACGAGCTGTCGCGCAGCCGCGCACGGGACGGCTTCACACCGAGCGAGACGGCGCTCGGGGTGTTCTCGCTCAAGGAGGCGGTGTACGAGCTCGTCGCGGACGCCACGGACCTGGTGCCCGAGTTCCTCGCGTTCTCGCGGCTGGTCGACGACCTCGGGCTGCGCACCTTCGAGGCCTACTCGGCCGCGCGGGAGCAGATCATCGCCGACCAGTCGACCTCGATGCTCGAGCTGTCCACGCCGGTGGTACGGCTGTGGGACGGCATCATCGCGGTGCCGCTCGTCGGCACGCTCGACTCGGCCCGTACCCAGCTGGTCATGGAGAAGCTGCTCGACACGCTCGTGGCGACCGGCGCCGAGCACGCGGTCATCGACATCACCGGCGTGCCGACCGTGGACACCGAGGTGGCGCAGCACCTGCTCAAGACGGTCAGCGCGGCGCGGCTGCTCGGCGCGGAGTGCACCATCTGCGGCATCAGGCCGCAGGTCGCGCAGACGATCGTGTCGCTCGGCATCGAGTTCGGCGACATCGCCACCAAGGCGACGCTGGCCGACGCGCTCGCGCTCGCCCTCAAGCACGCCGGCCTGAAGGTAGTGCCCGCATTATGGACCAGGTGCCCATCCTGAAGATCGGGCAGACGCTGTTCGTCTCCATCCAGATCGACCTGCAGGACGACAGCGTGATCCGGCTGCAGGAGGACCTGGCCGACGAGCTTACCCGTACCGGTGCCCGCGGGGTGATCATCGACATCACCGGCGTCGAGATCGTCGACTCGTTCATCGGCCGGATGCTGAGCACGATTGGCTCGATATCGCGGCTGTTCGACGCCGAGACGGTCATCGTGGGCATGCGCCCGGCGGTGGCGATCACGCTGACCGAGCTCGGGCTGTCGCTTCGCGGTGTCCGCACCGCGCTCAACGCCGAGAAGGGCCTGGAGATCCTGAACGGGAAATCCAGCCGCGATGGATGAGCTGCCGATCCGGTCGGGCGACGATGTCGTCCGGGTGCGACAGCAGGTGCGGACCACGGCGGCGGAGAACGGGCTGTCGCTGGTGGACCAGACCAAGCTGGTGACGGCGGCGAGCGAGCTGGCGCGGAACACGCTGGTGCACGGCGGCGGCGGCACGGCCCTCGTGGAAGTGGTCAAGTCGCCCAGCGGGCGGACGGGGGTCAAGTTGCGATTCACCGATGAGGGGCCGGGCATCGCGGACATCGGCCTGGCGCTCACCGACGGCTGGTCCTCGGGAACCGGGCTCGGGCTCGGGCTGTCCGGGTCGCGGCGGCTTGTCGATGAGTTCGAGCTCAGCTCTGAGCCCGGCGCGGGTACCAGCGTCGTGGTCGTCAAGTGGTCGCGGTGACCGGGACGCTCGCCGCCCAGGCCCCCGGAGACCTGCGCTGGCTGCGGGTCGAGGACCCGAGCGCCGCCGCCGCCTGCCGCAGCGCCGCCGCGTCGCTGGCCAGCCGGCTCCAGTTTCCCGAGGCGCGCGCCGACCAGTTGGCGCTCGCCGTGACCGAGGCGGCGTCCAACCTGGACAAGCACGCCGTCCAGGGGTCGATGCTGCTGCGCATCGCGCGCAGCGACGGCCGGCCGGGCATCGAGATGGTGACCATCGACGCCGGGCCCGGCCTCCGCGACACGAGCGCCGCGCTGCGCGACGGCCACTCCACCAGCGGCACCCTGGGCATCGGCCTCGGCGCCATCCGCCGTCTCGCCGACTTCTGCGACATGTACTCCGTGCCGGGTCACGGCACGGCGCTCGTGGCGCGGTTCTGGCCGGCGCCGCCGCCCGCCCCGGTGCGCTGGGCCGGGCTGGTCAGGCCCATCACCGGGGAGACCGAGTGCGGTGACGTCTTCGGCGCGGCGGAGACGGCAGGCGTGGTGACCGGCGTGCTGTGCGACGGCCTCGGCCACGGCCCGCTCGCCGCGAGCGCCGCGACGCAGGCGGTCGCCGCGGTCCTCGAGGACCCGGCCGCCGAACCCGCGGTGCTCGTCGAGCGGGTGCACCGCCGGATCACGCACACCCGCGGCGTCGCCATCGGCGTCGTCCAGGCCGCCGGGCCGGCCGTCCGCTTCGCCGGGCTCGGCAACATCGCGGCGGTGATCCTCGCCGACGGCACGCGCCGCAGCATGCTCTCCGTGCCGGGGATCGCGGGCCACCAGGCCCGTGCCATCAGGCAGTTCGACTACACCGCACCCCCCGGTGCGACGCTCGTCCTGCACTCCGACGGCATCAGCGGCCGGTGGGACGCGTCGGCGCTGCCCGGCCTCAACCTCCGGGACCCGCTTGTCGTCGCCGCCACGCTGCTCGCCGAGGCGGGCACGCGCCGCGACGACGCGGGCGTGCTGGTGCTCAAGCCATGACGAACCAGCTTGCCAGCCTGCGCGTCAGGGACCTGCCCGGCGTCTTCGCCGCGCGCCGGCTCGGCCGCGAGCTGGCGGCCGAGCTCGGCCTCGAGCAGCAGGACCAGGTCCGGGTCGCCACCGCGCTCAGCGAGGTGTGCCGGAGCACGATCAGCACCGGGCAGTCTGCCGAGATCACTTTCGGCGCCGACGTGGCCGACCTGGTGCTGACCGTCACGGTGGACGGTGAGCCGGCCGACGAGGGCATCGCCGCGGCCTCCCGGCTGATGGACACCCTCCGGGCCGACGGTGCCGTCATCTGGATGATGAAACGGCGGCCGATGAATTCCACTCTTGACCTGCGAGCCGTGCGGGAGCGGCTAACGGCCATGATTCCGGAGTCCACGCTGGAAGAACTGCGGCGACAGAACCAGGACCTGATCGCGGCGCTTGAGGAGGCCACCCGGCAGAAGGAGCAGCTGCTGGCGCTCAACGCCGAGTTGCAGGAGACTAACCGCGGCGTGATGGCCCTGTACAGCGAGCTGTCTGACGAACTCGAGCAGACCAACCGCGGGGTGGTCGCGCTGTACCGGGAGCTCGACGAGAAGTCCGAGCAACTGCGGGCGGCGTCGGAGTCAAAGGACCGGTTCTGGGCCAATATCAGCCACGAGCTGCGCACGCCGCTGAACTCGGTCACCGGGCTGACCCGGCTGCTCGCCGAGCCGGACAGCGGACTCGGCACCGAGCAGCTCTACCAGGTGGGGCTGATCAGGAACGCTACCGGGACGCTGCTCGCGCTGGTCAACGACCTGCTCGACGTCGCCAAGGCCGAATCGGGGCGGCTCGTCCTCGACCCGGCGGAGGTCAGCCTGCCCGCGCTGCTCGCCACGCTGCGCGGGCTGACGCGGCCAATGACCGAGGGCAAGCCGGTGGAGGTGGTGGTCAGCGCGGACGACGCGCCGGCCACGCTGCTGACCGACGAGACCGCGCTGACCGCGATCTTGCGTAACCTGCTGTCCAATGCGATCAAGTACACCGACGACGGGGAGGTACGGCTGAGCGTGCGTACGGTCCCTGACCGCGTCGAGATCACGGTTTCCGACACCGGCACCGGGATACCCGCGGGCCAGCTTGAGCGCGTGTTCGAAGAGTTTTACCAGGTGCCGGGGGCCAGGCGGGGCGGCACCGGCCTCGGGCTGCCCTACGCGAGGAAGCTTGCCCGGCTGCTCGGCGGCGAGCTGACCCTGGCCAGCAACGCCGGCGCGGGCACCACCGCCGTGCTCCGCCTGCCGCACGGGCTCCCGTCCGCCGGCACGGTCGTGGTCGCGGATGACGACGCGGGCTTCCGCCAGGTGCTCAAGGCGATGCTGGCCGGCATCGCTGGCGAGGTCATCGAGGCCGAGGACGGCGACCAGGCCCTGTCCGCGGTCAGCGACGGCCACGTCGACCTCGTGCTCGCCGACCTGAGCATGCCGGGAACGGACGGCCGCACGCTGCTTGACCGGCTGCCCGCCGGGCTGCCCGCGATCGTCATCACCGGCCTCGACGTGGCGACGCCGCCCCGGGCCTCGGCGCTGCTGCCCAAGGACGACCTCACCAGGGAACGACTGGCGTTCGCCATCCGACGCATCACCCGGAACGCGCGATGACCAACCTGGCCGGCACCCTGCTCATCGTCGACGACGACGAGGCCAAGCGCTACATCCTGGCGAGCTGGCTGCGCCGGGCCGGGCACACCGTCACCGAGGCGGCCACCGGGAAGGAGGGGCTCAGCCTGGTGCCCTCGGTCGAGGTCGTGCTGCTCGACGTGAACCTGCCCGACATGAGCGGGTTCGAGGTCTGCCGGCTGATCAAGTCCAACTCGCTGACGGCGGCCATCCCGGTGATCCAGGTGTCGGCCACCGCCGTCGAGGTCAGCGACCGCGCGCACGGCCTGACCCAGGGCGCGGACGCCTACCTGATCGAGCCCACCGAGCCCGCCGAGCTGCTCGCCATGGTGACCGCCACCCTGCGCTACTCGCGCGCCAGGCAGCGGGCCGAGCGGACCGCCGCCATGCTCACCGCGCTGGCCAGCGTGACGCTTGACATCAACGCCGCGGAGACCTTCGACGGGCTCGCGGCGGCCGCGGCGACCGGCGCCGCCCGGATCTTCTCGGTTGAGTCCGTGCTGTACCTGGAGATGCCCGACGGCCAGACCCGCCGGACCTCGGCCCGCCCGGGCAGCCCGGGCACGGTGCGGCGCGGCGGCCCGCCCGGGCTCGCCGACCGGGTCGCCGACCGCGTGCTCGGCCTGGGGCAGGGCAGCATGATGTCGGCCGTCACGCGGGAGGACTGGCTGGGCATCGTGCCGGACAGCACGCTGCGCGAGGACGTGTGCGTGGCCGTGGCGCGGACCAAGCCGGACAGGCAGCCGGCGGTGATCGTGGTCGACCGGGCGGGGGTGCCCGCCGACGAGGACATGCAGGTGCTGCGCCAGCTGGCGCAGCACGTCGCGCTCGGCGTCGAGGCGCTGCGCGCCTCGGCGGAGGAGCACCTGGTGGCGCTGACCTTGCAGCGCAGCTTCCTGCCCACGGAACTGCCCGTGATCCCGGGCCTGGCGACCGCGTTCCGCTACCTGCCCGCGAGCGACCGGGCCGAGGTCGGCGGCGACTTCTACGAGGCGCTGCCCTGGCGGGACGGCGTCGTGATCGCCATCGGCGATGTTCAGGGGCACTCGCTGCACGCCGCGACCGTGATGGGAGAACTGCGGCACGCGCTGCGCGCCTTCGCCAGCGAGGGGCACCCGCCGCTCGCGATGACCGGGCTGGTCAACCAGGTGCTGCGGCGCTACCACCCGGGCATCATCGCGACCTTGTGCCTGGTGGTCGCCCACCCGTCGACCGGTGAGCTGACCATCGTCAACTGCGGGCACATGCCGCTGCTGCTCGCTGGCGGCGACGGTGCCCGCTACGTGGGCGAGGGCGGGATCATGCTCGGCGTGGCCAGGCACGAGCCGCACGTAGAGAGCGCCGTGCTGCCTGTCGGCGGCACGGCCCTGCTGTTTACCGACGGCCTCGTCGAGGACCGGACGATCCTGCTCGACGACAACCTGGAGAAACTGCGCGCCATCGCGGCCCTGTCCGCGGCCGCGGACATCGAAGCGTTCGCCAACCAGATCATGTCGGCGTTCGGGCCGTCGGAGGACGACGTGGCGATGATCGCGGTACGCAGGACCGGCTAGACGGCGAGCGCTTCCTCAAGGCTCGGGTAGACCGGCACCAGGCGGCCGACGCCGATCAGCTGGAGCACGCGGTTGACCGAGGTGCCCGGGGAAATGGCCAGCCTCAGCCGGACGTCGCGCGCGCCCGCGGTCTCGAAGGCGTGCATGATCGCGTGCACCCCGGAGGAGTCGCAGAATATCGTCGCGGTCATGTCCGCGACCACGGTGTTTATGTTGGGCGCGAGGGCACTGATGAGTTGCTGGTAGACCTGATCTGAATTGGTCACGTCGATCTCGGCGGGCAGCTCCACGACGACCGGTATGACCTGTGCCGCGTTATCACTCATGAATCAGCCGCTCCTGCCGCGGCGGCTGGTCGCCGCCGTCCGGGCTAGGTTACCTCGCTTACGGCACTGCCGACGCGATGGCGCGGTTATCCGCGGGCGGACCAGGCGAGCGCGACCTGGGCGGCCAGGGCGATGTTGCCATGGGCCACGGCCAGGTTGACGGCGACGCTCGCGCCCTCGGTCACCCGTTGCATGTGCGCGAGCAGGTACGGGGTGACGGCCTTGCCACGGACGCCGGCCGACTCGGCGGCCCGGAGCGCGCCGTCGAGCGCCCGGTCGTGCACGGCCGGGTCGAGCTGCTTGTCCGCCGGCAGCGGGTTCGCCACGAGCAGCGCGGAGGTGTCACCGAGCGCGTCCCTGGCCGCCATGACTGCCGCGACCTCGCCGGGCGAGTCTAGGCGCCAGTCAAGCTCCTGGCCGGAGTCGGTGAGGTAGAAGGCGGGGAAGCGGTTGGTGCGGTACCCGACGACCGCGACCCCGAGGGTTTCCAGGCGCTCCAGGGTCGCCGGAATGTCCAGGATCGACTTCACGCCCGCGCTGACCACGGTGACCGGGGTGCGGGACAGCACGCTGAGGTCGGCTGACTCGTCCGGTGTCTCGGCGAAGCCGCGGTGCACGCCGCCAAGGCCGCCGGTGGCGAACACCCGGATCCCGGCCCGCGCCGCGAGCACGGACGTGGCCGCGACCGTGGTGCCCGCGGTCCGCTTGGCGGCCATGGCGAGCCCGAGGTCGCGGCTGCTCACCTTGATAACGCTCGCGTCCAGGGCGATTCGCTCGAGCTCGGCGTCGCTGAGGCCGGCCTTGGGCACCCCGTCGATGACGGCGACCGTGGCCGGGGTCACCCCGCTGTCGGCGAGCAGCGACTCGAACGACCTGGCGGCATCGAGGTTGCCCGGCCGCGGCAGGCCGTGCGAGATGATCGTCGACTCAAGCGCCACCACCGGGCGCCCGGCGTCCAGGGCTTCCCTGACCGCGCGTGACAGCTCTGGCACCTGAGGCATGAGCCGAGATTACCTTCCCGGCGGCCAGGACTACGAGCTGCCCTCCTCGCCGGTGGTTGGGAGCAGCGCCGGGGCCCGGCGCGCCTGCGTTGCCTGCTCGAAGGCGTAGGCGAGGCCGATGAGGCGGGGCTCGCTCCAGCGGGGGCCGAGGAACGAGACGCCGACCGGGAGGCCGTGGACGTAGCCGAACGGGACACTGATCGCCGGCCAGCCGGACACCGCACCGGGCCGCGACGTGCCGAAGACCGAGTGGTCGCCGAGGACGTAGTCGGTCAGCCAGGCCGGGTTGGCGGTGAGCGAGAAGATCGCGTCGAGGTTGTGCTCGAGCGTCGGAGTTTCCACCGCGTTCCTGGCCAGTGAGCGCGCCGCGGCGCGCAGCTCCAGGTACACCGGGTCGTCCAGGTCGCCGCTCGTCGCGTCCGCCGCGAGGAAGATCTCCTGCCCGAACCGGGCGAGAACCCAGTCGGCATTCCGCTTGTTGAAGTCGATCAGGTCCGACAGCGTTCCCGGCAGCTCCATGGCGGAGTGGTCGGCGAACGCCGCCAGGTAGTCGAGGTAGGCGTTGATCCCGTGCTTGAACTCGTAGTTCAGCGCGTCGAACTCCGGCTCGGTTACCTTCTCGATGTTGGGCAGGTCGACCGGGTCGATCACCGTGGCGCCGAGGTTGCCCAGGCAGTCCACCGCCGCGTCGAGTAGTGCCTCGGTGGCGGCGTCCGCGCCTGCCGACGCTACCCGCCAGACGCCGATCCGCGCCCCGTCAAGCGCGCCGCGGTCGAGGAACGCGGCGTAGTCGACGTAGTCGCCCGGGTGGTCGGCCGCGCTGTCCTCCGGATCGGCGGCGGCGAGCACGGAAAGCAGCGCCGCCGCGTCCGCCACCGTGGTGGCCATCGGGCCCGCGCAGTCTTGCGCCAGCGAGAGCGGGACGATGCCGCCCCGACTGACCAGGCCGAGGGTCGGCTTAATGCCGACCACGCCGCAGGCGCTCGACGGTGAGACGATCGAGCCGTCCGTCTCTGTCCCGACGGCGAGGGGCGCGAAGCCCGCGGACAGGCCGGCCGCCGAGCCCGAACTCGACCCGGACGGGTTGCGGTCGAGCGCGTACGGGTTCGCGGTCTGGCCGCCGAGCGTCGACCAGCCGCTCACCGAGCGGGTCGACCGGAAGTTCGCCCACTCCGACAGGTTGGCCTTCGCCACGATGACCGCGCCGGCCGCGCGCAGCCGCGAGACGATGAACGCGTCCGGTGGCCGTGCCCCGAGCAGCGCCGGCGAGCCCGCCGTGGCGGGCAGCCCGGCCACCTGGATGTTGTCCTTGATCAGGACCGGGATCCCCTCCAGGGGACCGCGCGGCTGGCTCGCCCGCCACGCGGCATCGCTGGCGGCCGCCTGGTCAAGGGCATCCGGGCACACCGCGATCACGGCGCGCAGCGCGGGGTTGACGTCGGTAATACGGTCGAGGCATTGCCTGGCGAGCGCCGTCGCCGTGAGGCGGTCAGCGGCCATCGCCTGACGCAGCTCGGCCACCGGGGACGATGCGAAGTCGGTACTTACGCCAAGAAGCTCGCGGGGTCTGGGCGAACTCTGGAAATCCGGCATGCCGGCAGGATAACGGCTGAATAGCGATTACGTAACCGTATAGCGCGCCCTAAATGCGTTAAGAGGTCGCTAAATCAGGTGCAGGCCTTTGACTGCCCGGCTGACCCGCTGGAGGTTACAGTACCCCGGCTGGGCAAGCGATCATCGCAGCTCCGCCGGTGTGCCACCCGGCTCAGCGCACGAAACCTTTTCAGTCTCATAGCCCCAGAAACCGGGCGCAATCACGAGATTGTTCGCAATTGCGACAGTGGGCGGGAAGACGTCAGATGCGCTCGGTGACCCACGCCACCGTGGCAGCACGCACTTAATCAAGGCTAATCAGCATCATTGGTTCGCGCCAGTCTCATTCTTGGTCATGAGGGCTGGCCGTCCTCGGAGAGTTCCGCCTCGGGGGGCGCGAGGGAGCGGTCACCCGGGGGCCTGATGGTGCTCTCGATGAGCCGGCTGAGCCGGGCCGCCGCGGCGCGGACCTGGCCGAGCAGCCGTTCCTGTGACGCGACCGGGCTGCGCACCAGCGGGGACGGCACGGTAAGCGCGGCAATCGTGCGCTGCCCGTCCGTCACGGCCGCCGAGGCGGCCCAGACGCCGCGGTCGATCTCCTCCTCGCTCGTCGCCCAGCCACGGGCGGCCACCCGGGCGACGGACTCCTCGAGCCGGCCGGCTGCCGCCTGGTCGGCCTGCGCGAGCGGGGCGAGGTACTCGCGGCGCACCCGTTCCGGCAGGCCGGCGAGCAGCACCTGGCCGCTCGCGCCGCGCAGCAGCGGCAGCGTCTGGCCCGGCTCGAACGTGGCGCGCAGGTGATGCTCCGACTCGACCCGGTGCACGCACACCGGGACCCGGGATATCAGGCGGACGAAGATCACCGTCTCGCCGCACTCACTGACCAGGTCGCGCATGACCGGGTCGGCGAGCTCGATGAGCGTCTCGGCGGCCTCGGCGGCGCGGGCAAGCGAGATGAGCCGCGGCGACAGGTGATACGCGCCGCGGTCGTCGCCGATTAGCAGGCCGGTGTCACGCAGCAGCGCGATATAGCGGTACATGCTGGGGAGCGGTATGGCGGTGATCTCGGCCAGTTCCCTGGCCGTCAGCGTGTGCTGGCGAGGCGAGAAAGCCTGAAGAACGGCGAGCACCCGGCGAGCGCCCTCCGCCCCAGGGGCGGATGCCGGCGGCACGTGCTCCTCGGGTCCTTGCGCGGCTCGGGGAGCTGAATGAGTGGCCACAGGACTCTTTCTCAGCTATTCACCATGTGACTGACGCGACACGATAACGATACATTCCGGGGACCGTCAAGGCAGCCTCTGATACTGACGTGAAACCTGGGACGTGGTGCGCGGAAGCCTATACCAGCCAGGAAACGTGGCCGACGAGCAGCGCGTAGCCGATGAAAGCCACCGCGTCGATGAGTGTGTGGGCGATGATCATCGGCGTCACCCGGCGCCAGCGCAGGAACAAGGTGCCGAAGATGACCCCCATGACCGCGTTGCCGAGGAAGCCGCCGAAGCCCTGGTACAGGTGGTACGAGCCGCGCAGCGTCGCGCTTATCAAGATCGCGTACTCCGGGCGGACGCCGAGCTTGCGCAGCCGGGTCAGCAGGTAGCCGGTGACGAGGACCTCTTCGAGCACGCCGTTCTGCAGCGCGGACAGCAGCAGCACCGGGTAGCGCCACCAGATCGCGGGCTCGTTCTCCGCGACGACGTTCAGCGCGATGCCCGACTTGTAGGCGATGAAGTACAGGCCGAGGCCGCTGCCACCGATCAGCGCCGCCAGCGCCGCGCCGCGCAGGAAGTCGCGCAGCGGCTGGGTGAGGTCCACGCCGATCGACTTTGCGCCGTCGCCAGAGCGGGCGAGCAGGTAGAACGCGAGGATCACCGGCGCGGCGGTGGTCGCGAGCGAGGTCAGCTGCAGGAAAAGGTCGAGCAGCGGGCGGCCCGGCGCCGCCGAGCCGTTCAGCGTCACCGACTGCGAGGACAGCGCGTGGCGCGCGGTCAGCGAGCCGATCAGCGAGACGAACGCGTAGAGGCCGCTGGCGCCGAGCGAGACCGCGAAGACCGCGACGATCTCCCAGCGGAGCAGCACCCGGTCGCGCCAGGACAGCTCGGGACTGTCATCGGGCCGGGTCAGACGGAGCCACGCCCTCGTTCGGGATGATGGCTCTTGATCTTCTTCGGCCGCAGACAATTGCGAGCTATCCGAGGTCACGGTCCACAGTTACCACACCCACCTGGGCACGACGGGCAGGAAGTCCTCAGGAAGGGGTCATGACAAGAGGGCGTCGAAGTCGCCGTCCTGCGCGCCGCCGATGAGGGCCTCTATCTCTGCCCTGGTGTAGATGAGCGCGGGGCCGCCGGGGTCGGCCGCGTTGCGGACCGCGATTTGCCCGTCGGGCAGCCTGGCCATCTCGACGCCGGCCTCTGTGCCGCCTGCCAGCCGCCACTGCAGGTCGGGCAGCTCGCCGGCGGGCATTCCGTTGTAGATCTCGCCCGTGCTGGCCTCGTCTGGCATCGGCCCTTAGATCTCCTTCAGCATCCCGGCCAGGATCTCCCTGGTCCGGTCGGGTGAGGTGCCTGCGACCGAGAGGCGCTCCATCACCGCGGCGTAGCGCTCGACTTCTTCCGGCTTGTCGATGTAGTGCGCGCCGGTCAGGTACTCCATGTAAACCACGTCGGGCAGGTCCGTCTCCGGGAACCGCATGATGGTGAACGCGCCGCCGTCGGCCGCGTGGCCACCGTACCTGAACGGCATGACCTGCAGGGTGATGTTCGGCTCGCCGACTAGGTCGATCAGCCGCTCGAGCTGCGCGAAGTGCACGTCGCGGCCGCCCATCGGGCGGCGCAGCGCCGCCTCGTCCATGATCACCCAGTAGCGCGGCGGGTTGTCCCGCGTCAGCAGCTGCTGCCGGCCCATCCGCAGCGCCACCCGGCGCTCCACCTCGTCCGGGTCCACGCCGGGCGCGCCCTGCATGATGATGGCGCGCGCGTACTCCTCGGTCTGCAGCAGGCCGGGCACGAACTGGACCTCGTAGACGCGGATGAGCTGCGCGGCCTCCTCGAGGCCGACGAAGACGTGGAACCAGTCGGGGACCACATCCTGAAACTTCTGGTACCACGGGAGGGCGTTCGCTTCCCGGGTGAGCTGGACCAGCTTCTCCCGTTCGGCCGGGTCGGTAACGCCGTAGTACTCGAGAAGGTCGGTGACGTCGCGTTCTTTGAAGGAGACCCGGCCGAGTTCCATCCGGCTGATCTTCGACCCCGAGGCACGAATGTAGTAGCCGGCGTCATCGCGTGAGATGGTCGCGCGCTCGCGAAGTCGCCTAAGCTGTGCACCAAGGAGCATCCTGAGCACGGTGGGACCGCCTACGGGAGCAGCGCCCCCAGGCGCATTACCACTCAACGCGGTCCCCTCCTCAGCGTTCCGACAGGCTGGCGTTCCCCATTCACCAGCGCTTCTGCATCACCAGGGCGCCTGCACGCGACACTTGCACGAGCAATCCGCACATGCACGCGGTGATGACGTCAGGAATGATATCGCGCTCTGTGTCGGTATACGAGCGTCTGCGAATACTAAGAACGTCAGGGACAATAGGGCACTGGGTGTCACCCGGGCTGCGCGCCGGGCGAGGCCAGTCAGCAACTATGCTTCGTTCGTCGGCGCGTCACGTTAGGGCACCCCATGTTGAAGACATCCTCAGGCCAGTCGGCACTCGGCGGCCTCGAGAAGAAGCTTACCGGCAGCGTCCCGGATGACTCGGACGTACCCGGCCCGGTGCGCAGGGCCGTCCGGCTGATGCTCTCCGGCGGCGCCCTTACCGCTCTCGTGGGCGTGTTCCTCGTCATCGCGACGATCGCCGACAAGAACGCGCTTACCGACTCAAGCGGAAAGAAGCTCACCAGCGGGGAGCTCACCGGCAGCGTCGTCTACACGCTCGTCATCTACGTGCTCCAGGTGGTGGTCTGGGTGCTGATGGCCCGGATGAACCGCGCGGGGCGCGGGTGGGCCAGGTGGGTCGCCACGGCCCTCGCCGTCCTTTCCACGATCGACGCCTGGAGCATCGTCAACGGGCTGCGGGGCGGCGAGACCGTCACGGTGCTCGAGATCGTGTTCATCGTCGTCACGCTCGCGCTCTGGATCATCGGCGCGACCGCGGCCATCCTGCTCTGGCGGGGGGAGTCGAGCGCGTACTTCAAGTCACGCGCCGCCGCCCGCTAGGGCTTTTTACCCTGTGCTACGAGTGTTGCGTGTTATGCGTGGCGCCTGCCGTTTCCTCCCCGTTCCATGTCTCATCGCCTGATTCCCGTACTCCCTATGGACTATTCAGTGTCGCAGGCGTAAGTAAGTGAGAGATATCTGCGGCCTTCAGGGTCTAGACCTATTGGGAGGGGAAAGCCGTGGCACACGCATGGATGCCGGAAGCACGGCGCATCCGGGCGGATACTGACGGAGGTCCCCTGATCGGCGGCGCCCCACGTGCGGTCTGGCTGACTCTCGGCACCGCGCCAGGCGCGGTGTCCGTGCAGTCGGCCGCGCAGCGACTGATCAGCGAGCGCCGCCCGTGCCACCTCATCTGGGACCCGGTCACCGGCAACGTCATACAGCTCATCTCCGTCCTGCGGGCCGGGCGGGCGCTCGGCGCGGCCGACCACCTCGACTGGGCGCCGGGACGCGTCCGGGTGAACCCGGACAACGTGAACGCCGAGGGACGCGTCTGCGTGCAGATCGGCGTGCTCGGCCATCCCGGCCAGCCGTTCACCGACGGCACGCTCAAGGGGATCGAGGCGATCGTGAGCTGGCTCGACTCCTGGGGGGTGTCGCGCCGCTGGCCGGCCGGGCGGCCGGAGGGGTACCGGGTCGACATGCCGGCCGCCGCGGCGGCGCTCGCCGACCAGCGCAGCCGCGTGCAGTGGGCGCGCGGCGGGCACTTCGGCGCCTCGCAGGTACCCGGCTGCGAGAACGCGGGCCCGGGCGCCATCGAGATCGACCGGATCACCGGCATCTCCGGCCCGCACGGGCTCCAGGTGCGCGCCCGCGGCCTGCCGTCGCCGCGTGCCGAGGCGGCCGCGCTGGCTATTCCCGCCTGATCCGGTGCAGGCCGTTCGCACCAGCAGGTCAAACTGCCTTTAGTCTGGTTGGATGAACGACCGGCTAGTGTGGATCGACTGCGAGATGACAGGTCTCGACATCGAGCAGGACGCGCTGATAGAGATCGCGTGCGTGGTCACGGACTCCGACCTTAACCTGCTCGACGGCGGGATCGACGTGATCATCAAGCCGCCTGCCGAGGCACTCGACCAGATGGGCGACGTCGTCCGCGACATGCACACCACCTCGGGGCTGCTCGCCGACCTGGCCGGCGGCATGACGCTCGCGGAAGCGTCCGACGCGGTGCTCGCCTACGTGAAGCGCCACGTCCGCGAGGCCCGCAAGGTGCCGCTCTGCGGCAACTCGATCGCCACCGACCGCTGGTTCATCGCCAGGGACATGCCCGAGCTCGACAACTGGCTGCACTACCGGATGATCGACGTCTCGTCCGTCAAGGAACTGGCGCGGCGCTGGTATCCGCGGGCCTACTTCGCCTCCCCGGACAAGCACGGCGGGCACCGGGCGCTCGCCGACATCACCGAGTCCGTGCGGGAGCTGCGTTACTACCGTGACACCGTGTTCGTTCCGCAGCCGGGGCCGGACACGGCGACCGCGCGGGGGATCGCGGCGCGGTATGCCAGCCAGCGGCCGGGGACTGAGGGCGGCGCGGGCGGCGCGGGCGGCGCGGGGAGTGCGGTCGACGGGGCGGGCGAGCGGGGATAGCTAGTCGTTCGTTTGCGGTCGCTGCGAACGCTATACTCGTGAAAGCCTTCTGGCGAAGGCACATGGTGGGTGTAGCTCAGCTGGTAGAGCGCCAGGTTGTGGTCCTGGATGCCGCGGGTTCAAGTCCCGTCACTCACCCCATGTTGCAAGGTAGGTGACCTGCGGTTTTAGCAAGTCACCTGGCCGCGGCCTGCGGGAGGCCGCTATGAGGTCATTGTCCGTTGTAGTCCGGGTGCGCTCCCATCACTGAGCAGCTGAACAGGAAGATTATTCCCGCGAGCATCGTCGCCTCCGGCAGCGGCATGCCGATCCTGATGCTCACCGCCGCGGACCGGCTCGACGACAAGGCCTCCGGGTTTTGGCCTCGGCGCCGACGACTACCTCACCAAGCCGTTCGAGATGCGCGAACTCGTGCTCCGCCTGCGGGCGCTCGACCGCTGGCGCGCGCACAGTAGGCCGCCCGTGCGGGAGATCGCGGGCCTGCGCCTGGATCCGTTCCGCCGCGAGGTCTACCGCGACGGCCGCTATGTCGCCCTCACCTGCAACCAGTTCGCCGTGCTCGAAGTTCTCGTCGCCGCCGAGGGCGGCGCCATCAGCGCCGAGGAGCTCCTGGAACGGGCCTGGGACGAGAACGCCGACCCGTTCACCAACGCCGTGCGCATCATCGTCTCAGCTCTGCGCAAGCGACTCGGCGAACCCTGGCTCATCGCCACGGTGCCCGGCGTCGGCTACCGCATCGACACAGCGCCTGGCACCGGTCACGGGGAGGCAGCGATGGATAGGGCACCTGGGCTGAGCGTTCGCCTCAAGCTCACCCGACGGAACCCTTACGCTCGCTCCCCGGGCCGCGGGCGGGCTGTGCGTCACGGTGGAGCTGCCTGCCTCGCCGCCGCACGCCAATTGATGGCGATCAGTAAAAGATGATTGCGCGCCCGGAGTAGCTTGCTGAGAAGCGTGCCGCCGGGATCGAGGCTTCTTCTTTTCCCCAGCTTGAGGGATCGCGGATGCAGATCCGCCCTCCGGGGCCCTCGTCAACATCGGTTACGACTACGAGGTGACCCCCGCGCCGGCCATCCTCGGGGAACCGCAAGGTTACCGACGCGATCAGCGGCCCTCCGGTGGATTCCAGACAGGCGCGCAGGTCGCTTATCGTGGGGGCCGGGCGCGCTTCACCCCGGAGGCCGTAGGCGGCGCCGAGGCTGGCCAGGCCGGCGTGCAGCCAGCCTTTGCTCGTGTAGTAGCCCGATCCGAGTCCCTCTTGCAGCAGCTCGAAGATCGGCGGGACGGCTCTCGCGTGGAACGATGCAACGGACATGAGGCATGCCAGGCCGCAGGTGCGGTCGCTCCAGTGCGTCCGGTCCCTTCCCTGCAGGCGGAACTGACCGGGCCATTGCCCTTCCGGGATGTCCTGCTCGAAATGCGGGGTACGCGCGCAGATGAGGTGACCGCACCTGGCGGCCGTGGTCCTCATGAGGCGAGCCTGCGCCGCTCGGCGACTGCGGTGAGGACGTGCCGGGCCAGGACCACGCCCGCGTCGGGGGCGCCGGCCGCCGACGCGGGGGCCGCCATCGCCGCGATCCGCTGCGGATCGGTGAGCACCGGGATCAGGGCGGTCTCGATCCAGGCCGGGTCGAGGCCGGCGTCGTCGACGAGCAGTGCCCCGCCGGCCGCGACGGCCGGCCCGGCGTTCAGCCGCTGCTCGTCGCCGCGCAGCGGCAGCGGCACATACGCGGCCGGCAGGCCCACGGCGGCCAGTTCGGCGCACGTCATCGCCCCCGCACGGCAGACTACGAAGTCGGCCGCGGCGTAGGCGTGCTGCATCTCCTCGACGTAGGGGATGACGACATAAGGCGGGTCGCCGGGGCCACCGTCCGGCACCTGGACCGCGTGGAGCGGCCCGGTGATGTGCAGCACCTGCACGCCGGCCTGCCGCAGCGCCGCGGCCGCGCCGGACACCGCGGCGTTGATCGTGCGGGCACCCTGCGAGCCGCCGGTGACCAGCAGTACCGGCCCGTCGGGGCGCAGGCGGAACCGCTGCCGGGCCGCGTCGCGCAGCGCGGGCCGGTCGAGGCTGGTGATCGCCGGCCGTAGCGGGATCCCGATGGCGGTGGCGTGCGCCAGCCGGACACCCGGCGTGGCGGTGAACACGCGGGTCGTCATCCGGGCCGCCAGCCGGTTGGCCACCCCGGGGCGGGCGTTCGCCTCGTGAACGACGATCGGCAGGCCCCGCTGGCGGGCGGCGACGTAGGCCGGCCCGGCCACGTAGCCGCCGAAGCCTACCACGACCTCGGCCCGCACCCGGTCGAGCACCGCCCCGGCCGCCCGCACCGCCTCGCGCAGCCTGCCCGGCGCCCGCAGCAGGGCACGGTTCAGCGCGCGGGGCAGCGGCACCGGCGGGATGAGCTCGAGCGGGTAGCCGCGGGCCGGGATGAGCGTGGTGTCCAGGCCGCGGACGGTGCCGAGGGCGGTGATCTCCGCCGCGGGCGCCAGTCGGCGCAGCGCGTCGGCGAAGTTCATCGCGGGCTCGATGTGCCCGGCCGAATGCCCGCCGGCGACAACGACGCGCGGTCCCGTCATGCCTGCCCCCATCGTGCTCGTCGCGATCGTGACAGGGCGGGCGCCGCACCTATGCCCGCTATCGGTACTTTCAACGCTTTGCCGATTCCTTTGACTGGCTTAACTATGTGACGGGAAAATCAAAATAGGTGCCTGGGTAAGGTTCGCCTTCCAGCGTGTAATGCCACCACTCGCAGTCGTATGAGCTGAAACCGCTGGTATTCATGATCGAACGAAGGTACTGGCGGTTTATCGCCTCGACTAGGGTGATTCCTTTTGCCCCGTGATGCGAGACCGGGTCCATCAGGTCGTGGCCGCCGCCCATGGGGGCAAGCTCGCCGGTAGCCAGGTAGTAGAGGGTCAGGTCAACGGCGCTGCCCCGGCTGTGACCCGACTTGGCGGCCACGTACCCTTTTTCGAGCATGTCGGCCCGGCTGATATTCGGGTAGTGCCGTGGCTTCGTCCGGCCGTCCTCGGGCCGCTGCGACCAGCGCAGGAAGCAGTCGACGGCGCGCTGGGGGCGGTAACCGTCCCACAGCAGCAGGCCGAAGCCGAGGGATGCGGCCTTGTCGCGCGCTCTTGCCAGGGCCGCGCACAAGGCCCGCGTGCCGGCAATCCGGTTGGCCAGGTACCCGTCGACCGGCTTGCCGGTGAAGTTGTCCCAGGTGGCGTACTTGGCGTCCCAGCGGATTCCGGGTACGAGCTGGTCGACGAAGGCGAAGTCACCGTGCACCGGGTTTTCCTGTCAGTGCCAGCGACACCATGCGGTCGATCACTTCGGCGAGCGGCAGCCCGGCGGCCGCCATCATTCTCGGGTAGCGGCTGTAGGAGGTCAGGCCGGGCAGGGTGTTGACCTCGTTGAGGACTACTGTTCCGTCTTCGGTGAGGAACGTGTCGACCCGCGAAAGCCCCCGGCAGCCCAGGGCGCGATACGCGGCCTTCGCCGTCTCCTGGACGAGCGACCGCGCCTGCGCCGGGATGTCGGCGGGAACGATGAACGTTGCGTTCTCGGAACCGCTTTCCGGCGCGCTCTCCTGATGGATCCTGAAGAAGCCGTGAGACAGGGCGACCCGGTCTACCTCGCCCGCGATCAGGTCCGTGCCGTTCCCGAGGATCGCGCATCCCACCTCGCTGCCCGCGACCGCCTCCTCGATCAGCACCTTCGAGTCGTACTGCCTCGCGGTTTTCACCGCATCCGGCAGTTCTTCTTCCCCGGATACCTTGCTGACCCCGAAGGATGATCCCGAGCGGGCCGGCTTCACGAAGACGGGGTAGGCAAGCCTGCCGGGGTCGATATCGTCGTCCGCCGTGACGACCAGGAAATTCGGAGTGGCGATTCCCGCGCTCCTGGCCACGATGTAGGTAAGGGACTTGTCCATGCACAGGGCGGAACTCTGGACATCGCAGCCCGCGTAGGGGATGCCGGACAGCTCCAGCAGGCCCTGCACCGCGCCGTCCTCGCCGAGCCTGCCGTGCAGGACCGGCAGCACCACGTCCAGGCTGACCGTCTCGCATCGTCCCTGCGCCAGGACGAGCAGCCCGGGTGCGCTTCTGTCCGGTGACAGCACGGCCGGGCGGCAGCTGCCGTTCTCCCAGTTTCCGTCAGGGCTGTCGCAGAGCTTCCAGGCGCCGCTCTTGGTGATCCCGATCCAGAACGGCTCGTACTTTCCGGTGTCGAGGTTTTTCGCGACTTCCCGCGCGGACTTGACGGAGACCGGATGCTCCTCGGAGCAGCCGCCGAATATGATTCCGACCCTCAGCTTACCCATGCCGGCTTCCCCTCTCAAATTCCAGGCAGTTGACGATACTGTTCTCGACGATGTCGCTCAGGGCGTGGTCTGTGTAGTAGGCGGTATGCGGGCTGATAACCACGTTCGGCAGCTCTTGCAGCCGCAGCAGCGCCTTGCTTTCAATGGGCGTGCTCCTGCAGTCGGCGTAGAATATTCCTTCCTCTCCTTCGAGGACATCCAGCGCCGCACCGCCCAGCCGGCCGCTTTCCAGCGCTGAGACAAGGGCCTCCGTGTCGAGAAGCGCGCCGCGTCCGGTATTGATGATGTACGCGCCGCGCTTCATCTGCCCGATGCGCCGACGGTTCAGGAGATGGTTTGTGTCCGCGTTGAGCGGCGTGTGGAGCGTTACGATGTCGCTCAGCCGCAGCAGCTCGTCGAGGGGCCGGTAATCTGCGGTCGTCTTGGGGTGCCTGTCGCAGGCCAGTACCCGGCAGCCGAAACCCCGTAGCCTGTCCATGACTGCCGCGCCGATGCGCCCTGTCCCGATCACCCCGACGGTCAGGTCGCGCAGTTCCCTCCCGCGCACGTCACTCAGCCTGTAGTCACGAGTATCCGCACGGAGGATGACGGATTTCGCATTGCGCACCGCCATCAGCATCAGCATCAGCGTGTAGTCAGCCACGCTATCGGGCGAATAGGCGACATTGCCCACGCAGATCCCGACGCTCTGCGCGTAGCTCACGTCGATGTGGTTGTATCCAATGCTTCGCGTGGAGATATACCTGACGCCCGCCCGGCTGAGCGCCAGCAGGGTGGAGTTCGCAACCGGGGTCTTGTGACCGAGGCTAATGCACCGGTTTCCAGACACGAGCTCGATGCTGGCCTCGGATACCGCCGACTCAGTGATAGTCGGCACAACGCCGAAGCGAGGCGCGACTTCCCGGAACACAGCGGCCTCGTCCGGCCCGCAGCCGTACACGGTGATTCCCGCGCCCAGGGTAGCCGCAGGGGACGCCGCCGGCCGGGCGCGGCAGGCCGCTGGTCGCGCTGGCTCGCTAGAGGTCATGCCTTCAATTCAAGGCAGCCGGGTGTTGCCGGCACGTATGCGATTTTCGATACGCCGACGATATGTTGCCGACCGTAGCGTGCCGGAGCATGTCACTGTGCATCGCCGGACCCCGCGCCGTCCGGCCATGATCCCGCTCAGCATCGCAGAGATCGCCGCGGTCACCGGCGGGACGGTCGCGGGCGACAGCGCTGTGACGGTGACCGCGCCGGCCGTGCTCGACGGGCGGCAGGCCGAGCCGGGCGGCCTCTTCGTCGCCCTCACGGGCCAGCGCGCCGATGGCCACGACTACGCCGGCCAGGCCGGCCGGGCCGGCGCGGTGGCCGTGCTCGGCTCCCGGCCCACCAACCTGCCCACCGTCATCGTCGAGGACGCCCAGGCCGCGCTACAGGCGCTCGCCGCCCACGTGGCGGCCCGGCTGCGCGACGGGCTGACCGTGGCCGGGGTGACCGGCTCCCGGGGCAAGACCAGCACCAAGGACCTGCTGGCGGCCGTGCTCTCGAGCGCCGCGCCGGTGATCGCCACGGCCGGCTCGCTCAACAACGAACTCGGCGTGCCGCTCACCATGCTGCGCGCCAGCGCGGCCACCCGGTTCCTCGTCCTGGAGATGGGCGCCCGCCGCATCGGCGACATTGCCGCGCTCACCGGCCTGGCCGCGCCCGACATCGCCGTCGTCACCAACGTCGGCCATGCCCACCTCAGCCACTTCGGGTCCCCCGCGGCCATCGCCAGGGCCAAGGGCGAGCTCGTGCAGGGTATGGCACCCGGCGGCACCGCCGTCCTCAACGCCGACGATCCCCGGGTAGCCGCGATGCGCGCGCTCACCGACGGTCCGGTGCTGACCTTCGGCCACGCGGAGCACGCCGACGTTCAGGTGACCAGCCTGACGCTGGACCGGCTCGCCCGGCCGTCCTTCACCCTCCGGACCGCCGATGCCTCGGCGCCCGTCGCGCTGCCGCTCGTGGGCGCCCACCAGGCCCTCAACGCGTCGGCCGCCGCGGCAGCAGGACTCGCGGCCGGCGTGCCCCTCGACGTGGCCACGGCGGCGCTGGCCACCGCCTCGCTGTCGAAATGGCGCCTGGAACTGCGCGACCTCGCCAGCGGCGCGACGCTGCTCAACGACTCCTACAACGCCGACCCCGACACGGCCCGCGCCGCCCTGGACGCGCTGGTGGCGATCGAGGGCAGGCGCCGCATCGCCGTCCTCGGCGAGATGCTCGAACTCGGCGACGACAGCGACGCCGAGCACCGCGCCATCGGGCAGTACGCCGCCTCCCGCGCCGACGTGGTGGCCGCAGTCGGCGAGGCCGCCCGGCCGATCGCGGACGGCGCAGGAGACCGGGCGGTGGCGCTGGCCGGCAACGACGCGGCCATCGAATGGCTGCGCGGCTACCTCTGCGTCGGCGACGTGGTGCTCGTCAAAGCATCCCGCGCGGCGCACCTCGACGAGGTCGCCGCCGCCCTCGCGTAGCCTGGGGGGACGCCGTCCACCGCGAGCGCCCCCGCCGCCCAACTCCAGCGCCTGCTTCACAGCGTCGCCGCAAGCCACCGCTTTCGCTCGCGCAGCAGGTCAGGTTCCTCAAGCGACTGCCACTTAGTAGACACGAGACCCAGCACCGCGACCTTGTCATCCGGTAGGTGCCGAAGAGGCTCGAACGAGCCCGACCGCTCATCGTCGAACTCAAGGTGAAAGACGTCGAAGTCGTCTGCCCGCTTGAATACCTCGCGGCAGATGTCCTCGTAGCCGCCCTCGGCGATCCACGACTGGGTCCCGTTGCCCTTGCACACGTGCAGCCCGAGCCGCGTCTCCCGGAGGCCGGGAGACGCCGGCGACATAGTTCAGCAGCTCACCTCCCTCGGCCTTGAACCGCGCCGGGTCGATACCGCGGCTCTCGTAGCCGCGTGGCAGATCGGAGTCAGCCGCCCTCGTTCTGGATCATCCCGGTCGATTCAGAACGGGCGCGGGGTACCCCGTTCCTCCCTGACCTCCCCGGGCGCGGCGAGCGGTAGCCAGGCGCGCATGGTGCCTGGGCCGCGGTTAGCCCACTGGTGGTAGGGGATCAGCCGGGCCCGTGCGCGCTCGCCTTGCCCTCCTCCCGGCTCGGGTGAGTAAGGCCAGTCGTCCGCGTCCCGAGAGTGGTGATACACCTCGATGGCGGTGTCATCGCCGTCGCCGGTGATGCTGCCCGGGTCCGCGGTGACCTCGTTGACGCTCCATCCCACGGGCAGGTCAGGCGACTCGAGCACCAGTACCAGCGGTCCGCGTTCAACGGCGAACGTCCCCCGGACGGCGTCGATGCGCGGGTCGGCGTAGGTGACCCGTGCCGCGGCTGGAAAGGCGATGTCTACCGAATCGCCGGCCTGGAAGACCCGCCGGATCTCGGCATGGCCGCGAGTCCGCGTGGTCGGGGCCTCGCTCAGCACGGCCGAGCCCTGGGCCCAGCCCGGCACTCTCAGCCGCAGGGTCACCTCCCGCGCGGGCGCCTCGATGACCTTGACCGAGACCGCGTTGCCGAACGGGTAGCCGCCACGGACCTGCAGGGTGACCTTCCCAGCGGCCAGCGCCACCGAAACCCGGTAGTCGCCGTACTGGTGCAGCTGGATGCCGTTGTCGCTGGCGGTGGCGAAGTACAGGCCGGCGCTCGCCAGCATGCGGGCGACGTTGGTGGGGCAGCAGGAGACCTCGAACCAGGGCGCCCGCAGCCCTGACTCCGCACGCGGGCTGACCTGGTCCTCGTCGAGCACCGGGCCAGGAGACCGCTGGTGGAGCGTGTTCGTGTAGAAGAAGGCGCGCCCGTCCGCGCGGGGGGACGCGAGGACATTGTTCAGCAGCGTGCGCTCGATCAGGTCCGCGTACTTGTCCTCGCCGGTAGCCAGCAGGAGCCTCCAGCTCAGCATGACCGACGCGATGCCCGCGCACGTCTCGGAGTAGGCCCGGTCGGCTGGCAGCTCGAAGTCATCGCCGAACGCCTCGTCCTGGTGGCGCGAGCCGACTCCCCCGGTGATGTAGGTGCGGCGAGCCACGCCGTTCGCCCATTGCCTGCGAACCGCCGCGGCCAGCTCGTCGTCACCGGTCTCCGTGGCCACGTCAAGCGCGCCCGCGGCCAGGTAAAGGGCGCGCACCGCGTGACCGCGCAGCGTGGCCGCCGTCCGGACTGGGACGTCGTCTTGGAAGTAGTCCTGCCCGAAAGGATGACCGCGCAGGGTGCCGGCCCCGCGGCGCTCCACCAGCAGGCTGGCGAGCTCAAGGTGGCGGCGCTCCCCGGTCGCGCGGGCCAGCTCCACGAGGGCCATCTCTATTTCCGGATGTCCGCAGACGCCGACGCGGCCATCCGGGCCGAACTGATCGTAGACGTGATCCGCCAGGCGGCGCGCCACCTGCGGCAGCAGGTCGTCGTGACCGGTCCGCAGCCGCGCGACCGCCGCCTGGAACAGATGGCCGAAGCAGTACAGCTCATGTCCGGACTCCAGGTCAGAGTACCGGGCAGGCTGCCCGGGCCGCCCGAAGCTGGTGTGCAGGTAGCCGTCCGGTTCCTGGGCGGCGGCGACCCTTTCGGCCAGGGCAAGGTAGCGGGCCTCAAGGTCGCCGGCGCGGTCGCCGCGGCCCAGTTCCCAGGCCATGGCCTCCAGCAGCTTGTAGACCTCAGAGTCAACGAACTCGATGCCGGAGTGGCGCCCGGCGATGGCGCCGGCCGCGGCGCGGTCGAAGTTGCCTGCCCAGCCAACGCGCTCCAGCCATGTCTCGCAGTGCCGGAGGATAGTGTCCGCGTTCAGCCGCTGCCACTGTCCCCAGATGCCGCCGGTAACCTCGACCTCGTCTGTCCCCAGCGGCCGCCAGACCGAGGTTGACGGCTGGACCGGCCCTCCGTGCTTAGCGAACGGCATCAAGTACTTCAGCTTCCTCGCGGGCGAAGACAGGAATGCGGTCCGGTGAAAGGGGTACCCGGGCAACGGTTCCCCCCTCGTGCCGCTCCCCCGTCGCCGCGTCGGTCCAGGCGGGGCCGGCAGGCAGGCGGACATCGCGGGTGCGGGCGCCTGGCTCGAGGACCGGGGCGACCAGCAGGTCGGGGCCGAACATGAACTCGTCGTCGACGTCCCAGGTCCCAGGGTCGGCGGGGAAGTCCACGAACAGGGGCCGCATCGGCGGCAGCCCGGTGCCTGACGCCACGCGCATCTGCTCGTGGATGTACGGCCGGAGCCGCTCGCGCAGCCGCAGCGCGGCGGCGATCCGCTCGTACGCCCGGTCGCCGTAGGACCACGCCTCGTTGGGGCCGCCGGTCATCTCGTAACCGGTGGGCACGCGGGGCAGCCGGTCGCCGTGCAGCCGGAAGAGCGGGCAGAACACGCCGTACTGGAACCACCGGGTGATGAGTTCCTGGTAGGCGGGATCATCCGGGTCGCCGCCGTGGAATCCGCCGATGTCGGTCGTCCACCAGGGAATGCCGGCGACCGCGATGTTCAGGCCGGCCCGGACCTGCTGGCGCAGCGACTCCCAGGTGGCGGGGATGTCGCCGGACCATACCGCGGCGCCGAACTTCTGCGCGCCGGCCCAGGCGGAACGGCACAGCAGGACCGTCGGCGGCTGGCCGGCGGCGGCCATGCCCTCGGCGAAGAGCCGGGCGTTATCGCGCGGGTAGATGCCTGCGACTTCCGCGCCCGGACCCGCGTACAGGGACAGGTTGGCGGGGTGCGCCGGGTTGAGCTCCGGCTCGGACGCGTCAAGCCAGAAGACGCGGATCCCCTTGGACAGGTAGTTCCGCTCGATCAGCTCCCAGACGCGGTCCCGGGCCCGGGGGTTGGTGGGGTCGTAGAAGGCCACCGGCATGGGCGCGGCCATGCCCTTGTCCTGGATGACCTGCTGGAATTCGGCCCCCTGGTCCGCTCCCACCAGCAGCCCCTGGTCGAAGAACTCGGCGTAGTTCTCGCTCAGCGGAGACATCGTGGGCCAGACCGACACCATCAGCTCGACGCCCAGGTCCCGCAGCTCCGCGACCATGGCGGCCGGGTCGGGCCACTCGCTTTCGTCGAAGCGGAAGTCGCCCATGGCGGACCAGTGAAAGAAGTCGGCCACGATCACCGACAGCGGCAGATCGCGGCGCTTGTACTCGCGGGCGACCTCAAGCAGCTCATGCTGCGTCCGGTAGCGGAGCTTGGACTGCCAGAAACCGCTGGCCCACGCGGGCAGCTCGGGCACGTGGCCGGTGGCGTCCGCGTACCGGGCGAGGATCTCCGACGGGGAAGGCGCCGCCGTGAACCAGTAGTCGATCTCACGGGCCTGCCCGGCCTGCCAGCGGGTGGCGTTGTCCGCGAACTCGGCCCGGCCGACGGCGGGCACGTTCCACAGCAGCCCGTAGCCGCGATCCGACAGCACGAACGGGATGCTGACCTCGCCGTTGCGCTGTACGAGGTCCAGGGCCAGGCCCTTGATGTTGAGCCGCCCGTGAGTCCGCTGGCCAAGGCCGAAGAGCCGTTCCCCCGGGTAGGCGGCAAACTGCTGGTGGACCTCGTAGGCACCTGACCGGTTGCCGGCGAAGACCCGCGCTCCCGGCATCCAGAAATGCTCCCGGCGCTCGGCCAGCAGCTCGGCCCCGTCCGGGTCGCGGAAGGTGAGCAGCGGTTCCGGGTAACTCTCGGTGGTATCGAAGGTGACCTCGACCCGGAGCCGTCCGTTGACCAGGACGGCCCGCGTCCCTTCCACCTTGACCTGGCTCGTCGGGCCGTCCGGCTGGATATCGCCGAGCGCCCCCGCGCTTTCCGCGGGGATGCGGTGCTGGGCGGCCCGCACGCGCACGCTGTCGGCGCCCCAGGCCTGAATGCGGATCACCTCGTGCCGGTGCCGCACCTCAAGCGTGCCGTTGTCGTTGTGATAGCTCACCATGCTGGCTTGGTCCATCCCAGGGTTGAATGGGCGGCGCGGTGCCCGCGCCGCCCGAGAGAGTGCCGAGTGGGGAAGTTACGGTGTTAGTCCTTGACGGCTCCAGCGGTCACGCCGGCAGCGACATAACGCTGCGCGAGGACGAGCAGGACGGCGGCCGGGACGGAGGCGACGACGGCGGTGGCCATGATGGCGTTCCACTGCTGGTTGTTGTTGCCGATGTAGGCGTAGATGCCGAGCGTGATCGGCTGGAGCCCGGCGCCGTTGTCCAGTGTGTTGGCGAACAGGAAGTCCGACCAGGCCCACAGGAAGCCGAAGAGGGAGACGGTCACCACCGCGTTGCGGCTCACCGGCATGACGACCGACAGGAAGGTCCGCATCGTGCCGGCGCCGTCGATGCGAGCGGCCTGCAGCAGCTCATCGGGGATCCGTGACATGAACGCGGTGAAGATCAGCACGCCGAACGGCACCGCGATGGTCGAGTCGGCGATGATCAGCCCCCACACCGAGTCGAGTAGCCCGAGCTTGATGTAGATGGTGTAGAAGCCCATCGCCATGACGATCGCCGGGATCATCTGGGCGATCAGCAGCACGAAGTTCAGCGCGCCGCCGCCCTTCGGGCGGAGCTTGGCCAGTGAGTAACCCGCGGGCGCGGACAGGGCGAGGGTAACGACGACCGTGCCGAGGGCGACCATCAGGCTGGTGCCAAGGTAGGGCAGCTGCTGGTGGATGACGGCCGAGTAGCCCTGGAGCGTGGCGTCGACCGGGATCAGGTTCGGCGGGCTCTTGCGCATGTTGGACGTCTGGGTCAGCGAGACGTTGATCATCCAGTAGACGGGGAAGAGCATGGCGGCGGTGAACAGGACGCCGAGGGCGGTGAGCCACCATGAGCGGCGTTTCATGTCGTCTCCAGCCTGTTCCTGGCGCGGATGTAGATCAGCGCGAAGATGACCGCGATGATGATCAGGACGTTCCCGACCGCGGCCGCCGAGCTGAAGTCCGGCAGCAGCGACCCGAAGCCGAGCTGGTAGGACCAGATCGCCAGGGTGGTCGATGCGGTCGCGGGGCCGCCCCTGGTCATGATCCAGATGATGTCGAACACCTTCAGGGTGTAGATGAAGCCGAGCAGCAGGGTGATCGCGGACACCGGGCGCAGCAGCGGGAAGGTAATCCGCCAGAAGCGCTGCCACCCGTTCGCGCCGTCGATCGAGGCGGCCTCGAAGATGTCCGCCGAGACGCTCTGCAGGCCGCTGTACATGATGACGAGGTTGAACGGTATGCCGATCCAGATGTTCGCGATCAGCACGGCGGCCAGCGACCAGTGCGGCGAGGTCAGCCAGTCGATCGGCGCGGCCCCCACGGCCTGCAGGAAGGAGTTCACGATGCCGGAGTCGCTGTTCAGCATCCACGACCAGGTAGAGGCGGACACCAGCAGCGGCAGCAGCCAGGGAATCAGGAAGAGCGCCCGGAGCGTCGCCGACAGGGGGAACCTGCGGTAGAAGAACACCGCGAGGGCCAGGCCGATCGCGAACTGGAAGGCGATCGAGACGAAGACGAAGATCGTCGTGTTGATGAGCGCGGGAGCGAATGTGGAGCTGTGAAAGATGCTGATGTAGTTGGCGAATCCCGCGAACGGAGCGTCGCCGGTGACGAACGACGCGAGGGTATAGCTCCTGATGCTCAAGTCGATGTTGCGATAGAGCGGGTACGCGTAGAAGGCGGCCAGGTAGAGGACGACGGGAGCGAGGAATCCCCACGCCGCCGCCTGTGCCCGCCACCGGGCCCCGGCGGACCGGGCCCGTGACGGGGCGGTGTGCGCCGCCCCGTCACGCTGCCGCCCGGCCGACCGCGCCCTGGACCTGTCGGTTGTCATGGCTCTCACGTCGGTCTGCCGTCTGTGCTACTTGTTGATGCCCGCCTGGGCCGCGGTCTGGGCGGCCGCGAGCGCCGCCGAAGGCGCCGCCGCGCCGCTTTCCGCCTTCTGCACCGCGGTCCACATCTGCTGGGAGATGATGGGGTACTTGGTGCCCAGGTTATCCCCCGTGCGGGCCTTGGCCACGCCGACCGCGTTAACCCAGGACTGCAGCGAGGCATCGGTTGCCACCTGGGCCTGCTGCGCTGACTGAGTCGGGGCGATGTAGTTCAGCGTGTTGTCGGTGGAGATGATGCTGTTGCCAGACGTCAGGCAGGTCACGATCTTCGCGGAGGTCGCGTACGTGGACGTGTCCTTCTGCACGGGGATCGTGAAGAACTCCCCGCCGGTCGGCACGGGCGCCGCCCCGCCGCTCTCGGACGGGATCGGGATGACCTTCGCGCCCATGGTGGCGGCGCCGGCCTTCTGCCAGGTGCCGTTCTCGCCGAAGGCGTAGTCGCCGGTCTGGAACTCCTGCCATGAGGTGGTCTGCGTGTTCTGGATCACGGAGTTCGGCGCGTAGCCGTCCTTGATCCAGGTGGTCCACAGCGTGAGCGCGGCGACCGCCTGCGGGGAGTTGAGGTTGGTCAGGTTCGCTCCGGCGCCCCAGAACCACGGCAGGAACTGGAAGCTGCCCTCCTCGGTGTTGATGCCGGAGAAGGTGATGCCCTTCTTGCCGATCGCCTTGACCTTGGCGAGCGCCGCGGTCAGGGTAGCCCAGCTCGTGATGGAGGCCGGGTCGACATTCGCAGCCTTCAGGATCGTCGGGTTGTAGTAAAGCGCCAGCGTGTTCGCGCCGATCGGCACGCCGTAGGTCTTTCCGTTGATAACGCCGGCGCCGAGGATGTTCTGCGCGATCGTCCCGGTTGACAGGCCGTTCTGCGCGGTGGTGGTGAGGATGCCCGCGCTGGCGAGCGTCGAGACCACCGGGTTGTCGATCAGCAGGATGTCCGGCGACTTGCCCTGCTGGCCGGCCAGCAGCGCCTGCGTCGTCAGCGCGGTGGTGTCATAGGCGGTGTGCTTGATCGTCACGCCCGCCTGCGTGCCGCACGCTGCGACCGCCTTCCACCACGCGGAGGATGCGTTGTACTGCGGGTAGGGATCCCAGAGGGTATAGGTGCCGCCACTCGCCGACGTTGCGCTGGTGCCTCCGGCCGAGGCCGGAGCGCTCGTACTAGTGCTTGAACTGCTTGAGCAGGCCGCCAGCGCGGCGGCGGCGGTTATGGCGGTGATGGTGAGCAGCGCGGTGCGTGCTCTACGGGTTATCTGCACGGTCATTCCTCTCTGAATGGCCGGGTTCCGCGATGCCTCGGAATCCGGAAATGGTGACTACTGGTTTTCGGTTTTCCTTGCCTGTCTCGTTTCCGTTCGACGACCCGGGCTTAATTCGTCGAACCGCTTCGACAGTGGACGGCATGCCTGGGAAGCATCCGCCTGGCTTGGTTAGCGGGTGCTTCCCCGGTCCGTGATTTGCGGCGCGACGAGCTCCACCCGCCAGGGGCTAGCGTCCGGCGTGGTGGCCATCCGCTGAACGAGTGCCTGGACCGCCATCCGGCCCAGGTTGTTCGGCGAGGTCTCGACCGCCGTGTACGGCAGTGAGAACACCCCCCCGAAGTCCTCGGAGAACATGCCGACGACCGATAGGTCATCGGGCACGCGGATCCCGCGCGAGTAAAGCACCGAAGGCAGCGCGGCGATCACCGCGTCGTTGTGCACGACCATGGCCGACTCGTCCCGTGCGTCGAGGATCTGGTTGAGTTGCTGGTTAACGGCGGGCTGCTGCGTCTCGCCGAAGTAGGAACGGACGCGGATGCCGTAGCTCGCGGCGCGCTGCAGTGCCGCGTCCCGAAACCTCCAGGAGTACGCGCCGCCGCGCTCGTAAACGTGCTCGTGCGGGGTGATCAGGATAATTTCGCGGTGCCCGCGCTCGGCCAGGTGGTCGACGATGATGCGGCCGGACTCCGCGAAGTCCAGGTCGAAGACGTCAAAGCCCTCAGGGATCCGCGGCAGGCCGACCATCGATCCTGGCTGGCGCATCTTTCTGAGCACCGGCAGCCGCGGATCTTCGTGCGCGACGTTCAGCAGGACGACGCCGTCCACCATCCCGGAGCTCACGATCCGCTGCACCGCGTGCGGCCCGTCTGATTCCGTCACCATCAGGATGTCGTAGCCCGCCTCGCGCGCGGCATTGGAGATCGGCAGGACGTACTGCAGCATGGCGGGCGCGAACTCGTCCGCGAAGAACTGGACGAACAATCCAAGGACCATCGTCTGCGACGTGGCGAGGGCCCGCGCTCCCGCGTGCGGGGTGAAGCCGAGCTCCGCGATGGCGGCCTCGATGCGCTCGCGTGTCTCCCTGGAAATGCTCCGCTTGCCGGACAGCGCATAGGAGACCGTGCTCCGCGACACGCCCGCGCGGCGGGCCACGTCCTGGATAGTTGGCACCATCGCCCTACCTCATGTCGAACCGATTCGATCATGTTAACCATGCATGCCACGAGGGCGCAAGAGCTCATCACGGGCAGGCTGACGTCCGCCAAATCCCACCCCCGATGGCCTAATGGGCTTGGCGGGCGCCTGCCAAGACCGCACAGCAGTCGCGTGTAGTCGAACAAAAGAGAACCGATTCGATTACCCGGAGGTATTGAATGCCGAGCCGACGCGACTTACATTCCAAGCACCGCGATGGCCATCGCACCGTCCAGGTTTTCTCGTTTTCCCGAGGAGGACATTGATGTCCAGGTCGCATCCGCGGCTGCCCATGCACGGCGCAGCGGCCATCAGCACGACAAGCAGAACGGCCATCGGCACGACAAGAGGCCGGGCGGTGCGGGTCACCACCCGGCTCGCCCTCGCCGCCGTCACGGTCGCCGGCGGCCTCATCGCCGCCGCGGTGTCATCGCCCGCGGCGTCCGCGGCGTCCACGCTCGTGGTGCAGGCCAACCAGCCGTATCGCACCGTCACCCACGTCGCCACCGGCAGCCTGTATGGGCTGGCCACGGCTTCGGTCCCCGCCGACAGCCTCGTCGAGCCGCTGCACCCGAACACCTTCGTGCAGATGGCGGCGGGCGGCAAGCAGCAGGCGGAGGGTGACATCCTCGTGGTCGCGCCGGAGGCGGCGAAGGCGGGCGCCCACCTGGTGGACCGCATGTCCGACTACTACGCGGGCTGGCCCTACCAGTACAGCGCATCCACCTGGCCGACCATCGTCAAGAACCAGGTGCAGGAGGTCGAGGCGTCCGCCTACGCGGGCATCACCAACTTCGAAATCTGGAACGAGCCCGACAACACCTGGCTCAGCTCCAACGGCACTTTCAACAGCTTCTGGACCACGACGTACCAGCAGATCCGCTCGCTCGACTCAAGCGCGGTCATCCAGGGGCCGAGCTTCTCCGACAACATCAGCGGCATGCAGAGCTTCCTGCAGAACGCGGTCGCGACTAACACCGTCCCCAACGTCATCTCCTGGCACGAGCTGGAAAGCGCCGGCAAGATCGCGGGCGACGTGGCCACCGTGACGGCGGAGGAGAAGGCACTGGGCATCACGCCCCGCCCGATCGCGATCGAGGAGTACGCGGCGCCGTCGCAGGTCGGCATCCCCGGGGACCTGGTCGACTACATCGCGCAGTTCGAGCGACTGGGCATCAACAACGCCGAACTGGCGTTCTGGAACCAGTACGGCGCGCTCGGCGACCTGCTGACCGGCACCGGCGGCAGCCCGAACGCCGCCTACTGGCTGTACGACTGGTACGGCCAGATGAGCGGCAACATGGTGACGGTCGTCCCGCCGGGCACTGCGGGCACCGGCCTCGACGGCGCCGCCTCCGTCAACTCCGCGGGCAACCAGGTCAGCGTCATCTTCGGCGGCGGCAGCGGTTCTACCGCCGTCACCGTGAACGGGCTCGGCTCCGCCTTCGGCGGCACCGCCCACGCGGTCCTGGAGCAGACCGTCTCGGCCGGCCGCACCACCGCCGTCGCCGGCCCGCAGACCATCTCCAGCGGCAACTACACCATCAGCAACGGGTCCATCACCGTACCGGTCAGTTCCATGAACTCCGCCAACGGCTACTACCTCGTGGTCACACCGGGCAGCGGCTCCACACTGTCCGGGACCTACCAGATCAAGAACGTCCACAGCGGGCTGACGCTGGACACACAGGGCAGCGGCACCGCGCAGGGGACGCTGGCTGTCCAGGCCACAGCGGACAGCAGCAGCACGCAGAAATGGACCCTGACCCTGGAGAGCTCCGGCTACTACGAGATCAAGAACAACGCCAGCGGGCTGGTGCTCGGCATCACCAGCGAGAGCAAATCCGACGGTGCTGATGCACTGATCTGGGGCGACACCGGCACCCCCGACCACCTCTGGCAGATCATCTCGCAAGGCAACGGCCAGTACAAGATCGAGAACTTCAACAGCAGCCTGGTCCTCGGGGTGCTCAACGAGAGCACGTCATCCGGCGCTCAGGTCCTGCAATGGGATGACAACGGAACCCCCGACCACCTCTGGACACTGACCGCGAGCTGAGCGGCCTCCCTTCGTAGCGCCAAGGCCAGGCCGCGCGCCGACCCAAGGCGGCGCGCGGCGTTCCCCGGACACCCTTCCACCCGCTGTCGGGTGTCCGGGGACCAGCCCCTTCCGTCCCAATGGCACCGTCCGCAGCTGCGCGTGCACAGC
>Ga0265338_10001397_pt1 | contig 39307 bp, 28 predicted proteins | sample 42126metaG_FD_193579 | JGI IMG/M metagenome (GOLD analysis project Ga0265338, IMG submission 193579) | Rhizosphere microbial communities from Carex aquatilis grown in University of Washington, Seatle, WA, United States - 4-21-26 metaG | ecosystem: Host-associated > Plants > Roots > Rhizosphere... | reverse complement strand
CGGGCATCTTCGGCTGGAGGGTTTTGTGATGAATGCCGAGGTGGTGGTAGCTCTCCATGAAATTTTCCACGAGCACCTTCCAGTTGAACGGGCAGTCCCATTCGCGCGCGATGACCAGTTTCAGTTCGTCCAGACGGAAGGCGGCCAGGTCTGTGGCCATTTCCGTGAGCCCGGCAGCCAATGGCGGCGCGTGGCCGTCCAGATTGACAAAGACAAACCCCTGCCAGATTTCGCTGCGAAATGGTTTCAGAAAAAAATCGTCGCGACAAAAAGCCTCCGCTTCCTGCATTTCCGGACAGGCCTTGAGCTGGCCGTCTAGTTCGAAGGTCCAGGCATGATACGGACAGAGGAAAAGTCGCGTGCGGCCACAACCCGGTTTGCCGTCGCGCGCCCCGGCGGGCGTGTGGCCGTCGTAACCAAACCCTTCCGGCATGATGTCCATCGAACGGTGCGGGCATACGCGCGACAGCACCCGGATGGCATCATCCTTGCCATGCACCACGATGAGCGGTTCGCCGAGCAGATCGAGATTCAGGAAATCGCCGGGCGCCGGAATCTGGGAAACATGAGCCACGCATTGCCAGCCCGGACGCAGCACGTGATTCAGTTCCCAGGCAAAGAATTCCTCGCTGGTGTAGGCCTGGGCGGGCAGCGTGGTGGCGCGGTTGAGCGGGTGCGCTGCGGTATCACAAATACCGCGCTGGATTTCGGCCAGCGACAGCGGCGGTTGCGCGGTGCGAGTGCTGAGCTGCCGCGCGAAGGCGAGCGGCTCAAACGTCGGCTTCCATTCAAAGGCGGTGGAACTCATGATTTGGTGGGGGTTGAAGTGGCAACGACATCAAAATCAATTTCCCGGCGCGCTTCCGGATGGGTGCGAACGTAATGGGCAATCTCGTGTCCGCGCGCAAACCAGACGCCGCCCTTTTCCCGCATGGCGCCGACCAGATTTTCGAGTAACTGCACCCGGGACGGCCGCCCGCTGAGCCAGGGATGCAACGTCAGCACGAAACAACAACCATAATCGTGCATCGCCTCAAATTCACGCCACCAAAGGTCGAAGACCTTGGCGCAATTTTCCGGAACAAAGCCCCAGGCCGGATCGGCGTTGAAGGCAAACTGTTCCCAGTCTTCCAGCATCCATTGCCCCGGGAGCTCCACCAGCCCGTTGCCATGAAAATACGGCACATCATCGCCCATCTCACTCGCGCAATACGCGATGTTGTTCCGGACCAGCAATCCCGGCGTCCAAGGATTGATCTCGAACCAGGGTGCGCGAAATCCAAACGGCCGGGTGCCGGCGATGCGCGTCAAAATCTCAATGCTCCGCACGAGAATGGCCTCCTCCTCCGTCTCGCTCAAACAGGCGAGCTTCTCATGCAAATAACCGTGCAGGCCGATTTCATGACCGGACTGGACAATGGCCTCGACCATGCGCGGATGCTGCTCCGCGATGTAGGCGGGCACAAAAAAGGTCGCGGGTATTTCAAGATGCTTCAACAACCCGAGCAGGCGCGGCACGCCAATGCGTGGACCGTATTCGCATTGCGACATCAAGGTGCGCCGCCGGGCCAGCGCGGGATCCTCGGACAGCGCGGTCGTTTCGCCATCCACATCAAAGCACAGCATGGCGGCGCAACGTTGTCCCTCCGGCCAGGCAAATCGCGGCGGCGGAAGGAATCGGGCGGCGGGCTTTTCATGTTTATTCGACTTCATCGCCGGCCTCGGTCAACTTGATCATGGGCAGTTTTTCCGCCGCTTCCTCGAGGGGCGGATGAATGTGTTCCTCCAGGCGTTTCTTGAGCGCCAGAAATTCCGGGGTGATGAACTGCGCAGCGGTGCGCGGGCGCGGCACCGGGTTTTCGATGAACTCGACGACGCGGCCCGGGTTCGAGCCCATGACCAGGATGCGGTCGGCCAGATACGCCGCCTCGTCGAGGTCATGGGTGATGAACAAAATCGTGGCATCCACCTTCTTCCAGATCTGGAGCAGGTACGCCTGCATCTGGCAGCGGGTCTGGGCGTCGAGCGCGGCGAAGGGTTCGTCCATGATGAGGATGCGCGGGTTGTTGGCGAGAGCCCGGGCAATGGCGACGCGTTGCTTCATGCCGCCGGACAATTCGTGCGGATATAAGGTTTCAAATTTCGCCAGGCCGACCATGTCCAGCCATTGGCGTGCCTCGGCCTCCGCCGTATTCGTGTCCTTGCCCTGCATCTGGAGGCCAAACATCACGTTGCATTTCACAGTGAGCCACGGAAACAGCGTGTACCCCTGAAAAACCATGCCCCGGTCCGGCCCGGGACCGGCCACGCCTTTGCCATCGAGCAGGATTTGGCCGCCAGTCGCCTCATCCAGGCCGGCCACGATACGAATGAGCGTGGATTTTCCGCAACCCGAGGGACCGACGACACAAATGAATTCGCGCCGGTGGATTTCAAGTGAAACATGGTCAAACACCACCTGCGTGGCACCGTTCGAACCGAACGATTTCTTCAAATCCCGCACGCTCAGGATGACCAGCCGCTCGTGGATGCGCTGGAACCGCGCGGCGACCGCCGGCAACTGCTCGCGGTAATCAGGTAGTTTTAATTCACTGAGTGACATGATATTCAATGTCCGGTTTGACCGGGACGGGGCGGATGACTTTTCTGGGGCGCTCCAGCAATCCCGGACTGGTACTGGGCCGGAACCAGGCGAGCCAGGCCCAGCGACCCTGACGCGAGGCCGTCCGCGATCGGCGTTTCCACGGGAACAGAATGGTGCTCAACCAGGCGAGAAATATGTCGGTGGAAAGCCCGATGATGCCGATCATGGCGATGGCGGCATAGACGTTGTCAAAATTCCGGTAACGCGCCTGCTGGTTGATGAACAGGGTGATGCCGGACATCGTGCCCACGACTTCCGCAACAATAAGGTACGTCCAGGCCCAGCCGAGCAGGATCCGCATGTCCGTGTAGATGTCGGTGATGGAAGCGGGAATGACCACGCGGCTGACGAGTTTCCATTTTGACGCGCCCAGGGTCTGGGCGGCTTCCAGCAGGGCCGGATCCACCTTGCGCACGCTGTTTGCGATCACCAGCACCTGTTGAAAAAAGGTGCCGATCACGATGATCGCAATTTTCGGCGCGTCTTCAATGCCGAGGATCGCCACGCAAAGCGCGCCGAACGCCGGCGCCGGCAGGTAGCGGAAGAATTCGATGAACGGTTCCTGCAGCCGGGCAAAGAAACGATACGTGCCGGACAGGATGCCCAGCGGCACACCGATCAGGGATGAAATGAGGAAGCCCAGGAAAATCGTGCGGATGCTGTGTCCCAGGCTTTGATGCAACCAGGGTTCATCCTGCAGACGCGGCGGCGTCTTGAAGGCGGTGTAAAACGCGCAGGCCACCTTGTGAGGTGCGGGCAGATAGACGGGATTGACCCGGTAACCCTCCGGCACGGGTTGCCCCGCCGCCGCGGCCTTGGCCAGTTGCTGGTAAAAATCCGACCGCGGCACATCCATGTCGGTGCTGTAATAATCCACGCTGCCGGGGTTGGTGATGTGCATCAGCGGGTGCCAGATCCATGGCACGTAACTCAAAATGCACCACGCCACCAGCGGCAGCACAAACGACAGCGCGGTGAGCAGGAGCCGCCGCCGCCGCGGCAGTTCCTGCTTCAATCCCAGCCAGTCGTGATGCGCCATGAATGTGGGGGGTGGCGATTACTTCAATCCGTTGACGACGCTCGGCACCAGGTAATCCGAGGGTTTCTGCGACACCTTGTACACCCCATTGTCGAGGTTGAATTTGTCGCTCAACTTCATCGAACCATAAATGGACATCATGTCGTCGCTTTTCTTCAACGCCGTTTTCGCCTCGGCCACCGTCAGGAAATGCGTGCCCGGAACGTTCTTGGTATATTCCACCGGGTCGGCGCCGACTTTGGCCGCCATGATTTTGATGGCGTCATCGCGCGTTTTCGGATCCATCAGATAATCCACGCACTTATAATAGATGGCGGTTATTTTTGCCCATTCATCCTTATGCGAGGCATAGCTGGTGGGACTCACGGCGATCACGTCAAAGATAAGTCCCTTGGCGTCGGCGCTGGTAAACAACTTTTTCGAACCCGGGACCTGTTTGAGCGCCTGGCCGGAAATCGGATACCACGCGCCGATGGCCGAAACCTGTCCCGAAGCCAGCGTCTGCGGCGTTTTGTCCGTTGACGTGCCCACGAGCGTCACGTCGGACTGGCTCAGGCCGTTGACCTTGAGCGCCTGGAGCAGAAGTTCGTGCTCCACCAGCGTCAGTTCCACACCTACTTTTTTGCCCTTCAAATCCTTGATCGAGTCCACGCCCGGCCCACCGACAATCATGTCGCTGCCTTCGCTGTAATCCACGAGGCAGACGATCTTGCTCTTCGCGCCGCTCGCGCCGGTGACCATGTCGTCGCCGGCCACGATCATGTCGGCGTCAATTTTGCCGGCGGAAAAAGCGTCGATGGACGGCGAATATTCAAACCAGACCATCTCCACGTCCAGGCCGGCGTCCTTGAACCAGCCCTTTTGTTTGGCGACTTCCATGACGGTGTAGCCCGGCCAGTCGCTATATCCGATTTTAATGGTGTCGGCCTGGGTCCGGGCTAGGCCGGCCAGCCCGATCAGGGTTAATGCTAGTAGTGTCTTCAGTTTCATTTTTTCTCCTTGGTTATTATTTGGTTGGGTGTGAATTGTGGATTTCCACAAAGTGTTTTTCAGAACAGGCGCGCATACCGGTCGATTTCCCACTGGCTTACGCCCTGGTGATATTCCTCCCATTCGGCGCGTTTGTATTTGATGAATTCATTCCGCAAACCCGGTCCCAGCACCTGTTCCACAAACGGGTCGGACGCGAAGGCCTCCACCGCCTCGCCCAGGGTGCGCGGCAGTTCCTGCACGCCGATCTTTTCCAGTTCGGCCGGAGTGAGTTCGTAAAGATTTTCGTGATGCGGATCGCCCGGGTCCAATTCCTCACGCACACCCTCCAGCCCGGCGGCCAGCACCAGCGCCGCGGCCAGGTAGGGATTGCAGGAGGAATCCGCATTCCGGCTTTCGCAGCGTCCGCCGCCCATGGGAACGCGGATGGAATTGGTGCGATTGTTGGTGCCGAAGGAATTGAAGACCGGCGCCCAGGAATAATAACTCATCGCACCACGGCGGATCAGCCGTTTGTAACTGTTCACCGTCGGCGCCAGCACCGCGCACAAGGCCCGGCCATGCCGGAGAATGCCGGCCACGAACGCGTAACCCAGCGGCGACAAACCCAGGCCGCGCGGATCCTTGTCCGGTGGAACGGCGAAAAGATTCCTGCCCGTTTTCGCGTCCGCCAGCGACATGTTGAAATGGGCGCCGTTGCCGGTTTTGTCCGCAAACGGTTTGGGCATGAACGTGGCGAGCAAGTTGTGCTTTTCCGCAATCGCCTTGGCCATGTGCCGGAAAAAAATGTAGCGATCGCCCATCGTCAACGCGTCGGCATATTTGAAATCAAACTCGAACTGCGAATTGCCGTCCTCGTGATCGAAGGAATAAACGTCCCAGCCCAGCCCGTTCATGGTTCCGGCCATTTCATCCAGCCAGGGAAATACGTCCAGGAACCGTTTCACGTCGTAACAGCTTTTTCCCAGGTTGTCGTCGCGGTTCGGCACCACCAGCCGGCCTTGCCCATCCTGGTGCAGCACATAAATTTCGCATTCGATGCCGAGATTGAAGGTGAAACCCATTTTGTGCGCTTGCACGAGAATGTTTTTCAACAGCACGCGCGAATTGAGCGGATAAGGTTGCCCGTGAAAATGGTTGTCCGCGGGCATCCAGGCGACCTCCTTGCGCCAGGGAAGCTGGATGATGTGCCCGAGGTCCGGCACGGAGGAAATTTCATCGTCGTTGGGTTCCTGCCCCAGTCCATCCAGGGCATAACCGGTGTACAATTCGGAACCGTGGGCGAAATGCTCGAAGTGTTCGATGGGCACGAACTTGCCTTTGGGCACGCCGTGAATGTCCACATAAGCGCCGACGCAATACTTCACTCCTTGCTTGATGAGCTTCTGCTTGAGCGATCTGAGTCCCGGCGCCGAACCGGCGCCGTCGGGGTTGATTTTGGCAATCCGCCGGGAAGCGGGCGGCAGCTTCACCATCCCGTTTTTCGATTTAAGCGTGGCCTTCATTTGGTTGGGACAAAATAACTGTGTTCCAGGGGCGGCTGTTCCATCAGCGCCTGTCGGACGAGCGCCGCCAGGTCTTCCACCATGAATTGAAACAGTTTCTCGCCCTGCTCGCGGGTGGCGCGGCTGGGAAAACCGGTGACCCCGTTCCGGCTGGTGCGATTGACCGGATGCGTAAAGACCAATCCGGCCGTCCGGTCGGGGTCGTCAGCTGAGGCGAGTTTTTCCGGCCGGGCCAATGCGGGAATCCGCGCCAGCATCAGTGAAGTCTCGGCGGCATTGGCATGCCAGTCCTCTGCATCGGCAAAAAATTCGGCCCGGACCCGCGGGCTGAGTTCGGCCACATTGCAGACCCGGATCAGCGCGTCGTCCCACCGGCTGCGGATGATTTCCGCGGCACACCGCAAAGGGGCGGCATTGCCCACATGACCGTTGACGACCAGCAGGCGTTTGAATCCCGCGCCCTGGAGCCAGTCAAAGATTTCCACCACGACCTCTGAAAGTGTTTGCGGCTGCATCGCAATCGTGCCCGGCCAACGTCGCGAATGTCCCAGCGAACAGCCGTAGGGCAGCGGCGGGAGCACGGGAACCCCCGTCACGCGGGACACCGCCTGACACAACGTCACGGCATTGCCGGTATCCATGCCCACGGCAAGATGCGGCCCGTGCTGTTCGGTAGCGCCGGCGGGCAACAGGCACAGATCGACCCCGGTGCGACGCAACGATCCAATTTCCTCCCAAGTCAGCGTCTCCCAAAGCAACGGCCTTTGTTCGAGTGCATGCATTTCAATGGAATTGTCCGGCTATCATTCGCCTCCAAACGCCCGGCCGTGAAAAAAGCCCGGACGGATTTAATCTGTTTTCTTCATGGGACCAACCAAACCCCATAACGGCAAAATATGACCAAGGTGAAGCTACGTCCGGGCTCAAAACAGGGGTTGTTTCAAGCCCGGACACAAAGAAGTCATCCGGCCACGGGCGGGCCGCAGCAGATGTCGATGAGGGTCAGGCGCTGGAAGAAACAACTATCGTCAAACTCTTGCGAGCAAGAATATATGTAGTCGATAATCATTCCTTCTCGACTCAAGCACCCGACATGCCACCATAATTCGCGATGATGATTCTGCGTTTTTTTCAGCGTCAGATGGGCATTTCCTGCGGAAATTATCCGGTCGAAGAATTTTGATTGCTTCGGAGCGGGTGGAAACGCTGGTTTGATTTGAGCAGTCGGAAAATAAAATAACAGTGCCCATGTTGCCGACGGCTTGCTGAAGTCATAATTTGCGCCCACCTTGTTGGGACGGTCTCAGCCAGGACCGAAAGTGTGCCGGTTGTTTGCGACTTAAAAAATCCTCCGGCAACACCCCAAGTTAACCGGGATCAGCCTTCGCAGAATTGCCACGGCGCGACAGGCAGCGCCACGCTGCAGGCGAGGCGGCCTGCTTGCGAAGACTTTTCAACAGTGCTAGGGTTGGCATGTCGAATTCACCCGCGCCATGCCCAGCAGTGCCCAGCCACTTCAAAACTAGTCAATAATAAGAACTGACCCGTTTTAGAACTGACCCGTTTTCGCCCGTTAAACAACTGGCAGCCGACGTGAAGAGGCTCTGAATGAACGATTGTTAACACGAAAATTTGAGCCTAGTTACCTCGGCTGCCACGAAGGAAGACGTTTTTGAACGGACGGTTAAATCAACTCTGCGATTCTCCACGTTCTCCGCGCCTCTGCGTTTCCTGGTGAATTTCTCCAAAAATAGTTTCCGATCCTCATCATCCTGCAAGATCGCCTCCCGCCGATCCCCTCGGCTCATTACATTTTTCTACAATAGCCGGGACGCCTTTTCCTTTTTTTGTGAAAAGTCAAAGCGGGAATAAAAGTAAAAGCATGGATTGCCGGCCAAAAATTTTGTTATCTTGTGACGGGCTGCCTGCTTCTGTTACAAAGCACGGAACAAAATGGTCACGCAGGCACAAATCGCGCGAAAACTCGGGGTATCCCGCCAACTGGTCACTTTCGCGCTTGCCGGCTATCCTCAAATATCGCAGGAATCGCGCAAGCGTATTCTCGCCGCTGCCCGCAAAATGGGCTATCGTCCCAATCCATACGCGCGCGCCTTGAGGCGGGGGCGCAGCGGGATTGTCGGGCTGTGGGTTCCGGATCAAATTTCCACCCATTATACGCACGTCGCCCGGGAATTGAATCGCCTGGCGAAACATTCGCGGCATGAACTGATCATTAGTGAAGTCGGAATCGCCGAAGAACAGCAGATATTGTCGCATGTTCCCGTGGATGGAATTTTCATCGTGGACGCTCCTGATCAGTTGAATATCTATCGGAAATCGCCCATGGCGTCACGGGTTCCGGTCATCAGCATGGGCGCCGATTGCGGTGAAAATGCTGATTCTGTCCAAGTGGACCTGCTCGCGGGCACGCTGCAAGTGATGGAGCATCTGATCAGTTCGGGATTCCGCCGCATCGCCCATGCAACCTTCATGCGGGACGAATCGCCACGCGCCAGCCGGCGGCTGGGCTACGTCCGCGCGATGACCAAGGCCGGATTAAAGCCGGAATTCATCTATTATCCCCTGACGGACCAGCAGCGGCCCATCGTGCGCCAGATGATTCAAGACTACATTGGCAAGGAGGGCCGTCCGGACGCGATCTTCTGTCATTCTGACGACGTGGCACTGAGCATCTACCGCGGATTGTGCGACATGAAGTTGCGAGTCCCAGGCGATGTGGCCCTGGTGGGATGTGACGGGATTCAAGACACCGAGTATTTGGAATGTCCGCTGACGACCATTGTCCAACCGGTCGCGGCGATGTGCGCCACGGCCTGGGAGTTTCTGATGCGGCGGATCGAGCGACCGGGGATGAAGCGTCAGAGGGCGGAATTGAAACCGAAACTGGTGGTTCGCGATTCATCCGCCCGCACCACCGCCCCGGTGGCTTGAGGTGTCCGTTCGTCGGGGCCCGGCAAATCTCAGATCCGGAGAAACCGCTTTCGCCGATACATCAAAAATCCGCCAGATTTTGCCCATGGCCCGAACGCAGGTTGTCGAGCACGCGGATCTCCGCCTGGCCTTGCAGGTGTTCAACAATGTGATTGCCAATAAAGCCGGAGCTCCCCGTAACCGGCACTTTCATCGCGGTTCTTCCGCCAGTTCGTCTATCGGTTCATTCTGCCGCTCAATGGATTCAATCAACTCATTCATTCGCTCCTCCTGCTGCTCGATGGATTGGACGAGTTTGAATTGGGTGCGGCAGCGGTCGAGGTTGTGGCCTTCGCGATGAACTTTGAAATACGTGTCTCCCGCGAGATGGTCCGTGAGAAAGCGAATGCCGGTTTCAAACGTGATCAGCTTTCCGGCAAAAACAAGATGCTGCTTCTCGGCCTTCGTGAGAAAATCAGCGGCCGACGCCAGATAACCGCGCACCAGCGCCTCGAACATCGGGAATTGCATCTGGATCTTCGCGAGATCTCGCTCGTCCTCCTTTGCCGGACTGGTGGTCGTACGCACCATGTCGCCGAAATCATAAAGCACCAACCCCGGCATGACGGTGTCCAGGTCAATGACGCAGATGCCTTCGCCGGTGGCGTCATCGAGCATGACGTTGTTAAACTTGGTGTCGTTGTGCGTGACGCGCTCGGGCAATTTCGCATCAGCCAGGACTGAAGTGATGGGCTGGTGGGCCAGGGCGAAATCAATCTCGGGCCGGGCGAGCTTTGCCCGGTTCACCACATCCTTGGCGAGGGCCGATTCCAACGCGGCAAAACGCTTCGGAGTATGATGAAAGTCGGGAATCGTGTCGTGCAATCGCGGCCCCGGCAGATCGGCGAGCAGTCTTTGAAAACGGCCGTAGGCCTTGGCAGCTTCAAACGCCTGCTGGGTGGATTCAACCGCATCGTAGGTGATCGCTTGCTCGATGAACAGATAGGCGCGCCAAAAATTCCCTTGGGCGTCACAATGATAACAAAGTCCGTTCCTGGCGGGGATGAGCGTCAACACGCGCCGGCTGAAATCCCGCTCCCGGGCCACTTTGCCGGCAAGGTGGGCCGTGACGCGTTGGATGTTCTCCATCAAGGCGACCGGATTCTTGAAAACGTTATGGTTGATCCGCTGCAGGATGTAGCGGACGCGGGTCCCAGCCTGATCAAACACGGCACAATACGTATCGTTGATGTGCCCGCTTCCGTAGGGTGCGGCCCCGCTATATTCGCCATTAATCTTAAACTGGTGCGCCATGGCGCGAATGTCGTGTTTCAAATTCATGACCAGAGCCTTTCAGGATAATCGCCGCGAGCGATCACGTTGCGGATGCCTTGGACAACCGCGGGGCGATCTTCGCGATAGGTCACCCCAAACCAGGAAGCGTGCGTGGGCAATACGTTCACCCGCTTTTCACCGCTGCCGATCAATGTGTTCACGACGCTGGGAATGTAGAATTCCGCCTTCTCATCCGAGCTGTGTGCCTTCAGAAAGTCCGTCAATTGTTGGCGCAGATGATCAAAAAGGGTCGGATTGAAACCCCACATGTTCATGGAAACAATCTCTTCGCCCGTCAGCGCGTGAAACTCTCCGGTCCCGTTTTTGTATCTGGCTTCGGCCCCGTTTTTTTCAATCCCGGTGATCTCGCGCACGCTTTCCAGACAGCCGTCAGCCAATTGGCAGACTCCCCGCGCAACGCTGCCAAACTCGGACAGCGTGTTGCGCAGAACAAAACCGGTCATGGCATAATCGGGATTGTCCGGCTGGAGATGGGCGGCCAACAGTTGGAAGGAATGCGCGCCATAAAAATCGTCGGCGTTGATCACGCCAAATGGTTCATGAATGGCATCCGCGGCCATCCATATCGCGTGCCCGGTGCCCCAGGGTTTCTTTCGATGGGGTGGAAGCATGGCCCCCGGCGGCAGGCAATCGAGTTCCTGAAAAACATACTGCACCGCAATCCGTTTCTCGAAGCGGCCACCGACGGCCTCCCTGAATGCCTTCTCGATGTCGCGGCGAATCACAAATATCAGCCGATCAAATCCCGCCCGGATCGCATCATACACCGAGTAGTCAATGATGGTTTCACCCCCGGGCCCGACCGGGTCAATCTGTTTGAGCCCGCCATAACGACTGCCCATGCCCGCCGCTAGAATGAGTAAGGTTCTTTTTGTCATCAGTTTTGAATCACCGGCAAGTTTTGAAAGTCAGCAAACCCCATTCGTGCTGGCGGTGAAAATCCGGTTCCGCATGGGGTGAAGTGGAAGAAACGACCGGCTCCTTCACCCCGCGCGTGTAGTCGTAACGGCCAAAGGAGAAGCGCCATTGGGTGTTCTCGATTGGCTCGATTGAGCCGCAGACTGCCAACGCCGGAATTTCGGCATAGACATACCACTGGCACATCTGGCGTTCAATCCAGGTCAGGGAATGAAACACCTCATTCGGGATGAATACACCTTCCAGGTTTCCCATCCTCCGCGCTGATGCGGCGGCGCTGCCATCGGCGTAACGCAACTGCAATCGCTGGTTGTGCGGCGTGACATGGAATTCAACGTAGCCCTCCGTTTCCGCCGGCTGCAGAAACATTTCAAAAACATCCCCCAGCTCCCACGTGCGCTGGTTTGGTTTCGTCGCGCCATTGAAAATGTCCAGGTCCGTCAGTTGGGCGAAAACCAGCAGCGAGTTTTCACGCCAGCCGGTGCGGACCACGGCCGGAGAGAAGCCGGCCCCATTTTCATCAAGCCATGCCTGTCGCAGCAAACAGGGCGTGGCAAACCGGAAAGCGCCCCGCACCCTTTCGAGGTTCGCGCCGTCGAATGCCGGCAGCCGTTCGCACCGGATGGCCGGCGCCAGGCCTGGCCGCTCGGTTCGATATGGTTCCACGCTTTGCATTTTTCCGGTTTCCTAATCCTTTTGCCAATCCGGTTTGTTCGCATACACCCAGCGGTAATAATCGGCCCGCTTCAACTTCGCGGCGGCCGCCGCATCGAGACAAACCTTCGTGCTCTGATGCATCTGTAAAATGGAGGCGGGATTGATCGCGGTGACCGGTCCCTCGACGGTTGCCGCGATGGCCCCGGCCTTTTTCGCGCCGAAAGCCAGCAGCAGACATTGCCGCGCTTCCATGATGGTGCCGAGACCCATCGTGATGACGTGATGCGGCACCTTGTCCACGCTGCCAAAAAAACGGGCGTTGTCTGCGCGAGTTCGCCGGGTCAGCGTTTTAATGCGTGTCCGTGAGGCCAGCGAGGAGGTCGGTTCATTAAAACCGATGTGACCGTCGGTGCCGATGCCCAGGATTTGCAAATCAATCCCGCCGGCTGCGCGAATTTGCCGCTCATACCGCGTGCAAAACCTTGAAATGTCCCTGGTCATGCCGTCGGGAATGTGCACGTTCTTCCTGGAAATATTGATGTGCCGGAACAGGTTTTCCTCCATGAAACTGTGATAGGACTGGGCGTGCGCAGGCGGCAGCCCCACGTATTCGTCCAGGTTAAAGGTCGTCACCTTGCGCCAGTCCAGTTTCAGGCGCGCCAAAGCGCGGTAAAACAGCAACGGCGTGCTGCCCGTCGCCAGCCCCAGCACCGCATTCGGCTTCTCCCGCAACATACGCGCGACAATGCGCGTCGCCACTACCGTGGCAGTTTCGGCATCGGATTGAATGATGATTTCCATTTGATAAAAATTCAGGCGCGGCCAGATCGTTTGTTCAATTTTTCCCGTACGTCAGTGTTAAATTTCTCGATAAACCCACAGACGTAATCGGCAATGTCAGCGGATTCGTCCATCACCAACGGGGTGAGGTCCATGCCGAAGATCAACTGTGTCATTTTGTCCGTGGCGTGTGATTCAAAAAAGGTCGCGTTGGCGGCCCGCCGGCCCGCCGTGGCCGCGTCATAGCGTTTACCGCCGGCGATTTGCGAATCAAAAACCCCATTCAGCGCGGCCGCCAGATTCTCGCGTCCGCTCACGTCCATCAGCACCTTGTCGGCGTCGGGCAGCCAGTCGAGATTGCGCCAGACCTCGCAACCCCAAACTTTTTGGGGACGCTGTTGACGCGGCAACCCGCGCACCGCCTGCAGCGTCGCGAGGACGACACCTAGGTGTGTGTCATGTTTGTCGGCGGGATTGTGCGTGTAAACAATCTCCGGGCGGGTCGCGGCAAGAATGCGTTGCAAATCCTTTCTCAACCTCATGTCCGTCGGGCTTTTCACGGCGCTGCTGGGATGGTCGAGTTGAATCATCACGCCATATTGGCCGATCACCGCCGCCGCATTTTGTTCTTTTCGCCGGATGGCCATCAGCTGGGCATCGGTGCAGCGGGCGTACAGGCCGGTGCGGGCGCTGCCGGCACCATTCGTGCACGTGATACCGCCGAACCACTTCGTTTTGCTGGCAAAACAATCCCGGATGCCGTGAAACGCCATGAATTCCAGATCGTCCTGATGCGCGCCGACGCCCAGATGAGTGATGCGCTTGAGCGCCGCGGCGACCGGCTTTGCATCGGGCACAAAAATTTCAGCAGTGGATTGATGCAATCTCATGTTCTCAATTTTTTGACATGGGCAGACTGGCCGCGGCGACCGCCTGGCCGACGCGGCGATTTTTCTCATCCGGAACATGCAGGCTGATTTTCGCCGCCAATTCCGGAAATTCCTTTCGCAAAACCTGGCGGGCGGCGGCGAGCACGATGTCGCCGCCCTTGCCGGTGGTCACCCGCCCCAGAATCAGAAGACGCCGGAAATCATAAAAATCCGCATAGTGGGCAATCGTGTAACCGAAATAGACGCCCATGGTTTCGTAAATCTTCGCCGCCCGCGCATCGCCCCTGGCCAGAAGGGCTTGGACTTCCTTGAGCCGCTCAGGCAAACCCATTTTGTCCGGGAGCAGGATTTTCGCCGCCGGCAAAAGTTTGTTGACGGCCTGTTGCGAAAAATAAAGCGCTCCCACGCCAATGTCACCGGACCATTCATCCGCGGCAGCGGCGGGATTGTAATCCACCGGCGCGAATGCCAGCTCGTTCAGCCAGCCCGGAATGTGACCATGCAAATCCATGAACCCGGCGGCCTGACTTGATCCCATGGCAACGCCCAACATGCCTTTCTGGCCGAGTGAGAGCGCCCCGGCCAGCGCGGTCACGTCCCCATCATTCATTACAACCACCGGAATGTTCCATTCCTTCTGGATGCGTTTGAACAGGCCCGCGGCTTTGGGAAAAAGTTTTTTAGGAACGGCACGCAGCAGGGAGGCGACGCGGATTTCGTTGTCCACAATAATGCCGGCGGAGCTGCCACCAATGGCGTCCACCCGTGGAAGATGTGCCGCCGCGCGGTGCAGCGCCGCCGAGAGATGGTGGTAATGATATTCAGGATTCGGCTGGCTGGCCGGGTGCCAGGGTGTTTCCTCGGTGAAAACCGCTTCGCCATCCATGACGGCGGACACCTTGTAATCGCTCGCACCGAGATCGAAGCCGATGCGGCAGCCTTTCAGATGACCGCCCGCGGCCGATTGCATTTCCTTGCGGGGGGGGACATTTCCGGCGCCGGTTGTCACGACTTGAAAGTTGCGGCCATAAGCACACGCCATCATTTCGCAATCAAACCTCCGTGCGCCACGCGCCGAATAGGTCTTGCCGATGAATTCACCGATGGCTTTGGGCCCGCCTAAGTGCAACTTCCATCCGCCGCGCGACCAGAGCAGAAATTTCACAATCCGTTCCACATACCGCAGCGTCCCGGCATCCGGGTCGGAACGCACGACCGTTTCATAGCGAGAGAGAAGACCGTTTTCGCGTTCGAGGCCGAGGATCAGCGGCACACCTTTGCCTGACGCTTTGACCGCCTCCACGTAACTGCGGTTAAAAAACGCGGCCGGCAGAAACTCCGGATCGAGCGGCGCGGTGATGGTCGGTTTGAATGATGTCTTCATGCGTCGTTCGCTCTGAAATTATTTTCCGCCTTCAAAGTGTTCCTCGATTTCTTCCAGCGTTTTCCCTTTCGTCTCCGGCAGGAAAACCGCGGCGGTGATGAAGTAAATCACCGTGAAACCGGCGAAGGCGAAGAACATGGTCGAGTAGCCATATTTGCCAACGGTCGGCAAAAAAGTAGCGGCGATGGTCGTGGACACCGCCTGGTTGACCAGCAGCGCAATGCTCATGCCATTGGAGCGGATGCGCGTCGGCATCAATTCGGAAAGCGCCAGCCAGACGCACACGCCGGGGCCGACGGCAAAGAAGGCCATGAAAATGAAAAGGCAGATCGCTGTCAGCCAGCCGTGGTGCGCGTCCGGAACCGGCGTAACGAGCGCGTTTTCAATCTTCAATGGAGCCGTGCGCGCGGCATCCAAATCGGCGAATGGATTCGAGAAAAAGGCGACGACCTGGTTCGCCGGAACGCAATTGATGCGCTCAATTTCAACGGGTTTGGCCGTTTTATCATCGGAACGCGCCACCGTAGTCGCCGCGCGAAAATCGCCATAGGAATAAATGACGACCAATGTTGCCGGCCGGCCGTTGAGGTTCTTCCCGGCGAGAAAATTCGTGGCCGCGGCTTCATCAAACGTGAGCGTGAGCGTCTGATTCGCTGCGACCATTGCTTGAACCGGGGCCCGTGCGTCCACGCGCAGTTTTTCGGTGTTATGAAACAGGCTTCCGACACCAATGAGCGAAACAATGATTCCGGCGCTTCCCAGGGAGAGCAGAAATTTGCGCCCCTTGCGATCCACCAGCATGACCCCGCCGATGGTCACAAGAAAATTGACCAGCGTGAGAATCAGGTAGCCCAGATGCGCGCGTTCATCGCTCAAGCCGGCTTGAATCAAAATCGTCGCATTGTAGCCGATGATGGAGTTGACGCCGGTGGCCTGATTGCACGCAAGAATGACGCAGGCCAGCACGAAGGGAATCACATATTTGCGACGTAACAGCGATTCACGGATTTTTTCACCCGTGGCCGACGTCTTTGCTTTTTCAGCGGCGACGGTTTCTTCCATTTCCTTCAACTCGATTTCCGCCTGTTCGTCGGTGCGCGAACGCAGCAGCGCCGTGCGCGCCAGATCTTTTTTTCCGCACCGAAACAGCCAGCGCGGCGATTCGGCCACCATCAAGCTACCGATGACAAATAAAATTCCCGGCGGCAATGAAACCCAAAAGATGCTGCGCCAGGCGAGGTCCTTGGCGGCAAACAGCTTTTGAGCATCTCCCAGCGCTTCCACGCGTCCCAGCCAGAGGCTGAAAAAAATGGCAATCAGCGCCGCCGCCACGATGCCCAGCGTCAACAGCCACTGAAAAATCCCCGTCCCCTTGCCGCGATTCGACGCACCGAGACATTCCGCGAGATATAGCGGAACAACCACGCCAATCAATCCCGCGCTGATGCCCTGCAATAAACGTCCCAAAACCAGCGGGCCGTAGCCGTGCGCCAGGGCAATCATCGGAATGCTGGCCACAAAAAGGATGCCGCTCAACGCCATCAGTTTCTTGCGTCCCATCCAATCCGCGAGCATCCCGGCAAAGAGCGTCGAAACCACGCTGCCAAGCAGCACCGCCGCGACAATGAATGAAAGCTGTCCGGCCGTCAGCCCGGAGGTGGCTTCCAGATACGGGAGGGCACCGGATATAATTCCCACGTCCACGCCATAAAGCAATCCGCCCAACCCGGCGACCACCAGTAAAAAACGGTTGTAACCCTTTTGGCCTGTTTCTGCAGCGGCATTGTGAGTCTCGTTCATGTCGTCATGTCCTTCTATCCAGACTCATATCACTTTGTTTCCAAGACCAAAACTTCAAACGGTTTCAGTTGAAAGGTGTGCGGCTGGCCGGACTCAATTTTGATTTCCGGCCCCGAACCGTGTTTTTTCCATGGGCTGTGCAAACGAAAAGTGCTGGCCGCCCCTGCGGGGAGCTCGAAGAGGTTTTTGACATCAGCGGCAAAATCGGCCGGTTTGTCGTCAGGATTGCGCAGCACCAGGATTCCCTTGCGCGGAGCCCACGAGGCCCAGCCATAAACCTCGTTTTTTTCCGGATTGCCACCGACCCAGTGCGTGTCCACGAGCACATCTGCATTGGCCCGCGACCATTTGGCGGCTTCGGCCAGATCGTCCCAGTTTTGCGCGTTCATCAATTTGGGCGTGATATACATTTCCTGCAACTGCGTGCCGTTGCCAAAAAACTCATGCACCTCATCGGCGAAATCTGCGTCGCTGGTCGTGGTTAGTTTGCTCGCATTCGTCGCAAAAATGATGCCGTGCAGCATGAGGGAATTCAACGGGTACAGTGGCCCGCGTTGGACGACATTGTCGTAAGTTTCCTTGTCACGATAAGTCATCCATTGCTGGCGCGCGGAACCTTTGCCGGAAAAATCGTGATCCGCACCGCCCCGCCAGGTTGAATCCCCGCTCAATAGCCAGAACGGTGACGGCCAGGTACCAGTGGTCAGGTTGATATAGATGTCCGGTTTGGCGGCGCGCAAATCCTCAACGAGCCGCAGCATCGCATCGCCATCGCGCATGAGGCCACTTTTATTCGCCCTGGCCCCGGCCGCCAGACCGTCAAACTTGAACTGGTTCACGCCGTATTTCTGAACCATCTCCAGACAGATGTCGTGAAACCGTTGATAGTATTTCGGCCCGGCGAGGGAAAAGCCGCTGACGTTGGTTTCGTAACCAAACTGGCTGGCATATTGCAGGCGCTGCTGTTTTGCGACATCGTAACCGCCAAAGGGTGACACCCACACACCAATGCCGGCATGATATTTTGCCGCTTCGGCTTTCAGCGGAGTGAAGCCATTGGGAAAACCGCTGTGAAATTGCCAAAGCGTTCGATTGTCATCCCAGCCATCATCGAACAGAAACGAGTCCATCTTCACGCCGCGCTTTTGCACCAGTTCCCGGCCAAACTGATCAATGGCGTCGAGGCTCTCGGCCTCGGTGAACTTCCGCTTGTCCCACGCAATGTCGAACCAGGAGTTATAATGCAAAAAAGTCCGATACGGGTGGGTCCGCTCGCGTTCGAGGTAAGCCAAAAAACCGCGGCGCAACTGACCGCGCGGCACGACACCCATCACGCAGCTTTGCGTGAGCGTCTCGCCGTCACGCAAAATCGCATTGCGCGTAAAGCCACAACGAACCTCGGAATCGGCGCTGACCGTATTCTGTGCCATGGGATGTTCGTACCCAAAAAAGAAATTACCCGCCACAACCGGGGAACCATCCACGATGCCGATCGTTCCTGCCCCGGGAACTTTTTCATCGAACAACACGATTTCTTTCACGAGCACGTCCCGTCCGGTGGCGCGCAGCGTGAGTTCTTCGCGAAGGTAAGCCGAGCCGTCACGCAAAATCACCCGCCATTCAGCGGAAAGATTTCTGTCCGGCGCAACAAAGTTTGCCACCAGTTGCCGTCCGGCTTCATGCCGGGCCAGCGTCGGCGAGCCTGACTCGCGCTTCGACGATTCGATCACGGGCGGTCCGGCGAGTTTGAAATCGGACGATTTCAGGATGGTTCCATCGCCCAATTCGAGCCGGAAACACTCACCCGCGAGCGTGAGTGACCCCCCGTTCAGTTTGTCGTCCAGACCCGCGGGCTGAAGCCTGCCGTCAGCGATGCGCCCGCGCCAGGCGATGGTTTTGTTTTCCAGACTCGTGGCGGCTTGCACGCGTGCCGGCAAAGCGGCCCCGCAAATCATGAGACCGACAAGAATGACCAATTGACGCATATTAATTCCCATTTCCTTAATGGCCATGTTACCCATACCGGCGGCTATCTTTGAATGGCGATGCGCACAAACATCTCTGCGTTAAAGTTCAAAGGCGCTTGCAGAGACAACGTGACAAGCGATGTGCCGTCACCGTTGTCGCTGGCACTGACCTGGGCGAAACCGGCCGGGTTGGTGCTCCACGAAAGCAAATCGGGCGAAGTTTGCAACAGGTACTGGACGCCCGCAGGCGGGTTGCGCCGGGTGTACTGAATATATAAATAATTTTGTCCGCTTACGTTCTGGATGAAGGCGCGCGGCAGGTTCGGGTGTGAGACGACGCGCGGGTTCAAGTTAAAGGCGAATTCAACCAGATTGGGAATCCCATCTCCATCCGGGTCGGCCCCGTCGCCGCTGATGGCCGGATTGTCCAGTTCCGCCGCCGTAAAGTATTGTGCGCGCCAGTTTTCATAGGGACCACCATCGGCGAAGGCATAGGAAACGCCCTGCGGGATGAGCACAGATCCCCGGTTGTCCTGAAGCAGAAGGCGAATCGTCGAATTGGTAAACACCGGGGCACCGCCAGCGTATTGCGCCTGGCGTGAAATGCGCACCTCGAAATTTGTTCCAGCGCCCGACGGACTGAGCAGCCAGCCCAACCCGCTGATCGTGCCGGCATTGAAGCTGCCGTTGCGTTCGTCGTAACCCGTTCCCGATTCGATCATCATCTCGGAACCAATGGTCAAACCGGACGGATGATAGCCCGTGCTGCTGTTGTTATCAGTGTCAATAAAGACATGAGTATTGAAATCCGAGAAAGGCGCACCCGGGGCGTGCAGGGTAAATCGCAGATAGAGCCAGTCATTATCGTTGGCCGCATAAAGACTCGCAAAACTTACCGCGGTGTTAGTGGCCGGTGCGGTAGCGAGCACCGGAACCCCCGCCCAGTCGCTGGTCGAACCATCCACGGTGATGTGGGCGTAAGTGGGCGGTGGGGCGGTGGCCAAGGTGTAGGGAATTCCCGTGACTCCGGCGACCTCATTGCCACGACCGTCCTGCAATAACAGGCGAAACTGGTCATTGGTAAACACCGGCGAACTGTCCGCATAAACTGCCGCCAGCGAGAGACGGAATTCAAATTCCGTTCCGGTGCCAGCCGGAGCCAAAAGCCAGCTCGTACCCGAAGCGGTTCCTTCGTTAAAACCGCCATTGCGCTGGTCATATCCGGTCGCGCCTTCAATCATCAACTCCGATCCGAATGAACTGCCCGTGGGATGATAGCCGGTAAGGACGTTGTTATCCCGGTCAACGAACAGATGGGTGTTGAAGTCTGAAAACGGCGCAGCAGCGGAATGTAATGTGAAATGGCCATAAAGATAACTCGCATCGTTCGCAAACTGAACATCCACGAAGTTAATGGGATTGCCATCCACTGTTCCGTGGTAGGCCCACGGCACATCGACCCAATCTGAAAAATCTCCATCAATCGAGATGGTGCGGTAGGTCCCGCTCACGCCGTTGGTTCCCGCCACGGCGGACAGCGTCACTATGTTTGTATCTTCATGGACAGGAACCGCACTGTCCTCGGCCCGCACCGCGAACGTGTAGCTCACGCCGTTGGTAAGACCACCGACGGTGTATTCATAGGGATAGACCCCCGGCCCGGTTCCGGCGGCATAGCTGGCGGGCATCGCCGGAGTAACATGCGCCAGCTTTGTCGCCGTCGCGAAAGTGAATGTGGACTGGGTGGCATAATAAAGGTTGTAGTGGACCGGCCCGGTTTGATCGCGAGCGACGTCCCAACGCACCGTCACCGTTCCGTTGCCGCCAACCACCTCCTGCACTCCAATCCGTGGCGCAGGCGGAGTGGCGGATTGCGCCGCCGTGCTGTCCCACACCGGTGGTTGGGTGTCGGCATTGGTGGCCAGCCAGGTGCTGGTGCCGGTGTTGAAGGCGGCCGTCAGCGAAGGATCCGTGCGATAGAGCGGCCAGCCTTGAACTCCCATGCTCTCGATATAGTCCTGGTTGATGATGGACTGGGGCAATGGCGGAGAATGATCATATCCCAAGGCAATCATGGTGAACCCATCCGGACGACCGGCTTCCGCGTTGAGCTTCGGCGCATAGTCGAATTTGTTGTCTGCAAAAAATGGATTGGTCTGGTCAGAATTGTTACTGTCGGTAAAGTAACTTTCAAACATGACTATGCTCACATACGGTCGCAGAGTGTAGGCAAAGTGCTTGTAGTTGGGGTCGTAAAAAAACAGGCCGCGGTTGCCCAATAACAATTTAGCCGGGTAGTTGGTACTGATGCGTTGCACCAGCGTCTGCATTCCCGGAGCGGTCCATTCGTAGGTGGTCGCGCCGAAACTATTTGGCGCGGCCGTGTCAAGCGTATCGAGAAAAACTCCGTCGCAGTTGTATTTATTGCCCACGTTGGTGGTCAGGATTTCATCCAAACCCGCGTTGCCATCCGTGGCTTTTGTCATGCTCTTGATCGTGTTCCACCAGGCGGGCGCGCCGGCATTGACAAAATAACCGCCAAAGGTTGAATTTTGATCAGGAACACCGTTCGGACTGCTCTTGGTGTCCAGATAATACGAAGCATAGCCGGTTCCGCCGGGGGACGGCAGTCCAAGCGCGTTGGTGATGCTTGAAAGTGGAACATTGTCCGAAGCCCGCGGATCCACTCGCGGCCCCAATCCATCCCCGACCAAAGGCGCCCCAGGCCGGTCGTCCTCACCAATGGAGATGTACGCCAGCACCAATACATCATCGGAAGTGCCGGCAATGTTGTCCGGACCGCGGCGAATGGTGGCAATCTGCGCCGCGGTGATATTGCCCTGGGGATGCACGATCACCAGATGATAATTGTTCCGGGCAAAATCAACCTGGGTGGCGTTCCAATTGCCGTAATAAATCAAATACGGAGTGCTGGTGTTAAATCCCGGCACGGGACCATTGGCGCCGGCCAGCGCAGTGTTCACCCATAACCAGACCAAACCAACCACACGACTTGGGCGGGAGGTGAAAATGGCTTTCATTCGTTGGATTCGCAGACGTGTCATAATTCGATAAAACTTTGGTCAACGCAGGACCTCATCGCCTCGGACAATAACAGTCTTTCAAAAACTATTGGCGAGCAGGTATCGCGCTCGGTGTTACGGTGACGTCCAGCCGGCATGCCATTGCAGCGTCCACAAGGCGTTCAGTTTCACCGGATCTGTATGGCCATCATAAAACACAACATTGACCGATCCGGGTAAACCCGGGATGCTGGCCATGGTCCCAGGGAAATTCTTAGGCGCGCTTCCCGGGGGACGCCCGCCGTGTCGCGCAATGGTAAATCGCGTCATATATTCTTTCGTGCCATCTCCATTGTAAAGGTCCGTGGCTGGAGGCTTGGTTTCAATTGGCCATGCATCAATCCATACTGAGTCCGTGAAAAGCGGGACCTCGGAAGTCCTCAAAACCTTATCGCCATACTTCCAGGAATCAGGCGTTCCCATCAATGAACCATCCGACAAGGTATAATTTCCGGTGTAAAGCCATCCGTTATAGCCATAACTTCCCCAGTTCGTAGTCGTTCCGCCCGGCGCCCATTTCCACATCTGATCAGCCGTGCCATAGGCATCACCGGGGTAGAAATCTGGCTTCGTGGTGGGATCCTTGGCCAGCGGACAAGCCCTGACTGCATCCACGTGCCCATCATAATCCACAAGCAATGCCATCCAAAGATTGGCATTGGCCGTATATTGAAACGACCTGCCAAAGTCTCCGGCATACATGGCGTGCGCCAGACCGAGTTGTTTCAAGTTGCTGGCGCAAGAAATACTTTGGGCTCTCAATTTTGCACTGGAGAGTGCCGGCAATAACAACGCCGCCAGGATGGCAATGATGGCTATGACCACCAGCAATTCAATCAACGTAAAACCACAAGCCGATGATCTGAGCGGGGGGGTCGCCCGGCGATTTTGAATCGTATTACTCATTTTATTGCCCAAGGCTTGCGCTCATCCACCATGTGCCAACGTGCAGGAAAGCGGATTGGTTTTCAACTTCTATTCCCGGATCTGGCCCGGCAATGTTGGCAAAATCCGTCGCGATGGATCGAGAAGGAGCCGCGCAAACCCCAGCACGGCTCCTCCCCATACCTGCAAGTTTTACATTCCAAATCATTGCGACAAGCGGAAGAATTGGCCCGCGCCGGCAGCAGAGATGACATACGGACTCGTCGCCGCAGGCAGATTGGTCCACGAACCACCCAGCCTAGTTGAATATTGCAACGTACCCGGCGGATCCCAAGTCACGGCCGCCCGGCCGCCAGAGACCGGGGCGATGGCAAGTTTGCCCAAGGGCAAAGAGGGCACGTTTATGATGTTGGCATCGGTGTAGGAAATGACGCCGCTGCCTGGCGCTTGATTTTCCACAACAAAGCTTGGGGTCATTCCCTGGAATATGAAGTTAATCGCATTCGTCGGAAAGACGGGCGTGCCGTCCTGCCCGAAGGTGGCCGCCCGGGACAATTGAAATTCAAAATTGGTCCCCGGCGCCGCAGGCAGGCAAAGCCAGTTTAATCCGTTGATGCCGAAACCATCGTTAAAGGTTCCATTTTTCTCCTGATAGCTGTAACCGCTTTGCACCAGCATGTCGGAACCAATGGCGGAATAACCGGTCGCCGGATCGTTATCCGTATCAAAGAACATGTTGACATAATACGGAAACTGGCCGGAAGCCGGATCGATATCCGTCCAGAGAGTGACGCGGAAAAAGTAGTAATTCGCATCGTTATAAACATAGATGTCCTTGAAATCAGCGGCGTTGGAATTGCCACTCGGCGCGCCGGTACTATAAACCGGGGTCAAGCCGGTCCAGTCATCCATTGTTCCATCAATGGTGATATCGCGTGCGAAGGACACCGTGGCATGCGCAACGTTACCAAAAAGGTCCGCCACACCGTTGATCGTCAGCGCATAGACCATTCCGAAAGCCAATGGGGCACTCGTGGTGAGTGCAACTTGCGTGGAATCGGTTGGATTGATGACCGCACTGGACACGCTCACCCCACCGCTCAACCCGTAGTGAGCGGCGTTGTTTGCGGTGGTGGAATCCACGGGTTCGGAGAATTTAACGACAATCTGACTGGAACTTGCGACAACCCCTTCCACGGCGGGTGGAATGGCATCGAGCAATACCACCAGTGAAGCCGTGCGGCTGTTGGTTGAACTGGCCGGGTTGCTGATCGTCACCGAGTAATTGCCGGCATTCGTCGGCACGGGAAATCCAATGGTGTAAAAGGCGTTCGTTGCCCCGGGAATGGGATTGCTGTTTTTGAACCATTGGTATTGCAACAACGGAGATCCTGTAGCTGCTGCATTCAGAGTGACCGCCCTGCCCTCCACCACAAACTGGTCAGCGGGCTGTGTCGGGTCGCTGATGACCACCGGCGTGTTGGTGACCGTAAGCAGCGCCGCCCGCGTGGTGTTGGTTGCCAGGGAGTTGGCTGTCCTCAAGGAGTAACTTCCCGCGTCATTGGTCAATACCAATGGGATCGTGAGTGCCACATTGGTTGCGCCAGCGAGGCTGGATCCATTTTTCAACCATTGGTAACTCAACGGCCCGCTGCCGATCACGTCGGAAATGAACGTCACGGATTGCCCGGCGAGCACCGTTTGATCAGCAGGCAGGTTGGTATCCACAACGAGCACCGGGTACTGTGACGCGGCGGTCAACGACAAACCAAAGACCATGTCTGAACTGCTGCTCGCCTCCTGGTGCGTCTCGACTTCAAGAATGTTATCGCCAATTACCAACGGCCCGGCGGGAACGCCAAAAATATCCGCATGACCGGCCGGCGAATTGGTGCTGGTCGCGCTGGTGGCAAAGCCGACAGTGCCGGCGGGCATGCGCACCCGTCTGACTTCCGCGCCATTCAAGTAATAGACCGCCCCGTCACTCAAGTAGTTGGTCACCACGAAGGCGATGTTGTTCGCCAGGTTGTTCCAGGCAAAATGAGTGCGGAAATAATAGGTATTTTGACCGCTGGAAGTCAGGGCAGTGCGGATGGCGGGATAAGCGCCCGGAGCCGGTGTGTAGCCGAACAGTCCGTTGCCCGAAAACCACGGGGCTTGCGTATCGTCGTAAGCCAGATCGAGCCAGGCCGTACCCAGATCGGTCCCGGATTGATTTACCCGCCAGGAATTGTTCGTAAGCGTAATCAACGGCAGGTTGGTGGTTAACACCGCCGGCGGCGTTGCGAACGTGTAACTCAGCGCCCCGTAATTGGCAAACGAGGGCAACGAGTCGCCGCCTCCGGTCTCGGAAGCAAGCTGGACTTCAATCGTGGCATTGTTGAGCAGTGAAACTCCGGTGAATGCGCCGGCAACTCCTGTGACGCTTCGTGAGATTCTGAATTCAAAGTTGGTTCCCGGAACCGCAATGGCTCCATAGGCAACATCTCCATTGGTGAGCGTTCCTTCATTGAACCCGCCACCGGCCTCTTGATATGCCTGATCGCCGATAATCATCAACGACGAACCAAAGTTCAGGTTTCCAAACGGATGGAAACCCGTGCTGCTGTTGTTGTCGTTATCAAGCCAGATGTATGTGTTCCCTAGAAATGGATTCGCCGGTTGCTTGAGCGTGAAACGGATGTAAAGGTAGTTGGCGTCGTTGGCCAGATAAACGTTTTGAAAGTCAACGCCGCTTGGGTTGTTCACTCCATCCTCGTCGGTGTAGGCGGGCGCAACGCCCACCCAGTCGGAAACATCGCCATCAATCGTAATATTTTTGAATGTTCCAGCGAGAGCGCCCGTACTGCACGCGCAGGCAAGCCCAATTCCCAATAGTAGCTTTCCTAGGTTTTTGGTTTTCATGTGTTTGGTTTTTTACTTGATCCACGTTGGATGCAATGCTTTCCAGTATTTACCGGTTAACCGTTCGCGCTGGAATTTTTCCGCGCCAGAAGCAACCTGCCTGCAAAAAACAGCAAACCAAACCCGGCAAGCGCAAACGTGGTTGGCTCCGGCACCGGAGCAAAAGTATAGCTGAGGGCTCCGTAATTGGGAAAAGAAGGCAGGGAATCGCCGCCTCCCGTTTCAGAAGCCAGTTGAACTTCAATCGTGCTGTTATCGAGCAACGGAACCCCGGCGAACGCGCCAGCAACACCCGTGACGTTTCTGGCAATCCGGAATTCAAAGTCGGTCCCGGGAATCGCGCTGGCCCCATAGGCAACGTTGGCGTCGGTCAACGTTCCCTCGTTGAAGCCGCCACCCGCCTCCTGATACGCCTGGTCGCCAATGATCATAACTGATGAACCGAAGTTCGGGTTTCCAAACGGGTGAAAACCTGTGGAACTGTTGTTGTCATTGTCGAACCAGAGGTAAGTGTTCCCCGCTGAAATCGGATCCGCCGGCTGCATGAGCGTAAAACGGATGTAGAGGTAGTTGGCATCATTGGCCAGGTAGACGTTCTGGAAGTCAACGCCACCCGGGTTGTTCACCCCGTCCTCGTCGGTGTAAGCGGGCGTTATGCCCGCCCAGTCGGAAGTATCGCCATCAATCGTGATATTCGCAAACGTTCCGGCAAACGCGTTGGCGCCGCAGGCGCAAACGAGTAAACATGTCTGAATTTTTTTGGTTTTCATGTGGTTTTGGGCTCTCTTTTGAATGTCTGTTGGTTGTTTTTGAAATTACAAGACGCCCCCGTTTAATGACTGGATGAAATTCACCTCGTTTGTCCAGTAGGACGGCAGCGTATCATACGGGTTGGGAAGCGCGTCGTCGGTGATGTAAATCCAACCCGTGTTGCCGCTCAGGGCAACGTTCACATAGTTGGACATTGTCGTTGCGGTCGCCACAGCGTAGGGAAGGTGAACAAACTGCTGCGCGGGATATTTTGCGACCCAACTGGATGTGGTCCAGCTGATATAATTGGCGCCAATATCCTCAAAAATCATGAAGCTGTCGGCCGTGGGGCGCGTGATATAATCTTCCTGTGTGTTGGAACCGGGATTGCCGGTGACGCTGTAATTCGTGCCTTTGGCTTTGATGTATTGGTAAAGGGAGTCGTAATAGTTAAGATGGCGAGTGTTTTCATCATTCGTCATTTCATCAATGAAGAATCCATCCACCGTATAAAACGAAAGGTAACGGTTAATGTCCGTCTCCACAGTCGACAGTGAGCGCTGACCATAGGAAGTGTGAACGTAACCCATAACCTTGCCGCCAGCCTGGTGCAGATTGGCCAACGCTTGGACATAATTGCTGTCCCGCGAGCTGCCTGGACCGCTGTTCGGATTCATAACGGCGACCAACGGCACACGCGTAGCGGCGAAATTGAGTGAATCCCAATATCCGCCGGGTGACGGATAAAAATAAGCCGGCACCATGATGCCAAGCGGCGAAGCGAACGCGTAATGAAGCGTTCCGTAATTGGCCCATGAAGGCAGGGAATCGCCGCTTCCTGTCTCCGAACCCAGCTGAACTTCAATTGTCTTGTTGGTGAGCAAGGGGGTTCCTGAAAAACTTCCGGATACGCCGGTGACATGACGCGATATCTTGAATTCAAAGTTGGTTCCCGGAATCGCACCAGCTCCATAAACGACACCCGCATTGGCGAGCGTTCCTTCATTGAATCCGCCACCAGCCTCCTGATATGCCTGATCGCCAATAATCACCAGCGATGAACCGAAGTTAAGATTTCCAAAGGGATGAAAGCCGGTGGAATTATTGTTATCATCATCAATCCAGATATAGGTGTTCCCCGGCGTAATGGGATCCGCCGGCTGCTTGAGCGTGAACCGGATGTAGAGATAGTTGGCATCGTTGGCCAGATACACATCCTGAAAGTCAACGCCGCCCGGATTGTTCACCCCATCCTCGTCAGTATAGGCAGGCGCAATCCCCGCCCAGTCGGAAGTATTGCCATCCACGGTGATTGATCGAAACGTGCCGGCGCGGGCGCTGCTGATGAATGCGCATCCCGCACTGATCAGAATTGCCAACATCTTGAGTTTTCCGGCCTTCATATTTTTATACTTTTCCCGGATTGGGCCGATAGTTTCTGGTTGCTTGAACAACAAAAGCTTAAGCGCGCGAAAGCACGCCACTCCGGCACCCGCTGAAGAGCATGCGCCGGTTATTTTTGCCTTGTGCACCATCCATTGAAGCAATGTTTATCATCGTGATAAGACCGTGTCAAGCATTAATTATCACATGATAAATTGGGATATTTCCGAATATTGCAAGCGATTGGAAGTGGGTCATCTTAATTCGGGCCGATTTTCGCTTGCGGGGGATTGTTGCATCAGGAATTTGCGTAAAGTGCGGCGCCCCACTGAGAAACGGTGTTCTTTTTAATGAACTCGACGCCGCTGTTACGGAGAAACGTCTTCGATATATTTTCACCACCAATCAACTCACGTTACCGCTAGCCGGCATTGGAGAAACATCCGCCGGCCGGCCAGGCATCCGGTGATTACAAGGTGTGCCGGAAGCAAAACCTTCGCCCATGGCCCGGCAGCAACCAGAGGGACAGCCCGATGAAAAAGAGTTTTCCGGCAGCTTATGGAAGATGAAGACCTCGCCGGTACCGCAGCCGCAATCAAATTTTACCATGGAAAATGGAATCGCCAGTCCGATTGAATGGCCAGCGCGCACCGGTCCACCAGGCTCATGACCGGTTTTTGTAAAACCAAGGACAAGGACCGGCGTATCGCGATGAAGCATCATCGTCGCCCCGACATCTTTTGCCCATTGACGCCGACGGCATTAAACTGTCTATTAAACCCGAGCCATGCGTCAACCGAGATCAATGGTCGACGGAATCAGGCAGCGTATCCGGAAGTTTTAATGCGCTGATGAAACTCTCCCATTCCCAGGCTCTCCAGTCGTTCGCGCGCCGGCTGCAACGGGTGTCTCTTCTCCGCACCGGACTCCAGATGGCGACCCTTTGGTTGTTCGTCTGGGGAGTCATCGTGCTGGTGGTGCGGATTTCCGGGATGCAACAAACCGGGTGGCTGCCCTTCGGCATCCTGGGCTGCATTCCGCTGGTATTGGTGGCGGGTATACGACAACGCTCCCGCCAGCCAGCTTTTGCCAGGATCCGGGCCGGTTACGACCGTTTGAACGCCTGTGGGGGCGTCATCATGGCCGAGGAGGCCGCCGACATGACCGCCTGGCAGGCTCACCTTCCGGACGCCTCCATTCCCAAACTCCGCTGGCGCAGCGGCCCGACGATGCTGTGGCTGGGCATCTCGGTCCTGTTTGTGGCAGTGGCTCTGCTGCTGCCGGAACGCCTCACCCGGTTTTCCATCCGTCGGCCGCTGGAAATCGGCCGCCTGGTGGACCAGTTGCAGGCGGAGGTTCAGACGCTCCAGCAGGAAAAAATCGTCGAGGACAAAAAGGCCGAGGACCTCCAGAAGCAACTCGCGCAGCTCAAGCAGGATTCCTCCGGTTTCGATCCGGACAAAACCTGGGAGGCGCTCGATCACATCAAGCAGGCGGATGCCGATGCCGCCCGGTCGGCGGCGGAGGAAGCCTTGAACAAGATGGCGGAACTGGCCCAGGCGGAGACGCTGGCCCAGGCCATGGCCCAGGCGGCGGATTCGGGCATGAGCGAAGCGAACGCCACCGAGGCCGCGCAGGATCTGGCGTCCCTGTTGAACGCGGCAAAACTTGAAGACGGAATTTTGAAAGGCCGGATTCCACCGGAACTCCTGGCCGGCCTGGATGGTTTGAACAAGGAGCAGATGGAGAAACTGTTGCAGGCACTCGAGCTGAACAAAAATTCGCTGGGCCTCACGCTGAGCAATCTGGCGAACCTGAAGTTGATTGACCCGGCGTTGCTGGCAAAATGTGCGAGCGCCGGGCAATGCCACAATCCCGGGGCGCTGGCGGACTATTTGTCCACCTGCACAAACGGCTGTGATGCGCTGGCCGAGTGCGAGTGGTTGGGCAAAGGCGGACCGGGCGGTGGCGGACCGCCGGCGCCGATGACGTGGGACAACAACACTTCGGAAAAAGATACAAAATTCCAGGAACATGCGCTGCCGCCGGCGTCACAACTTTCGGACGCCCAGCTCGTCGGCGTGAGCAAGACGGCGCCGGAATTGACCGACAACCATGTGACTGCCGCCTCCGGGGCGCTGGACAACACGGCCGCCAGCGGCGGCTCGGCCCATTCGCAGGTGATCCTCCCGGAACACCGGCAGGCCGTCCGGAATTTTTTCAAACGGGACAATTAAAAAATTATGCCTGATACCATTCTCAAACCGGAGGAACTGCAACCGGCCGCGGATCTCATACGCCAGACCCTGGAACAACTCGACCGCATCCTGCTCGGACGCCGGGAACTTCACCGCCTGGTGCTGATCGGCATCCTGAGCCGCGGCCACGTGCTGCTCGAGGGGTTGCCCGGCCTCGGCAAGACCGCCCTGGTCCGGACCATCGGCCAGGTCCTCAAACTCGATTTCAAACGCATTCAGTTCACCCCGGATCTGATGCCCGGCGACGTGCTGGGCACGCACATCCTGCAGGAAACCTCCGCCGGCAAACGCGAACTCGCCTTCCAGCCCGGACCGGTTTTCACCAACATCCTGCTCGCCGACGAGATCAACCGCGCCTCACCCAAGACCCAGTCGGCCATGCTGGAAACCATGCAGGAAAATTCCGTGACGCTCCTCGGCACCACCCGCCTGCTGCCCCAGCCCTTCTTCGTTCTCGCCAGCCAGAACCCGATCGAACTCGAAGGCACGTATCCCCTGCCCGAGGCTCAGCTCGATCGCTTTTTGTTCCGCCTGCTGTTTGACAGCGTGGATACGGAGGTCCTCGACCGGATCATTTCCGAGCGGCGGCGCGGCGAATTGCCCACCCCCACCTGGCAGATGGAACGCAGCCAGTTGGAAACCCTTTTTCAGACCATGGGACGGATTTACCTGCCGCGGCCCGTGTCGCGTTACATCGCCCGGCTGGTTTCGGCAACGCATCCCGGCAATGCGGAAGCCACCGAACCGGTCAACCGCTATGTTTCCTACGGCGCGTCGCCTCGCGCCGCCATCGCCATCGCCGAAGCAGCGCGGGCCCACGCGCTGGTGGCCGGAAGGCCAAGCGTGGGTTTCGAAGACGTAAAGGCCGTCACCGCGCCGGTGTTGAACCACCGGCTCATCCTGAATTATCAGGCCCGTTTCGACCGGATGAACAGCTCGAAGCTGGTCGCCGAACTGCTCCGGGAGCTCGATGAAACCGGATTGAACCTGCCGAAGGACGTGGAACTCGCCACCACCTGAAACTATGGAATGGGGACAATGGATTTGCCGGCGCTGGATCAGCATCGCCGCCCTGTCGGCCCTGATCACGGCCCCGTGCGCCGCCGAGGAGTTCGGCGACATCACGGTGGCGCCGCAGACGATGTATTCCGGCAATACCTTCCACGGTTACGCCGAAATGCGCGTCAGCCTGGAGAACCGCTCAATGAGCCGGACGCACGACGTCACTCTGGTCTTTCCGAATCGCGCCTGGGACAACGGCAACAGCATCGGCCGTTTGTCGCGCACGGTGACCCTGGCGCCCGGCGCCCGGGCGATGGTGCCGCTCCTTCAACCGCCACTCCCGGCAAATGGGGATGGCTCGATCCGCGTGGAAGTGGACAATCACGAGGAGGGAAAGATCCACGCACCGAACGCCAACGGTCACATGAACCGGTACAGCCGGGGTGGACCGCCCGTGGTGTTCATCAGCCGCAGCCTGGATTCCGAGGCCGTGGAACGCGTCTTCAACGCCAATCACGGCGCGTTCACCGCGGAGATGGCCACCGGGGCGCCCGATGCCGGCGGCCGCGGCGGACCCCAGACCAAAACCTGGATGCCGGACACCCGGGAATACGGAAAAACCAACTGGCTGGAACTGGATTATGCCACCCCGCTGGTCGTCGATAAAATCAGGATTTACCACACGTCATCCACGCCGCCAACTGGAGAAATCCGGGTGACCGGTGTTTCAGGAACCAATCTGCTCCGGCTGCCCTTGTCGGCCGGAAGACCCGTCCCGGGTGTAATGCAGGCGATGGAGTTTTCATTCGCCATGACCGGGGAGACGGTAAAAACCATACGGCTGGATTTCGGGCCCACACCCCCGTACGACATCGGCATTGACGCGGTGGAAATCTCCGGACCGGCGGGCAGCGCCTGGGCCGCGCAGGCCCGCGCCAGCAGCGACAACAGCGCACAAGCCTCCAGCTACACCCGCGGCAGCCCTGAAGACGATTCCACCGAAAGCCTGCGGGCGGAACTGCCCGTTCCGGCCTGGAGCGAAAACTGGCTGGCGTACACCCCATTTGATGCCATCGTGCTCGACGCGGCGGATTTCGATTCCATGTCGTCGGGGGTTCTGGCCGCCGTCGGGAACTACCTGCAGGCCGGCGGAAACCTGTTTGTTTTTGGCCGGGGCGATCTGCCCCGAACCTGGCCTTGCTCGCAAAAAAAACAGCTGGAGAATGGCGTCGAATATCGCGTCGGACTGGGAACCTGCCTGCTGGCGCCGACAAAGGATTTTTCCGCCCTGAACCCGAAAACGATCGAGCATCTGCGCAACACCGTAAACCTCGCGGCCCATTACTGGCAATCACTGCCCGATGACAGCAGCGCAGCCAATGCCGTGTTCTCGGTCGTCGAAAACGTCAAAGTCCCCGTGCGCGGCATCGTGTTCGTCATGCTGGCCTTTGTGGTCGCCATCGGACCGGCCAACATCATTCTGCTGAACCGGCACAAACGCCGGACCTGGATGTTGTGGACCATTCCTGCCATTTCCCTTGCCACCACCCTGGTGGTTTTCACCTACAGCCTCCTGCGGGAGGGCATCACCCCCGACACGCGTATCACCGGCCTGACGGTGCTCGATCAGGCCGGCCATCATGCCACCACGGTGGGTGCGATGGCGTTTTACTGCCCGCTCACGCCCAACGGCGGATTGCGATTCGATTATGTCACGGAGGTGACACCGCTGGTGCATGTGGGTTACGACCGGGCCGGCTCGAGCCGCGAAGTGGACTGGACGCAGGCGCAGCAGTTCCGGCGCGGCTGGGTGTCCGCCCGCGTCCCGGCGCATTTTCACGTGCGCAAATCCGAATCCCGCCGCGAACGCCTGCAGATTGAAAACCATGCCGGACAACTGCAGGTGGTCAACGGCCTGGGAGCACCGATCAAATCGCTGTGGCTGGCCGACACCGGCGGAAAAATTTACCATGCCGGCAACATTGCCGCCGGGCAGACCACCAGCCTCGTTTCATCCGGCAACTCGCAGGTCTCCGACCAGCTCGGCGCGGGCGAATTTCTCCGGGAAATCGGTTTTGCGACACAATCCACGTGGCTTAGTCATCCGGAGAAATTTCTACTACCGGGCACCTACGTCGCCGAACTGGAGGGGAACCCGTTCGTCGAGAATGCGCTGGGCTCCGCCGCCAGCCCCAAACGCACCCGAACCACCGCCGTGGTTTACGGCATCCTCGATTCACCCGAAAACCCATGAAAGTTGAGGTCAAACATTTGCGGAAGGAATTCGGCAAGACTGTCGCGGTGGACAATATTTCCTTCAGCTTCGATTCCGGCCACATCTTTGGTTTTGTCGGGCCGAACGGCGCGGGCAAGACCACCACCATGCGCATCATTTCCACCCTGGAAGAGCCGACCGGCGGCGATGTGCTGATCAACGGGATCTCGATCTGCGAGGAGCCGGAACTGGCCCGCCGCACCGTGGGCTATGTGCCGGACACCCTCCCGGCTCACGCCGACATCACCGTCCATGAATATCTGGATTTTTACGCGCGGGCCTACGGGCTCAGGGGGCAAAAACGAACCCAGGCCGTCGCCGCCATCGAGGAATTCACCAATGTCATCGACATCCGCGAAAAAAACCTCAAGGCGCTCTCGAAGGGCATGAAGCAGCGGGTCAGTCTCGGCCGGGCGCTCGTTTATGACCCGGATGTCCTGGTTCTCGACGAACCGGCCGCCGGCCTTGACCCCCGGGCGCGGGTGGAATTGCGCGAACTGCTGATGCTGCTGGCCGGGCGCAAGAAGGCCATTCTCATCAGTTCGCACATCCTCACCGAGCTGACGGAAATCTGCAACGGTGTGGTGATCATCGAACGGGGAAAGATTCTGGAGACCGGCACGATTGACGACGTGCTGAAAAAGAGCGCGCCGCGGCGCACGGTGGCGGTCCGCCTGCTCGACGGCCAGACCCCGCAACTGCTCAAGGAACTGCTGCAGATGCCTTACGTGGCCAACGCCCGCAATGTCGCCGGCGAAATTCATTTTGAACTCGCCGGGGACGAATCCGCCGCCTGTGACATCCTCGGCGGACTGATCGCCAAAAAATTCAAAATCACCGAATTCCGCCAGACCAAGGCCAATCTCGAGGACATCTTCATGACCATCACCAAAGGAGGCGTGCAATGAATATTCGTAAGCACTCAACTTCCAACATATCACATCGAACGCCCAATTTTCCGTGCGGGTTAACCGGCGTTGCCTTGGATGTTGGGCGTTGGATGTTGAATGTTGAATGTTTCCCAACCCCTCATAGTTCATGACCACGGCATTCATCAGACTGAAATCCCACTTCACCGGCTGGCGGGGATGGGAGTTGAACCCGGTTGTTATCAAGGAATTGCGCCAGGCCGTCCGGAGCTGGGCGGTCACCGGGGTATTGCTGCTGTTTCTCCTCGTGCTCCTCATTTCCTCCCTGACCTTTCTCGTCAGCCAGAGTCTCGATGAAGGCGCGAATGAGGGGCTGGGAGGAAGAATGTTTGAGATGTTTGTGAGCATTCTCGCCGCCGCCAGCATCCTGTTCATCCCGCTTTACATCGGCATCCGCCTGGCAGCGGAACGACAGGAGTCGAACCCCGACCTGCTGTACGTCTCCACTCTCACGCCGGGACAAATCATCCGGGGAAAATTTCTCTGCGGGGCCTACATCACGGTCCTGTTCTTCAGCGCCTGCATGCCGTTCATGGCGTTTACCAACCTGCTGCGGGGCGTGGACCTGCCGAGCGTGTTTTTCATCCTGTTCGTCCTGTTTCTGGCGGTATGCGCCCTGAACCAGCTGGCCATCTTCCTGGCCTGCCTGCCCTTGAGCCGCCCGTTCAAAATCCTGATGGCGCTGTACGGGGTCTTTCAGTCCTTCTGGATCATCGTGCCGCTAGTGTTCTTTTCCTTCAGCATGATGGGTTCCGGCATCGGGGCCCGGATGGCCGACCATAATTTCTGGATTGGCACCGCCACCGTTGTCGCGTCCGGGCTCGCGGCCGTCGGACTGTTGTATGTCCTGTCGGTGGCCCTGATATCACCTCCTTCCGCCAACCGGGCGCTGCCGGTGCGCGTGTACATCACGCTCGTCTGGCTGCTGGGAGGACTGTTGAATCTGGGCTGGGTCTGGCAGATGAAGGATGCGCGGCTGATCTACGTCTGGGTGTACCTGACGTTTGCGCTGATGATGTTTGCGCTGCTGGTGACCATCAGCAATTCCGATCATCTGAGCCGGCGCGTCAGCCGGCGCATTCCCGCGTCGGGGGCCGCCCGGGTTCCCGCCTTTCTCCTTTTCAACGGCGCCGCCGGCGGCCTGGTCTGGGTGGCACTGATTCTGGTCCTGACCTATGGGGCCGCCAGGGCGATCCTGATCCTGAACGGGACCCGTTTTCCCGCCACCGGCACGCTGGAGGCCGAGGACCGGCATTGGTTTGTCGCCACCGCCGCCTATGCCTTCGCCTATGCGTTGCTGGGTTTGTTCCTGCACCGCCGGTTCCTGGCCGCACGCCCGGCCAAACTCGCCGGCCTGCTGGCGGTCATGCTGGTCGGCGTCTGGGCCGTCCTCCCCAGCATTGTGCTGTTCTTCCTGAACCAGCTTTCCTGGAAATCCGTCGATGGCCTGCAACTCGGAAACATTTTCAATGTGTTCTATCTGCTCGACGACAGCCGCAGCTTTTATCACACGTGGTTCGCCCTGGCCTGGCTCGCCGTGATGATTTTGGTCAACGCAAAATGGTTCTGGACGCAGGTGAAAAACTTCCGTCCGCCCCCGCTTCACGAGCCGCCCATACTGGAATAATCCCGACTGCATGGACCCCGCCATCCGACAGGCTTTGAACCACGGCGAGCGCCTTGGCGGCCGCTATGCACTCCAGATCCCTCAGGTGGCCGCCAGCGGCTGGACCGGCTCCCGGTCGGGAAGGCGCACCGGCAGTTCGATTGATTTTCAGGACTATCGGGAGTACGAACCCGGCGACGATTTGCGTTTCATCGACTGGGGCATCTACGCGCGCAGCGACCGGCTGACCGTAAAATTGTTCCGCGAAGAGGTCACCCCGCACCTGGATCTGATCCTGGACGGTTCGCGCTCGATGAACCTGGAAAACACCGCCAAGGCGGAGGCCGCCGCCGGAATCGCCGCGCTGCTCGCCGCGGCCGCCACCAATGCCCAATGCACCCGGTCCGTCTGGCTTTCCGGCGAAGGGTTTCAACGCCTGCCCAATGATACCAGCCCGTCCTCCGCCTGGGACAGCCTGGAATTCAACAGTCAGCGCACACCCGAACAGTCATATGAAATTCTTGCCCCCAAATTCCGCCGCCTGGGCGTGCGGGTGCTCGTCAGCGACCTGCTCTGGCCGGGCAACCCGCTGCCAACCCTGCGCCGGCTCCGCGACGGCGCGGCCGCCCTGTTCGTCATCCAGCTGCTGGGCCGGGACGACGTGAATCCGCCCGAACACGGCAACCTCCGCGCGGCGGATTGCGAAACCGGCGAGGAGATTGAAATCTATATTGACGCCACGGTGGCCCGGCAGTACGCCGGAAACCTCGCCCGGCTGCAACAGTCCTGGGCCGACGCCTGCCGTCAATGTGGCGCGCGCATGACCACCCTCGTGGCCGAGGAATTGGAACAATCGCTCGGCGAACTGGAGTCCATTCAACTGCTGGCGCCCGCGTGAAGATGAAACCGCCCGCCGCATGATTCCGTTCCTCACTTATCCGCTGGCCCTGCTGGCCCTGGCCTCACTGCCCGCGCTGGCCGCCATTTATATTCTGCGAAACCGCTTTCGCCGCCGGCCGGTCTCCAGCCTCGTGTTGTGGCGTTTTAACGTCCAGTCCAAACCGGGCGGCGCCAAAATCCACCGGCTGCAGCTTCCCCTGCTCTTCTTTTTGGAATTGCTGGGGCTGCTGCTGCTCGTCGTGGCCGCCGCCGGACCGCACTGGCAGCTGCCGCAATCCACCCGCCCGCTCATCGTCGTGCTGGACGATTCGTTTTCCATGCGTGCCGTTCACCATGACCTTTCCGCCCAGGCCCGGGCGGCGGATTTTCTGGAAAAACTTTTCCACCAGCCGCCGCCGTCCACGCGATTCATCCTGGCGGGTACCCAGCCGCGTCTGCTCGACGCACCAGTCCGAGGCTGGCCGGAAGCCGCCAAACTCCTGGCGCAATGGAAGTGCTGGTCGCCGGGCGCGGCAATCGATTCCGCCATCACGCTGGCCGCGGAAATCGGCAGGCAACAGGCGAACATCCTGGTCCTTACCGATCATGGACCCGCCGACGAAAAAATTTCCAATCCGCGCCTGGAATGGCGGGCCTTCGGCGCGCCCCTCGACAATCTGGCCATGGTCAACGCTTCGCGCACCGCCTTTGGCGACCAGGACCGTTGCCTGCTGGAAATTGCCAACTATTCCGGCGAGTTGCGGACCGCCCAACTGCTCGTGCAGGCCGGTTCCAATGATGTCCAACGCACGACCCTTTCCATCGGCGCCCGCGGTGAACAACGGCTGGTTTTCAACATTCCGGCAGCCACTCCGTTGCTCCGGGCGTCGCTTGAGCCTGATGCTTTGGTGGAAGACAACGACGTCCGGCTGCTCCCGCCCGTTCGCAAGCGGGTGCGGGTGCAGGTGGCGCTCACGAACGCGGCCTGGAGCAGCTTGATCAACCAGACCCTCGAAGCCACGGGCTTGCGCGCCGCCATTTCCGACCAGCCGGAACTGGTGATCCACGAATCCGATACGATGGCCGGCAGCAATTCATGGAGTCTGCGCTGGTTGAGCCCGGCCGGAACGACCGCTTATGTCGGCCCTTTCATCCTGGATAATTCGCATCCGCTTGCCATGGGCCTCACGCTGGAAGGCGTCGTCTGGGCGGCCGCGGCTTGCACCAATACGTCCGGCGAAATCCCCATCCTGCTGGCCGGCAACACCCCGCTGCTCTCCGCGCGCGAAGATGCATTGGGGCGCCGGCACCTCACCTTGAATTTCAACCCCGGTCTTTCCACGCTGCAAAACACGCCGGACTGGCCGATCCTGTTCTGGAACCTGCTGCAATGGCGTGCCGCCGAATCGCCCGGCTTGAGGGAGAGCAACGCCCGCCTGGGCACGGAGGTGGAACTCAAAACCACCGGCGAACCCATTACCGTCATTCGACCGGATGACACCAGTACCGTGTTTCCGAAAACCGGCGGTGATCTGGCGCTGGAAACGCCTCTGCCCGGGCTTTACTCGGTGCTGGCCGGAACTTCCACCAACCGGTTTGCCGTGAACCCGCTCGCGGCCGATGAATCCGACCTGTCCCGCTGCACCACCGGACAATGGGGTGCCTGGAGCGAGGAAACCGAACGCCGCTTCCAGGAGACTTCCGCCGTCTGGATTTTTGGCCTCGCCGCCCTGGCCATCCTGGTCACCCATCTGTATCTGCTGGCGGCGGGAAAGGGAGGTCGCTGATTCATGTTCGCCGTGTACCAGCCCATCTGGCTTTTGCTGCTCTTCCCGCTGGCCGCGGCCTGGTTCCTTTGGCCGTTGCCGAACCGCGGCCTGGGCGCGCTCCGCGCCGGGATTTTTGTCCTGGTGACCCTGGCGCTGGCCCAGCTGGCCATCCGGTTGCCCGACCGGGCAGGCACGGTCGTGGTGGTCGCCGACCGCAGCGAATCCATGCCCAAAAATGCCGGGGCCGCAGAAAAGGAAATCATCGACCTGCTCCACAAATCCATGGGGCCGCGGGACCAGCTGGGCGTCGTGGCCTTCGGCCGGGAAGCCGTGGTCGAACAATCGCCCCAGCGCGGCGAGTTTGGCGGTTTCACCGCCGCGGTCGGCGCCGATCATTCGAGCCTCAACCGTGCATTGGAAACTGCCCTGGCGCTGATTCCCCCCAACGGGGGCGGACGCATCCTGGTTTTGTCCGACGGCCGATGGACGGACAAGGATCCGGCTGCCGCGGCCGCGCGCGCCGCCGGGCGCGGAGTGGCCGTTGACTATCGCCTGCTCGCGCGTCCGCAGGCCAATGATCTGGCCATCCAATCCTTTTTGACGCCGGAATCCGTTTTGTCCGGACAGGCCTTTACCCTGAATGCCTGGGTGCAATCACCCGGCGAACAGGAAATCCGGTATCAACTCCGGCGCGGTGACACGATCATCGCTTCCGGCAGCAAA
>Ga0265338_10001395_pt1 | contig 39353 bp, 68 predicted proteins | sample 42126metaG_FD_193579 | JGI IMG/M metagenome (GOLD analysis project Ga0265338, IMG submission 193579) | Rhizosphere microbial communities from Carex aquatilis grown in University of Washington, Seatle, WA, United States - 4-21-26 metaG | ecosystem: Host-associated > Plants > Roots > Rhizosphere... | reverse complement strand
CGAAACAGGTCATTAGAATAGAACAACAGGATTAAAATGTTATTCGATCACAAAGATAGCGAAGTTAAAGATTTTCGTAAACTTGAAGAAAAAATCTATCAGTTTTCAGAAATTAGATATCACCTTCTCCAGATAAAACTTTCTTTTCAAGAAGCAACTCACCATTTGAAAAAAATTCAATATCATGCTTCCTTGATTAATGAGATAAATGAAAATTTTAAAAAGGAAAATTCTGATGTCTAAATTGAGAATCGAATGGTTAGAAGAAGAATACCAAGAAATACTAAAAAAGAACTGCAAATGCAATGTGCAAGAAGACGGCTGCGACTGCCAATCATTCGAAGACTGGTATGAGGATTTGATCAGCTCAGAGGCCTATTATGATGAACCTGAAGAGAGGTTAGCATGATAGAAGACCAAGTTTTTCATTCTTCAGAGCATTTTTTAGGATGGTGGAAAGATTTAAATCCTTCAGATCCATTGGACAAAGTAGAAGCATTGAATATTTTTTATAACTTAGAGACATACGATATAGGAGCAATATGAGCATTACAGTAAATAAATCAGGTGAGATTGAGGCGTTAGATTCAAAGAAGGATCTAATCAAGAGAACATTTTGCAAAGGAGGGTCTGATGATGAACTTGAACTATTCATGCATGCTTGCAAGAGAACTGGATTAGACCCTTTTATGAAACAAATATATGCTATAAAGCGCGGCAACTCTATGACAATACAGACTGGCATTGATGGCTTTAGATTGATCGCTGAGAGGACTGGTAACTATTCTCCTGGTCGTGAGTCTTCGTTTTCTTATGATGAGAAAGGAAAAATTACTTCCGCAACTTCTTATATCAAGAAGCGAACATCAGATAATATATGGCATGAAGTGGCTTCCACTGCATATATGGAGGAATATAATGCAAATCAAGGCCTTTGGAATAAGATGCCACGAACCATGCTAGCTAAATGTGCAGAGGCATTGGCATTAAGGAGAGCTTTCCCTGCTGAACTTTCAGGTATCTATACTAGTGATGAGATGAATCAAGCAGATTCTATTCCTACTCCGATCCAGGAAGAAATTATTGAGACTCCAACACCTCTCAGCGAAGAACAAATTGCGCAGATTGATTATCTTTTTCTTGAACTTAATGACAAAGACATAGAAAAAAAGGTCTATAAATGGTGCTCTGAAAGATTTAAGGTCGAAGATATTTACGACATCGACGCTAAATATTTCCCAGTACTGGCTAAACGACTTGATTCAACAATTAAAGCTAGAGAGGCATCTAATGGATCACAAAGCGTGGCTTGAGTGGCGTAGAAGTGGTTTGGGCAGCAGCGATATTGCTGTCCTAACTGGAGTTCATGCCTGGAAAACCAAGTATGACATATGGAAAGAAAAGGTACATGGATCTCAAAATCAAGATGATAATGAAGCGATGGCACATGGAAGAGAAATGGAACCGATTGCGCGTAAATGGATCGAAGATAAATATGATATTTTCTTAGAGCCTAGAAATGTGGAAAGATTAGATAAGCCTTGGATGCGATGTTCAATTGATGCCATAACATTCAATGGGAAAAAAGTTTTCGAGATAAAATGCCCCTTCAGAAATATTAAAGATCATGAAATGGCAGTAAATGGAAAAGTTCCAGAAAAATATTTGCCTCAGTTAATGTGGATTATGTGTTGCACAGATCTTGATCATATTACGTATGTTAGCAAACATCCGTACGCAGATTCTTATGCAGAGGTAGTTTTGTATAAGGAGTACATGTATTGCATTGATCTTATGAAAGAAGCTGAGAATTTTTGGAATAATCACGTTTTAGCGCGCATTCCTCCTGAAATGACAGATAAAGATCTTCAAGATTTTGAGGGAGATCCTGAATGGAAAAATATTTGCCAGCTCTACAAAGAAAATAAACACATGCTAGAGTTGTACGAAAAAAAAGACAAAGCGTTGCGCGAAGAAATCGTATCCCTAACAAAAGGGAAAAGCGCGACGGGCAATGGTTTAAAGGTTCTTAAGCACGAAGCTGACGGAAGAATAGACTATCCTAAGGCAATAGACGATTTCATGGTTGATATCCAAAAGTTATTCCCTAACTTTCATATTCCCACCATAGATCTCGAAAGATATAGAAAACCATCGACAACAAGATTTCGTTTCACTATACAGTAAAGTAGCTTCATATCTACTCCATAGATACCCCTAGAGTTTTCTAGGGGGTTTTTTCTTTTTTAGGCCTTCCCGGCTTTCTCTTTTGCTCAATAGGACTAAGAACATTAGGATCATATTCTTTGAGAAATAGCATGGCCTTTAACATATCAACCTGCGTATTCAAGGAATCAATCCTAGCGTCATGAATCCTGTGAGCATTAATATTTTTCATCAGAAGATATGCTAGCATTCCTATACATATCAAAAAAAAGCAAACAATACCCTCACCCACGTGCATATTCCTTAAGATTTTTTACGTCTTGATATAGATTGAAGATGATAACTTTAAGATCATCCACTTCTTTCCTTGTTCGGGAATTTTCTGCGAATAATCCACGGATGCAGCTTTTAGCTTCAGTCTGAAATTTTTTTTCTTGTTTCTGCGCCTCATCTTTTTCATGGGCAATTCTTTGTACTTCATCTTGTAGAAACATATCCAGTTGAACGATTTTTCCACTCATAGACCACCTATATTTTTTACGAATAGTTTTAAAGATTTTCAAATGTAGCACAAACAAACTATTTGCTACAAATAGAATTCTCAGATTAATATGATGGAAAATAAAAAAACCCCGAGTTAGTCGCTCGGGGTCAGATATAAGAAGAAAGTCCGTAGCAGGATTTTGCTTTTGAAAGCGTAGGCGATCTTACTTAAAAGGGCCATTTAGCTCAAAGTAAATTAAAACCTAATATTTCTCAAGTACTCTATCGAGTCTATCTTATATCTCCCAACTCTCGAGGAGATACAATGTCATTACACCATTCATTCGATATCAACTTAGCCTCCATTTACGGAATTCCAGAAGCCATTATTATTCATCATTTTCAACATTGGATATCCATAAACAAGAGATTAGGTAGAAATTTTAAGGATGGTAAGACATGGACTTACCAAACACATGAAGAAATTTGTGCTCACTTCCCTTATTTATCAAAAGAAGAGGTCAGGGAAACGATTGAAAGACTTGCTACGGGAAAGTCTCGGCGTAGTAAAAGTGATGAATTGGAATTTGAACCTGTTCTGATAAAAGGAAATTTCAACAAAACACCATTCGACAAGACTACATGGTATGCATTTTCAAATAATTCTTACGAAAGGGCAGATGCCCAAATCGGAAGTGGGCATCTGCCCACACCTATACCAGATACTAAAACAGATACTAAGAAAACACCCCTACCCCCTAAAGGGGAAATTGTGCGTGTGGCCTGCGGCGCTTTCGTAAAGTTATCAAAAGAAGAATTTAAAGAACTTTGTGAGGCGCATGGAACAGAGATCATTAAAGGTCTTATAGAAGAAATTAATGATTATCTTGCGGCTACAGGGAAAAAACCCTATAAAGATTATGCGGCTGTTTTAAGGCAGTGGATAAGAAGAAGAAAAGATAACCCCGCATCATCCACCAAGAACTCTATAAAACCCACTTTAAATGGCCGTGGTTGCGTAGATGGGATTTTGGAGGGTGATCATAGGTCTTGGGCTAATACAATCGAAAGAAGGTACCATTCTGATAGAATTTTCAGTGCTCGCCCTGGAGATTATGCTGAATTTGTTCTAAGAGATGGCAAAATGTTCAAAATATACTACAAAGATTCTAAATTCAAGGAAATTGTTGTAAACAGTTTCAGAAACAGAGGGATAGACATAAAATGATAGAATTAGAAAAAGATAAATACTTGAAGGAGATGGTGCTTTTGCGATATGGGTATAAAATTTTACATAAGGCATGCTATGTCACAATATCAAAAACTAGAAAAAATATTTTCTAACCTAAAATTTAGGAGATTTAAGCATTCGCAGCCTAAAAAAACCTGTGATCTGTTGATAAAGGATCACGAGGGGAACTATGCTGTCATGTATTTTGAGTCGAAGGAGAAAGGGTTTAAACGTTTGACTCCTCATCCGTTTGGAATAGCCTATTCATGGACTTACTTAGATTTTTATGCAGGGCTAGGGTGGGGAATACCTGGAAAAGAAAACGAGGGAATATTTTTTTTAACAGGTGACGTTTATGATGATGAAGAAATTACTTTCAGTGACAGAAATCCACGCCTAAATTAATGTATTTGAATAAATTGGAGCGAATATGTCGCATATACCCGTTGGTGAAAGATTAGCTGGAATGAATCCGCAAATGGTTGGTCACGTAGTTAGAGGAGCAGGGCATTTTATTGAACAAGGGAATGGAATGGTTCAAGAGTTTGCGAGGCATCTTCCTGAAATACCCTACATAGTGGCTAGGAGCCTTCCAGATCTGACAGATCCTGCTACATGGAATAGATGGCAATGGGACACACTAGCTAGCAATTACGGGAATGGGTCTGTACTCGCAGGAAGTAATCACGAAAGTTCTGCTGCTGAAAAGTATGTTAGAGATTTTTTTGACCATCCTTCCATTAAGAATAATATCGATTGTCTTTCTGATGCTGGGCTAGCTATAGGAAGTTTTTTGGCAGGTGATATGGAAAATGCTGTGGGATATGGTCAAACAGCTCTTGAAAAGGGTGTCAATGGAACTTTGAGAGATTTTGGTTTAATCGGTGGTTGGGGAGATTATGGTGGCGTAGGAACATGGCAGCCCACCGGTGCAGGGCGTGATCATTAATGCGCGGTTATTTTGCATATGAATCTAACACAAATATTTTAGGGTTGATCATATGTCTAGCAGGAATAGCATTCTGCTATTGGAAATATAATAGGCCAAAAAAGTAATACTAAAACTTTTTTATTGGAACTAAAACGTCTGGTGATTGTTGGGTAGCTGAACCTGATAGATCCTGAATCACTTGTTCTGCCACTTTTATTTCACCAACAATGCCATCTTCTGCGGCTTTCCACATTAAAGGGTTGCATGCTGCGAAAAATACTAGAAAAGGAATAAGTCTCATGATTAAGTACCTGTTATTTTGTTCATTTATTTCACAATCTATAATCGCATTTGAACCAATATCTCCTTATAAATATTCGGGTGAATATTTAGAAATTGAAGGAGGTAACTCAATTATATTCTTCGATCCTTACGAATGGAAATATATTGCGCTATGGAATGGATGCTATTTTGAGATCCAAAATCTAATCCATTCCCCCCATTGCGATTGTAAAAATTCTATCCAACTCGAGTAGCTGAAAGCCTTCCATATCCCGTACAAGTTCCTACCGTATATCCAACTTGAACGACTAGGTAATAAGGAGTTGTAGAAGCAATAGTTACGCGATATGCTGGTATAGTTAGTGCTTGGTTGCAAGTCGCATTCGGAGGATATGGAGTCATGACCACATTGTCTCCATAAGAGGTAGTGGCAGGCAGAGTAGCGCTAGAAGGACTAATAGCCACAAAATTATAAGTTGCTGTCAATGTTCCAGTTAAACATGCAATAGCACTTATGTCCCATACTCCAGCTGTTAATGAGATGCTAGTTATATTAGTTGGTGAAGCATTAGACACAGAGACAGCAGATGCTTGAGGAACAAAACTTCTAATGTTTTCACCAATAAATCCAGCAGGAGGAGCAGTATTTGTATTATTACCTTTTACCTGCACCCCAGTACTTAGAACTGAGAAGTTAGTAGTGTCTACTTGAGGAACCCCACTAGAGGTGGTATCAAATACTCCTCCGTTAGCTGTTGCTAGTCCAGCAATCGTATTTGCTGATGAGGAGTAAAGTATCTGATTTATAGTGGTTGTTGCTGGATATGTTGCTGTGGAATAAGCGGGGTCTGCTGAAGCTCCTCCCGACTGAAACACTTGCCCTGATGATCCAGGCCCTATTCCCACCATTGAACTTGTTCCCTCACCCACAATTACTGTATGAGCACCATAAGTCGAGGGTGTGTACGGGCCTATTAGAGATATGACTGGTGTTGTTGTTCCTGTGGCTACGGCTACCTGGTTGGCTGTTCCAGATACGCTAGTTACAGTTCCAGAGGTCGCCGGAGCAGCCCATGTTGCCGGAGATCCAGTAGTTGCGGTTAATACTTGACCTGTTGTGCCAGCCGCCAATAGAGAGGGAACTCCGGAAGCACTGGTTATAAGTACTCCATTATTGGCCGTCGTTATTTGTCCAACAACGTTGCTTGAAGATGAGTAAAGAATGTCGTTAGCTGTCGTTGTGAGAGGATACGTTGCTGTTGAGTATACAGGGTTAGCTGCATTCCCTCCCGATTGTAGAACTTGACCTGCGCTTCCGGGGCCAACAGAGGCAATCGCTCCTCCTGATCCTCCAACTAAAACATCGAATTGTGTTACCGTTCCCACATTCGCAGCGGCTTGTGATCCAAGCTGGCCGGTTGAGGTGTTGATTGTTACCACGTTTAAATTCGAAACAGTAACGCCTTCAATCCCCGCAATGAAACATCTATTTTGTGCGGCTGTTCCAGATCCTTGAGTTCCTATCCTAATAGTATTGGATTCACCTGCTGTTCCTTGAACCGATGATCCAATTATTATATTGGAAGATTCTGAACTCGTATAAGCTCCTCCAGATAAGTAGCCAAGGCAAGTATTGTCCCTTCCTGTAGTTATTGCATTAAGACTGGCTGTTCCTATACCTGTGTTATGACCAACAGATCCCACCAAAGTTTGAAGAGCTTGTGCACCAAATCCGCAGTTGTAAAGATCTGTGGTCGCGTGTTGCATTGCACTCCAACCGAAAGCTGTGTTTGCGCCTCCATTTGTTAAAGAACTGAACACGACGCGCCCCACTCCAGTATTCTCAGAGCCAGAAAGCGTTCCGTTGCCTGCACCTGCGCCAATAATGATATTGTCATTTGCATCTGTGTCATTCAACGTAAGTGTGCTTCCAGATCCTGAAAAACTAATAGAAGAACCAGCTGAGGATGTAGCTTTTAGGTTCCAATTTCCCGAGGAAGGGCTGATTGCACCCCCTACATCCCCAGTGATCGTCTCGCCAACAACAGATCCAGTACCTTTGATCAATACGCCGTTAGCATCTGCTGCAACATAATTTGCGTTTGCAAGATTTGTCTGAAATAAAGTTCCGCTGGTCGTTGAACCGCAAGACATATTTTACCTATATTAGAGTTGCAAATGGAGATTCTGTTGTGACATTGTGTCCTGATGAGGAACCCGAAAATGCAATAAATGCATATAGCAATGAACCGGCTCCTGTAAAAACATTAGTATTAGTAGAAGCAAAATTGCTTCCTGTTATTGCTACAATACAACCCGATCCTATTATTAAACAGGAGGCTGTTCCGGATGTTGCTGTGGAATTATTAATTGTATTATTAGTATTCGTTCCAGCAGCAGTGAGAACAGCAGTGTTTATTATAGCACAATCTAATACAGAGTCGTGTATTTGATAGACTCCAGTACTTGATGTGCTTAAAGCTCCTCTCAGATAGCTAAAATTTATAAAAATGTTTCCAGATGAAGTAGATGAAGCAGTTGAAGAAGCTCCACTATTCGAAAAATCGCAAGAATAAACCGCCATGAATCCAGTAGTTGTATTTGTCCAATAAGCTATTCCTGTTGTCTGTGTATCAAAAAGACAATATCTGAATGTTAAACTTGAACTGCCACTGGTAGACGTGAACGATATTCCAGTATTATTGGAGCAAATTATAGAACAGTTTATGAAATTTAAAATGCTGGCTGCCGATCCTGTGACGGCAATTGCAAAACTTGAATTAGTCTTAAGAGCTATTCCGCTAACACTTGATGTTCCAGCTGTCGAAAAAGATAAAGTTCCCACCAACGTCACGTTAGGTGTATAAGCATCGCATGTAAATGCTGTTAGGTTTACCCCTGCTTTAACGGTAGGATTCTCAGTGTATGTTCCGGGACGAACAAAAATCGTGTCGCCCGCAGAGGCATCATTATAAGCTGCCGTTATAGTCTGATGAGTACCAGAGCCAAGAACTGGATCGACAATCCATTTTGCCACTCCCCACTTGAAAGTTGAATTATTTACTGCCATTTTAAACCAAAGTTAGGGTTCCAAGAGATTCAACTGTCATCCAAGATGATCCTGGGCCTTGCGCCCAGCATACTAGATCGATTCTGTCGCCGACTGCCGTAGAATTAACAGATCCGCCTGTTCCTGTTGTCGTAAGAAGGCTACCCATTTGGATGGAGTCTCCCGCATTTTGAGCAATCTTAAATAGATTTCCCGATCGATCGACAACAGCAAACCAAAAATCTAGTGCAGGTGCAGGCGGAAGAGTGATAGTACAAAGAGAGGTTCCTGTAAGAATATACCCTGTATTATTTGCTGGAGTGAATGCAGTGCTTGCAGTTACAGTCCAATGAAAAGCTCCCGATGCAACGAGCTGATTTGATGAGTTGATGGTGATGGTCGTTCCGTCAACAAGAACTTTTGCATCCATCTGTCCATTAGTGGCGGCTCCTGGGCCACCTGGAGTAATGAATTCAATGGCCCCATTTGCTGCCGATCCACCGGCTATCGATCCGGAGAAATTATAATTATCTCCAGCTGTCGGAGGAGTTGCTGGGCCCCCTTCTGCACTCAATGTTTCAAGTACACTACCTGGTGGGCCCGAACCTGTAGTTTGCTTATAAATTTGGCTCATTTCTCATCCAGGTTTAAAATATAGATATGAAATGGAGAAAGTTCCAGATGCGCCCAGCCCATAAAATGTTGATCCGATACGGATAGGCCCTTTAGCGAAATCATCATTACAATCGATAATTATCGCTTCTCCAGCTGGAAATGTGTGCCAAAGATTAGATGAATCTGTTCCATCCACATAAATCGCAACGGATGCGGTTCCTTGATTATCAAAAATTATCTTAGCTGCCTGGACAGCTAGCGTTCCGATTAAAACTGAACTTCCTGTCATCGTGGCAGAAAATTCAGTTCCAAACTCTAGTTGCTGGCTATTATTAATAGACATTTTTAACCTTAATTAATTATTAGGTAATTAAATGTGCTAGTTTCATTTCCTGTAGAAAGCAATGTGAAACTTCCGTTAGTTTGTGCACTTATGGAAACATTACCTGGAGTTCCCCCTGTAGTATTTCTGCTAAAAATAATTATGCTTGAAGTTGTAACAGCGGTACTTGTAACGGTTACCGTTCCAGGTGTTCCACCCATCGCTGCTGTAGTACCCAGAGAAGCATTTGCTCCTGTAGTGATCGAAATTTTATTTCCAGCAGTTCCTAGGACTAAATTTCCATTAGTCGCTGTGATGGCTCCAAGAGTTGCAGTTAATGTAGTACCTGCTGTAAGTGATCCTGTGACAGATGGTGAAGCTGTGAATGCTGGATCTGCTCCAGTGGCTCCTGCGAGTAATGTTCCAGTGGCTGCAACTGCTAGAGATGAAGCTGCGTTAGCTGCTCCTCCAATCAATACTCCATGTTGTGTAACGGCATTAGCTGTCATGGCTGCTGTTCCATTTCCAGTAACGATACCAGTTAATGTTGCTGCGCCTGTCCCTCCCCCAGGAACTGTAACAGTTCCGTAAGCGGGATCAGTTGTTGCTCCTGTAGAAACTAAAGCCTGTCCAACCGTCGCTGAAGGAGCCACCGCTACAATAGAACCTGTGCCTTCTCCAAGTAATACGCCATGAGCTGTGTATGTTGCGGGTGTGTACGGACCTATTAAAGAAAGTATTACTGCACCTGAAGTAGGAGCTGCTGCGATTTGGTTTGTTGTGCCCGTGACAGAACTAACAGCACCAACCGGGGTATCTGCTGTTGACCATGTTCCATTTCCGTTATAGACATATTCAACAGGAGGATTTTGAGAATTATCCCACCATGTTTGTCCCTGAGGAAAATCAATGTCTGTTCCGTTTACAGGGGCTCTTTGTGCTTTAATAGGAACTGGAAATACTGGAATTATTGGGCCACCTACTCCGTAGGCGTTTTGAATTCTGTTTCGCATAAAAAAACCTTTTTTGTTGCTGTTGACCTAAAAATATTAAAGAAAAGTATTTAAGTCAAAGAAGTGACAAAGATTTATTTGTATTAACAAATAATCACGTGTTATGTTAAGATAAGTGTGTAAAAAGTAAATTTGAGGTTTTATGGATTGGATTCAGTTTTCAATTTTTTTTGTTGGTGTTTTTGGATTGTTTTTATGGAATCGTACGGAATCTCGTGCAGATTACAGACATATGGATAGCAAATTAGAAGGAATGCGTGAGTTGATAAATGCTATTCACCAAGAAATGAAAGATTTTCATGCTAGATTATGTGTAATCGAAGAAAAAAATAGAGAAAAATAATTGAAACTAAAGCATTTTTATTTGAGGTTTTGTGGAAAAAAATGGGTGGGTCAAGAAACACGTTGATACAGTAATAGTGCTAGGTGGAATTTTAGGATCGGTAATTTGGATGAATGGGAAATTTAATGATGTAGATCATCGTTTTTTAGAAATTGAGAGGAGATTTTCTTCGATTGAAAATCGACTTACAAAAATAGAAACAATAATTTACATAAAAGGATTGGTTTCACAAGAATTAGCAGCATCTAAGGTTGAACATGTTAGAAACTAAAGCATTTTTATTTGAGGTTTTATGGATTGGTATCAAGTAATGGCGATTGCAGGATCTACTATAGGAGCATGTTTTTACATGCATAGAGAAACTATGAAAGTACAAAATGAAAACGCAAAAGAGATGAAAGATTTTCATGGAAGACTTTGTACTATTGAAGAAAGATATGTCCAAATGATGCAGAGATTTTTGGAGTCTAAAAATGAAAGAAACTAAAGAATTTTTAACCGTTATGGAATTCGCAGAAATAGTTCGCATACATCCTAATACGGTTCGTAAAGGTATTGCTAATGGTCGCATACAAGCGTTTAGAACTGGCATAGGTTCTAGAAGTGATTTTAGAATCCCCTCTAGTGAAATTAATCGTATATGCGAAATAGATATGATGAAGTTGATTGAGAAAATAGTAGAAGAGAAAACAGAAGGATTTTTGGAATTTATGGAAAATTCTAGAAAAATAATAAAAGAAAATAGAAAAAATTGAGGCTAGAAATGGAAATCACTGATGAGGAAAATCAATGAAATGGTTTAAATTAAGTGACTTAACAAATAAATATCATTACGTTAACTTAGACGAAATTTCAAGGATATATATCCAGAAATATGGGGATTTCAATGTTGAAGTAAAGTTTTATACAGTTGATGAAAATTACTTCACAATAACTATGAGTTCTTCCACCTGCGAAAAATTAGAAGAGACTCTCATTATTCCTTAGATTTTTTATTCTTAAACTTATCAATCAATTTCTTGATAAAGCTGAGGTCGGTAAGAACTTTAGAGTTTTTTTCGACTTCATTTTTATTTTCCGGTTCTTGTTCAATTGTCATATAGCCTACTTATTTTTTTTAGCTGCTTTCTCCAACTGCTTTATGAAATACCTTAGTAAGGCAGTTGAAGTTTTAGGAGGACTTGTTTCTTTTTTGTTTTTCACGATCTTCTCGTTTTTTTCTTAATCTTCTTTGTTTAAGTGTTTGTGCTAGGTCACCAAACATACTATATTCAACATTAAAAACAGTGAATGGATACTTTTCAGGATTTTCTCTAACTTTTTGAAATGGGCCTCCACGAGAGTCAAATAATCCAACACGATATTTTCCAGGTAATCCCGTTCCACCACTTGTTTTGGTTGTTCCAGTTCCTTCAGAAATTGTGTCGAATAATTCTGGTTCTACATTTTCATAAAGATATATTTTATGAGGAGAATCGATAAAAGAGACCAAAGTTTGTGAAGGAAAAATTCCGTGACCAGGGGAATAGGATGCTCCGGAAAGATTATCTGAAAGACTTCCCTCACCTTCTTCTGGAAACTGATGAAAATATTTATCCAGTATTTCTTCAAAGTTCTGATTTCTAATGTTTTCAGGAATCTGAACTAAATCTTCTTTTTTAACTTTATGAAGTTTTCCATCTTCATCGATCAAAGCTTCTTTATTTCTGAGAGATTTAATAGTTCCAGATTCACCCGATGGAGTTGCGACAATAGAACCCTTTTCAATTGGCTTTTCTTCTTCAATTTTTTTTAGCTTTTTAGCCGTTCCAGTTTGCTCAAAATTTGGGCCTTCATAATAACCTCCATTTTCCGTATTTATACGCTCAACTTTAGAATTTTGAGCTTGTTTTTGCATATTTTCTGCAATTTCAGGAGATTTTTTCTCATTAGATGAAGGATTTGATAGAAAATCTGAGATCATTTCTGGAAGAGATTTTGCTGTTCCAGCTTTGATTTGTTCTTCCAGCCATTTCTTCTGATTGGGTTTTAGAGATATTCCAACAGCGGTCGCGATGGCTTCTGGATCATTCCCAGCTTCTGCTAAGTTCTTAACTTGTGAGCCGATACCCATATCTGCGATAATTTGAGAAGAGTCGACGTTAGGAGCGTTTTGTTGAGGTGGTTGGACTGGTTGGACAGCCTGTGGTTGAATAGGCGTTCCTGGCGCAACTGGTGAGGAGGCATTGATAGGCGGAGGTGTAATGGGAGCACCCGCCATTGGCTTTGGGCCTATGTTTGATCCTACTGAAGTTCCGCTATTAGGTAATTGAAGAGAGGGAGTTCCGATTGCTTGTTGCGCACCTTTGATTATATTCGGAACATTTTTAGCAAATGCAGAAAGTCCTAATCCTGTCGCTGCGGAACCTAATATTTGTTTTCCAAGTTTATTTGTTCTCTCTTGATTTCCTTTCTCAATTTCATGAGGTGATAAACCTTTTGTAGGCTTTTCATCTTCAAGTAAACGGCTCACATATTTAAGTATCTGATCAGCTCCATAACCATTTGCTGTCGCTTTAGCAATGCTCGGAGCCATCTTTGGAAATGCTCTTTTCAAATACTTTATGATTTCTTCTCCACCATATCCCTGAGCAAGAGCTTGAGCAATAGCGGTCATTTTTGACCTTCTGTTGCATTTAGGAAGTTTCCGATGTCTCTAAAAATATAATTTAAGGATTGGCGGGGAGGTTCTGTCTCTAAAATTCCAAGTTCATTGGTCTGCGCTGCTGTGAGTTTTTGTGGATCTAAAGCTTCATTCATTATCTTGGAGATCCTTTTCCAATCATATCCTTTATCTTGCCATAGACGGTTGCGAAGCGCTAAAAGAGAGGTATCATTGTTAACATTTTTCTGGAGGAATTCTTTTACATATTCCTCTTTTTTACCAAGATTTTTTTCCGATTGGAAAATTGGCCCTTGGGAAGGAAGTTTGCTTAATTCAATTTTTGTCTCATTCGAAAAAGGATGTAATCTTTCTTCGACTTCTGCCGGAGATAATCCAGCCGAAGAAAGTTTTTCTCTGACTTGAGGTTCAAACCCCATATTTACCAATCTTTTTACTGTGCTATCCAGTTCTTTTAATCTCCCCTCTCTAACAGATGGGCCAGCAAGTAAACCTCTAATCGTTCCTGGATATGTTTTAGAATCCAAAGACTTACTTAAATTTCTGTATTCTTTGTAATCTCTATCCGTCGCTCTTACCCAATCATCTAAAGTTTTAGCGTTTTTATGTCTTTGTCCTAGCTGCATAAAAGCGGGCAATTCTTCATTAGGAATTCCTATATCGGAAGCTTTTTGTTCTGCTGAAAGTCTCTGCTGCTGTGCAAGCTTATTTTGTCCTGATAAATATTGTTGATATTGATTAGCACCTTCAATTCCTGTTCCTGTATTTTGGCCGTATTGTTGAGCTTGCTTTATGATCTGATCTTGAGGAATGATAGATCCAAGTATTCCTCCTGATTCTCCGCCTGGCGATTGCGATGCACTAGGAGTTAAAGATTGTGCAGTTTGACCATAAGAAGATTCTCCGTTGCTCTCAAATTGACCACCTTGTCCCTGACCATTGTCATTCTGTCCAAAAGCTTGGTCTGATCTTAATTGACCAAGCAAAAGAGGATATAACTGACCCACATATCTTTCAGCTCCAGGAATACCCGCCGTAGCCTGCATTAATTTACTAGCTAATTGAAAGGGAGTTGTTTCTTTTGGAAGATTTTCTAAATTTTTAAGAGCATCCTGAAGCATTCCACGTTGAAATCCTACCTGATTACCTTGTTGAATTCCTGAAGATAGACCGCTTCCTACTGCCTGACCAAATTGATTTCCTAGACTCGTTTTAGGGGGAAGAATTTGTACCATAATTATCCTTGGTAGCCTGAGTAAGGGTTATAAGTTCCATTTCCTGCATTTGGACCAAACGTATCTTGGATAGATTGATTTTGTGTCTGTCCCTGTTGGAACATATTACTAAAATTAGTGCCTATTTTTTGACCAATACCCTGACCAATTCCTTGACCAGCTCCAGAAGCTATTTGTCCTAAAGCTCCTACACTTCCCGGTTGATAAGCATTTTGAAATGCTTGAGTACCTAAACCAAGAGAATTTAGGGTGTTATATTGACCTGTTGCATGTTGAGCCGCTTGTTGTTGAATTTGCGCATACAGAGATGCGAGATTAGATTTAAATTGAGTTGCTGCGCCCCCGATAGCTTGGCCAAATCCTGAATAATTAGCTGGGTTTCCATGTGCTCCAGATAAGCCAGCAAATCTTTCAGCTATTCCAGGAAGCATTTGCTCATTAAATTGGGTTTCATATGGCTGAGCCCATTGTGCATACGCCTCAGGATCTCCTTGTAGCATTCTATTTTGATACTGTTCTGCAAGATTGTAATTTCCTCCAGCTTGCCCTGATGCATTCGCCTGATTTAGAACATTTCCCAACTGTTGATTTTGCTGTGGATTAAGGTTTCCTATTTGACTAAATTTGTCTTTCTTACCACCACCTTTACCAAATAACCCTCCCACTAACCCTACTAATCCACCAATTCCTGCTCCAATTGGCCCACCTACAGAACCAATACCTGCTCCAGACACTGTTCCTGTTGCAGCATTTCCCCAATTCGGCATATTACACCCATTTTTTCTTTACGTTATTAAAGATTTTTGCATATATCAACTTCTTTGTTTAATAGAAAATATCTTGTTAGGGTGGTAAATTGGATGCAAAAAGGAGTGAAAAATGGATAATATTCAATTTTGGTCGCTTATAGGTATGATGGGAGCGGGATTTGGATGGTTGATAGTTCAAATGAGAGGATTAGACAGTCGTATGAATAATCTAGAAACTCGAATTACCGTAGTCGAAACCATTCTTTCCATGATGGGGATGCCCATAAAGGATAAAAAATGAAAATATTTATTTATTTTGTTATTCCTGTTATCACAATTATTGCACAAGCAGGATTGCACCATCATATGTGCGAAATGGAAAAAAGGGTATTATTAGAAATACATAAATTGAAAAACATTAATTCTTCAGATACTCAGCGATCACAATCACATCCGTTAATGCAACGCTACTCAGTGGATTTGTGAAATTCACATTGGTTGCATCAAGATAAACTGTGGGTTGTCCCATTACTGAAAAATAAGTTGGAGTAGCACTCGTACAATCTGCTTTTATATCTCCTGCAAACATCAGCCCGATAATATCATGAGGAAATGAGACGGTTGCTCCGCCAGCTATTGGCACACCTCCATTTAAGAAGACCATGTCAAAGCATTTTCTGTAGACATTTCTAAAAACTCCTGGCATTTGAACAGTGAAATATTGCTTAAAACTCAAAGATTCCTGAACGGTGTGGAGTCCATCTTCTTTTGAATTTACTGCGCTGGAAACTCTTTTCTCCCATAGAGTAAGCGTTTCAAGAAATTGATCTGGCTCACTGGGGAATTCTTGCGATATTGGAAGTTGATTTGATATTAATGCATATCCGACAGGTCTAGTCATTTTTCTTCAAATTCCTCATTTATCCATTCGATTATATCATCTATATCAATGGAAGAAAATAATCTGTTTTTTACCGAATAGACGATGTCATCTCCTTCGTCTCCAGCTTCCATATGAAGATCTAATCCCCATTTTTCCACCTTTTTTCTAGCCCGAATAAAATCACTATCTCGAATTGCATTAGAAGACATTTTTCCCTCCAGGACGACACCAAGCATTAATTCCGTAAAGTGTAGCAGCATTTGAATGTGTTGACAAGGTATTCATTTGATTATCGTCATAGGTAATATTGATGCTAAAATATTGTGCTGATAGTGTCGCATAGAATCTGAACCATGAGTAATCTGATCCTGGAGTGTAGAATGGAGGTTTGGCATCAATACTCATGTGGCTATTCCAAACTAGATTATTATTCCCTATTTCTCCAGGAGTTGATGCGTTTGCAGAAGAGTTTAAAAATAATTTAACTGTAACGGCTCCTCCAGAAACGGATTGCATTAGAAAATCTAATCGTGAAAGTTTAGTTTGTAAACTCTTGCCTTGATAGATATTTATATCCTTAGAAAGCAAATTCATTTTAGGGAAAAGAGTTATACGTCCACCCCCTACATACGTCGATGTTGAAGGAACAGGAGTGAATGAGAAATTATTTACATATTCTTGATTTGTAAAATCCCATTTAAATAATTGAAATGTATTGGCATCAATCGGCTGAACTTGATAAATCCCATTATTTAAGTTTGTCGTGACGGGCAACATCGTCGTGCTATCTATAAAATTCATGTTGCTGATGTATATTATTTCATTTGCAATAAGGCCGTTATTTACAGATGTCACTACAATCGAGCCAAGAGAAAGACTAATAGCCTGTATTGTAAGCGTTTCTTGGTCGTTTGCTTGCACTGTTGATCTTTGAGAGGGGGAAGGATAGCCATAACATGAAACAAAGCCCTGTTGGTTCCCGCAAACAATAATAGGAAATAGGCTTTGAGTATCAGGATCATCCCAATAAACTGTCTCATCGTCCCAGAATGTTTCCAAGCTATCCCACGTAATATTGCTGCTACTCTGAAAAGTTCCAAATACTGTGATGGAATCTCTAAAAATAGCCCAGGAATTATTACGATAATTGTATACCAAAACTTTGTTTGGAAATGTTATTGGCACACCAATTGCTGCTTGCGTCTGAGAATCGGGATAATTCCAAAATACCAGTTCCCTTTTATAATCCCTTATTCCCGTGACTCTTTCTACGCCATTATTTGCGTTCTTGAATTGGAATACTTGATCGGGAATGTCAAGATCAGCTCTTTGTACTCCGATTGATGTTGCTGCTGTGATGGCTTTGTCACCCACAACCAACCTATGGTTATCAAACAATACAGAAGAAAAAGTAGACTCGCTCCCAAAATCAGCAGACACTCTTTCCCAAATGAATGGCGTTCCATTTTCCCCCTGATATCTTAATTGCCATGTTGATTTTTCGAAATCCACCACAAGAGTGTTTTTAATAAATGTAGCACTAATGATTTGCTCTGTAACGGGAGCATCTGCAATTCCCCCACGTCCAAAAATATCCGTTCTCCAACCTAAAGTTTGATCTGTAGGATCTCCTAATTGAGAGAAACGACATCTGTTGTAAAAGTTGACTGCACCACCTGTTCCGCTGCCTGTAAGGCCTTCCCATGTATTAAATGCCAATAATCTTCCGTAATAAGGAACTAACATTCTACATTGCCAAAGAGTAGAAGTTGCGGTGACAAGGGGAGCAAAAGTAGTCCATGTAGTGCCGTCTGTATATCGAATTGGATCACCTGCATCAGCGACATCATTCGTGGTAAATAATAATCTAATCGCTGCTGACGAACCCCTATAATTCACTGACCAAAATAGATCGGCATTTGTGCCGTCCCATGTGGTTCCTGGAATAAATTCTTGGAAATCTGTGCCATTCCAAATATAAGCATATTTCGTATCGAACCAGATTGTTTGTTCGTCATTGATAGCTGGTATTTCTCTCTGAGGAATCCCCATAACTGGAAGTGTGGTAAAATAGCCAAAAGTGGCAGTGATCGCCCCGCCTCCAGTCAATGAGGTAAATACTAGAGTTGCGATACCTGTTATGTAATTGATTGATGAACCCGCAGCTACTCCCTTTCCAGTAACTGAAAATGTTCCATTTCCTAAATCGGTAAATGTCGCAGTATCAGGTGCTCCCACAGTAATTACTAGAGATCCTCCTTGAATTTCTGCTTGAGGTTCTGTAATTGAAGAAAGAGTGAAAATATTTAGGGTAATTGTCGTGGGGCCAGCGGACGTCGATCCTAGAGATTGACCTGTAAAAACTCTTCTTAATCTTCCAAGGAATTTCTTTCCTTCGCGCTTTAATTCTCTTTCTCTGTAAGTGTAGGAATTTTCAAGGACAGCCCATGCTTGCTCTGGAAGCATTGCAGACTTTACATTTTTTTGTAATCCCTTAGTCAGTCCAACAATAGGGAAAGACTGCAATGACATTTAGCTACCTATAGCTACATAATTTAATGTAATAGATCTGTTGGTAGTTCCTGAAAAAGAGGCCGCTAAATTTAATCCACTATTCACTGTAAAACTTGTGATAGGATTCCCGGGAGCACCTGGATCATCCACAGTTAAGAATACTCTGAATGTATTCGTTGTGAATGCAATGCCTCCTCTGGCGACATAATTTGTTGTGAATGCACCGTTAACTACTCCCGTGCTTCCCCATTGGACTATGATTCCACCTGGGAGAAATGTCCATCCTGTTGCTGCTGCACTGATTCCCTTATCTAAACGTGATAATTGAATCGGCGTGCCTGCAGATGCAGGAATTAGAAATAATTGAGCGATACCTGCAACAGCCTTAGAATATTCTGCAATTTCATTAGCTATTGTCACAGGATCTGCCGACTGAACAACGTAAGTAGATTTATTATGCTTGCCTTGTCCTGTGCTGTTAGGCGACACATGATCTTGAGAAACCAAATTATTATAATTCGTAAAATTATTCCGAATTGCATCTCTCGTTTGACCCAAAGATTGCCCAGTTTGGGGAATATTCGCCATAAATGTCATAATCCTGCTCCTCCTCCGAATCCAAATCCTCCCATACCAGCTCCATAGTTGGTAGAAAGTTGATCTGCAAAAATTGTATTTATTCTTTGTTTACCCAATTGCGCATAAGTGCGTGTATACGCGACTTCATATCGTTCGTGGAGCATCTTGTCCATGAGTGAAATGCCATCACTATCCAATCTATCTTCAAATATTTTCTTTGAAGCTCCAATTGCGATGCATTCCCACCACTCAGATAATTCAGGAGTTCCTTGATTAGCTCCCACATCCATTAAAGCCTGTGTTGGCTGGCGATAGGCAACAAGTTCAACCGTATATCCTCTATCAGGAACAGGTCTCAGAGTGAATTGGTTTTGAAAGTAAAGGATGGATAAGGGTATAGCCAAAGTGACGGGATTGTATTGAATTTGGATCGGAAATCCCCCAGGAACTGCCTCAGTGAAGACAAGATTTGTGATGTTTCCTGTATCATAATTTATTGCTCCTGACAAGCAGTCTCCAATTAGATTCCCAAAACCATCATCGGTAACATTTAGGGTATTTCCATTGGTGACGTTAGCTGTAATTAAAACATTTTGAACTCTTGAAGCAGGGAAGTTATATGCCGTTCCCGCTGTTGTTGCCGTTCCTCCACCAGTATATGTAAAACCGGTAGATGTCGCAGGAATGGTGATCGAATTCATCGTTGCAGATGAAACAGTGAAAGTAAATCCATTCAAAACAGTGCTTATGGTTCCCTGAATTGTAGAGAATGAAACCTTCTGGCCTGCTGAGAAATTATTTTCAGTAAAATATATGGTGGTAAATCCAACTGACGGCGAATCGACGACTATATTTGAAATACTTTCTTGATAAAATGGGATATTATTAACACTTCTGATCAATGGGTGAGCTGTTGTAAATCCTGAATAGGGGCCAGTTGTGCTATCGCCAAATGAAAAATTTGTCTGCTGCTGCCAGTTATAATTTACGCCGTAGAAAGACCACGGATTTTGAAATAATGCGATTTCGCGTTTTGCACAAAAGCACGGCATTTCGACAGTAGTGTATTTTTCAGAGTCAAAAGGATAGACATCGACACCTCGCGTTGTATTAAATGTATAAATATCTTTTAATTTAAGGCTTCTAAACTCAGCAGGAAAGTCATATAGATAAAAACTATTGATATAATCTGCCAATCCAACCGAATTAGGATCAGTTGGCACGGCAAAATCAGGGAGTTGCAATGGATCAGATGATCCTGTTAATCTTCTTATCTTCGCGAATATCGAAGCTAGATTTACTATTGCCATGCGCCTTCATGTCGTTGGGACATTATCAAAAGCATCTTGCAGACTCACGGTAGCTGGCAATGATCCAGGAATTATTCCCGAACCAGCAGGAACTACCATTGCTGGAAAAGCCAAATTATTTATCGGATTAAAAACAAAAGGAGTATAATTCATGCTATTTATTCCCACCGTTATGGAATTGGCTGTGTTAGCAAGAACGGTTGTCTTTTGATTATTTAATTCCGTTGTTCCACTGGGTGGAGAAACTCTAAATGAGACTATTTCTCCAGGAGTGAAGTCACAATTTTCAGTAAATGTCACCACAGTCTGCTGACCCAGCTGTATTGCTGCGATAAAGCTGAATTGTGGAACAAATGTGAAACTCATCTACGTCATATCCATAGGAATAAATCGTGTTCTAGAGATCTTGGTGATGGTATCAGCACCTTGATCTAAATTCTGGCTAGGCACTCTGACTTTTTTATAAACATTATTTAAATGCTTAGCCAAATCTGTAGGCACATCTACGATTTCTCCATGATTAATTTTCACAGTACGAATTGGTTCGCCTGGATAAAATCTATAGGAAAAATCTAGCCATCCACCTTGTGCATCTACGAATTCGAAAATACCCTTAACGAGTTTTTCTCCTTCTTTCTGTAATTTTTTAATCTTTTCAGCAGAAGCCGCTTTTTGTGCTGCGGTTAGAGTACAGATAGTTCGTGATCTTGTTTCTTTGATTTGCATATTACCCTTGTTTTTTGATCAAAAAAGGGGCATTTCTGCCCCTTATTTTTAAGCATTGCTTAAGTTGCCGTAGTCACGTTTGAATGCAAACCACTGCATAGTTGCGCTGTTAGAGCCAACTACACTTGATCCGATCTGCATGTAAAACTGATTTCTATTGTCAAAAGCATCTTGGAGATTTGTTCCAGGAGGCGATTGAGGCACACTAGCACTTCCGTTTAGAGGTACTACACCTGAACCTGCTGGGAAGCAGAAAGGAGGTGAAGCCGCTCCGACAGATGCTGCCGATGTTGGATAAGCAAAAGCTGTGAAACCTGTGCTATTTACATTGATGGTGATAGAGGAAACTGTAGCTGAATTAGTTACAGAAAGAACTCTAGCTGCACCACCTGGCATTCCAGTCGCGAAGTTAAGCTGTGTCATTCCATAGGTCGAGGGAACATTGAAATCTACGATCTCACCAGGCGTGTAATCATTAGGTTGTGCAAAATACACAACAGCTTGATTAGCTTGAGTGATGAAGATCACTTGTTGTTTTTTAGGATAGAAAGCATTTGGGTAGAATTTCTGAACAAATCCACCTGTTGAGTTAGCGGTAAAACTAGCTCCAGCTGTAACAGCTGATGCAATGTAGCCTAATGTGATGCTTGTATTCGTAGTTACTGCTGTTACTTGAGCGATGATCCCAGATGCTTGAAGCATTGCTGTCACACCAGTCAATTTAACATAATCACCTACTACAATGTTTCCCGTATTAGTCATCGAAACAACCCATGTGGTTGCATTGATTGCTGTATACGCTAATTTTGTAAAGGTAGGGGGATTAGATTGATCGATGAAAGTAAATCCATTTGCAGTCCCTTGGGAAGCATATGTAGTAACAGTAGCTCCTGTTCCGCTAGGTTGACCCAAAGCTAAAAAAGATCCAGGAGTCATACTAGAGAACCATTCCGCGTAAATCGGATTGGCCGCAGTTGTTTGTGCTCCCCAATTTGTGATATCTTTAACGAAAAACCAATCTGGTTTAGCACTAAGGGCTACACGAGTGGGAAGAGCTGTTGCTGCATTGATGTAAGTATCTGCACCAATGAAAGAATATGGTAACATATGAAACCTCCTATATGCCTGTTGATCTTAGATTTTGCATCCACAGATCGTTCGTGATGCACTGTCCTTGATAGAACGAGCATCCCGCTGTGTGACGAAGCATACATGGATCATTGTTGTAGCCAGGTGGCAGGTAGATAAATCTAGCCTTTCCGCCCGCTTGCCATACGACTTTATAAGCCTCTTTTGCAGAAACGAAACAGTTAGCAATATCATTACCAAGTAATGAAGCATTAGGAGTTACAGAACCTTGTTCAGAAACAAAGAATCTTGTGTTATTAACTCCACCCCATTCTGTGCTTAATGTTTTACTAATGTTAGGATATTGAAACTTCCTAGTAAAATTCTGTATTCCATTTAATACTGGAATCATTCTAGTAGTTAACATACACCCGTAACTATCACCAATTGGTGATGTGCCAAAACGATCCTCGGCTTCTATAATATTTGTTATATACTCTCCAGAATTGTTTTGGAGGGTTGTAACAACATCATCTGTATCGGATAAGGCCATTTCTGTGGGTAAATCGCCGTTGGTTCCCCCTACGGAATTTATCACCGAGGCTGAACTTTCCAAATTATCTCTTACCAGGGCGTCCTGAGTTTCTCTCAAAGCTTGTCCAAGACGAGCTGCTGCGCTGTTAAGCACTGGGTCTTCGTTGGTGATCGTGACCTGACGAGTCAGGACGATGTAGGTTGCATAGACTCGAACTCGGCAATCAACGTCAACGCGATTAAGCAATTGAGCTGGAGGATTGATCTGTGCATCATCTAGTGGCGTTTGGAATAGATCTAGACGGTCATAACGTGACTGTCTATCGATAAATCCCATATTGTCAGGAAGCTCAACTGGAGTTGCAAATAACATGTGCACAAGATTGTGCTCTGGCGTACTCAGGAGCTTCGCATTATAGCGTTGCTGCACTTGTGGCGGCATTGTGCTTATGGAAACTGTCATTTTGGTTACCTAAATTTTAGTAACCCATTCCTACCTGCCGAGCGTATCCTAACATTTCTTGGTGCAGTTCTTTTTTCATCTCTTCAGTCGGTTTGAATGCTTGAGCCATAGGCCTTTTGTCGAAAACCTGAGGTGATGGAACAGTTTTTTTGTTCTGTTCAATTTTCTTTTCAGTTTCCGTCATCTTCTTCGACTGATTAGATTTATAAAGACCATTCGCCTTAATGTAAGAATAACTTTGAATAGCAAAAGTGTACGGATCATCCGTCATTGATTTTGCTAAACTAGCAGCTAATCTTGGGTTGGTTTCTTCAATTAAATCTAATGTCTCAGGAGTGACAACCTGATCGAAGTCCTTGTACTCTGCCTTTGCTTCTTCGAAGGAAGATTTTCCTTTTTGAGTGGCGTAAGATTTCTTAACCTCTTCCACTTGGAAATTCATCTTCTGCTCTAATTTTTTTAGAGCTTTTGCAACGTCATGACCTGCAACATATTCTTGTTTTGCTAGCAACTCGATGACATCTTCTTCTGGAGCTTCAACAACCTGGGATTGTGCTCGCTGATTCATCAGCTGATGCAGCAATTCCTTTTGCATTTTGGACTCTCTCTCAAGCTCTCTTTTTTGAATTCTAAGTTCAGCGAATGCCCGATTACTTTTTTCATCGGTGTTTACTGAGCTAGAATCAATTTCCTGAGCTGCATCAACCTGGGGTGAAGCGACTTCCTGGGCAATCTCTTGCTCTACAGCTTCGTTTTCGATCTCTTGCATATGTTCCTTTGGTTTGGTGAGAACCTTTTCAACCAGTTGTTACGCACTATTGAGGCTAGTGGAGGCCTTTAACTGGACATTATTTAAGAAAAGTTTTAAACCGAAGAAATATTTTAATAATAGGTTTGAGAGAATGATTTGCCCAACCTGCGATGAGGAGAGAAAAGAGTCTGATTTTTTAAAATCAGTCGAATGCTACAAATGTGTTTATCAGAAAAAATTAAAAAATATTGGACATGTAGAGAGCGGAAAAATATGTAAGATATGTGGGAACGATTGTGGAATTAAAAGATGGACTTACTGCTCAGAAGAATGCGCTCATGAGGGTAAATCCATCCAGAACAGAAATTATTGGACTGTAAAAATGAAAAATTCATGTTCCTATATTTCTACGGAAACATTTAATAATAAATATTAGAATTTTTCACCGCATGTCGTTTGATCTTTTTTAGAAAATCTGTAAATATTTTTATTCACAACGATGGAATCTGGAATTTCAATAGAATCTACCAATTTTTGATCACCGTTTTCTTCATCCCAATGATTAGCATCTTTGAAGTCATAAACTGCCTTGACTATTTCTGCGAACGCGATTTTGGCGATTTCTTTTTCTCTGCACATATTTCGTCCTTTTGTATTTTTTCTGAAAACTCACTTTCAACTTTTTTAATACTTTCCTGTAAATTCATTAAAAGTATTTTCAACGATCCAATAGCTACTGCGCGCCCTTTTTTCTTTTTCATGCTTTCATAATACTGCCTTGCACATGAAGCTCCGTCATGTGTAATCATGGTCGGAGAAAGATGTTCTAATAGAGAGATAATATCTTCTGCTTGCTGGTCTAAAAAAACGATGTTTTTACTTTCTTCTTTTTGCATAGTCTATTAATTTTTTGTCCCTAAATTTTGGATCAGGAATCCATTTTTCTTGAGTATGATAATAGAATCCAAATGGTGTAAGATCAAATTTCTTCCACATTGCGATCTGATACACATATTCATCTTCATAATTATCTGGATTAGCCAATACATTATCCATTTCAGACCAATGTGGCAAGCACCAACAAAAGCGCAAATCTTGAGTTTTGGGATTCTTCCAGAATACAACGGTATCATCTTCTGGCCAAGGTCTATATCCGAAATAAAGTATGCGCCTACGCAATGCCGTCTTCATTTGCAGATCTTTCGATTCATGTACCATTAGCCAATATGGCTTTCCTTTAAGATCAAAATTCTTGATAGAATCGTTGATATCTTCAACTAGAGATGTAGCAAGCTCTCTAGACATGTCTCCGATCTCAATGAAATCCTCATGGTTATTGAGATTTGCATCACGGTATATCTTCCCTACAGTATCTCTAGACTGGTCGTATAGGCTTTTACTATGGTCTATGACCTTTTTAACTAGATCAGGATTTTCGTTCATCCATTACCTTTCTTAAGTTGCATATCCATTGAGGATTTGGAATAACACAGAAATGGCATCCATAACATTCTTCTTGTATATTTCCGAGGTGATAACACTCGCTACAATAATATGATTGGTGTTTTGTGCAATATGCTGAGAATTCGATATCAGGATCGATATCACAATCACATCCAGGACAGTTTTTTATCATATAGGTGGATCATATATTTAATTGATTTTTTTACAATAAAAAAGGGGGCTCAGTTTTTTAGACTGGCCCCAAACATCCATAACGTTTCAAGCTATGGATTACTTCTTTGGAGTATGCAATGTCAGTGTCTGACCACTACGACATTTTGCAGCTCTGTCAAACGCTTCATTGACATGCTCTTGATGTGTCATCATCTTACTAGTTCTTTCGCCGGGACGAATTGGGCCTTTTTGAACTTCAACTTTATTTCCAATAGCATCTCTGCTTTTTGGTTGGAGGGGTTGTTTTTGTATCTGCTCTTTAGGTAATCTGCTCATTTCATCTCACTTATGTAATTTTTTGAGAGTCTCGGCTAAGCGAGCACGCTTGGCAACCGTCGGACTCTTAGAATGTTCAGCTTTCTTTATTTTTTTATCAGGGATTTTCTTTCCTGCTGGAACTCCTAGATCTTTATGAAGAGCACCTTTTTTCATATGCATCTCCTGGATCCACTTCTTTGCCATAACGCTTAACTCCTAACCATTTTCTAATATTTCTAGTTCTGCAATTGCACCAATATTTCCCCTCAAAGTGGCCACAATCAGCTCTCGCTTTTGTAAGTTTCTTCTTGGGGAGTTGTTTCAATTAAGAATAGCGTCCCATATATTTTTGACTTTCCAATTCTTTAGCTTCCTTATGACGGAATTTGTCTTGGCGTTCAACATATTCGGTTGTTTTGCTAAATCCACGTTCTGCGAATTCGCTAACAGGTGCTTGATAGTCTTCTACCTTAGGAGACATATCGCCCTGGGTGTAACCTTTCTTAAAACCCATTTTCTCTTTCATATAGCCCTCTGTGGCTGTTTGTTTTGTTGATTTGTCTCCCCAGATAAACTGTGGAGGATATTCACCGAATGCTCCAAATTCTGGAGATCAATCGACTGAAGTTCTTTTAATGCTTTGATAACGTTTAGAAGTCCTGCTGTTTTTTCTTCTTCAGCTCTTTCCAATCTCTCAGCACCTATTGCTTTGTCTTGCTCTATCTTAGAAATCTGCTGCATAGCTAAAGCTTCTTTCTGTTCTGCATAAGCAATTTTTGTCTTATTATCAACCTGCAACTGCTGCATCTGTAGTTGTGCCATTTGTTGTTGCTGTTGAGCGGCAGACTCTTCTCTTTCTTTGATTCTCTTAAATAGATCGTCTTTATCTTGAATATTCATTTTTGGAAGGATATCTGACCAATCGATCGGAGCACCCATTTCCTTTGCGTATAAGAGCTGTTGAGCTTCTAACTGCTGTTGTGTCTCTGTAAGGACTCCTGTCGCAACCTTGCACCCGTATTTGAAGAATAGTTTGCTTTCGAACTCAGGCGTTGGATCTTCTCCGATAATCTGACGAATTTTTGCGGATGTGAAATTCTTCTGAACGATTTCAATAGTTAAATCTCCATCCAATCTCTGGAACTCATCGAAGTTGTCGAATAGCGTTTGTAAACGCGTAACCGATGCAGCTTGGCGAATCATTGTGATAATGCCCGCTTTGTCATCAATTTCTTGGCCCATCATTTCTGGAGTAACCCCAGCAATTTCCATCATGTAATGCTTTAGCGTATCAACCATTTGAAGAAATACTGGAGATGGAGGGTCGATATGGAGTTTTTCTACTAGATTAAACATTCCGGGCTTAGTGACTAAAACTCTTCCATTACCTTGATTCAATGAATCATCAGGGGTAACTAGAGCCCCCTTTTCCATCTTAACGCCACTTTGTTGCGCTTCGACTTGATCCATACCATTTACTTGAAAACGGTTGAAACAGTACTGGGCATCCCTACAGTCCCTAGCTATTCCACGGAATTTATAGGCATAGTATGGGGTGTCAGGGTTGAAGTATCCCAGGCAACAGGTCACCGGGTATTTATCAATGCCCAATGGGTTTGCTTCATCTACCATTACGCGATCATTAGTTAGGATAGTTCTGCGTACGGTAGGCCTACGTTGCTTGACTACCGCGAGTTTCTTACGTAATTCGATGCCGTCGGGAGCTTTTAATCTAAGAGCATCTCTTAATTGTTCCTCATCGCCTGTCCATTCCTGGCATTCCTCAGTTTCCTTATCAACTAAGAAAGTTCCTTCTCGATGTGTCAAATACCAGTATTCATCCATTGCGACAAGATTGGGGAATTGGATCTGATAAACCTCGGGCATGTAATAAAATTTATCATCACGATAAGTTCCCTTTGGAAGAGCAAGGATTTCATCAGTGAATTCAGAATAAAGTGTGGCTGCTTCCTCTCTATCAAAAAATTGTCTCGTCCACCAGAATCTGCAATCACTCATGTCATGCTGTCTAAAGTAGGGATCAAATAGACAACTTCCCATATCTACATATTTTTTTTTAATATCTCCTGACACAACGTCTTCCGTTTTATCCAAATATGTATATAGAAAACCCAGGCCTTTGGTTAGTGCTCCTTTCTCAAATGTATCGCTATATTTTTGATAAATGCCGTTTTTATTGATCGTATGGTAGAGAACTTTCGTCATTTGAGCGGCAGTCTTCTCGAGACCGTTAAGAACATTAATACAAGTTGAACTCTTTCGATTTCTGCGCTGGAAACCAGAGGGAGTTTGAATTAATCCATTTGTTATGTTGAAATTATATGTTTTGCGACGGTATGTTGCGACTCCGGGGAAGATTAAGCCCCAGAGATCTTGATCACCCATTACGAAACGCTGATCTAAATCAGCTTGATACCATTGTGTTTGCAAAATATTTATGCAGTCAGAATAGTTCTTGTTGATCTGTTGGCGCATGGATTGGTCAGTGCTAGTATCTGGCCAAAAAAGTGGATCGCTGTTTTTCAAGGATATACCTATGTAATATCCTCATAATTTTAAAGAAAATTGTTTTAATCAAACGTTAAGTAGGAGCTAATAAATGGAATCGATATGGAATTTTTGGTGTGCTCATGGGTTTAAGATTGCATTGATCATATGGGCAATAGTTTTACACCTACGGCAAAATTACATAAAAGAATGCCTTGAATTTGATATTAGAAAAATAAGAGAATATGATTTAAAATTTAGTACTCCATATTATAATGATAAATATGATTTATTGAAACGTCAGGATATGGATTATATGTTGTCCAGGATTTCTGAAAGAATTTCTATCCTAGAAACTAAAGTTGAAGAAAGGACTAAAGATGTGTAATGATAGTGGCAGAGATTGGTTTTTTAGAGGCATGGCTGCAATGGGAATAGGAGCACTAATTTGTTTTGTTGCAATGGGAATAGGAATAATGATTGGATATGGGATAGGTTCTCCTTCAGATAAAACATTATCCGATAAAAAGATTAAAGAGATAAATAGGATTATTAATCCTAGATGATTTTAAATTTCAGTTTTTTTCAGGATCTCATCGAGTAGAGCTAGCTTCTTACTAGATTCAAGTGCTCCTCTTGCCATACCGACAATGCCTTTTAACTCAAGCATCATGTTATTTAAGCGTTTTTCTGAATCCATTGTTTTTGCATGAAGATCTTCTATAAGAGATTGATATTCTGCTAATTTTTCAGAAAATAATTTAAGTTCTATCTTTTCCTTTAAATCATTAATGTTAAACTTAACGGATGTGATCATACCTTCTATATCATCAAAGCGCGTATGAATAGAGTCAAAATCTTCAACAGTGAAAGTCATAATAAAATCCTTGTAGTTTTCAGAATTAATATTTTTGTCATTTAAACAACCAATCAATCCAATCTATTTAAGCCTTTGCATGCGCTTGGATGTCATAATATAATCCTAATAGGCTTATTGACCGGCTCATAATGCTCGTTGACGTGAGAGCAGTTTACGTATTTAGTATTATTCCATTGATGCGGTCCTTCTTGCCCATAGGCCTCATGAATATGCCCAAAGACAAACAACCTAGGCCTCAATCTTTTTAAATGATGAGCCATGAGATTGATAGAGCCAACTTGTTCTCCTCTATTCGTCTTATCTAAGATGGTGAAAGGAGGCCCATGAGTAATCAAAATGTCCACATCATCAGGGATCAGCGCAAACTTGCTCGCCAATAGCTCCTCGTCGCCAGTGAACGCAGTGCATTTGGGATTGATGCCGGGGAATGTAAGCGTCCAAGGAGAGCCCCAGATCTTTAGCTTTTTCTTAAAGAAAAGCGATTCGTCGTTAGGATCAAATAGATTGCGGACAGGTTCCTCATACTCAAATTCAGTGCCTGAGTCGCAGAGATAATCCACTCCATCATTTCGCGTTTTTGTAAATGATTGGTTTATTAATGAATTATCATGATTACCAGCAATGAATATCTTTCTTTTGTATTCTTGATTAGCTAACCATTCCAAAAATTCTAATCTTTCATAGGGAGTATCCCTAGCCGTCAGATCCCCGGCGACAATCAACAGATCACCGCCGTCTAATGTGGGATAATTTCCGTGGAGGTCGGAGATACAATCTATTATCATAAAGCCCTCCAATGACTGACATGAGTATGAACGCCCTCTTTATCGGTACTAAGGGTAGGTATTAAGAACACCTTCATAAATATGTCATAGTCCGCCTCATACTGGTCTATGTCGCCGTCTTCACGCGGCAATAGAACCTCGCATTTGCAGTGACATTCAGGAGGTGTATTTATAGCGTCCTTCCAGATCATGTAAGCCCCATTAAGATTTTGAACGCTTTTTTCGCTTGGCTTGGAACCACCGCATTGCCCAGTGCTCTAATTCTGTCCACCCGATTGGGTACTCCATGAGCCACTCCACAAACTGGGGGTTCAGTATTTTGCCAGTAGTTGAGAACTTGGCTGCTATTGTTGGTAGATTCCGCATGCTTGCTTGTCTGCCGTTCGGTATATATTCCTTCGCTGGACCCTTGGTTGCATCGCAAGCTTGGGGAGTTGGAAACATCATATTCATGAACGCTGGAAGGCATGGACTCTTTCTCGCTTGAGCGCTCGGTTCCGTCCCTGTGTCCTTCCAGTCCCTTGCCGCTGGACTTGGCAAGCAAGAACCACCTTTCGCGACGGTGTAGTGCTCCAATTGATGCAGCGGATATAACACACCATCTACAATCATACCCCATTTCGGTAATTTCTCTAACGACTTGAAGTCCTCCTCTTGAGGTGATTGCTGGGACGTTTTCAAGGAATAAGAACTTGGGCTTGATTTCTTTGGCCAAGCGCACGATCTCGAAAAATAGACCGCTTCGCTCCCCCTCCAGACCCCTTCCACGACCCGCAACGCTGATATCCTGGCATGGAAAGCCCCCGTAAATGATATCGATGGGCATAGATCCGATATGTGATCTATGAAGCGTTTTGACATCATCCCAAATGGGTGAACTGCACAATCTACCTCTTTCCATATCGGTGATGAGTACTCCTTGACAATAGGGGTCGATCTCGCAATAGGCGACTGGTCTGACCCATTCTTTAAGTGCGACTGAGATTCCTCCGATTCCGCTAAATAAATCCAAACCATTTAACATTCACCCCGCCTCATAGGCAATAACATCTTCTTCTTTAATAACCAGATAACTAGAGCCATCTTTTGTTATCTCCATAGCCTTGTACTTGTCGATGTATACGACATCACCTACATTTAAACGCATGCCAGTATCAATATAGAACGCTGGAGCAGCAACGATCTTATATTTGGCTTGAACGGGCGCAGAGTTAGGTACAATAACAAGCCCCTGGGGTTTTTCTTCTTCTTTAATCTTTTGCAGAACAAGTCTGCCACTAGTTGGTATAATTTTCATATTTTTTATATTCCATTATTTAGGCTCATTTAACCCCAATATTTGCGCAGCGCACTGAAATCTCCTTCTAGAGATCCATCAGTAGAAATTGCTCGTTTAATACCCGCACAAAGATATCTAAATGCATCGCTATTGCTTACGAGAATATCATTTGCAAAGTAGCAATGGTCTCCTTCAACTTCAAGATCGTAAACTTTTAGTGTAGTTGGTGAGCGAGACATGACAACTTTTACTACACGTTCGCTTAAGAAGGAATCTGTTGCAAACGAATTCTGAGTCGCATATTTTGCATTTTCTAGATTCATTGTCGATTCCTGAAATATATCTGTTTCTTGTTTTGCATTTATTTGAACAAAATCTGGCATGATCCCATGGAGTTTTATATTTTCCTGAGCATTGATCACAAGATTTTTCAAACCAAATTTTGTTTTTAAAAGTTTTTTTGCCGTGTTTTCTATGCCATTCCATGCCTTCTTCAGACGCATGCCAAACTTTAGCTTGCAGCATAGCGATCTTAATGGTTTCCCTAGAATTATTACGTTTCTCTTCAGTAAAATGTAATCGCATGTGAGCAGAAATTTCGATTCTTTCAAGATTCTCAATATTATTGTTTCTTTTGTTTTCGTCTCGATGATGAACATGATATCCTTCGCCAATTTCCCCGAAATGATAAGCCCATACAGCTCTCTGAAGCGTGGAGAATGGGCTGCAATTGCTAACAGCTTTTCGGTAGTAATTTCCGTCCCATTTATATCTATATCCGTTGAAATAGATAATCTCTCTATCTTCATTGATGAGAAATAGTCCCTGAACCCTAAGTTTTTCCCCTTTCCATGGTATCCAAATATCACTCTGCATGCGCTAAAATCTCTTCTGTGAAATAACGCATCATTATATCTCAATGAATCCGAACTTTCAAGACCTTTTTCTGTAAAAATCTTGTGGTTACCAGTGCATATGAAACTAGAAGAAGATGTTTTTACATAAACAAAGTCTTGCGCATCATATTCAAACGTATCAGTAACTTTTTTATATCCTACTGCTGTTAAAACTTGATCGCCTTTCTTTATAGAATCAATTCGCTTTTTGCCTTCGAGAGTGTCTATTAAAGTTGTTCCAATAAAACAACCATGACTGCTCTCATCGTGAACTGGATCGGCAGTCCACCCACCGAAGGAAGTAGACCATTTCTTTTTGTAATTTTCAAGCATTCTCAAACCCTCAGCGCACTTTGTCTTATCGAACCAGCATTTGCTAAGAGTAGTTTTCACAAGGTTAACACCCTGTATAAAAGAATGAGGCTCAAGCACAATACCAGTAAGTCCCAGCGGTCTTGCTTGCTGAACAAAAGTAATACCACCACGATCGCGTGCGTTAGCATCATGAGGCCAAATGTGAGTTCCATAATTATATCCCTTATTTTTTAACAGGATAGAGACTTGATCCAATGGCGTATTATTCTTCTGCCAATAATCGATAATATTTATGTCATCCGATCTATTTATCTGGAAAAACCAGATAGCCATATAATCGCTTTGTCCAAGATCCCATGCAGTATGTACAGGCAATCCGCGATCATATGCAATATTAGTGCACCTACCGCTATCATATATCTCCTTGATAGGAGTGGCATACCAATATCCCTCCTGCGAAGCTGAAAAAGCCTCTTCAGGCTTCGACGGGAACTCGCGAAACATATCATCTTTTTGTATTTTATATTTGTTCGCATACCACCATTTTTGAGGATCAGTTAACTTGATTCCATCTAAATGCAGTTTATTGAAATATTCTTTAAGGTCTGTCGATAGCTCAACTTGAACGCCCTGTGAATATTCAGGATGTTGCCACCAGGGAAAGAAAAAGAATTTAAAATCCATCGGTGATTTAGGTGGATTAATCATCGAATCCTGGCACATATTATAAAATGGGCCTTCTTTTCCTTCTGCTGTAGATTCAATAGTAATATGCTGGCCTGCATGAACCGTGTTTAGAGATCCTGTAATGATCTCACGCGCTCTCTCTGGATACTTGGCACATATCTTTCCGAATTCGCTAATATGAAGGTATTGAAGAGTCGATGAACGAAGAGATGTACCGACACGAATTGTGCTACCATGCGAGAAGCTAAGTTCTTTGGCTGAATCACCCACGAGTTTGAATAGCTTCCGAATATTGGGATGTAACTGATCAAATGCGTATTTAAGCTTGTCTTTGAAGAGATTAGACGCATCATCGAGAGTATGCGCGATAATTCCTGCTTGAATATTTTCTTCCCAGAGTACTTTGTCGAGTTGGAAAATACATCCGTATGTTGTGATTCCGAGCTGACGAGCTTTAAGGATGATATTGCACTCATGTTGTTCTCTCCATAGGATTTCTTGTGCCCAGTTAAGTTGAAATTTCTGTCTTTTCCCCTCCGAGTTCTTTATCCAATATAAGTTGTTTAATCTCCACAGGGGGTCTTTGAGAAGCATCAATTCGTGGTTCTGCGGAAATTTCTTTGATAGCTTGTCTAATTGCATTTAGAGCATCCTCTTTGGTTTCATCAATGCCAGGGTCTTTTTGACCAAGCCAGATCTTTCCGAGCCAAATCGCTAGTGAAGCATTTTTTTTACTTAATACAAACTGATTTCTTCGCAAAGAACACTTACCGTTCTCACAAAACCTTTTATATACGGTCATGTATTCTTCACCATAGTGCTCGCGCACACGTTTAGTTAATGCTTCCTTGCACAACTTGAGCATGCTGCCTATCTCAGACTGAGTACATTGAAGAGCGCATAGTTGTTCGAACTGAGACCAATCTATTGGTTTTTCTGGTCTTCCAACTGGCCTTCCACTAGGTTTACGGGGCATTTTTATTTTTCTCCATTTCTGTAAGTAGTACACGTCCATATACTAATAAAGGATCAGGAAGAGAAATCGGGGTCAAAAGTGTTATTTGCTCATATATTTTACCGAAATATGCTGGCGCTTCTTCATCAGGTTCAAATTTGACTATCATCTTCAAAAAGCTCCTGTAATATTTTCACAAAACTCCATCAATAACTTGTGATGTTTGATCAAGAAATAGGCTACATAAAATCTACCAAGAAATGCTGTGAAAAATGCCCCAATAAATCCGTTGTCTAATGGTAATAGGTAAAGGAAAAATGCAAGGAAATACCATAGCCCACTGAAATTCACCTTAATTATTTTTGTTTCATTCATCAAAACCTGTAAGATTATCTGGCTCCGAGCAATACATCCTAACTACTGTATTCATAGTACATTTGGGCTCATATCTTGATTCCTTAGAAATATCATAGCCATTCAGTAGCTTTTCAATATCTTTTTTAGATATCTCGATCTCTACAAAGTTTACTTTTTCAGATGTTACGATCACTTATTTGCCTTTTTTTTATTAATTTTCTGACCACATTTGTCGCATGTAGAATCATCACAAGAATCGCTGTCATCATCTGGTATCCTAAGATCAAGAACTTCATCAGCCAATTCTTCTGCTGTAAATCCCCATTCCATTAAGTCGTGTGGATCAAATTCCGAAGCTAAAATATCCCAATCCCAATCACCAACATTACGATTGCTTCGAATGCAATATTCTGTAACTTCTTCTTTAGACAATTTTCTATTTGGAACACGCACTTCAATTCCTTTCATAATCCAGCCTAATTTCTTCATGGCTGCGATACGCATATGTCCCGCTATGATGGTATTATCTGTGTTGATTGCAACGGTCTCAACATAATTAAAACGCTTTAGAGATTCAGTAAGTTGTCTCGCTTGCTCTTTAGACATCTTTCTAGGATTATTATTCATAGGAATAAGATCTTTTACCTGACGCGTCTCTGTTGACCAAACGATATCGGACATCAATAAAATTCCTTATTTAGTTTCCAGCCAACGACAATATAATCATTTTTAAGTCTAAGTCCTTCCCATTCGAAACCTGTCCACCATCCGTTAATGCATCTGGGATTGTCTTTAATTTTTAGTGTGCACATATGAAATGGATTTGGGCGATATTTTAGATCAATTACCCATTCTTTTTTATCAGTAGGAACGTCCCCATACTTCCAATATTGAGGACGTTTTTTATTTCCATCACACTTTGATTCGGGTTTTTGATTCCCTACTGTGATATATTTCACTAACAGCCTTTTTTAGCTTTTGCCATCATTTTTTCTTCTTTGTGATGCATTTTCTTTTCCATTTTATCTTCTTTCTCGTGCATCTTGTGGACAGCTTTTTTTACTTTTGACTTCTTCATGTGCATATTGCCTCTTTGGGTTTGTTGCATAAGGCAATGAATAGCAAATAATTTAAATTGACACTAGATATTTGTGGTCAATCCATCAATTCTTTTAATTCAGGTTTGTAGAGACCACGTTTTATGCGGCTCTGATAGCTTTTTTTAGTGAGGAGATGGTCAAATACACGTTTTGGGTTGATATACCAAAAGCATCTATCGGCAGTAGATATTTCTGGATCGAGTGTGTAAGAATTGAACGGAAAATCTTGATCTCTGCAATATTTGTTGAGGGTATTAGCACACGCAATACCGTATTTTCTCTCAAACTCTGTTGTTGAGATGTATCCAAAGGGAATATTTGGTGGCGGCAGTGGAGCGTTTTCGCATACTGAGCGAACATTGGCTATTAGATATTCCGTAATATTAGAGACTTGTTTATACAAATTTTCGCTATATTCGGAAAGACCACCCTTAACTTCATTATACCACTTATCTAATAATTTTTGTCTGTTGATGATATCGGCTAGAGACATATATACACCTAAATTTTTTAGTGTTCATTTGTCTTATCCGATTTGTTGATATTTTCTGCAAGTGGTTTTATATTTTTTATAATGGTTCTTCCAAGGGTTATATTATTCTGAGCACGCAAATCTCTGTTATTAAATGTCCATATTTCGCCGTTGTCTAAAAAGCCAGTGAATAGAATAGAGGACTCTATCCCGTCATCATGGATGAAGTGCGCAAGGAAATTTCCTCTGGAGACGTGTTTTAAAGGGAGCGCGGGGTTGAGTTGAAGTATCATTCTATCTCCATACCGTAACAATTGATTTAGGATATTTTTCGCATGCTTCCAGATAGTCTGAGATAAATATTAAGAATGACTCATAAGACCCCCATCCATTTTCTGGATTTAGTCTTTCAAGTTTTGTCCGATTTTTGTGTAAAAATATCAACCCCTTGTTAAGTATTGATATTAATTGTGATGCATATTTTATATTGTTCTCATCGGGTCTCCATACCGCATCATAAAGACGAGCGTCTTCCGCCATAGCTGTAAGATTATGTGTGACATTTCCATGAAAAAGAGTCTTATTGAATGACACTTTTCTCATATTTCCGCACTCACCACATATATTTTCTTGATGTGTAACTTCTTCCTCTTCTAGATATACGTCTAGAGACATCGGACTCCTATTTAATTTCCTTGGTTCGCGTTTAGGAGAGAGTGGATTTGAACCACTAACCTTCGCCGTATCAGAGCGATAATCTAACCAATTGATATACTCTCCTTTAAAAGATTGCTAACATCACAGCCTTCCTTTCCCTAGGTGCACCCATGAGGCCAGCTAGTTAGCAATCAACGGGATTAAATGGAATTGAACCATTGCCTTCCCCGTGACAGGGGGAGATTCTACCATTAAACTATAATCCCAATCAATTAACAGGCAGTATAAATTCGAGGTAATTCCCGCAGTTACAGCGCACATATATCCCCGTATCATATTCATGTCTACCCTCTTTTTGAGTCAAAACGGTAGTCGTTATAGTGCATAAATCACAAATCTGTTCATATATGAAACGATCCAATTCGGGAATTTCTTCATATTTCATTTTACTTTTCCATATCTTCTTTCGCGACTTTTGCAATCACGCCAGTATAAAGGATCTCGATAAACTCCATGCAACTCGAATCCGTATCCATCATATACGCAGGTCGATATCATTTCTCGATTGAATGGATCACTTTCAAAATACGGATTATTCGTAACCTCGTAAATCCCGTCTTTTGGTGGAAGCTCAATTTCAGTTTTTTTCCATTCTTCATTAATTTTTCCACTTTTCATTTTAGTCCCATTAATATTTTGAAAGTTTCTAAAACATAAGGTTAATTATCGGACGTTGTAGTAATAGTTTGATTTAAAATATCGGAAGCTACTGATTCAGAACACTTTAGCTTCCTCATCAAATATGGAATGCTGAGATTTCCGAATTTTAGCAATCCTTCCTTAGCTGTCTGTAGCATTATGGGGCATATTTTGGGTGCAAGTGCTAATTTCTTCGACATTTTCTGGGTTTGCCTTATTTTCTTGTATTGGTATAGAACAGGTCTCTTTTTTGAGCATCCAGTTTATAATTTTTTCCTTTCCAAAGACATCATAAAAGGTTTGCAGTTTCTCAAGATCGCTCATTAGATCTTCGCGAGTGAAATGCATGTGGCCAGTTTCTTTGTCTTGATACATATTATTCCTTATTTTTATGCGTTGGTTGATATATAGACAGTACCTTTAGAACGAGTCTTCCTAACTTTAGGTGCTGACGCTCCTGATTTTTTTCTAGCTTCCGATAGTGCAATTGCAGTTGCTTGATTATGATTGGTGACAACGGGGCCGTTCTTCGATCCGCTATGTAACTTCCCTTCTCCATATTCCCTAAAAACTTTCGCTATTTTTTTCTTCGCCTTGGTTTTCTTCTTCATATTCCCAAAATCCTTGTAATCGTACGCCCAGATAGCATCTTTTTTTATCAAAAATAGTTATACCATCGACCATTTCACCCTGCTTCAAGGATTCTATTTCTCTGGGATTAATAATGATGTCACCGTATATCGACCCGTCGATGTTATCTAGTACAATTCTCATTTAAATTCCTATATTCTGACAAAGTCCAAATTTTAACTAAAATTCTTCCTTTATCTCCATATAACTTTGTACTTATATTTTTAGCAACATAACGATCATCTTTGAATACGATATCTTTTAAGCAATCCTCGTAGAATTTTTGAAGATTTGTATTGTCACAACGTGTCGGGATTATTTCACCCGACAACATCAATGCTTTATTTTTTTTAGATGTGGAAGCAGGAACTGGCTCTTCAAATAAAAGTTCAAGGACAACAAATCCATCGAGCCTGATTCCTTGAAAACTATTTTTTATTAGCCATTGCGTGAGCAGCTTTTCTTTTGCTCGAGGATTATACAACCTTCTTCCTTTTCCAACCTTAGGTGCTGTCCATGGAACCGGAATTCTTGGAATCTCCAAATAAATCATCTAGTCCCATGATATTATGTTGTTCTTCGTAATCATCAAGCATATCATGAATATCTTTAAATCTTTCGAGCGGGTTTTCACTGACTGCACACATCCAAGAAATACATTTCACTAAAATTGTGACGCATTCAAATCCTTCCAAATTTTCTTTGGCTAGACTTAAGATGATATTCTCACACTTCTCGATCAACTTTGAATTTCCTTTCATATTTCCGTTTTTCCTTTTTATTTCTTATATCTTCCATTTTAAAATAAAATTCTACCAAATCCTCGCAGCTAACACGAACGATTCCTTTTTCAGTAGAGAGTTTTTCTATCTTAAGGGCAGTATCCAGTCTTGGAATGCGTAGTCCTCTTATGTACAGATTAAGAGTGTTGTAGTCGCAGTTTAATTGTTTGGAGAAAGCCATTCTATCAATTTTTCTAGAGATCAGGTAGGTATTCAATTCCATATAGACATTCCTTGGTTAATTCACTTGAAGGTCACTATAGCAGACTGGGTTTTTTTACACAAACATTCGTTTAGGTTTGCATTAAAATCCGATCGCATGTAAAGTGATGATGTTTTTAAAGAAAAACTCCCCTTGGAGGCAACCAAGAGGAGTTACGAAACAGGTCATTAGAATAGAACAACAGGATTAAAATGTTATTCGATCACAAAGATAGCGAAGTTAAAGATTTTCGTAAACTTGAAGAAAAAATCTATCAGTTTTCAGAAATTAGATATCACCTTATC
>Ga0265338_10001393_pt1 | contig 39373 bp, 30 predicted proteins | sample 42126metaG_FD_193579 | JGI IMG/M metagenome (GOLD analysis project Ga0265338, IMG submission 193579) | Rhizosphere microbial communities from Carex aquatilis grown in University of Washington, Seatle, WA, United States - 4-21-26 metaG | ecosystem: Host-associated > Plants > Roots > Rhizosphere... | reverse complement strand
AGGGGGGGAGGGGGTCCCCCCCGGTTAGCGACGATACGGCATTCGTAAACGGGTGCGGGGAACGGTCTGCCGGGCTGGGATGAAGTGTCATGTAATTCCAGTGTGCATGAAAGAGGCGTAATTAACTGCAAAGGTGGCGGCGATTAGTTTTGATTGCGCCGGAGGGTTTGGAAACCATCGGTACAGCCGGTCAGGAGACCGGCGGTACAACCGATATCCACCCCAGCGAATACAAATCATTCGCCGGGGACCCCGGGCTGGAGCCCGGCGTTACTGTTCCCTATTCCCTGTTCCCTGTTCCCTGCTCTTTGTTTTCTGCACCTGGGCTTTTGTCTACTTCGTCCAGCTCGGCTACTAGCTCTGCCACCTGATCTTTTTTGCGAGCGCTCATGTCGAGAAAACGGATGCCGACTGTGTCACGGTTGTGGATGGCCTGAATGACTCCGCCGAGCCGGAAAGGCAGGCCGTGGAGCTTGAACTCGGTCTCGATGCGGGTGTAAATGCCTACCGGAAACTTCTCCAGGGTCCTGATTCTGCATCCGCCTACGCTCAGGTCCAAAATATGTCCCTGCAGCTTAGACCCTACTTTCACCAGGTCGATGATGGCCGAAGTGTCGACGCCGCAGCGGTGCGCGATGCGGCGATCGCGGCCCCGGTTGGGGTGCGCGGGCGGGTGATTTTGAGCGGCTGGCATCGGCGGGGCGGCTACGGGAGGCGCGAGGGGCGCGGGAGATGAGGCCTTTTCTGCTGCCGTCACATTGGGCTGGGGTGGAGCCGCTGAAACGAGGGTTTTAGCGGCCGAAAGTTTTGCCGCTGGTTGCGCAGATGCGAGCGCCCTGGCGTTGTTTTCGAGCTCGACATCGCATAGCACTTCCACCAAATCGTCGCGGGTGCGAGAGCTCATGGTAGTGAATTGCACACGCACCAGGTTGTCCTGAACCCAATCGACGATTCCGCCCAGGCGAAAACCGGAACATCGGATTTTGAAGGTACACTCCACCGCGGCCTTGGCGTCACGGAGCGGAACTTTAGGCAAAAGCACGCGGCAGCCACCGAGGCTGAGCTCAGTCATGCGGCCGATCATCATGGAACCCTGGGAGAGGACGACCAGCGTAACCGGCACGTCGACAGCGCAGCGCGGCATCTCACGGCGCTCGTCTAAATCCGCGCTCAGGCTGTCAGCCGTGGGGCCAATCGAGTTTTCAGCTTGGTCCATGAATGGCCCGCCGGCGCAAAAGCCGGAAACAGGCCATGGGGTCAGTGACTATCCGCGAGCTCAAATGGACTGCCGAGCGATGGTTGTTCGTCCTCGCGCCCCTGCAGCCGGTCGTATTGATACACGTCGCTCGTGGTCCCCAACGACTCGTTGTAGAGGCTGATTGAGCCGCTGACCTGCTTCAGCTCTTCGCTGAATGCATGGATGGACTGCAATTGCACAGCCGTCGCGGGGATTTCGTATTGGGAAGTCTTAATGAACTTTTGGTAGCCGCGGTCGAGCAAACGGCCCACCTCGCCACGCACCACGATTCCCGGACCGACGGCGAAGGCCGCGGGCGCGCCTGGAGCAGCAACCAACACCGCGCCGGCTCCATGCTTGGTTACCAGCATGGCCCCTGCAATTTGCGGATAGTCCGTCGCTTCGAATCCATGCTCTTTGAGCTGGCTGATGGTCTGCTCAAAGTCAAGCTGGTGGCGTTTTTTCTTCATGGTTTTCCTTCTGGCCGGTGAATGGCGTCAGTTCAAATCTCGCACACTGGTGATGGGGGGTGCAATTTGGGGGGCTGGCGGCTGGAGGACGCCGGAGGGTTAGGAAACCCTCCGTACAACCGGGCTGGAGACTGGCGGCACAACCGGCTTAGAGCAGGTTTGATGAGATGGCACGAAAAGTTCTTTTGAACCAGCTTGGCTCTCGCTCACAACACGGCGGCCCTGGAGGCCGGTCTTTGAGATGGTGGGCGCGGCAGGCGGTGCAGTTACCGTGACGCGGGCACGCGGTTTTGGGGCAGGTGCATCTGGCCGGCCTGACGCCGGTGCCATAGGAAACGACGATCGGATTCGCGCGTGCCATAAGCCCTCAAACTACTTCCCGGACGCTTTCCTGGGTGGCCATACGCCCGTTCTCGTCCATTTTGCCGAAGATCATTTTGCCGCTGGCTGTCTGGAGTACGCTGGTGACCGAGATTTCAACGGAGCGGCCGATCATTTTGCGGGCATGGTCGACAACCACCATGGTGCCGTCGTCGAGGTAGCCGACGCCCTGGTTGTACTCTTTGCCTTCTTTGAGGATGAGCACGTTCATGTGCTCGCCGGGCAGCACCACGGGCTTGAGGGCGTTGGCCAGGTCGTTGATGTTGAGCACCTCAACGTGGTGCAGGTGGGCCACCTTGTTGAGGTTGAAGTCGTTGGTTACTACCTTGGCTTCCCACTTTTTGGCCAGCTCGAGGAGTTTCAGGTCGACCTCGCGGATGGAGGGAAAGTCGTCAGGCACGATTTGCACCTGCAGGATTGTGTTGGACTGCATGCGCTGCAGCATGTCGAGACCGCGGCGGCCGCGCTGGCGCTTTGAAGCATCAGTGGAGTCGGCGACGACCTGGAGCTCGCGGAGCACGAACTCGGGCACCACCATCATGCCGTCAATGAATCCTGCCTCGGCGATATCGGCAATGCGGCCGTCGATGATGACGCTGGTATCGAGCACCTTGGCGGAGCGGCGGGATGGGCGGTCGCCGGTAAAGAGGGTGCCGAGCGCGGCGGGATTGAGCAGGTCGCCTTTATTGGCGCCCACCAGCAGGCCGACGTAGGTCATGAGCAGCAGGACAAAGATCTGCAGCACGGCTGAGTTCTCTTTGACCATGGGCGCGGAGCGCAGCACGATGCAAAAGAGAAAGGCGCCGAAGATGCCCAGTACACTGCCCGCGACCGCCCCTATGAGGCGGCGCAGACTGAGCGCGCGGACCCGCAACTCGAAAATGATCACAGCGCATGCGGCCAAGGCCCCGCCCAGCGCAGCCATCCAGCCAGTTTGAACTCCGAAGGGATGGAAGTAATAACAAACCCCGGCCAAAAGGGCTACAAAAAGAAGACGTATCAAAACCAGATCCATACTTGCCTGCTTTCGAGGCAGAGCAATTACCAGCGAGCCCCGACACAATTGGCGAGTATGAACACTGCTGTCTGTAGTCGTCAAGTAGAAAGCAAAGCAGGGGATAAGGGTCCGGGTACGCCGGGTGGGTACCTGCGCCGAACCCTAGATGATCCTGATTGAAGCAAGGGGCCCCAGAGTCTGGTCAGGAGGCAGCGGCCAATTCTGTGACGGGAGCGAGCCGGACTGCGCCTTTTCGAGGCCCCCGCTTGCGGGCGCTCATTACTTTGATGCGCTCGAGCAGTTCAATGGGGGAGCAGTTTTTCCGCGCCACCATGGCGTCGGCCACGTGGATCTGGCTGGCGGCCTGGGCGTCGCCGAGCAGGATCATGGGGACATGGGGAGCGATGCGCTTGAGGCGGTCAACCAGCTGGCCGCCATTCATTTGGGGGATTCCGTAACTGGCCAGAACCAGGTCAACCTGCAGGCCTGAGAAAACGCCAATGGCCTCCTGGCCGGTAATCGCTGAGACCACCTTGTACCCGTGAGTTGTAAGCAGGAACTTGAGAATTGATAGCTCTTGTTCGTTTTCGTCTACGCAGAGAATTACTTTCTTCGGCCGCATGTATGCTGGCTCCTTTGTGAGTGTCGTTTATGGGCCGTCAGCAGGCAACACTCTACCTATCTGCTCTAAGGGCAGCTTCGGCGAGTACCTTTGAGGGCCCGGTGGCCGCATCGAGATCCGGCTACTTTTGAGGATCGGCCATTGGCACGGGGCAGAAAAACAGCCTGCGTGCAGCTCTGGCGCACAATCCGCCCGTAGACCGGCCACAGTTCGCGGTCAGTCAATCAATGCAAATACTGCGATTCAGAAAACATGAACCTGTTCTTGCTTCGCATAAAGCGAAACTGCCCCAAAATGGCCTGGGGGTTGTCTGTCGAAGGCCATGGCACAAGTATCCTGAGACGCTATCGCGTGAAGGGGAACATCCGGAAGAGTCCGGTCAGAATTTCCTTCAATGGAATCGAAGCCTACGGCCATCGGAACGATAAGAAAAGAGGGAATGAGAGGCGAAGAGTTGGTGCGAACGATTGTGCAACAAGTGGAAATCTGCGTGCGGCAATGATTCGGTTTTACTTGCGCGGATTAAAGTCTGTTGAAAGTTTGTGTATCACGGCAGGAAAAGGCGCCCATTTGCAACAGGAACAGTGCTGCCGCCGACGCGAACATCGGTAACGCCCGTGTCAAGCTTTCGCGCGATTAAATGAAGCACGCTGGGGCGTCCCATCTCAACACCCTGGGTGACGATAATCGGGTTGTCAGAGGCGACAGCGCTGTGCTCGACGAGATAGCTGATGGCGCACCCTGCCGCCGAACCGGTGGCGGGATCTTCGGCGCCGTTAAATTGCATCCGCGCCCGGTAGTGAGGCTTGGTGGGGTCTTGGTTCTGGTCAGGAGCAGGGGCCATCACGTAGAACCACCGTGCGCCGCTTTCGCGCAGCCGGGGAGTGGCTGCATCGTGATCTACCTTGAGCCGGCCGAGTGCATCCATCGAGCGCAGGACTACGATTGCGAAGGCCGTGCCGGTCGAGACGACTTGCGGAGTTAGCGCTGGTTCGAGGTCGCTGGGAGAGAGCCCGCAGAGCTGCGCAACGTGATCGCGGTCAAGCTCCGCGCCGAAGACGGGGTCGCGCTGCGTCATCTCTCCATGCAGGCCGTTGCTGTTGGAGCCGGCGGCTGAAAATCGAACCGGAACTGTGCCCACGTTCAGCTTGAGTTTGACGGTCTGGTTCTCGCTGCAGTCAGGCGCGGTGCGCATCAACACGCTGGCAGTGCCCAGGGTGGGATGACCGGCGAAGTTCAGCTCTTCCTGGGTTGTGAAGATGCGAACGCGCACGCCCTCGCTCAGTTCGGCCGCTGGATCGCCGCGCTCGATAAAAGTAGTCTCCGACAGATTGAACTCGCGAGCGATGGCCTGCATGCGTTCGGTGGTGAGGCCGCAGGTATTGAAGACCACGGCCAGCGGATTGCCTGCCAATGCAGCAGTGGTGAAGACGTCGACTATGTGGTATTCGAGTTCGATGGCGCTTGGCATTTCTTCCCCCCGGTATTTCCGATTTGATGATTATGAGCGATGGGGGATGGAATTTCTTGACATACTACCGGACAGCTTTTACTCTACGAATACCCGCCGCGCTGTTTGGTGGCGCAAGGATGCTATGACGAGCTACTTTCATTCCGCGATTTGTCTGCGCTGCTGTCAGTGTGGGATTTCGCGGGTATGTGCGCTCGGATAAGCTTTTCAGGCAAGAGTAAGGAAGCATGAGCCCACCCGCTTGACGAGCGCGGTGGGTTTTTTAGTTACAGGCACTAGAGGCTAGGCAATAGGCACTAGGAAAAAACTATTGGGGAGTAAGAGGCGGGCGCTGAATCAATGCCGCGGATCAACTCAAGAGAAACTAGTCCCTATTGCCTAGTCCCTGTCTTCAAAGCACCGGTGGCGAAGTGGCTAACGCGCAGGTCTGCAAAACCTGTATTCGTGGGTTCAACCCCCACCCGGTGCTCCAAAATTTTGTGAAGTAAAACAAACAAGGCCGCGCCCGGGGGAAGGTCGCGGCCTCGATTGTCTCTTGCTGTAATTTATTTTTTACCTTCCGGCCGGAAGTCTGGTAGCCACGCATTTGTTGAGGGCCGCTACAACTCGATGAGCGGGCGAGGGAGCCGGGCGCGCGCGCGATCGAGAAAGAGCCTCATGCGCAGAGCCTCGGTTTTTTGCGTGATCACGAGCCGCATCTGTCGGCGGATATGATCAAAATCCTCGAGTCGTTCAATCTGCGCCTCGTCAGTGGCGGCGTCTCGCTCGAGTCTCGCAATCCTTTCCTCAATTGACTTGCGAAAGCGTGGGCTGATTTCATAGCCATCGTTGACGGCGCAGTTCGCGATCATGGGAAGCTCCGATCGAGTGAAATCCCGGAGGCGGAATTTTTTTCTACTTCGCCTCAAGTTTTTTTCTTCACTGCCGATACTAGTGACGAACCGAACTGCGCGCCAGATTACGGTGTTGTTCCACTTAGGTAACCCTGTGTACGAAAACGAAACAGTAGAGATGAGAGCCTGGCTTGCAGTCGTGCCCTGATTCAACTTTCTCCATTTCAACGTTCCGATTGAAGCGATCTTGCATTGTGGCTTGCTGGCTTGCACACTTACTTGCCGGCCGTTGCGAAGCTCACTTCCATCTGGGTTCCACTATCGAGATGAACGTTTTTGTTTGAGGCTGAGAGCGTACCCGAAGCATTGGCTGCATCGCTGTTGTGCAGCATTACGCCGGGCAGGCCGGTTGAGTGCGCCATGGCGCGGTTTGAGGTGGAAGCCGATGCTGCGGCTCCGTGAAGGCTTTCAGCGGTGTTAGCAGTGGCGTTTTCTGTAACGTGCCGGCTGCTGCCCGCGATGTTTTCAGTGGTGTGAGCGGTGCCTTCAGTTGCAGAAGCCACGTGCTGTCCGGCGTTGGCGGTCTCAATGCTTGTGCGTCCTACGGCGCCACCCACCAGGCCGCCACCAGCGATGCGCCCGCCGCCCATTGCGCGGCCACCAGCCATGCCTCCGCCCACCGGGGTATCAAACGAATCGCCGCCGCCCATTGAGCTTGAAGCGGTGTAATCGGGCCGCGGATTGACTGACTCGATTGTGGAGTGAATTAAGAAGCTCTGGCCATTCTTCAACTCGGCGCGGTCAAACGTGATGCCCAGATGCGATTCGGCATGAGCGGAATCGTGCGCCTGGGCTTCGGTCACATGGCCGATAAGCCGTGTGCCTTTGGGAAGTACTGTGCCGTCGGCGGTAGTGACTTTCCCGGTGGTTTTGAGCAATACCGTTTCGCCTGCTTTGGCGTTTTTTGCGTCAAGCTTGCTCTCAAGCTCGCCGGAGACAGTGTTGGTTTCGACGGCCCCGGCTGACGATGTTGCCGACGTTGTTGAATTTTCTTGCACTGCGGCGCCCGCAGACGCGCCTTGATGGGCGCTGACCGCAGACTGCTGGGCAAGGAGGGGAATGCTCGAGAAGGCGATGGAAGCCACTGTGAGCAGTATTGCTTTTCTCATGTTGTCTTCTCCAAATGATTTCTTCTCGGGCGTTTGGCCGGCGCGATCTGGGGAAATCACCGGTCAAACGCTTTCGATGCGAACTAAGGTGCAACTGTTGTGCCAAAGAAGCGCGGGGCGCACCGGGGAACAAATAAACCTTCTGGAACTAGCGGCATGCAGGATGCTGCAAAAAAGATCGCTCTTGGATGCAGCACGCGAGTAGACGAGAACTTTTTTCTTCATGGCATGTAAATTGTTCGTCTCGTGAAAAGACTGTGGTGGAGGTTTTGTTCAGGCGATCAAAATTGGGGATGAGACGTGGTGGTGGATACGAGGGAGGACGCGCGTGGTATCCCCGGTCTCAACTGAATCGAAAAGCAGGTCCTTCGACTCCGCTACGCTCCGCTCAGGAGTGGCACCCATTGTTTTGGTAATTTCGTGTGATCCCAGGTCTCAAAAGCGAGACCTGGGGCGCCCAAACTGTCGGGAGGCTCTCGCCCCGTAAACTGAAGGTATGCCGCCGATCCTGATCGCACAGAACATCTCAAAACGCTTCGGCGCCAACCCTCTATTCGAAAACATTTCTTTTGCCGTGAACGACGGCGACCGCATTGGCCTTATCGGCCCCAACGGCGCGGGCAAATCCACGTTTCTCGCTATTCTGAACGCCGAGCAGTCGCCTGACTCCGGCGAGGTTTCGTTCCGCAAAAACGTGCGTATCGGCTATGTGCATCAGATCTCGAGTTTCGCGCCGGGGCTCACGGTTCGCCAGGCGGTTGAGGCCGCACTCGATCGCGGCGGCGTATCACCGGATGCCCGCGAGCAGCGCCTGCGCGAAACTTTGGGCCGCACCGGCTTTGCTGAAAGCGATACGGCGAGCGCGCCCGGCATCGGCAGCCAGGCCGCCAGCCTCAGCGGCGGATGGCTCAAGCGCCTTGCCATTGCTGAAGCCCTGGCCACCGAGCCTGACGTGTTGCTGCTGGATGAGCCGACGAATCATCTTGACCTTGAGGGCATTGAATGGCTTGAAGATTTGCTTCGCAGCGCAAGATTTGCTTTTGTGGTTGTCACGCACGATCGCTATTTTCTTGAGAACGTCGCCACCGTCGTGGTCGAGTTCAACCGTATTTATTCCGCGGGATTGCTGCGCGTCAAAGGCATCTATTCCAAATTTCTTAACGAGCGCGACCTTTATGTGGAGTGGCAGCAGCGCGCCCAGGAGAGCCTGCGCAACCGCGTGAAGATCGAGATGGAGTGGCTGCGGCGCGGACCCAAAGCGCGCGCTACGAAGGCCAAGGCCCGCATCGACAATGCGAACTCGCTGATTGCCGAGCTGCGAGATTCTGAATCCCGCAGCCGCACAGCTACCGCCGGCATTGAATTTGACGCAACCGGCAGGCAGACCAAACGGCTGATTGAAGTGAAAGACGCCTCCGTGACTCTTGGCGATCGCCAGATTCTTCGCGGCGTGAGCGTCAACCTTACCAACGGACTCAAGCTCGGCCTCGCCGGCTCCAACGGCTCCGGCAAAACCACGCTTATCCGCGCCATCACTGGAGAAATTCCGGTGAGCGGCGGTGAAATCCGCCGCGCCCCCGGCCTGCGCGTTGTTTACTTTTCGCAAAGGCGCGAGTTGGATACATCGCTTACCCTGCGCCGTACTCTCGCGCCCGACTCTGACTCTGTGATCTACCAGGATCGCGTCGTCCATGTCGCCAGCTATGCTTCGCGATTCTTGTTCACGAGCGAACAGCTCAATCAGCCGGTTGAGCGACTAAGCGGCGGCGAGCGCGCCCGCGTGCTCATCGCGCAGTTAATGCTTCAGCCCGCCGACGTGCTCATCCTCGACGAACCCACAAACGATCTCGATATTCCCACTCTCGAAATCCTCGAAGAGTCTCTGCTCGAGTTTCCCGGCGCGCTGGTGCTTGTGACACACGACCGCTACCTGCTCGACCGCGTAACCAATGCCGTGCTCGGCCTCGATGGCCTCGGCAACTCCGCGCTCTTCGCAGATTATTTGCAATGGGAAGCTTGGCGCGATGCACAGTTGCGCGCTGTTTCTGTGGTTCCCGCTGTGGATACGCCACAGTCAACTCCAGCCGGTCAGACTGCGCCAGCCGCGACGCCGGCCCGCAAGAAACTCTCCTATATTGAGCAGCGCGAGTACGACGCCATCGGAAGCCGCATCGACCAAGCCGACGTCCGCCTCCGCACCGCCGAAGAGCGCATCCAGGCTCCTGAAGTCGTCACCGATTCTCAGGCACTCACCACCGCCCTGGCCGAACTTGAAGAGGCAAAGGCCCATCACCACGCGGTGTACGAGCGGTGGGTGGAGCTGACGGAAAAGATCGGCGGCTGAAGCGGCTGCGAAATAAATCGATACCCTGTAGACAATCTACTGCCATACGAGTAGAGTGTCTACATCCATATGACCAGCGCTGAAACCTATCAAAATCGCATCGAGCTGCTGCAAGGCACATTGGACATGATCGTGCTGCAAACGCTGCAGTGGGGGCCAATGCACGGCTACGGCATCGCGCAATCCATCCGGCTCAAATCAAGTGAAGTTCTGCAGGTCGAGACCGGATCGCTCTACCCCGCTTTGCACCGGCTGGAGAGGAAGCGATGGGTGAAGTCTGAGTGGAAGCTCACTGAGAGCCGGCAACGAGCGAAGTTCTATCAAATAACGCGTGCGGGTAAGCAGCAACTGGCGGCAGACCATGAGCGCTGGCAATCAATGGTGCACGCTATAGCAGCGGTGATGGGACCAACAACAGAACCCTTGAAGGAACAGTCATGAAATTGAGCTTTGGCTGGGAACGGCGAAGGGACGAATTGCGCGAAGAGCTCGAAGCGCATCTGCGGATGGCTATCGAAGATCGCGTCGCGCGTGGGGAGAATCCGGACGGCGCGCGGGCTGGGGCAATGCGCGAAATGGGGAACGCTCCGCTGGTGGCCGATGTGACGCGGCGGCAGTGGGGTTGGGAGTGGCTTGAGCGGGCTGGCCAGGATATGCGCTACGCCGCTCGGCGATTGCGCAAAAGTCCCGGCTATACGGTGACGGCGCTGCTGACGCTGATGTTGGCAGTGGGCGCAAACACGGCCATCTTCGGCCTGTTCTATGCACTATTGCTGCGCAGCCTCCCAGTGGCACAGCCTGACCAGATTGCGCAGGTAGAGCTGCAACTCTCGGCGGCCGGCGGCGTTAAAGGCGAGCCGAGCTCGATGGTGTCAGACGGAGATTACGATGCGCTCGTAAAAACGCAGACAGTCTTCAGTGGAATGTGCGGGTGGCAGGAAGACAACCTGAACCTTAACCAGGCGGACGGGACCCGGCCGGTGCCCGCGGCGATGCTGACCGGCGCGTGTATGCGGGTACTTGGTCTGCATGCGGTTCTAGGCCGCTTGCTTGAGGATACGGACGATAAGCCGGGAGGTGCGCCCGAGGGCTTCCCAGTGGTGTTGGGCTATGACTACTGGCGCACGCAGCTTGGTGCCGATCCGCATGTGATTGGGCGCGTGTTGGGATTTGGTGCAACCATGCGCGCCAAAGCTGCGAAGGGCGTGATTGTGGGCGTGATGGAACCGGGATTCGACAGTCTGCGCGTGGGCGGGCGGCCCGATCTCTACGTGCCGCGGGAGATGAACGATCCGGCGGGCGGCCACAACCTTATGTCGTTCGACACCACGCTGGTGGGACGACTGAAAGACGGCCTGAGGCCGCAACGGGCGCAAGCGCAAGTAGACGCGGTGTTCCAGGGCAGGTTGAAGGACAACAAGGGCATTCAGTTCTTCACGTTTATCGGCGGCAAATTCACTCAGGCGGATCAGGCCCACCTGTTAGTGGTGCCGGGCAGGACCGGCATATCCTATCTGCGACAGTATTACGAGAAGCCGCTCTACCTGATCGAAGGCATGGTGGGATTGTCGTTGCTGGTAGCGTGCGCCTACCTGGCAATGCTGGCCTCGGCGCGGGCACTGGCGCGACGCCGCGAGTTGGCGGTGCGGATGGCATTGGGTGCGAGCCGACGGCGGATAGCTGCGCAGCTCATCTGGGAGAGTGTACTTTTAGCCGCGGCTGGGAGTGGCCTGGGTGTGCTGTTTGCGTGGGGCGCGGAACGTGGCCTGCTCGCGCTGATGCAGATGATGTCTGTGACCGACCATGTGGAGCTGCGCACTGGCCCGGACGCAATAGTGTTGCTGTTCACGCTGGGCATCACCGGTTTGACGGTGATTCTTTCGGGCGTGATTCCGGCGTGGCAGTCGAGCAAAGTTGACCCCGCAAGCGACATGAAAGAAGGCGAGCCATCGATTGCAGGACGCCGTCGTTCGACGCGGATGGGAACGTGGCTGGTTCCGGCGCAGATCGCGTTCTCGTTGGTGATTGTGACCATTGCGGCGCTGATGGGTGGGACGGTGGCACGGTTGTTGGCAGTGGATCCTGGTTTCAGTACCAGCGGCGTCACAATCATGCACGCGGATTTTTCTTCGCGAACAAGCGGGATAGATCAGCTACGGGCGCCCATCCCGCTCATCGAGTCGCTGCTGGACCGCATGCGCCATACGCCTGGTGTGGAAGCCGTGAGCGTCTCGCAGGCGTACCCGCTTGGCGGAGCCACCTATATGATGCCAGCCTCGTCCGATTCATCGTCGGGCGGCACGCGCACAGATGGCAACCTCACCACGCTTGCGGTGACGCCGGGGTACTTCGACACGATGGGCGTATCTCTGCTGCAGGGGAGAGACTTCGCGAACGACGATCACGGCGACGATCACACGGTATGCATCCTGAACCGCAGCGCGGCGGAGTACTTCTTTAACGGCGGTAACGCAATTGGCGGCATGCTGTCGATTGACAAGAAAACGAGACTGCGCGTAGTGGGCGTGGTGGGGGACACGCTTTATAACGATTTGAGGCAGAAGGCGCCGCGCATCTTGTACGAGCCGTTTTTCCAAGGCGATATGTGGAATCCCGGCGCGGAGTTCGAAATTCGCACGCGAAATGCCGGAACCGCAGTGAGCGCGGTGCGCAATGCGTTTCGCGAACTGGCGCCGGAGGTGGCCGTGGACAAGCCGGTAACGATGCGGGAGCTGGTTGCGAGCTCAATGGGACGCGAGCGGATGGTGGCGATGTTGGCTGGGTTCTTTGCACTGCTCACACTTGCGCTCACAGGTATAGGCCTTTACGGAGTGCTGAATTACGGCGTGGTGCGACGGCGGACGGAAATTGGAGTGCGCATGGCGCTGGGAGCAACACCGGGCGGCGTGGTGACGATGATTTTGCGCGAGGCGATGCGGCTAGTGCTGCCCGGAGTAGCGCTGGGAGTGATTGGCGTGTGGGGCGCGACGCGTCTTTTGCAGAGCCTGCTTTACGGTGTCAAGGCGCTCGATCCGTGGCTTTGCGCGGCCAGCGTGGTTGTGCTGCTGGCCACGGCAGTGATGGCCTGCGTGTTGCCCGCGCGGCGAGCTGCCGCGGTGCATCCCATGGAGGCGCTGCGATTTGAATAGCTGCATCGCCCCTCGTTTCGCTCGTTCGCCGCTTCAGCGTTTCACCGTCCTTGCAATCCCATACCGCGCGCAACTATAAGGGAAACCATGCCTCGCTTCCCTTCGCTCCCTCAATTGGTTCTTGCTGTCTCGCTCGCTTTTTCGTCCGCTCTCATTGCGCAAGACGCGCCGAAGCCTGATGCGCCGAAAGCCGACTCGCCTTTAACCATCGCGCAAAAGACCACCGGCATGAAGCACCTTGATGGTTTCGTGCCGCTCGATTGGGATGCGAAAATCGGCAAGCTTTACCTTGAGATTCCGCGCTTCAACTCCGCTGGCCGAACGCCTGACTTGCTCTACGTGCATTCGCTTCCTTACGGAACGGGCTCGAACGATCTCGGACTCGATCGAGGTCAGCTTTCTGACGGCGCGGTGGTGCGCTTTGAGCGCATCGGACCGAAGGTTCTGCTGGTCGAATCCAATCAGCGCTTTCGCAGTGGCTCTTCAGACGCTGACGAGCAGCTAGCGGTAACGCAGTCGTTTCCTGAGTCGGTGCTTTGGGGATTCAAGGTTGAAGCAGAATCGGCCGACGGAGCAACGGTGCTGGTTGATGCCACTGATTTCTTTCTGCACGATGCGCATCATGTATCTGAAACGATCGCCGCAGCACAGCAGGTAACGGGGCATGGAGATAACTACAGTCTCGACGCGAGCCGCTCGACAATCGTGCCTGACGACACGAAGGCGTTCCCGAAGAACAGCGTCGTTGAAGCGGAGTTGACGTTCACAACCGCCGGACCGCTCAAAGGCCAATACGTTCGCGACGTCGCGCCTGATCCGCATTCACTCACCGTGCGCGAGCGCCAGATGTTTGTGCAACTGCCTGCGCTCGACGGCAGCTCCAAGCCAAGGAAGTTCAACCCGCGTTCCGGTTACTTCGATCTTTCATTTCGCGATTACACCGCGCCGTTGACCGAGCCGCTTGATCGGCATTGGATTCTGCATCACCGGCTCATCAAGAAGGATCCAAATTGCGCGACCAATTGCGAGGCAGTCGAGCCGATCCAGTATTACGTTGACCGCGGCGCTCCGGAGCCGATTCGTTCAGCACTTCGCGAGGGTGCGAGCTGGTGGGACCAGGCTTTTCAGGCGGCAGGATGGGCAAAGGGAACTTTCCGCGTGAATCTGTTGCCCGAGGGCGCAGACCCCATGGATGTTCGCTACAACATCATTCAATGGGTGCATCGCTACACGCGCGGATGGAGCTACGGCGACGCGATTGACGATCCGCGTACGGGCGAGATATTGAAAGGCAACGTGACACTGGGCAGTTTGCGTGGACGGCAGGATTACCTGATTGCCGAGGCGCTGCTCTCTCCTTATGTCACGGGCAAGACCTACACAGACCAAAACAATCCGATGCTGCAGATGGTGCTGCAGCGTATTCGGCAACTGGGCGCGCACGAGACCGGACACACGCTGGGGCTGGCGCATAATTTTTCTGCATCGAGCGTAATGCAGGGCGATAGCGTGATGGACTATCCGCATCCATACATCACTCTTGATGCCGGCGGCAAGATTGATCTGTCGCACGCATACGCAAGCGGCATCGGCGATTGGGACAAGGTATCAATCGATTATGGCTATCGGCAATTTGCGCCGGGTACCGATGAAGACGTTGCGCTGAATCAGATTCTGAGCGACGCCGACAAAGCCGGGCAGGTCTTTATTACTGATGAGGACGCAAGGCCGGCGTCGGGTGCGCATCCGAGGGCGCACCTGTGGGACAACGGCACAGACGCAGCCGATGAACTCGAACGCATCCTCAAGATTCGCGCGGTGGCACTTGAGCAGTACGGCGAGAACGCTATCAAGCCGGGAACGCCAATGGCACAACTTGAGGAGACGCTGGTGCCGCTCTACCTGTTGCATCGCTATCAAACTGAGGCTGCGATCAAGCTGATTGGTGGGCTGGATTATCGCTACAACCTTCGCGGAGATGGGCAGCCAAATCCGGCGATTGTTGCGCCCGACGAGCAGCAGAAGGCGATTGCCGCAGTGATGAAGACGCTGGAGCCGCAGACGCTCACGCTGCCTGAAAGCCTGCTCGCGATACTGCCGCCGCATCCGCCTGCGGACCCAAGAACGCAGGAGTCGTTCCCCTCGGAGACGGGACTGACGTTTGATCCTGTAGCGACTGCTGAGGCATCGGCGGACTTGACGCTCACAGTGTTGCTGGACCCTGCGCGGGCTTCGCGGCTGGTTGAATATCATATGCGCGAACCAGGTGCGCCGTCGCTGCGCGGGCTGCTGGAGACGATCTCAAAGACAACCGCGGAGCGGATAGAGGGCGGGCATACGATGTCGTCGGAGGTGGAGCGCGCGGTAGAGTTCCGCGCTCTTGAAAAGATGCTGGCCCTGGCCGTTAATCCGACAGCATCAAGCCAGGCGCGGGCCATTGTGCAATGGCACATTGAAGACGTGCTTAAGCAATTGATGACTGCACCGGCTTCAACAGATACTGCCGAGGCGATTCATCGCCAGGCGATGATCGAACGCATTCAGCAATTTGTTCGAGAGCCGGAGAAGTTCGTACCTTCCAAGCCGGTTGAAGCGCCACCGGGCATGCCGATCGGCGACGACGAAGAGATGTGAAAGAGCAGCGAGTTGGTCCGCCGCGGCGGACAAGTCAGCGGGAAAGAAAGTCGGGATGGATGAAAGTTGGAATCATTGGAACGGGTGCCGTTGCCGGCAAACACGCGCTGGCTTACAGGAACATCGGTTATGAATTGACGGCTTGCACCGATCGGACCGTGGACAAAGGGGAAAAGTTTGCCACGAATTGGGGCGCGGATTTTGTGACCACTCCCGAAGAACTGGCGCGGCGCGACGACGTGGATCATCTCGACGTCTGCACATTTCCCGCGTACCGGCTTGAGGCAGTCGAGCTTGGCGCGAAGTACCGCAAACACGTGCTGGTGCAGAAGCCGATGGCGGTTGAACTTGCCACCGCGGCGCAGATGATTGCGATTGCGCGGGGCGCAGGAATCCAGCTTGGGGTCGTGAGCCAGCATCGCTTCGATGATTCAATTTTGTTTCTCAAGCGCGCGATTGCGGATGGAAGGCTGGGGCGCATTCTCGAAGCCGATGCGTATGTAAAGTGGTATCGCTCGACTGAGTATTATGCGCGGCCGGTGAAGGGCAGTTGGGCCGGCGAAGGCGGCGGAGCGCTGATAAGTCAGGCCATTCACCAGGTGGACATGCTGCTGTATCTCGTTGGCGCAGTCGACGAGGTGTTTGGTTATTGGCAGCTTGGCGCACTGCATAAGGTCGAGTCAGAAGATTTGGTGAACGCGGTGATGCGTTACAAGAATGGAGCCACAGGAGTTTTGCAGGCCGCGACTGCATTGTGGCCGGGCTATCCCGAACGGATTGAGATTCACGGGACAAAAGGCTCGGCAATTGTGACCGGAGACCAGCTGACAACGTGGGACGTGAAGGACGATGAGGGCGAGCCTGCGCCGATTGCACACGATGCAAAGTCGGGTGCATCTGATCCGATGGCAATTTCGCTGACGCCATTTGAGCGAACGTTTCTCGATTTTGGCGAAGCATGCAAGACGGGACGAGCGCCAAACTCTTCGGGAGTTGTGGGGTATCGCGCGCTCGAATTGGTTACGGCGATATATGAGTCGTGCCGATCGGGTAGAACGGTGAAGCTCAGCGCCGAACTACCAGTCGGTTAAGGTGCCATCGAGCTTGCGATTGATGGGCAGATAGGCACGCTGATAGGGATACTTCGCGGCCAATGTTTCATCAAGATCGACGCCCAGGCCGGGCGCGTCGCCGGGCAGCATAAAGCCATCTTTGAACGTGTAGTGATGCGGAAAGACCGCGTCGGTTTCCTCAGAGTGCGGCATGTGTTCCTGGATTCCGAAGTTGTGAATCGCAGTATCGAAGTGAAGTGCCGCTGCCATGGTGACCGGCGAAAGATCGGTGGCGCCGTGAAAACCGGTGCGCACGTGATAGAGCGCAGCGAAGTCGGCGGCCTTTTTCAGATGCGTGATGCCTCCGCCGTGCACAATCGTCATGCGGATGTAGTCGATCCACTGATTGCGGATGAGGTCGTGCGCGTCCCGGATGGAATTGAAGACCTCGCCGGTAGCGACGGGCGTGGTGGTGTGCTCGCGAATTACGCGGTAGCCCTCCTGCAACTCCGCGGGGACGGGATCTTCCATCCAGAAAAGATGATAGGGTTCGAGCTCTTTTCCAAGGCGGCCAGCCTCAATTGGGGTGAGGCGATGGTGGCAATCGTGGAGCAGCAGCAGGTCCTCGCCAAAGTGCTCGCGTACGCGCTCGAAGAGTTTGGGAACGTGGCAGAGATAAGGTTCTGTATCCCAGTCGTACTCAGATGGCAGACCGCGCTCGGCGGGCTCGTATCGGCCTGCGCCTTTGGGCACGCCGTAAGTTGACTTGATGCCGGGAAAGCCGCTCTGGACGCGGATTGCGCGATAGCCGAGCTGCCGATGACGATCGACGTCTTCAATCGCCTGCTCGATATCTTTACCGTTGGCGTGCGCGTAAACCAATACGCCATCGCGGCTGCGCCCGCCAAGCAGGTTGTAGACAGGTGTGTTCAGCGCCTTGCCTTTTATGTCCCACAGTGCCACGTCAACTGCGGCGATGGCGGACATGGTAACCGGCCCGCGGCGCCAGTAGGCCCCGCGATAGAGGTACTGCCAGATGTCTTCGGTTTGGAAGGGGTCGCGGCCGATGAGGCAGGGAATGACGTGATCGCTCAGGTAACTGGCAACCGCGAGTTCGCGGCCGTTAAGAGTGCCGTCGCCAAGGCCGTAGATGCCCTCATCCGTTTCGATCTTGAGCGTGACAAAGTTGCGGCCCGGCGAGGTGATGTTGACGTAGGCGTTCCGGATTTTCATCGTTGCGTTGCTCCGATTTGCGGCACGAACGAATTATAGTTTTGAGGCCTGATGTGCTACTGGTTCACACCGCTGGCGAGGAATCCACCGTCGACTGCAATTACTTCGCCGGTGATAAACGATGCGGCTTCAGAAGCCAGAAATACGGCTGCGCCGGCAAGTTCATGTGGTTTGCCAAAACGCCCCATGGGCGTGCGCAAAAGCAGTTCTTCTCCACGCGGAGTGCCGCTGACCAGCCGCGCATTGAGCTCGGTGGGAAATACGCCGGGCGCGATTGCGTTTACGTTTACGCCGGTCTGAGCCAGTTCGATGGCCAGCACTTTGGTGAGTGAAGTGATGCCGGCTTTGCTCGCACAGTATGCTGCCACATCGGCAAAGCCCACAAAAGTGCTGAGCGATGCGATGTTCACGATGCGTCCGTAGCCGGCGGCCACCATGGTGAGCCCGAATATCTGGCAGGCGCGCAGCGTGCCAGTCAAATTGGTTTCGATGACGCGCGACCAGTCAGCCTCAGCGACTTTGAGAGTCTCGGCTTTGTGCGTTATGCCGGCGGCGTTCACCAGGATATCCACGTTGCCGAATTCAGCCAGGACAGCATCGTGCATGGCCTGCAGCGAAATGCGATTGGTTACATCGCTGGTGACGCGCAGGGTGCGGCAGCCCAGCGCCTCGATTTCGGACGATGATTTTTCAACCTGCTCCATGCGGCGCGAAGTGGTTACAACGTCGGCCCCGGCGTTGGCCAGCCCCAGGGCGATGGCGTGGCCCAGGCCGGTGGTTCCCCCGCAAACAACCGCAACCCTGCCATGCAGGTCAAAGAGATTTTCGCCCATTCTCGCTCCTTAACTTCCACCGGCGGGATTACATTATTAATATTAGTTCGGGTCGCGAAGTAAATCCATCTTATATGCTTCGGATGGCGGCAATGTCAGAGCTGATGATGATCTGGAGGGGTTATGAATTTGAATGGTGCGGCACGGCGTGAATTTTTACGGCGCGCGGGATGGATTGGATCGGCGGCAATGATAGCGGGAATGCCGGAGGGCGCAATGGCGCTGGCGGGGATTGAGGGCGGAAAACCCGGCCGTGGCACGATTGAGAGCGCAGTGCTGCCGCGGCAGGAAGCGGAGTTGCCCAAAAATCACATCAAGTTTGGCGTATGCGGCATGAGCCACGACCACATTTACGGAATGATTGGCGCAGTGCAACGCGGCGGTGGCGAGCTGGTGGCGGCATGGGGCGGCGAAGAGGACAAGGTTGCCGCATTCAAGTCGCGTTTTCCCGACGTAAAGATTGTGAGAACGCAGGATGAGATTCTCGACGATCAATCGATTCAGCTTGTGCTGAGCTCGCAGATTGCCAATGAACGCGCGCCGATTGGCGTGAAGGCGATGAAGCAGGGCAAGGACTTTCTTTCAGACAAGCCGGGCATTACAACGCTCGAACAACTCGCCGACGTGCGCAAGACAATCAAGGAGACGAGCAGGATTTACGCCATCATGTACAGCGAGCGGCTTGAAGTAAAAGCTGCTGTGTACGCGGGCGAACTGGTGAAGCAGGGTGCAATCGGCAAAGTGATTCAAACCATCAATATCGCGCCCCACCAGATTTTTCAGCACGGCGGCGTAGCAGGCGGTGGCACAGGCAGACCGGCGTGGTTCTGGCATGAGAATCAGTTCGGCGGAATTCTCTGCGATATCGGGTCGCACCAGATCGATCAATTCCTGTTCTATACGGGATCAACCTCAGCCGAAGTTGTGGAGTCGCAGGTGGCCAATGTGCGGCATCCTGACCATCCCCAGTTTCAGGATTTTGGCGACATGGTGCTGCGCGGGAACAGGGGCTTTGGTTACGTGCGGCTCGACTGGTTTACCCCTAACGGGCTGGGAACCTGGGGTGATGGGCGGTTGTTCATCCTGGGCACCGATGGATACATTGAAGTGCGCAAGTACGCCAATGTTGCAGTGTCGCACCTGGGCAACAACCTGTTCATTGTCGATAAGGACGGCGCCCGACAAATTGACTGCAACAATATGCCGCTGCCTTTCGGGCCGCAGTTTGTGGCCGACATTGTTAACCGTACGCATGTTGCGCAGGACCAGGACGAATGCCTGCTGGCTGCGGAGTTGTCAGTCAAAGCGCAGATGAATGCGACGCGAGTGAAGCTGGAAGAGTAGCTAGCGAGCAAGTCAGTTAGTCAGCGGAGGCAGGATATGAAGATTCGAGACAAGCAAGGATTTTCGCGGCGGAGTTTTTTGAAGACTGGGCTTGGAACAGCGGCTGCCATTGGGTTTCCTACGATTGTGCCGGCTTCGATTTTTGGGCAGTACGCGCCCAGCAAGCGCATTAATGTGGGCGCCATCGGCGTGGGGCGCATTTCGCGCGTGCACGACATGCCCGGCATTATGCAATTCGATCGCGCGCGGATTATTGCCGTTTGCGATCTTGACGCGCATCGCGTTGAGGAGGGCAAGCAGTTTGTAAATGATTTTTACGCGAAGAAGACGGGCGCGCCCTACGACGGCGTGACGGGCTACGCGAATTATCACGAACTGCTGGCCAATAAAGATATTGACGCGGTGGTGGTGAGCACGCCCGATCATTGGCATGCGCTGGTCGGTGTTGACGCGGTTCGCGCGGGCAAAGATGTTTACCTGCAAAAGCCGGCGTCGCTCACTATTGCCGATGGGCGCGCGTTGAGTAATGCGGTGCAGGCGTCGGGGCGAATTTTGCAGATCGGCAGCCAGCAGCGCTCGACCGCGCAGTTTCACTACGCGGCAGAGCTTGTGCGCAATGGGCGCATCGGAGATTTAGAACGCGTTGAGGTGGGGTTGCCGGGTGATCCCGCGGGCGGCGATAAGACCCCGATGCCCGTGCCTGATGGGTTTAATTACGAGATGTGGCTGGGCGAGACTCCTTATGTCTATTACACTGTCGACCGCGTGCATCCGCCGAAAGGCTACGACCGCCCGGGATGGCTGCGCTGCCGGCAGTTTGGCGCGGGCATGATTACGGGCTGGGGAGCGCACCATGTCGACAGCGCGCACTGGGGCATGAACACAGAGTTCACGGGACCGGTTGAGATATGGGGCCACGCGGAGTTTCCCGATCACGGACTGTGGGATGTGCACGGACCATTCAAGACCGAGGCGATCTACGCTCCGAACGATATTTCGTCAAGCGGAGTGCACATGAGCGTGAGCGGCGATTATCCGAATGGCATCAAGTTCTATGGATCGAAGGGATGGATTTTTGTTTCGCGCGGCAATGAGGCGGTGACCAAGAGCGATCCGGTAGCGAAGTTGAACGACGCGACGGCGCTTGCAGCAAGCGACCCAGCGATCATCAAGTCAGAAATCGGACCAGACGAGGTTCATCTTTACAAGAGTAAAGATCAGCACGGCAACTGGCTTGACTGCATCATCAGCCGGCAAGCGCCGATTTCGCCCGCGGAGATGGGGCACCGCGCCTGCTCAACGTGCCTGCTGCACGATATGGCAATGGTACTGAAGCGCAAACTCAACTGGGATCCCGAGAACGAGCGGTTCAAGAACGACGACGAAGCCAACAGCATGTTGTCGCGCCCCCAACGGGCGCCTTACCGATTCAGTTGAGGAGAATTGAGATGACGATGACGAGACGCGATGCGATGGTTGGATTTGCGGCGTTGGCGGGGACGATGACAGCGGCGTCGGCGGCGGAAGTGCAGGAACCAAAGACCGCGGCTGCGCAGAAGCCGGCTGAGAATCAAAAGTCGATTCTAGGCCCGACGGTTTTTCACTGGGACGATTTGAAGCCGGAAAAAAGTGCGGTGGGCGCGCACGCGTTTGTGTGCAATCAGCCGACGGCGACCGTCGATCAACTTGAGATGCATGTGGGAATGCTGAATCCGGGAGAGACGTCGCATCCGCCGCACAGGCACGTGAATGAGGAACTGATCATTTTGATAGAAGGCACGTGCGAAACGCTGTCGAACGGGCAATGGGTGAGGGTCGAAGCCGGAACAGTTGTCTTCAATGCATCGAACAGCCTGCATGGTTTCAGGAACGTTGGGCAGTGGCCGGCGCTCTATCACGTGATTAACTGGAGCCCGAATAAATGAGACAGGGGCTAGGGGCTAGGCACTAGGGACTAGGGACGAAGAACAGAAACCCCCTTTAGAAATGCTGAATTGATCAAAAAGGCCCCGGCGACGGGGCCTTTTTATTGGTTTGTAACATATTGATTCTGCGCGATATATGCACATATTATGATTGAAATGGTCATTTTCATTGACATTTTGATCATTTTGGAGCTACTCTCGGTTTCACAAAGCGGAAGTATGCTTTCAATCCGTCGTGAGACAGGCCGGGTCGACGGCCGGCGGCACACCTTCAAGAAACCCGACGCCCAGGCAACAGCCGAGCGGCGCAACAAAGGTTCAAGACACAATCCCATTTCAAGTGAGGACCAAGATGAAAACGAATGCATTCCGGTTTTTCCTGGCATGCGCGCTGGCTGTGCTGGCGTGTGTATCCACGGCGAGGGGCCAGAACGTGACCGGCGCCATTACCGGCGAAGTGACCGACCAGAGCGGCGCGGTCTTGCCCGGCGCTAGCGTGGCGGCCGTGAATCTCGACACCAACGTGAGCACCCAGGCGACCACCAATAGCGAAGGTCTGTTTCGCATCGATTTTCTTCCCATCGGCCATTACCAGGTCACCGTGGAGGCATCGGGATTTGAGAAGTCGACAATACCGGCCTTTTCGCTTGAGGTGCAACAGACAGCGAACTTCAATGTGAAAATGGTGGTCGGCAGCACCACGGCGAGCGTGAGCGTTTCGGCCTCGGCTCCAATTCTGAACACCGAAAACATCACTCTGGGTTCGGTATTCACTGCCAACACCATCTCAAGCTTTCCCTTAAACGGTCTCGACTTCTCGGCAGTCACCTTGTATATGCCGGGCGCAGTGACAACCTATGGCACATCAGGCCAAACGAGTTTTGAGCGCAGTACATATAACTCTGACACGCCAAACTTCAACGGCAATCGCGCGCAGGCGAATAACTACACGCTTGACGGCATCGACATGAACGAAACCTACAACAACCTCATTTCGTATAGCCCTGCGCCGCAAGCGCTTGAAGAGATCAAGGTAGTTACGGCCGACTCGCCAACCGATCAGGGCAACGTGAACGGAGCCGCAGTTGAAAACGTGTTGAAGAGCGGCACCAATCATCTTCACGGTTCGGCCTATGGTTTTGTGCAGGACTACAGGTTCAATGCGAACTCCTATCAACATGGGCAGTCGGGGCTTCCAGTCAGCCCGTTTTCCTTTTCCCAGTTTGGCGGCAATATCGGCGGCCCCATCGTGCATAACAAGCTGTTCTTCTTTGGCGATTACCTGGGCGCGCGCTGGCACGTGGGTGGGTTGAACACCGCCAGCGTGATTCCAGATGCGATGCGCAATGGCGATTTCTCAGTGCTGCTGGCGGGTGCAAATCCAATCCAGCTATATGACCCGCTGAACGGCTTTGCGCCTTATGCCAATAACAAGGGCGTCCCGATCAACAACCCGGTAGCCAAATTCCTGTTTGCCAATCCCACTCTTTACCCCGATTGCGGCGGTGACAATCCAACGGTGCCGGCCGGCGGCAAATGCCTGACGCCCTCAGACGGAATCGCGCAAAACAACTATGAGGCCCCGAACCCCAGTTACAGGGGCAACAACCAGGGCGACATAAAGATCGAGTACGACATGCACGCGAACGACAAAATCACGGGCTTCTACTCCATCTCCCACGCCTACGACGGCTCAGTTGCGGTGCTGGCCATCTCGTTCCCCGGCGTCAATCTCTATCCCACGTGGCTTACCGGCGCCAACTGGGTTCACACTTTCTCGCCGACGCTGGTCAACTCGGCGCGCATCGGATTCACGCGCACCGATTGGAACCAGGGCTTCCCAGTAGACACAACCGGACAATTTGGAACCGGGGGCAATGCCAAAGTTGGTATAGCCTTCCCCAACCAGCGGTATAACGGATTTACTAACCAGGGCTTTAACGCCAATATCAGCAGCGTTGGCACTACGGCTTACAACGGCGGCATCATCGACAACACCTACAGCTACATTGATGACGTGACCTGGCAGCGTGGCAAGCACTTTTTGAGCATGGGCATCCAGGCGCTTCGCTATCAGAACAACTATCCCACGGGTAACAACGACGGCTACCTGGGCTCGCTGAATTACTCGGGCAACTTTACTTCGAATGGCAATGGCTCCGGCGGTTACGGCCCAGCGGACTTTGTGCTCGACCGCGTATCGTCGGGTGGCGTCACTCTGTCGAGCGTCAACGTTGGGCAGCGCCAATGGCGCATCGCCGGCTATGCGCAGGATGACGTGAAGGCGACCACAAATCTCACATTGATCGCCGGCCTGCGTTGGGAGTACGACGAGCCGTGGGTTGAGCAGGACGACAGAACCGGAAATATCAACTTGACGACCGGGCAGATCATGTATGCCGGCCACCTTCCCGTCGGGGCGTTGCCAGGTGCGGGAATCTGCAGCAACCTGGCCTGCTACCAGCCAAATTACCGGCAATGGATGCCGCATGCCGGATTTGCTTACCAACTCAACCCGCGGACGGTGATTCGCGGCGGATACGGTGCGAGCAGCTTCTATGAAGGCAATTCGTTCAACCAGCGCCTGACCGCAATTGCCCCCTTCCTGCAGGCGGCAGGCTTCTCAGTCAGCGCGCCCACTACAACATCTGTGCCCACTCCCAACACCGCCGAGGAAGGCTTTACTGGGTCAGACACTGCGGTTCAATACAGCAGTTCGAATAACGGATACACGGCTTATCCGCAGAACATTCAGCCCGCGTACGTGCAGGAATGGAATCTGACGGTGGAATACGCACTGTCGAACACTGCGTCGCTGCAGGTTGGCTATGTTGGCGAACAGGGGCAGCACATTGAAGACTACGGCAATGTGAACCAATTGACAGTCAACAACGATCAGACTTCAGCGCCGTTTTACAACAGCCCTTACATTGGCGTGAATGGGGTCGATTCGGCACTGGGGGTAAACGGCAACGGCGGCCTGTTGATTACCGAGTCGCGCGCCAAGATGAACTACAACGCGCTGCAGGCGGTGCTTCGCCAGCGCCTGAGTCATGGCCTGGAATACACGGTGAACTATACCTGGGGCAAGGCGATGACCAATAGCATGGGCAATTATGGCCTGAACGTGAGCGGCTTCAGCGGTGCATTCCAGAACTACTACAACTCCGGCGCAGATATGGGCCTGGCCGGATACGACGTAAAGCACAACCTGTCGGCTACGGCGGTTTATGCTTTGCCGGTGGGCCGCGGAAAAGAGCTCCTCTCCAATTCGAATCGGGTGCTGGACGAGGCGGTGGGTGGCTGGAAACTTTCGACGGCCATCGTGGCTTACTCGGGCTTTCCTGAGAACATTACGGGCGGGTCGAGCAATTCAAACAGCTATGGAGCCAACCGCGTGAACCAATACCGTCCGCTAAAAGTAACGGGCCGCAGCAATGCCAACTGGTTCGGCACCGATCCTTCAGCCGTGCCTTGCACAACTGCCGGAGTGGATAACGGCGCTTGCGCCTTCGGCATTCCGGCCAATAACACATTTGGCAGCGAGGAGAACGGCGCGGTGCGCGGCCCAGGATATTTCAACACTGACCTTTCCGCGTTCAAAGACTTCCATACCTTCAGGGAAGAAGTCATCGGATTCCGTTTTGACGCTTTCAACGCGTTCAACATTGTGAGCTACGGCAACCCCGACTCGGGTATTACCGATAACAACTTCGGCAATGTGGCACTGCAGGGTCCGCGCTCGCAGGAGCGTCACCTGCAATTCTCGCTGCATTACGACTTCTAGGCAGGCGAGGATTCTCCGGCTGTTGCGGTGACGAACTGCGGCAGCCGGATCGCCGCGAAGAAATTGTTTCGCCCGGCGGCTCTCCATTGTTTAACTTGGAATAAAGCACCGAAAAAAAGGAACGGAATCGGGTCATCATGATTCTTGAGATTTGTGTCGATTCAGTGGAGTCGGCGATTGCGGCTGAGGCGGGTGGCGCGGAACGGCTCGAGCTTTGCTCGGCTCTCCGCGAGGGGGGCATCACCCCCAGCGCAGGGTTGCTGCGGCAGGTAATTTCAGCGGTAAAGATTGATGTATTTGCGATGGTGCGGCCGCGGGGCGGCGATTTCTGCTACACGCCCGACGAGTTTGACGTAATGCACGAAGACGTGATGGAAGCGCGGGGATTGGGGGCGGCAGGAGTAGTGCTGGGCGTGCTGACGCCCGATGGAAAAGTGGACGTGGAACGGACGGCCGAACTAGTGGCGGCGGCGCGGCCAATGAAGGTGACCTTTCACCGCGCATTTGATGTTACGGCCAATCTTGAGCAGGCGTTGGAAGAGGTAGTCGCTACAGGCGCGGACCGCATTTTGACATCGGGCGGCGAACCGGATGGGGTGCGCGGCGCGGCCAGAATCGCGTGGCTGGTTCAGAATGCGGGCGACCGCGTGAAACTGGTGGGCGCGGGTGGAATCCGCTCCAGCAATGTGCGCGAGTTTGTGCAGACCACCGGATTGAAAGAAGTACATGCGGCGCTGCGCGCGCGGATCATGAGCCCAGTCACTTACTGGAATCACGCGGTGAGTTTCGGGACTCACGCTGACGGGCTGGCGCGCTACGTGGTGCGCGAAGAAGACGTGCGAAAGCTGCGGCGGGCGCTTGAAACGGCTGCAAAGAATGGCAACGCTCTCGTACAATGACCGGGAACCTCCGCGTATGTCATCAAAGACCGACAAACGAGCGAAAGAAATTCTCAGGCTGCTGTTGCGGCACGGTAAAACCTCGGTCGAGGATCTTACGGCTGAGCTGACAGCCTCGCCGGCCAGCATTCGCCGCGACCTTACGCGGCTTGAGCAGCAGGGCCTGGTGTACCGCACGCACGGTGGCGCAATGCTAACGGGCAAAGCGGTGTATGAGCCGTTCCGGTTCGATGCGTCGTTCCATGTGCGCGAAGACCGCTTTGCCGCCGAGAAGCTGCGCATCGCCGAGGCTGCGGCCGGCATGGTGAAAGATCACGAGACGATCGGCCTCGCCGCCGGCACAACCACAACGCTGATTGCGCGGCAGCTACAGCACCGGCGCGGCATTCGCATTGTGACGAACGCCGTGAACATCGGCATGGAGTTGAGCTCGGTTACCGGGCTCGATACCACGCTGACCGGCGGCACCATGCGCTGGGCGGGAGCCTTCAGCCTGGTGGGACCGGCGGCGATTGAGACGCTGAACATGTTTGTGCTCGACCGTCTGTTCTTGAGCGTGACCGGAGTGGACGCCGAACGCGGCGCGACCATGATTGAGCCTGAAGAGGCAGCGCTGTTTCGCGTGATGGTGCGCCAGGCGCGCGAAGTGGTGGTGGTGGCCGACTCAAGCAAGGTCGGCATGGTGAGCCCGGCGGTGATTTGCCCGTTGCGCGAGGTGGACCTGCTGATTACCGACGACGGAATCACCGATGAAGCGGTGAGCGCATTCGAAGCCTGCGGCGTGAAGGTGATGGCGGTGTAGGCAGCGGCGCAGGAAGCGTATCGCTAGCTGAAAGAATTGCGAAGGACCTCGCCGGGTGGGGATTACAATTTCAGAATCGTGGCGAAAAGATTGGCAATAATCGGGGTGCTCTTCATCTCATTCTGCGCCTATAGTCGCGCTTAGGACGCCCAGACCAACCAAAAACAGCAGCGAAAGGTCCAGGACTCTCAAGCAGCCGTGCTCCATCAACTGGAAACCGGCCAAGCCAGCTCCAATCCGAACGAGCAAGACGTTCACGCCGAGGTAAAGATCCTCAATCCCCCTGAAAAGGATTTTTACGACAAGGCGGCGTTCTGGCTTAACTTGACTCTGGTTGTCGTGGGTTCTATTGGCGTCGGAGTTGCCATTTGGACCGTGAGGATGATCAAGCGCCAGGTCGATACGTTTGTGAGCAAAGAGCGCGCCCGAATCACCGTTGATATTGAACCCCTCAAACCAGACGGGAGGGATGATAACTATGGGGTGTTGTACCCCAAAAGCCCTATGCCTCCGCCAAGCGGTGACGCTTGGTATGCCCATCTTTTGATCAGCAATTCTGGTGAGACTAATGCCTTTATCGGAACTTCTCTCTGCAAAGCCTATATCAAAGCCCCAGGATGGGACCCGCGAGGAGAATTCATCACCTCTCAAATGGGCTTGCCAAAAGTGCTCCATCCCCACGATGAACACGTCAGGCACAGTGTACGAATTGAGAGAGTGCCAGCGCTAAGACTTGGGGTAGATAGTGAAACGGCGCAAGCCATCGGCAATGGATCGATGGGAATATATGTGATCGGCCACATCGAATATGGGGACGTGTTTGACAATCGCTGGACCGTAACGTTCTGCCGTAAATGGGGGGCGTGGTGGTTCGGCGGCCAATGGCAGGAACCTTCCCTTTGGTACGATTACCCCGACGGGAAAAGCCAATTGAACGGCGTGTTCCGAATCAAGCGTCCTTCGATGCTGAGGCGCATTCTTCGCAGAATGGGAAAAGAAAAACCTGAGGCGCCCGTCGTCGAAATCACGTAGTGGGGCCGTAAAGCTCACGACCGCTAAGAGTGCCCAAATTAGGAGACAACCCCTCGGGGGCTAAAGCCCCAATCTTCTTCAGAGCTTCGTCGGCACGACTAAAGTCGTGCCCTGACACTTCGTGCATTTCTAGTAAGATTGTTTACAAACCTGTGGAGACCGGCGGTACTATTTCTTCACCCGGTCCGGCAGCAAATCCCAAATGCCCGGGTCTTCCGATCCCAGCACCCATGAGCAGAATCCCTCAAGGCCGCGATCCGTGGTGAGCTGATAGCGGTCTTTGAATGTATGCACGTCTGTATAAAAAATCCACTCGCGCATCTGGTCGCGATAGAACCAGAAGAACTCGGTGTGGTCGACGGCATCCCACTCTGGCTTGCCGCCATATGCGGTCGCAAGCTGCAGCGCGTCGGGCGTGCTGATGTAATCGGCGGTTGGATTGGGCTTGTAATCGCCGGTCACCTTGTCTTCAATGGGCGCGCCCGTGTACCAGTGATAGCCATAGACCGGAATGCCGAGCGAGAGCTTTTCTTTAGGCACAAACTGCAGCGCGTAATTCAAATTGTCGACTGTCCACTGCCAGCCAGCGACCGGCCCGGGCTCAGTCCAGCGAGTCTGCTGGTCGTAAGTCATCAGGCAAATAAGGTCAACGGACTTTGACAGAGCGGCCAGATCGTATGCGCCGCGCCAGTCGGTGTAGATCCACTTGGCAAAACCGCCCTTGCCCGGATATCCGGGCGCGTTGGGCACGGTGGCGATGGAGAGCTGCAGGCCGGCTTTGTGCAATGCCTCTGCCGTGTGCGCAACCAGGGCCGATAGTGTGTCGCGATCGAGGTAGTCCACATTCTCAAGATCGAACTGGAAGCCGACATAGCCGTGCAGCTTTGCTTCGCGCAGCATGGCGTCGTTCATGTGATCCTGGGCCTGGGCGCTGGTGGCGAGCAGGTGAAACTTCTTCTTATTGAACAAAGCCACGATGGGCATTACCGGCAGGTTTCCACTGTGCGCTACGTCGAGCACGGTGGGGTTGGGTGCGCCGGTCAGCAGGCCGTTTTCGTCAACCTCGTACCACGTGGGAACGAGCAGGTCGATCTTTGCGGAGTGGGCAAGGAACGACCGAATCGACTCGGGGCTGTCAGTCAGATAGAAGAGAGCGACAGGAGCAGCCGAGGCGGTTGCGCAAAAAGCGAGAAGAGCGAACAGGAGAAAAAGAATTCGACGCATAAGGGGCCACCACTGGATTACCTGAAGATCAACACCGAAAGGATAAATGAGCATGCGCCCAGTTGTTTATCTCGATACACGCCAGCGCGACAGGCTATTCTGTTCGCACCATGATGGGGCGAATGCCAGGGAACATATTTCGCTGGTTATTTGACTCGCGCCACGGTCCCAGGGGCCGGCTTGTTCCGCGATGGATTTTTTTGCGCGCATTGGCGCTCATCTACTTCTCGGCATTTCTTTCGCTCATTTTTCAAATCAATGGGCTCACCGGGCCGCAAGGCGTGCTGCCTGCGCAGAAATATCTGCGCGCGGTTGCCGATGCATTCGGCCCGCTGCGCTACTGGTTTGCGCCGACGCTCTTCTGGGCTTCACAAAGCAAGACAATGCTGCTGGCCGTCACTTGGATCGGACTGATTGCATCGATTATTGCGCTGGTGAACGTGTTGCCGCGGCTCAGCTTCTTTATCTGCTGGGTCTGCTTCCTCTCGTTTGTCACGGCCACCCAGGTTTTCTCGATGTACCAGTCAGACGGCATGCTGCTCGAAGCTGGATTTCTGGCGCTGTTTTTTGCGCCTGGAGGCTTGCTGCCCGGTTGGGGCGCGGATCAGCCGCCGCCGCGCATGAGTCTTTTCCTGCTGCAGTGGGAGTGGTTCCGAATCTATTTTGAGTCGGGCATGGTAAAGCTGCTGAGCGGCGACATAGAGTGGCGCAACTTTACCGCCATGGACGAGTACTACCAGAACGGTCCGCTGCCTACTTGGATTGGATGGTATGTGGAGCACTTGCCGCACTGGTTTCACGCGGCAAGCGTGGGCGCCACGCTGGCCATGGAACTGGCGCTGGTGTTCATGATGTTTTTCCCGCGCCGGGTGCGGCTGATCTGCTTTTTTATCGTTACGCCGTGGGAATTAGGCGTGATTCTGACAGCGAATTACACCTTCCTGAATTACCTGGTGCTGATACTGGGATTCCTGCTGCTCGACGATCGCTTCCTGGTGCGCTTTGTGCCTGCGCGATGGAGGCCGCAAGAGCCCGAGCCGGTTATTGAAGAGGAATCGCCGGAGGAAGCATCGCTCTCAATCCTTAATGTTCGCGAAAGCGAGGGGCCAGGCGAAAAAGAGAAGAAAGATGCCTTGATTGCTAGGGCGCGGGAGTTGACTGAGGAGCGGGAAACGCGGCGATGGGCGAAGACCGAGCGTAGAACGGCTGGCCTCGCCATTACTACAGTAATGTTGACGTGGATTACTTTTGATACGACCATCGAGCTCATCGGTATCCCACTGCGCGGTGCGCAACTGCCGATGGCGCCGATCAGGGCGCTGGATCCATTCAGAATCGCGAATCAATATGGCCTGTTTGCGGTAATGACCCGCGGCCGATACGAGATTGAGTTTCAGGGTTCGAACGACGGCGTTAACTGGACGCCCTATCCTTTCCGCTTCAAGCCGCAGGCGCTTAATCAGGCTCCTGGGATTTATGCGCCGTACCAGCCGCGATTTGAGTGGAACCTGTGGTTTGCCTCGCTGGGAAGCTGGCAGCAAAACGACCTGGTCCCGGCAACCGAGGAAGGTCTGCTCGCAGGCAGTCCGGCGGTGCTTTCGTTGTTCAGGCGCAATCCGTTTCCTGCTGCGCCGCCTCGTTACGCGAGAGCAGTATTGTGGCAGTACTGGTTTACGACAACTGAGCAGAAGCGGCTGACCGGTAACTGGTGGCGCCGCGAGTTTATAGGCCTTTATGCACCTGAGCTGACGCTGGATAAGAGTGGCGATTATGCGGTGGTTGAGTGGCCCGCGGAGTTGCCGACACACGATTGAGGTAAGACTATGAGCCGCGCATGCGTGATTGGATCGGGTCCCAATGGACTGGCCGCGGCCATTGTCCTGGCCCAGGCAGGCCTTGAGGTTGACGTGTTTGAGGCGCAGGCCGAGGCCGGCGGAGCCACCCGCAGCCTGCCGCTCACGCTGCCTGGGTTTGTTCACGACTTTGGATCGGCGGTGCATCCGCTGGCGGCAGGATCGCCGTTTTTTTCGTCATTGCCCCTGGCCAATCATGGTCTTCATTGGATCAAAGGCGATGCGGCGGTTGCACATCCGCTCGACGATGGAACAGCGGTGGTGCTTGAGCACGATCTAAGTGCGACGGAGCGCGCGCTGGGCGTGGACGGCAAGGCATGGCGGGACTTGGTTGGCCCGGTTGCGAAGCGGTGGAACGATTTTGCCGGGGACGCGTTCGGTCCGCTGCTGCGCATGCCAAAACATCCATTGCTAATGGCGAAATTCGGGCTCACAGTGTTGCAGCCTGCCCAGACGCTGGCCGCAAGCTACTTCAGGAGCGAGCGCACGCGCGCAGTGTTTGCTGGCCTGGCGGGGCACTCGTTCCTCAGTTTTGACCGGCCTCTCAGTGGAACAATCGGCGTAATGTTTGGCGCGTCTGTGCACGGGCCCGGCTGGCCGATTCCGCAGGGTGGTGCAAAGCAGATTGCTGCAGCCCTGATTTCATTGCTCGAGTCTCTCGGCGGCAAGGTGCACACATCTCTGCCTGTCAATGTCGATATGTTCCGTGAGTTGGACCGGGAGTACGAACTGAAGTTGTTTGACACGGACCCGATGCAAATGGCGGCGATTGTGCAGGGCCGAATAAACCACAAATACAGAAATGAGTTTGCCCGCTACAAGCGCGCGCCGGGCGTGTTCAAGGTGGATTATGCATTGCGGGAGCCGGTGCCATGGAAAGCGGCTGAGTGCAGGCGCTCGATCGCAGTCCATGTCGGTGGCAGTTTTGCTGATATCGCAGAGGCTGAGAACGCGGTGACGAAAGGACGCGAAGCGGATCGGCCGTTTGTACTGGCCGCGCAGCCTACATTATTCGATTCATCGCGCGCGCCAGAGGGCAAGCATATTTTGTGGGCCTACTGCCATGTGCCAAACGGATCTCGCGTGGATATGACTGAGAAAATCGAATCGCAAATCGAACGGTTCGCGCCCGGATTCCGCGATTGCGTGCTTGCGCGCCACATATCTTCTCCCGCCACCATGGAAAAAATGAATGCGAACCTGGTGGGTGGAGATATCGCGGGCGGGGCGACGACGCTGCGCCAGATTCTGCTTCGGCCAACCGTGCACAGCTATCGAACCAGCGCCCGAGACATTTATATATGCTCGGCGTCAACACCGCCCGGCGGAGGCGTACACGGAATGTGCGGCTATCATGCTGCAAAACGCGCGCTCAGGCAGATGAAATAATTAGTGCATGACAGATATCGATGAGCACGAACTGAAGCAGCAGTTCGCAAGCGACAATTATGCAGGAATTTGCCCCGAGGCGTGGGCAGCAACTGATGCGGCGAACCGCGGACACGCAACCGCATACGGAGACGATCCATGGACCGTGAAGGCCTCTGATGCGTTTCGCAAGCTGTTTGAAACCGATTGCGAGGTCTATTTCGTTTTCAACGGGACTGCCGCGAACTCGCTAGCGTTGGCGTCGTTGTGCCAGTCATACCACAGCGTGATCTGCTGCGACCAATCGCATGTCGAAACCGACGAATGCGGCGCGCCAGAGTTTTTCTCGAACGGCTCGAAGCTGCTGGCGGCTTCGAGCGTCGATGGCAAGTTGACACCAGCCGCGATTCACGAGCTTGCGACCAAGCGCAACGACATTCACTATCCAAAGCCGAGGGCGGTCACCGTAACGCAGCCAACAGAAACCGGGCGCGTGTACACGATTGAAGAGTTGCGAGCCATCTCCGCGATGTGCAAACGGCACAGTTTGTCGCTGCACATGGATGGGGCGCGATTTGCGAATGCCTGCGCCAGTCTTGCCTGTTCGCCTGCCGACATGACCTGGCGCAGCGGCGTTGACGTGCTGTGCTTCGGGGGCACCAAAAATGGAATGGCGGTCGGCGAGGCAGTGCTGTTCTTCGATCGTAAACTGGCGGCTGATTTCGACTACCGGTGCAAGCAGGCGGGACAGCTTGCTTCGAAGATGCGGTTCCTTTCGGCCCCGTGGGTGGGAATGCTCGAGAGCGGCGCGTGGCTGAAAAATGCGCAACATGCGAATGACTGCGCGCAAAAGTTTGCTGCGCAGGTCGAGGGAATTCAGGGCGTGAAGCTGGCGCAGCCTGTCGAAGCAAACGCGGTATTCATCCAGGCCGAACCCGAGATACTGGAGCGACTGCACAAAATGGGATGGCACTTCTATACCTTTATCGGAGGTGCCGCGCGATTCATGTTTGCATGGGACAGCGATCCCGAGCGCATCGATGCGTTTTGCCGGGATTTGAAAGAATGTGCAGCTTAGAGAAATGTAACGCCGATCTCCAAAACTTCAGTGACTATTGAGACTAGACAGGTGCGACTCCCCGCCTTGGAGCCTGCTGAAGCGCGCGCAGCACAGCATCATATGCCGGCTTGGGACGGAACTCCGCATCGAATAGCAGCGGCCGCTGGGCCTGGCCGTCGAGGCGCGCAAATTGCGGAAAAGAACCATTATGATTCAACCAGCTATACGGGTCGCACAGGCCCCATGTCACCAGCGCAATCACTGCCGGCTCGTCGAGCGCAACGGCCAGAAAACGCGCGTACACATCCGCCACCGCGCGGTCGCGCTCGTTTGGAGCGGGCGGAGCTCCGCGATCGTCCACGTCGAGTTCGGTGATCGCAATCTTCAGTCCACGCTGCGCCAGCTCGTGTAGAAATCCGCGATAAACTCTTTCATTGAAGTCCCCAATGTGTGCAAATCCGAGATGCGATTGAAGCCCCACGCCATCAATGGGAATCTTCTGTCTTTGCAAGCGGTCAAGCAAATGAAAGAGCGCTGAGCGGCGGTCAGCCTGATCCGGCGTATCGAGTTCCAAAGCGTAATCGTTGTAAAGCAGCAGCGCCGTGGGATCGGCAGCGCGAGCCTCGCGAAATGCGACTTCAAAATAATCCGGGCCCAGTGAGCGCAGCAGCGGGCAGTTGACGCGGAGCCCATCGGCAGCATGTTCGCGTGGGTTGATGGCTTCATTCACAACATTCCAGGAGAAGCACTTGCCGCGATAATACTCGGCGATGCGCTTGATATGCGCTGCGGCGGCTGCCTGCGCCTGCGTCCTCGTAAGAGCTTCGAGCCACGCGGGTGTGTGCTCATACCAGAGCAGATGCGCACCCGTCAGCCGCAATCCGGCATCGAGAGCAACAGCGACATTAGGGTCGTAGCTATCATCTTCATGGGTAGGATCGGGCGCAATATGCTTCCACGCCAGAATCCCCGCGTAGAGAGCGCACTCTTTGAGGAAGAGCGCCTTGTACGCTTCCGGCTCATTGCGGAACTGGTTATCGCTACACGATCCATAAACAAGTCCGGCGTGGGACGCGGCATCGCGCAGGGTTGGCTCTGGATTGCCGGCAGCAAGGCCGTATACCCAACGCGGCGCGATAGAAGACAATGTGGCCGCGCCCAGTCCGCTCAGGTGCTCTCTACGAGTGATTTTCATACGCATCAAGTGTAAGCCGAGTACCCAGCGATTCATGTTTGTACATATTGTCTTGGTTCCAATGGATTTAGAACCTTCAACCATTGCGGCCGGGCGAACATTCTGTTAATCTTCACTCCCTGAAAACTGGTTCCAGGAACGAGTTGCCGCCGTATTTATAATCCCGCTCTTCACAATTGAATTGCTTAAACTCCGCGAATGAGGTTATGTTAGTCCGAAGCATACGATTCGTAATGCGCCCTTTTCACTTAGCTGTAATTGCAGATCTTGGGACCCCAGGAGAGTAAGTATGGGTATTGCGGAGATACTTGCATCAATAGACCGCGAGATTTCAACGTTGCAGAGAGCGCGCGCTTTGCTGGCAACGGGAACGGGCGGAGGCAGGAAGAGAGGAAGGCCGAGTAAGACGGCGGCTGTTCTGAATGCCCTGACCAACAAGCCGGCAAAGAAACGAAAGAAAAGGAAGCTTTCGCCGGAGGGTCGCAAAAAGATCGCCGAAGCTCAAAAGCGGCGCTGGGAAGCGAACCGGAAGGCAAAGGCAAGCGCCAAATAACTTGATAATGTCGTCGAAGTCAAGAACTAAACGCGTCGATCGGCTCGTGTTATAGGCAGGAGTGAGCTGGTCAAATGAAGAGACTCGACGCTCGCCTGAAGACCAATTACTAAGGAGTCAAACGGGTCACAACACGGGGACTTCCCACTTACCCGATTCCGCTGAGCGAAAGATAGCTTCTATTACGGCCATATTACCCAACGCATCCTCTAGAGTAACTGGCACCTCGCCGCCGTTAAGAACCGCTTCTGCAAAAGCGTCTCCTTGTGTGGTGTATTGATCGCTTACGGGAAAAGTCTCACTGGATATTCCTGAACCAGTAAGATTGCCTGTCGCGTCGACGAATAGCCGCGTCGGACGGTCGTTGGGCGCGTTGTACGGAATTTCAATCTCGATGCGACCGCGGGTTCCCATGAAATGGATGCGCTGATAAGGGATGAGCTGCGTACTGCAGGTAAAAATGGCGTGGCCTTTTGGGAATTCGAGAATTGCCGAGGCGAGGCGATCGATGCCCATTTGAGGATCGCGATCGATTGTTGCGACTACGCGCGTTGGTTCCTGGCCAAATGCGAAGCGCGACGAGTGGATGAGATAACAGCCGATGTCGTAGACGCCACCCCCGCCCATTTCGACTTGGCTACGGATGTTATTCGGGTCGGTGTTGAAATAACTGAATAAGCCAGCAACCGAGCGCAACTCGCCGATGCGCTGTTCGTCAAGCAATTCGCGCAGGCGCAACCACTGGCGAAAACTGCGAATCATAAACGCTTCAGCAATCTTCACACCGGTGCGATCGCGAGCTTCAATCAGCGACCGCGCCTCAGCAACATTCATGCTGAGTGGCTTTTCGCACAAGACGTGCTTGCCGGCCTCAGCCGCCTTGATGCTCCACGGCACGTGCAGATTATTGGGCAGCGGGTTGTAGATCGCATCGATCTCGGGGTCGGCAAGCAACTCGTCGTAGTAGCCGTAGGCCTTTGGAATATTAAGCTCTGATGCTGCTTTGCGAGCCTTGGCCAGATCGCGCGATGCAATTGCGGTAACAGTTGTAAGTCGCCCCAGTTGCATGGCGGGGATCACATGCCTTATCCCGATGGCCGCGGTACTGAGAACCCCGAACCGAAGCTTAGTAGACATAAAAGCATGATAGCTCCGGCGTCGGCAGTCCGTCGGTTTCGGTTATTCAGTGATAAGTGCGATGGCCTCGGCCGAATTTGCCGCAACGCGCAGTAGCGCGCGATTCACAGGCTTGAGAAAACCCGCCTTGACCGCGGTGTCAAGAAAGTCGAGCAAGCCGTTCCAGTAACCAAGCGTATTAATAAGGATGCACGGCTTGACGTGCATCGCGAGCTGGGCCCAGGTAACTGCCTCAATCATCTCGTCGAGCGTTCCATATCCGCCAGGCAGCGCGATGAATGCATCGCCGAGTGCGTGCATGCGCATTTTGCGTTCGTGCATTGTGGCCACGACTTCGAGAACGGTAAGCTTATCGTGGGCGATTTCTTTGCCGGAAAGAACATGCGGCAAAATGCCAATCACTTCTCCGCCGCTGTCGAGCGCCGCGTCGGCCACCGCGCCCATCAGTCCCACTGACGCGCCGCCGTAAACCAGGCCCATGCCGGCAGCCGCGATTGCACGCCCCAGGGCGCGAGCTTCGGCGAGGAATTCAGGATTGGCGCCGTCGGCTGATCCGCAATAAACGGCGACACGGCGTACAGACAATTGAGCCGGAGTTTGAACCTGAGATTTCAGCTGCTTCATTGGATTCAAGGATAACTCCGCAAGGTTACGACCGGGTTAGCGCGCTTTGTTGTTTATGCGGAAGAGAAAAACGAAAGGAATGCATACGAACGAAAGGAAACCAAGGATGCGGAAGTTATCGACGTACGCAAGAAGCGAAGCCTGCTGCTGGAGCAAGCCATAGATTGCCCCCAATGCTTTTTGATGAGCGTCGTAGGTCGATGTACCCGAAGTGTAAAGGCTGGCCTGAAGGCCCTGAACAACGGTGCTTGATGCGCCCGAAGCGGAAAAGCCAGCAGCGAGAAAGTTCTGATGCACCTGCGCGCGGCGCACCAGCAGCGTAGTCGCCGTGGCAATGCCGATGCTGCCGCCAATGTTTCGCACAAGGTTATAGATGCCCGCGGCATTTCCAATTTCCTGTTTGCGCAGGCGGCTCATGGCCATGGTTGTTAAAGGAACAAAGATAAACCCGCCGGCAAATCCGTTAAAGAAGTTTGGAATGGCAACGGTGAGCATTGAAATCTCGAGATTCACATGGCCAAGCATGAAAGTTGAAACACCCAGCACCACGAAACCAAATGCGAGCATATGGCGGGAGTCGATGCGATTGGCGAGCGACCCGGCGATGAGCATTGAAAGCATGGAGCCAAGTCCGCGCGGACTGACGGCGAGGCCACTGTCGAGCGCAGGATAGCCGAGTAGGGTTTGCAGAAATAGCGGAAGCAATGCTGTGGAGCTGTAAAGAATAAATCCGTAGAGCCCGGTAATGAGCGTGCCGGTAGCGAAGTTGCGGTTAAGTAAAATCCGGAGCTGCACGATGGGCTCGCGGCAGTTGAGCTCGCGCGCCACGAATGCGATAAAGGCGACCACCGAAATAGCAACGGTGAAGCGGATCCAGAGTGCGCCGAACCAGTCAGACTCCTGGCCTTTGTCGAGTACAAGTTGCAGCGTGCCGAGCCATAGAGCCATCAGCGCGAAGCCGAACATATCAATTGATTCGCGGATTGTGGCTCGGATGTAAGGCGGATCTTCAATAAATGTCGCGGCAAGAAAAAGCGCGAGTATGCCGACGGGCAGGTTGATGTAGAAGATCCAGCGCCACGAGTAACTGTCGGTAATCCAGCCGCCGAGAGTAGGGCCAATGACGGGAGCGACTACAATTCCAGCGCCGTAAATCGCCATGGCTTTGCCATGCTGGCCGCGAGGAAAACTTTCAAGCAGAATGGATTGAGCAAGGGGCTGCATGCCGCCGCCGCCCACGCCCTGCACAATGCGGGCCAGAATCAGCATCGGCATGCTGATGGCGGCCCCACACAGCATTGACGCGCCGGTAAATAGCAGAATCGAGAACATGAGCAGGCGCTTGCGGCCAATGCGGCGCGTGATCCAGTTAGTGGCTGGCAGCATGATGGCGTTTGAAACCAGATAGCTGGTCAGCACCCATGTCGCTTCGTCGGTTGAGGCCGAAAGGTTGCCGGCAATGTGGGGCAACGCGACATTAGCGACGGATGAGTCAAGCACCACCATGAAGGTGGCAGTCATTACCGCGGCGGCGATGGCCCACGGGTTAGACTTCGGGGTCCAGGGAGCCGGCTCGACAATCGGAGGTGTAGGAATGTCACTCATTGAAGCCGCCATCGAGCGAGCCCGCAAGCCGCAGGCAAAGGCAGATTCAAATAAATGGCCATGAAATCATTATTTCGCATTCTCAAGCCGCACCCGTACAAAGGCTGTAAGCGCAGAAGCTGGATTTGTGAATGATTCGCGGCCTCTGCACGCATCTCGCAGGACAGGTAAACTTATAGAAGGAAGCTTCACGTCCGAATTATTACCTTGCCAACAATCCTCTCCAATTTGAATCCTGAACAGCGCGCCGCGGTTGAGGCCACTGAAGGGCCGCTGTTGATACTTGCCGGCGCCGGCTCGGGCAAGACTCGTGTGATCACCAGCCGGATTGCGTGGCTGATTGAAGAGAAGGGCGTCGCTCCGGATGCAATTCTGGCCATGACGTTTACCAACAAAGCGGCCAGCGAGATGGGCGAGCGAGTTGACCGGCTGCTGGGCCACGGCTCTGTCTCCAAGCCGCTCATCGCGACTTTTCACTCGCTCTGCGTGCGGATTTTGCGGCGCGATATTGAAGCGCTGAAAGTTGGCGATAAGGGACTC
>Ga0265338_10001392_pt1 | contig 39374 bp, 58 predicted proteins | sample 42126metaG_FD_193579 | JGI IMG/M metagenome (GOLD analysis project Ga0265338, IMG submission 193579) | Rhizosphere microbial communities from Carex aquatilis grown in University of Washington, Seatle, WA, United States - 4-21-26 metaG | ecosystem: Host-associated > Plants > Roots > Rhizosphere... | reverse complement strand
CGCTTGTTTAGCTAATCGCATACTAGCTATCCTTGTGAAAATTTCCCCGGCGGGGCATAATCTACTGCTTTATATGCAAGACGTCCAAATGACTATACCCTTTTTCCATAATAAGGGACATTCCAGGCCTATAAGCAGAGCTAACAGAATAAACAACGACATTAATGTATCCTTCGCTTATATCTGATGTGCACTTGTAAATCTTGGCGATCGTATGCGTTCCGTGGTGCATCATTTGGTCGATGTTATAGCCTTTTGCGGCGTCAATTCTTACGCCTTCAATCGAATCAGGCTTATCTCCGATGACAACATAGAACGATGTTTGAAGATTTACGCCCGTATTGTTCGTCACTTCATATTCCGAGGTCACAACAAGCAAATCACCTGATTTTATATTTTGAACTTTTACGCTCATCAAAACTTGAAAATTATAATAACTCCCGTCCGTTAAAGAAACATTAGCGATTCTATTTTCGACTGTCTGATTAAGTTCTATGGCTGTATATTTGTTCTGCTCGTAAGAATCTATGTCTATCATCATGCGATCCTAGTGCCTGTAATGTTACCGCAAGCCGTAGCGGTTCCGGTTGTAAACGTCGCTGTGGCAACTATATAGTAAGTTGTGTTTGTGGTAATACTGACGTAATAAAAAGGGACAGGGGCGCCGTGATTAGTGGCCAAAGCCGGTACGCCAGAGGTTTGCAGAGACACGTCAGGTAGCGTATTTGTTGTGGTTCCGATTCCTCCCGCAAAAAACGTCGAGTTTCCCGTGAAATCTATTATGAAGTTTGCGTCTATTCTCCATCTTCCAGGAGTAAGAATAATGCTAGTAATTGTCTTTGCTGTTGCAGTAGTCAAGCTAATGCGACTTGCAAAGTTAACAGACGATGAAATAACTTCGCCCGCATAGCCCGTGTTTGCATTGCTTCCATCCTTGTAGCCTTGAACTGCTGCACCCTGATTCCCTTTTCCTTCTAGGAATAGCGCAATGTTAGTATCAGAACCTACAGCTTGAAAATATGGCGGTTGGCCCGTGGTGTTGCTGCTGCAAATGGCATAATTAACAGCGGAAGAACCAGGCGAGTTACTAGCAAATACTCGATTACCGAAAGAGTCAACAATCTGAACACCCGCTGCACCTTTGGGCTGTAAGTTTAGATAGACATCAGCATCAGAGCCAACAGCGGAAATGATAGGATTAAGTCCAGTAGCGTTGTTTTGAATCTGTACATAGTTAACGGAAGAAGCAATCGGGAGAAATTTAGTGATAATGTTCCCGTTGACATCATTAATTTGCTGGATAACCGGCGTGGCAGTCATCGAAGGTACGCCGGAACCATTTGAATTGAGCACTCCCCAATTTACGGTCCCCACACCGCTAACCGCTGCCCCAGTTGTTGCATAATAAGCGATTTGATATTGAGTCCCGCTGTTAACAGTTCCAGAACCTGAGACAGTCGCCCACGTACCATCACCGCGCCAGAAAGTAGTATTGCTGGCGGAAGTTCCAGAATCAAGCGAGTTAACTGCGACTTGGACTGCGTGCGGTAACGCAGTTGTAAACCCTGGGACTCCAGAATTGCTAGTCGCTAAAATGGAGTTATTGGCAGTTGCTAGGCCGCTTACAACATCCCCGTTCGCCGCGTACCACGTCATCTCATTAACCAGGCCGGAATTGACTGTCCCGCTCCCAGAAACGTTTTGCCATGTCGCATTTCCGGCACCATCTGTCTGTAAAAATTGACCGCTCATACCATCTGATAATGGGAGATTGTATACGGCTGCTGAGGTGTTTGCCGGTGCAACTCCCGCATTGCCAAACAAAATTCCCCCAACATTTCCATTAATTGTTCCTGTGTTTGCAGAAATGCAAGAACCAGGAGCAGTATTAGTATTTAAAAACATCTGGCCAGCATTGTTAATACTTTGCGAGAATGGAGCAGAAACATTAGCATATGATGTAGCATCAACATTTAAAGCATTGAGCTCGTTACAGCTCAACAAAAGATTGGAATTATTATTTACATTACCCGCAAATTGACCACATGTAATATAAGCCGTTCCGCCTGCATTAATTGTTGCATTCAAATTTCCACCATTTAAATAGGTTAGAGACGCTGAATTGCTTAGAAATGAATCAATATATTGACAATTGATAGTCAAAGAATCATTAGCAGATTGCGTTACAGTTCCCTGAAATTCTGTCCCTGGAGCTTCAATGTAAATTGTTTGCCCTGTTCCGGTAGTAACAATTGTTTCATTATTGGAATTGTTGCCATCAATAACATAAATAACTGTAGGGGTGGTTCCGGAAACTGCAACGGCATGTTGAACAGTCAAAAATGGGTCGTCGATACTAGAGCCAGCATTAGAGTTGTTTCCGGTAGCTTGAGAAACCCAAAATGCATTTTGATAAGATAATCCGACTCCATTGGCCCAAACGCCGTCGCCTCGCCAAAACGTAGTAGAGCTTGCAGAAGTTCCAGAATTTAACGAAGCTACAGGAACTTGAACGGTTCCAGGGAGCGCGTGAGTCATGGCGGGAGCACCAGCTCCGTTTGTGGCCAAAACGGCATCATTTAATGTCGCCAATGGACTAATTGTACTTCCAGCTGAAGCATAATAGCCAAGATCATTAATTGCGCCAGGCAGCACATTGCCGCTAGTTGATTGTTGCGCTTCTTGGAAAACAATCGGATTTGTCCCAATGGTTATTGGGTTTGGAGTGGTTTGGAACCAAAATGTTAAATCATTCATTGTTCCTTCTACGACCCCAACAAAGTCCCCAAACTCAGCAATATGGTTTGAGTTGTTGTAATCTGTGGCTCTCGTTAACACCCAGGGCGTAAGAGAATCTCCCGCAACCGTGACAGTATAAATCCCGTTTTGAAGCTGGAAGGTCTGATCTTTAATCAAAACCCTGTCATTTACTGCCGCTGTCACGCCATCGAGTACCAATGTAGCATTGGTTCCAATATTCGTCAGAGTGGCCCCAACGCCCGCTGTTCCATTATTGTAAACGGCATCTAAATCTGCAGTGCTGGACATCTTAACAGATTCAATGTTGCTGGCAACAATCTCATTAGAAAGAAATGTTGCAAGTTGAGCGACTGTATATTTGTAAGTGGTGCCAGAGGGGCTCTCCGTCAAATCATTTACATCGGTAGCAGGATAAATGTTTGTGCCCGATACTGGATTTGGCGACAATGGGAGCTGAGAAATTGGGCCTGAGTAGTATTGAGCCATTTTTTAATCCTTATGCCAAAACTTCGTAATATGAAATTGTTACATAAACGGTTGATGCGGAAGTCAGAAACTGTAAGGTTTCTCCGGCTGTAACAATACGAGCAATGGGGTTGAGTTCATTGACGTTATGATCTGCAGTCCCCGTTGGGAATGCCAAAGTCGGCGCTGCCCCAGGCTGAACAAATACATCCGCTGCTTTGTTGAAGCTAAAATAAGCAACTAATTTTGCACCCTGATCTGTTGGAACCGTAGTCACAAATGGAGTATTTGCAGTCAGCTCAAATCTTGTAACATTATTAGGAAAGTTTCTGGCCATTTGAGAGCCATTGGTCACAAACCCTTGGATGTCACGAACGATATAAAGTGGTAAAGCCATGATTTTTTCCTAAATGATTAATATTTCATTACCCAGTTAACATATGAGTTAACAGGCCTTGTTTCATTTCCGCCAGCATCAGAAATTGTCGTTGTGGTTGTAGTAGTTGTTGACCCTTGAAGCAGGCTTGATGAAGAAAATGTCGCAGATGCAGTGCTTGCACGCTGGGGTTCTTGGGAAGTTCCACTGCCATTTCTTTGCAAAATTGTTGTTGATGAAACAGAATTAGAAGTTGCCCCATGCAAATGACTTTCAAATTGCCCATACTCATAGCTGCCAAATGTTCCGCCAGGACCAGTTCCTTGTGAGAATCTGGTTGCTTTATCAGCATCCCATGTTGGCGTTGAATCATATCCTCTTAGGAACATCCCTTCTAAATCGGGCACTGAAACTTGGTAAAAGTTTATCGCTGCATATGTTTTGGTTACAACCTGTGCAATCGTGTCCGTAGATAGCAAATCTACCTGAATGGCCGTACCAGTCGCCACAGGCTTGCTACCAATGCCATTAATTGTGTACCAAACATAAAAATATTTGGTTGCCGATGGATTGGTTTGAAAGCTCCAGTATTGGCCCGCAGTCAACCCAGTCCCAGGGTGAGTTGTCGCTGTGATTCTTGACACTTGAAGCCCCTGGAGAGCATAAGCAGTCATTTGAGCAACAGTTGACGCTGCAGCAGTTGATGGCAAATCGATTGTGATATCATTCGTGCCAGTTGTAACGGTACCTGTTGAGGCAATCCGATATTGAACTTTGTATGTTATAGAATTATAAACAAAGTTGAAGTACTTGCATTGTCCTGACCCAACTGCCAATGATGCGGCAGAAATAGCAGTTCCATAAAACCCATTAGTCGCTTGCTGTGAAAACAGTCCTGTTGCAGCATCAAACAATGTCAGCCCAAATCCAGTGCCAGGTGTTCCATCCGTCACTGATGCAGTAGTCAGCGTTCCGATAGCCTGGAACAATGAAGATTGATTCCATGATGCTGTGGGATAGATTGCCGATGAACCAATCTGGGTAGAACCATAAGTCATGACCGGATCAAAAGTCCATCCGATAGTGCCATTTGATGCAATTGCCACTGGAGTCCCTGGAGCATTTACCACGACATAGAATGAGGTGTTTGGCGATATTCCTGTATCTGTCCAGCCAGTTGCAAAGTCTGCGCCGGTTCCATAGGCAGGATAGTGCCCAATACCAGATGCCGCTGTTAGATAATTAGCGAGGCGAGTGTAAGGAATGCCAAGAAAACTATAATCGGAAGATACATAAGTGGCACCATCACATGGCAAAAGATTTGTAGTTGAGGTTGAGCTTGATGGAGCCGGAACAGCCGACGGGGAGGCGTAAATCATTCCGATCCCACTATGGTCAAACTGCATCCCTTCCCTGGTTAGGACTAAAGGACAGAACAAATCTGAGCCGTCTGGATTTGGGGATGTCATCCATCCTGCAACCCCATTTGCCAGCATATTTGCATTCGTTTGCAATGGGAAAGTCTCTACAAGAGCCTCATTTCCATATATCAAAACGAAGTCGCACAGTTTAACATTAAACTGGATGTCAGTCGGGAATATGATGTCAATTGCAATCCAATCATCATCATTTGGCCCAACGATAAATCCTTCATTTGATCCAAAGTTAATGCTGTAATTATAAAGCCCGTTCACCGGAGGAGAGGTTGTAATGTCACCTGATGACATCGGAATAGGGGCAAGTAAACCGCTAGAATCGCCACTGCCAAAGTATTTTACCACTGCAACAGTGATCGGGACGGTTCCTGTAGCCTGAGCCCAAAATGCAAAAGTAAAAGGACCTTCATCGTTAAATTTATTTACATCTCTAAATTTAAGCCTGAATGACTTATTGGTTTCAGAAGAAACCGAGTTTACGCAAATAAAATCAGCAACCCACCTCGGAGACTGAGGAGGCTCCTGAGTGGGCTGCTGAAAAATCCATGATAGAGTATTTTCTGACGTTGCTCCATCATCTAATTCTATACTGAAACCGCCTTGTGCAATTACATTAGACCCTGGTACTAATTCATTGTTTTGAAGGTTTGTATGGGCTAGAAATTGACCATTTGGCACATAATTTACTGTGTTATTGTCTCCAATGGGAGTCGTGCCGCCTTGTGGATTAGGCCAGGCGTGGACTGTAAATTGGGGTGCTCCAACAGCATTTTGAACGACAATGTAATATAAATCTTCATCTCCATTTTCATCAAAAGGCTTAAAATAAGGAATTACTTGATTTCCGTTATCATCAACTATAGTTCCGACAGATGAAAGGATTATGGGGTTCGGCAATGGGGAATAAGTATAATTGGCGCTGTTGCCTTGTAGCTCATATACAGCCTTGGGGGTTATCATATCTACGTCACGGTAGAAGAAAACCTTCCCTTGAGATAAAGGGGCGCCAGTATCTCGATCTACGAAATAATATTGGATGTTTGGAGCGACTACGTATAAGGGGTTTAATGACATTTTTATTCTCCAAGCAATCCGATTTCTTCAGCTTCCAAGTCGGAAGGGCCATAATTTTTTAACAAAAGATTTGCTGCTTTTGATATTTTAGAGTTTACTATTTTACTCTCAAGTTGTTTAAGCAATTCTCTTTCAAGCTCTCTGGATTTGAATGTTCCCATTCCTCCAGTCATTCCAATCAGCATACGAGATAATACGTTACTTTGCGCCAAGTCTGATTTGGCAATGTCTTTATTGGCCCTGGAGACAACGTTCCCCAAAAAATGCCCTTTATCAATGTTGGAATATTTGCCTCTGGCGGGGGATCTCATTTGCCTTTCAATTGCCTCTACTAAAGGTCTAAGCTCTACAGTTGGAAGTGCATTTCCACCGGCAGCGGCCTCAATGAGTTCGTCAGTGTAAAAAGGCCCGACATTCTTTGCAAATTCTTTTGTCCCTTGCTCAAATTCTTTGACCACTTTTGTATCTGCTTCCCCGCCAACCTTTTTGAAAGCTTTGCGCAAAGACCCAATCATTTCATCATAAATATTGGATAGTTCAACATCACCAGGCTTTAACTTGGCCTTTGATTTATTCAATTCTTTGGTAATATTATAAGCATTCTCAATATTAGGATCGTCATTAAATACTTTGATTAATTCTTTTGCTTTAGTAGGAATTAACGAAGGATGCTTTTTAGAAAGTTCCGTAAATTCTTCTATCCCAGGTGCAAATTCAGTTTTTGCGGGGACAACTTTACCACCGACATATTCAGTCATTGAGTCAAACATCTCTTTATATTCTTCTTTAAGGGCAGGGGCTTCTTTCCCATACTGTTTTTTAAATTCTGGACTATTTAAATATTTATTAAATACTTTGTCAAAGTTTTTTGCATCAGATCCGCCAAATTCAATCGCATCCTCTAAAACATGGCCGAATTCTTCTTTAACATCTTTCCCAAAGTTTTGAGTAAATTCTTTGGATTTTAAATATGTTTCAGCAGCTTCTTCTGGAGTAAATGTTTTTGCAGGAATTTCTTTAGACAATGGAAGTGCACCAAGACCTCCTTCCTCTGTTTTTCCAACCAACCCTTTCATTAAATTCCATGCATCATCAGATGATATGTTATATTTGTCAGCGATTTCTTTAACATATTTCATTGTGGCGGAATCTAGTGATATCGTGTCTTTTAGCCCTGCATATGCTTTTCCAACTCCGCCTGCTAGTTTCCCAGCAACAGGGCCAATTGATTCTCCAAGAGCTGCATAACCTGCGCCTTCTTTAAATGCTTTCATAGGATCTAAAGGGTTTTCAGCGGCTGATATCACCCCTCCAAGCATCACGGCGCCCATAGGGGTTCTGGCCGCAAGATGCCTTGCCATATCGGCCGTCCCTCTGCTCAAATCATAAACAAACCCAGCATTACCAGATTTTGCTCCAGATCTAAAATTCAAAGGCTCAAGAATAGGCTCATTTCCTAATGCCTGAGCAGTATATCTATCTAGCCCAACTGCAGCATTATAAATAGGGTGTGCAATAGTGTCGGCAGCAGCAAAAAGAGGTTGCGTGTAAGGACTTTCTTTTAACGTTGCAATCACTTCGTTTCCACGAGATTGATCGTACTTTTGAAGTGCGGCCAACTTTTCCTGCTCAAGCTCTAATTCGGTCATCTAACACCTTCTTGCATCATTTGCACCTTGATCGCTTGATCTTCTATTGCACGTTTTCTTTGTTCTGGAGTCATATTTCTAATCTTTTGATTAAACTCCACGAGCTGATATTCTGGCTCCTTGAATATAGATCTATTTTGAAGCTGTTTATTCCATTCAGCATCAATTTGTCTAACAGGAGTTCCTTCTCTATCTGCATAAAATTTCTGGCGTTCTATTTCTCTGTTGTTTTGGATTTTATAGATTGTTAGGAGTTTTTCCTTTGAGCTGTCATTCAAAGTCTTTCCTCCAAATTGAGATTCGATTCCACGCATATCCTGATCTGACTGAGTACCAGTAGATTTTCTTAATTCTTCTAAAACAAGGCCTTTTTCTAGGGCTTCAAATATCTTCGCATCGGGATGAATTGCCTTCAATTCGCCAAGAAAAGCTCCTTTTTGCCCCTCTGGGATATCTTTGTAAACGCTTAATATAGAATCGACAACTTGATTTTCTTCCCCAGCTAATGCAGCAGTAGTCCCCAGCTCTTCCATTTTCTTTTCATAAGCTTTGACATTTTGAACGGCCCTTTCGCTTTCTGTCGCTTTTTCCGCAGATGTTTTTCCCGCCTCTGCTAATGCAATATTCTTAGCTTGTTGATAAGGGCTCCCCATAGGGGCATTCCCATGCATTCCTTGAACTGGTACATAATTTGGATTGTTCGCAATATTAGGATTTGCACTGATAGCTGCATTAACTTGCGACGGGACAGGCTGCGGTTGAAGTGATGACTGAGCCTGGGGTTTCTCCATGCCTGAAAAGCTTGATGGCCCCGCTGGTATTCCATGTCTATTTGGCATACCCCCGCCAATTTGCCCTTCATCAGTCAGCCCCCAAGTTGCGATATCTTTTGCCGCGCCAGAACCCATCAAAGCAGGATTATTCAATTTGAACCAATTCACTGCAGACAATGCATCTCTGTAATTATTCAAAGATGACTGGTTTTCGCCATACATTTGCAATTCTTGATCAGCTTGCTGCAGATCTATAATCGCCTTTTGGTAATCCATGGCAGCCTTTTGTGGCGCATATTGTGTTTGTATGCTTTTAAGCAATGCTTCGTTTCTAGCATTTTCTTGAGCGTATGGAAGCTGTGATTGGCTAATTTGATTTTGAATTTGACGACCCTTAGCCTCGCCCAAGCCACTATACGTGCCCATGGCCGTCTTAATTAACGTATCCATTGGGTTGTAAGCTTGAAATTGTAGTAATGGTACAGGCATGTTTATTCCTATTAAATGTTATCTAACCAAAAGAAGGCGTGCCGTAGTTCAAATAACCAGTCTGTTGCTTCCAGTTATCACCAGAATTTCCAGAACCCATTAATCCCTGAGCCGCCGCAGTTGCTGCCATTCCGCCAGGAACTCCGCCAAACGCATAGCCTGCAGCACCAATCCCTGCTCCCAACAAGCTAGAAAGCATTTCGTTTTGGTTTTGCTGTCCGGTGTAAGCCAAATTAGCTTGAGTTCCATATAAATTGCCTAATCCTTGGGTCATTTGGTTTGTAGCATTATACCCTGTATTAAACATGCCTTCAGTTCCCTTTAAGCCTGTGTTAAATAAATTGGCATTCTGGTTGTAATAATTCCAATAATCTTGGTTAGCCAGTCCAGTAGCTGTCTTCATTGCCTCTTGCTGATGGGCAGATGTCCCCAGCTTACCCCCAGCAGCAGCAGACATCATGGCAGCATTCATGGCTTCATCCATCTGGTACTGGTACCCAGGGGATTGCTCATAGCCTGCCCCAAGCATCTGCTGTTTTGCAGCAGGGTTATTTAGAAGCATGGAATATTGAGAGTCAAGCGTATTGCCCGCAGCTTGGCCGCGCTCAATATACGGATTGTAATATTGCTCAAGCATTGGCTTGATTTGGTCTAGGTATTCTTGTGGGTCGCCGTAATCGGGGCCACTGCCAAATAAATCATCCCAAAATGCCATAATAACCTCATCACGTTAGAGTAAAAGTATATAACGTTCCATTAATAATAGTCTTCATCGAGGTACTATTGTTGGTCGTCGTGTCAAAAAATATGTTAGAGTTTGATACCTCAGCTTGTGCCGCGCCTTCTGCTGCAATCAAAACTAATTCATTGATTTGGTCGGTGGTTAAGCCGGGAGGTTTTAACCCTTCGTTCCCAAAGTTAATCTGTAATTGGCTGATAATTTGGTTAAATATATTTGCCCATTCGGCAGTCAAAAAACCCTTTTCATCAACAATTTTCATCGGAATGTAACTTGGAATATCCATTAGTCTGGTCGCTCCCTTACCTCGATAATCCCATCACTGATGGTTTTCCTATAAAGGGAGCGAAACGCAAAGCGGAACGTCAGAGTGTTTGATGTTCCTATTCCATAAAAAACCACCCGATTCTTGCGTTTTCCCAATGGATTTAATTCTTTCCTGTAGGCATTCCCAAAAGTTTCCCCGCCATCTTTTGACACAGTCATATTGATGATTGGGGCATAATTCAACAGTACTTTTTCGGTCTGAATATATTGTCCAACATAACCAGGCTTAATTTCTTGCGTTATGACTTTCCCGCCCTCAGTTGTAATCAATCTGAGTGGTGAGCTGGCATAATTCGGATCAACTCCCTGCTCCATGATGAATGAAACAGAGTTGGCAATGAATTGGCTGGAGTCTACTTGCTGGACAGTATTGGTGACTCGGTCTGTCGGGATCATAAACACATTCTTAATAGCCCCAGCTTTTGGCTCCGTGTAGTCATAAGCATACAATTCAGCACTCATCTGGTAGATGCAATCATCATTTAGGCTGACGAAATAATAAGAGTTGTTGTAAAAGGCTACTGACTCACTAATATGATAATTCATGTTTTCATCAGTCATGTACGAAAACAGCTTGGTATTAAAGTCATAAATCAGTGAAAAATTGTCTCTTGGGTCATAAAATGTGATTTGATAGAAAACATGACCGCCAATCTTATAAAAGAAGCCATAAGATGTCTGAGGCGCAAACAATTCCCCAAGCTTAAAATCTATACCATCGGTTGATATACGCTGAAATGGGCCGCCAGCACTTACCAAAAGCGTTGGGCCTGATTTTTCATTGGCCCCCAAGAATGCCACAAACTCATCCATGGCTGCGATTGTGTTCGAGCTGAGGCAGCCATAGTCGATAGATACTGAGTTATTACGCTGATATGGGAACAATTGTGTCCCAACATCATTCCATAGTTCGGTGACGGTTTGGCCAAAAACATAGATAAGATTACCCTTGCCTGGGGCTCGTAAAACAGCCTCTGCCGATGTTGCTTTGGTTTGGATGCTAGAGAAGACGGCAATTCCTCCTGCTCCCCAATTCCATGTTGTTCCATCATTGGGCTTAGATAAGTACCAATCGCCAGAGCTTGTGTCTGGAACCAGAAAATAGCCATCATGATATGTAACAAAGCCTGGAACGATACTATTGCCTGTTTGGGTATTAATTGGCAAAACGGCTTTTGTAACCCTGGGGGTGGCTGAATCAGGTCCCCAGTAGTAAATCCATAAATCCAACCCATCACAAATAGCGATTTGATACGCAAGATTTTCATCAATAGAAACATCACCAGAATAGGTATTAATTTGGAATATCAATTGGTAGTTCAGTAGGTTTTCAGGGCCTTGGATTTTGTAGACACTGTTTCCGATAACGGCAATTAAGAAATCACCGCGCTCACTATTGTAAATGCAGCGCCCTTTAAGCCCTGCGCCAGTATTGATTACCTTTTTGTACCCTGGCATTTGAATCAATGCGTCATCAGAAACAAACATGTTGAATGTTTGTTCGGCTGAGATTTTTTTGTTACGCCCGAAAGTATTTCCCCCAACAAGCTTTAGCTGGGTTTGCGAGTTTGGTCTTTCAGCAATCGGACGCATGGTCATAATTTTCCAAAACTCCTAAGATAGGAGGAAGCTTTGCCTAATATCACATTTTTACCCTTTATATCAAATACATTCTGTTAGAGATAAGTCAGCTAGTTACTGCGCCATCCGTGCCCGTAATTTACGTCCGCCCATGTCAATCCGCCACCATGTTTGAAATACTGCAGTTTACGATGAGTGAAGTCAATCACGCCCATAGTCGTCAGTTTTTGCTCCATGGCGTCAAAAGTTTTCACGACAGCAGAGGGAGGCTGAACAGAGCGGTATTCACAAAGCCAGATGGCCAGACCATATTTCAGATAAGCCATATACCACTCATCATAAATTAAAGCCAGGTCTTGATTAAAATCGGTCGCCAATAGTGCGAATTTTGCCCACATCTGATAGGCATAAGGCTTGTCTGGCAGGAAATATACATAGAGATTTGAACCACCGTAGATACGCTCTAAATGGTAAATATAAGGGAGAGTTTTAATGTTTTCTGCCCGTGGTACAGCGAAATATTCTTCCCTAGACAATTCTTCCATTTGGAATCTAATCGTTGCCTGGGGAGAACTGCTTGGGTTTGGCAAGAAGAAAGTCAGCGTGTCAATTTCAACAAGATTTGGGATAAAATAGATTTCTTGTCCTGCTATGAAATTTGCGTTGATTTCAGTGTAGTAAGGAATAAGTTTTGTATCTGCGCCCTTGATGGTGATGAAGTCATTAAGCCTGTCTAGCCCATCATTGAGTTCGTCGCCCGTGACTGTTTCCAGGGTTCTTGAAACGATTCCTGAAAGATAATAAGCCTCAATGATTAGTTGGCGTGTCGTAAATGCCATAGTGACCTCCGAGCGGATTTATCCTAGGACTTACTGCTTGGCCCATGGATTATTGAAACCTATTTGGGCGCAATCCCTATAATTGCGCCCAAACCAACTTGGTTTAGAAACCAAGTCCGCTGCCGGTATTGATGGGGAATGCGATCCGCATCAAGTTTTGTGGAACTGCGTCATAGCCGTAAATCACATCCCTTGTCCATCCATAGACGTTTTGGAATGGGATAACGCCGTAATACAGTCTGACAGATACCATGGTGTTTTCGTCCATAGCACTGGCAGATGGGAAAGGCGTAGTATCGGGCAGCTTTGGCATAGCCACGTAGAAGGCATTGTCAGACACTACCAATCCGCATTTGTGAGTCGGCAACAATTGAACCGTCATACCAGCAACAATGTTGGTGCTTAAGTTTTGGTTCATGCTTCCAGCGGTTGCACAAAGGGCAGGAGTAATGTTGATGGTCACGTTACCACCACTAGATGCAGCGTCGTCAGTTGCGGAAACCTGAACTGGCAAGCTAGAAAGATTGTGCCCAGTGTAAGTTAAGAACTTCGGAGCGTTAGCACCCAAGAATTGCATCAAATCATATTTTTTGACTGCATTTCCATCAGTGCCGGCACCAGAGAAGGTGATTTGAGTGATGTTGTTACCAGTAGGGTCATTGGTAGAAACAACGGTCAAAGTCGTTCCAGCGTTACCCAAAGTACCCGCCAAGTGAATTGGCAATAGGTTTGATTGGAAGTAATTAACGCCATCCCAATCACCAACGAACCATGACATTGAGTTTTCATCATTTCGGTCAACAGTGAATTGGTTTTGCATTGAACTAACGATTCCAGGGACAGCTTGCAGGTCAAGATAGACCTTCAAATCGCCAGGAGCAGTTGAGTATGCGCGGAAGTTGGCCAGCATTTGAGCCAATTGTTGAGCAGAGCTGATTGCGGTAGAACCGTTACCATAGAAGCGATAGGGGAACTTTTCGCAAATCGTTGCTACGTCATTTTCAACTTTAGATGCCAATTCAGCCATGGCAGCGTTGCCAAGACGGGTGGTATATTCTTCTAAGTTGTTGAACACGATTTGTTGAGCGGTACCAGCATAAGAGATATTCTCTTGGTTATTAACCGTAAGAGTACGCGCGTTCTGTTGGATTTCTTGGAAGTTTGCAACCAAGCCTTCTTGAGATACGAAGCGTGGGGGTGTTTCGTAAGACACGCTAGAACCCAAGTTACCTGGGAAATTTTGTGGGTCTTTAAATTTCGTATTAGCAGTCGCGACAAAACAAGCCAAGTTTTGGAAAATTTCCAAGTCGGCCATGTTCCAGGTGATCACCTGTTGTAAAATATTTGATGGGACCATTGTAGTCTCTCCGTTCAACCAAAGTAAAAATTCACTTAGTCGATGGTGAGACTTAAATAATCATCAAAGCGAGTATTTAGTATCTCTTCAAAGAACGAATCGCAGCTTTCATTGATTTTTGCGTCCATTCTTTGCCATCAACTTGTCCTGTTGACGGTTTTAGATGATCTAAAGGCTCAGGCGCTTTGCTAGATGCTGCCTTGGTTTTCTCTTTTCTATTTTCGGTGATTGAGTCCGACAGTTTCTTAATCGCCCTTTCGGCTGCCACTTTATGGCCTTTATCAAGCAAACTTTCGATATCACTGAACTTAGTAGGATTCTGACCAAATTCATACATAACATCTTTCGCATTAGGGATTGTCGTCAGTAAAGCCACCATGCTCGGTGAATTTGCCAAGTTAAATGCCCCAGTCACCTCATCAAAATCTTCGTACTCTTTGCGACCTTGCTCGACTTGCTCCACGTACTGGCTAACAATCTGTCTCGCGACATTCTGATTCGCCTGTTCGGCTTGCATTGCCTGCAATTTCGCGCTGATTTTCTCGTCGGCTTTCTTCTCGATCAAATCAAGAATCTGTGCCTCAGACATCCCAGCAGTAGCAGCTTGCGCTTGTTGTTGCGTAGATCCCATCTGCATCTGGAGTGCCATCATGGCTTCCTGGCGTCCCTTTTCGTAGCCAGTCTCTTTTGCTTTTGTGATCAGATAATTCGCCTTGTCTTGAGTCATTAACTCTTGTGTGGACGAAATCGCAGCGTCAGACGCAGCCTGATTCTGTAAACCTTCATTACTCATTTAAAACCTCTTTCGACTTTTGAACCCTGTGTCTTGCAGGTAGACCCGAGATTTAGCGCTCGTCGCTGTTGTAGAACCCTTCAACCAGGTAGACCCGAGATTACGCTCTCGTTAGCGGCATTTAATAATATAGCGGTAATGTTTAATAATTGCAACAGAATAACTTAATAATTGCTATATGTTTATAATATGATATATTAAGTCATAGCATTTCCCATGTAGCACGAAGGTCGTGCGCCGGACTGTTAATCCGCTGGAGAAGGTTCGATTCCTTCCGTGGGAGCCATTTTTTTATTTTTCTGGGGGCCTGGAGGATTGGCGAAAATCATCTTGTATCATGGGCTATGCCAATCGGGAGTGGTCACCCGACGACATTAGTGTCAGATTGATATGGGTGTTATAGCTAGACCGGATAACCGGTGGGTTCGAATCCCACTCCCCCTTTTAAGGAATAAACCATGTTTGAAATAAACCCAGACGGCCAAGGCTTGACAACCCCAGGCGATAACACCCCTGAGCGCCATGCCGTTTTAGCAAAAACCACGAATTATCTATTCGATAACCTGTCAGTGGCAAATGAAAAATTCTTCAGGAAATTGGCAGTTGACGCAATCACAAATTCAGAATATGGGCAGATTCAAATATTGGCTGCAGCAAACTTTTTGCGCTATATAATCCATACCAATGTCGCAAAAGAGTCAGTTGATGAAGTTATTAACAATGTTATGGGAGGATTGAAAGAGCCCCCGCCATATGTTGAAAGGCCAGAAAATGCCGAAATTGAGGCCCGCAATCGCGCTATTGAAGAAGCCAACAAGAAGAAAATCATTCTTGATGGCGAAGTCCAGGCCCCCAAGGCTCAGCCGATTATCAGTGATTTGGTGCATTAATTAATAAATAGAAAACTGGAGCGTGTGCCATAAGGCATAGAGGCCCCAGCCGTTTATTCAGAATCGCCAAGCCTAAGTTTTAATGCAGCGATTTGCTCATTATTGATTCTTTGCATGTCGGTCAGCAGTACGCGAACATCATCTAGCTCCGGATCTGGTGCAAATGCCAGCAGACTTATGGCCGTCAAAGCAATAGATAGCTCGATCTGATGAGCCTCTAGCGTCCTTATGGTCGACTTGTAAATTTTCTTAAAGTTTAATTTCATTCTTTAATCTCCGGTTTACTTCATGAGGGATTTTATCCAATAAGGTCTTAATGAAGTTCGTAGCCTCTTTTCTGCCAAGCTTATCTAATATTTTTTCCGCGAAATCAGTCGGGGAAAACGATATCTCATTGCCATTTTTAAGAATATAAATGGTATTTTCACCTTCTTTGCAGGCATAATCAACATCTTCAACAGAAAATCCGAAAGTTGATTTGATTTTCATCAATTCATTCATTCTTTACTCTCTTTCTTACCATTTTTTGAGGCATTTTCTGTCATCTTGGAGGCTTTTTCAGCCAATTCATGCGCCCTATTGGCATCAACTCGCCCAGTTTCTCGCATAAAATGCTTATCTGCAAGCGAATGAGTATGCTCAGAGGTCTTGATTGCAGCGTCTAGCACGGTAGAAATGCGATCATCATCCGCCTTTTGTTGCTCAATGCCCAACTTCTGCTCATCAACTCGCATATCCGCAATGATTTTCGCCACTTCAACACGTAATTTCTCACGTTCAAGCTCGATTTTCGCAGCCTCAAGCCCTGTTTTCGCATCTGTAGCCTGGGCAGCCTGCTGAACTCTAGCCATGCCAACTTGATGCTCAGCTTGAACCTGCTGTTGAGCAACTTGCATAGCCATTTGCTCCATGTTCGGCTGTTGTTGCGCTTGCTGCATAGCCATTTGCTTCATCTTCTGCTGTTCTTCTAGCCAAACCCCTGCGCGACGTTGATATTCTTCTTTCTGACGAATTTCCAACGAACCAGTCACCAAATCCAGGCAGGCATCATTAATAAACTTACCAAACATAGGGATGGCATGAGCCAAAGCCGTAACCTGCTGCAGAGCCTTGGACTGCTGAACGCCAAAGCTTGCGCCCATTTCTACCTTAATCTTAAAATCACCAGGCTTATAATCCATAGGAACGCCATCAACAGTATTAATCATGACAGCAGAACGCTTGCCATCCCGCGTAATAATCGGCAAACTGCGCTCTGTCTTATGGTACAAAGGCATTAGGTCAACAACATCTTGAAGCGCAGATTGCAGCCCCAGACAGTAGTTAACAACATACGGCCTAGCGGTGGAGACACCCGCAGACAACACCTCTTGAATCGCTTTACCGCTCATTTCCGCATCAGTCATCGGAACATTTGAAACATTAGATGCGCCCAATATGTTTTGAATTAACGTATCAGCCATCACGCTAGCTTCAAGAATCGCGGGAGGAATTGGCGAACGCTCAGCAATCATGGGAGGAGCCAACGGGATTTGAGGGTTGCCATCTTTAAACGCATAGTAAACCAGGGTGGTTGTGTTTTTTGGCTCACGGTATGCGTCAATATAATTTTCTGGGATAGACTCTAGGGAGGCAATAATTTGGGCGGGCCTCATATTCTCCAGCTCATCACAAAGACACTGCAGCGAGAAGTTTTTCAAGCGCTGGGCGCCTTCGGCATTATAGAAGAATGGCCTGGTCATTTGATGACATGAGCCAGTCCTATCATCTTTGGTAACAATAGAGTTTCCATCAATGTATTTGATAGGCAGATTTAAAAAGTCCGTTTCTTCTGTTTTGATGATTTTATTCTGAATCAACCGATGGCGTACAATCTTAACGGTTTCTGTTTTTCTTTTTAATGCAACTTGAGGGGCCTGCATTGGCCAAAATTCCCCGCCTTTTTCCCACTTTTTAAGATGCTCTTTAACCGCAGACTTGAGCATTGTTTTTCCGTCTGTCAATTGCACCAATGTTTCTGCGGTTCTAATCTTTTCATAATAATCACATACCAAAATAATCTTGTCATCGCCAACCTTGTATGACCAATTAAATGGCCCAAGGTGCCCTTGTCCAGACTTCATGGGCAAGAATCCACTGGTGAACTTCATATCGCTTGAGTCGACTTTGGGGAACTCTCGCAAGAAATCCTCATACCTCATCGGGGTTATTTCAAAGCAAAAATCACCATCTGACTTATCCGGCAACGTAGCCAACAGGTCAAACCCAATAAGAGTCTGGTCATATGTTCTTTCCAGGGTGATATCCTGCAGGAAGCTGGAGGAGGAAATATAATCAGTCTTGATTTTTAATGATGTCATACCACCCGAGAAGGTATCACGCAAGAGATTATATTCCATGCCGGACTTATTGGACTCTGTCAGGATATGACGCAAATACCCTTCCAGCACTTCGATTTGCTTTGTTTGGATTTCTTTTTGTTGCTCATTCTCTGGAACGTAGTCATCAGATGAGGTTACAGATGGGCTGGGTTCGTTTTTGCTCACTTCACCACAGAGTCGAGACAAATAGGCCTCAATAATGTTGAACTGCACGTTAGGGCGTTGTATTTGATTATTGATAGACTTAGAGCCGTCAGATAAAGTATCGACAAAAACAAAATTACGCCATTTGGTATAAGTCTCATAATTATCCTCAAAACCCTGATATGCGTTCTCAATGTTCTTTTTGATGCGGTGTAATTCTGATTTCTTGTCGTAAAGGTCGCTCATCCCTGATTATCCCCGTGCCCGAAGGGCTGCCAATTTGTTAACGTCGTTTGAAAGTTTAGTCAAGATAGCCGTGTTGGGGCTGGTGTAAGGAAGCAAAGACTCATCTATAAAGACCGCTCTGCAAGCCATTTCAAGAGTATCGCAATTTGATACCAAAATATCATTGGCATAGTAAACGCCATAGGCTTCAACTGTTAGATTGTAAACTGAGTTCATGGCCATGGTTTCTGGCGCATGATCTGGAACATGTTTTGCTGTTTGATTGATTGTAGAATGTTCGTTTTGCTGTGAATTCTTGTTCGCAAAATGCGCAAATTGCCGTAAAGAATTCAAGTTTTTCGTATTTTTCTCTTCTAAGTTTATTCCTCCACAATCTCCCGCATTCGCTTGAGCATAGATGATGCTGGAATCTGACGGGCATAAATTCGGCATGGCAGTTACTGCATTTAACTGGGAGGGTGGGAGTAAAAATCTTTTTAGCCAATTCTCTTTTTTCTGACTTGCCTTTTTCACTGACCATATATTCAGCAGATTTAGCCCACATTTTTTCCATTTTTGACCAATCAATCGATCTTTTTTTATTATGGATTGCCGAATGTTCCCCGCGACGAATGCACTCCAAATTTTCAAACTCATTATTGATTCGGTTATGATCTTTATGGTGAATGTGAAAACCTTCCGGTATTTCCTTTCCAGTATAAAACGACCATATATCTCTATGAAGGAGTTTATATTTACTCTTTTTTGAGCTAGTTCTGTAATATCTTCCCGTCGGGGCGAGAGAATATCTGATTCCATTAAATACAATAATGTTTTTAATCGCCATCCAACAAATCCCTTAAATGATAACTTATCAAATGTCATCGTATCATCCACGCTCATTAGAGGCAAGAAGTTATTATTTGCAAAAATAGGATGTCGTGCTGTCCCAATCAATCCAGCTTTATTGACAACAGGGAATTCTCCAGTCTTTTTGCTATCTATTACATTACCCAAACCAAAAGGCGTTAAAACTTTGTCTCCTATTTTAATGTCTTGAATATTCATATACCCATATTGCGTAGCTATTTCAGTGCCAGCCACGAAACATAAATCATCGTGCGCGTGTGAATTATTCCCAGTAATCTTTCTAACATGCTCTAGACACATTTCGGTATGCCTGCCAAGTCTAGGAAGCGTTATTCTTCCAGATGCGATATATTTCTGACACTCATAGAATCTAGCGGTTTTGTTACCACCCCCAGCGTTGCGCTCGATTGGTATTGCGTGCATCCCAGCCACTCCCTTTAGGATTGATACCAAAGTGGTACCGGCTGATTTCTTCTCGATTAATACCTTATCGGGCTTGACTCTGTGCCTCATGCACCCCATATAGAAATCATAGAACTCTGCTTCCAAATCTTTCGGCTCAATCCGGATCTGCCTCGCATCAAGCCAGTGTATCCCATACATGCCTGTTTCAATGCCTCGATTCTCAATCTTATAAATGCCCCAAAAGCTAAGGGCAGTAAAATCAGACCAATTATTATCGCTTTCTGCAGTGTCTATTGTTAAGAAAGTGCTAATAATTGGCGGCTCCATGTCTGTTAATGGGAACCAATCACGCTTAAAGATACCACCCCCTGCGGGTTGTGGGCATTGTTGGTGCTGGGCAAAAAATGTGTATTCGTCAGTCCTGCGCATTATCTCAAGCATTTCTTTGGGGAAGACTTCGGGATAGAGCGGATTATCATTGTCATCAAGCGATTTTAATATGACTTTCTTCCAATCGTAGCCCTCACGGCCATCAATGAAATATGCTGGCAAATCTTGCTCATGAAGACGCTGACCAATGAAGATGATTGGGACATTGGAGCCACGGGGGCGCTGTCTGATTGTTGACAGAAAGTTGTCTATTACCGCTTGCCTCATCGTGTCAGAGAAGCAATCAGCGGGAGAGTGCATATCATCCATAATCACGCAGCCAGAGAAGCGCGAGAGATTTGGCAGCCCTGCATCATTCCCGACAACTGCGCCTTTGGCACCGAACGCAACACAAGCCCCGCCAGATTCAGTTTTGAACTTTCCTTTAGACTTGCTATCGCTTCGCAAATGTACGCCAAAAAAGGATTTGTACTCGCTCAGCTCCATAATTTCTTTGATGAACGCGGTATGCTTTTCCGCCAGTTCATAAGCGACGCTTATATATAAAAAGTTGCAGTCAGGATGATTGGCGTAACACCAGGCTACCCAAAGGCATAATATTGTTGACTTGTGATATCCAGGGGGAACGTTCATCAGCAGGCGCTTTGTCTCCATGTTGAAGACAGCCTTAAGCTCACGCGCCATTGTTATAACGTGCGGTTCCCTGCCTGGAGGCTTAGATATGACGAACTCGCGCCCCGTCTTAAGCTTGAAGAACACACGCGCAAAAAGCAGAAAACTGCCCAGCAGCTCTGCTTTCGCTACGTCTCTAATGCTAAGAGAGGAGACAAGCCCTTTCTGCTCAGGGCTTAGCTCTATCACTTGCGCTTAGTATCCAAGATGACAAAGTTTCTTGTTCTTGGGGTATGCGCCAGAGCCTGAGCCATGAAGCGTTACTTTCTCTAGCCCACCTTCGCGCTTAACTGCAGCTTTGGGCATGTCTTCGCCCAGTTCCATTTTGTGCTCTTTTTTGTATCCATCTTTCATTTTTTCTTTCCTTTTGGTGAGTGTGATTCGTTTCATTTTGAGAAATATGATGCACTGCGTTCCTTTCTTCTTTTGCTTTTCCCTTCGCTAGTCGTAGGCTCCCCTGCTGCATTTAAGCCATTTTTATTATAATTTGGGCTATTTTCTTTGACAGCCTTTCCGGCAGCTTCGGCGTCTTTAATTTGTCTAAGCCCAGAAGTTTGGGTACTTAATTTTGTGAGCCTTCTGCGCGATTGTGCGTCTTGATACTCTTTTGTGTGATCTTCACTAGTTTTTTTAGGTCTCATTTTTTCTTCCCCTTCTTGCTGGGTTTGCGTTTAACTTTAGCTTCGCTTAATGCGATCGCCAGTGCCTGATTCCTGTTTCGTCCAGAGCTTTCTAACTCTTCTATATTCTGTCCGATGACATCTCGGCTTTTACCTTTCTTCAATGGCATAGTTACTTGGCCTCATGTGCTTCAATTTCATTGACTGCTTCGGTGGCCAATGCTTTTGCAGCATCAACTTCCAAGTTTGCGCTGGGAATGCTCGCGATATGCGCATCAATTGCCTGCGCATGTGCAGCGATAGCCTTCATCATCTCGCTTAATAATTCTTTAAGTTTATCCATTTTTGCAATCCTTTGATGTCCAGATGCTTTCCATTTTCTTAAGATGATAATCCATAAGTTGAGCAGCTTTAAGAGTTGCTTTCTTAATATTATCATCACCTTCATCATAGCATATCTGGAGTTGATCTAATATTTGCCACGGGATAGTTTTATAGTGTAGCAATAACTTAATGCTCATATAGTCGTCTTATGTAAGTCTTGGATTATGCCCGTTACTGTCTTGACTGCTTCATCGTCTGCTTGAGACAAATTCACATTAACCGTGGGCGCTTTGTCGGCGTAGCCGTAATCTGCAGTCAGAGCCACTGTATATCCTTTGATGTCAAACTTCTCATCCATATAAGAGCGGAAGCCTTTGTCTAGCCATGCTCTGCGATAATCCTTGCCATCTTCAAGTGCAGTAGCAAACTCAGGGAATTCATGCGCCCATTTTTGCATTGTACGAACACCGACCCCAAGATGCAGTGCTACTTCATATATAGAGTGGCCCTTTGCCATCATTGTTACTACTTCTTTGGGGAAATGCTCTTCATATAGAGTAGCGATATTCCATGCCCTGCCCGTCTCTTTTGGGGCTAGATTGCTTCTCCCACCCTTCACGATCTTGTTTTTGTTAACAGGCATATCGTCCCTTTAGCTCATGTTAGTTGTAATGTCATTATATCATATTTGCAAAAACGAATTTGTCAATTCCTTCACTCATCAAACTCACTTATATAGACGCCGCACAATGCAATGTGAAAATAAATGCAAAATATCTCTATATTGTGTTGACGCGCTTGTTATGATGTTATAAGATAGCAACATCGAACACACACACGGAGAAATACAGAATGTCAAAGATTAAACTATCGCTAAACAAGCACCGCGCACCATTGCACGCGATACACATACTCAACACCGAGCCATTTAATGTCATATCACTAATTCGAGAATTTTGTGATGATCATGGAATTAAAGTCTACTTTTCAGGGCAAGAGTTATTTGATGCGCATGATGAAATCATTGGCCTGCAAGAAGATGCCAGAGATTTAAATATTGATCATGTTTTGTTTTGGGTTGAATAAATAAAAGTTGATTATTTTATTATAAAGTTATAAAATATCATTATTGAACATACACACACTGGAGTAAAGAAAATGAAGTTACAAAAAACAGACTTTGGCAGCAGCTATCACGGAGAATCTAAAGTGGGGAATCATTTGCATGGATTATATACTTTGCATAATGTTGATGTTTTTAACAAGATAATTGTTGATGATGTTGAGCTAGAGGCATTCTACCAGACAGGAGGAAAGTATTTATACAATGATTTTGATTGCCCTGACCCAGATTTGTCTCTTTCTTTAAGTGAATCGAGCGAAATACTGTTGGTATTAGATGATCTCTATGAATCTGATTTTGAAAATCAAGAGCTTATGCAAGAGATAATAGAAGACATAAGGGACTATATTCCGAGTGTTGATGATGTTTATAAATTAAAAAAATTATATTATTTTTATAATGATAACAGGCCAACAATAGATGACTTTTTACCTTAAGCCTTCTCACTGCCGAATAGGCAGATTTTAATATTATTGTATAAAGATTATTAAACACACGGAGAAGCAAAATGAACGAATACAACCCATTAAATCCACAGTTCTGGCCAGGGTCAGAAACCCCAATCTCTTATGTAGACATGAGCAGATCACCGGAAGCGATAAAATTAAGATATGGCGAGGACTTCTGCGCACATCTTAATAAAGATAAAGAAAAGACAGAGGAAGATAAAACACACACGGAGAAAGAAAATGAATGAACAAGAAGACAATCCAGAGTTAGATGGCTTAATGGCATGTGATGATCCAACGCAACAACTGGATGATTTGTTGTCTGAGGAATGGGAGGAGTGGCTAGAATGCCTTGAGGACGCGCATATTCCCGCATGAGAAGAAATAACCCTGGGGCTATAAGAATGTATTCCCCAGGGTCAAACTACTCCCAAAACCGTTTTAAATGTCTTTCCTTTTGCTTTCTTTCACCAGTTTCTCAACCAGATCGACATGGTGATTCAAAATATCCAATTTTTCGCAATTCTCCGAAGATAGATTTTTTATAATCTGGAACATTTCTTTCCTTTCTGCTCTTAACTCAATATTTTCTTTTTTGTAATTACACAAAAGTTCGTGCTCTTCGTTAGTCATTTAAATTTCCTTATTTAATTTCACTATTTCACTATTTCATTTCATATCTGAATGTATGTAGGCATGTATGTATGTAGGCTATTTCTCGTAGAGTACATTGCATCGGTTGGTAGAGTATTATAACTAATGTTAGTTACATCTACCACCCGTTTCAATATACTCTTAAGAAAAAACCTACATAACCTACATCCTACATACATATAAAATACTCCTAGGGTTAGAATTTTGTTGAAAGAGGAGGCATGCTGTATACCATCCCTTTTGTTTTTCTCAATGGCTTGTCTTTTAGTAACCCTCTGAGAATCTTGCCAATTCTTGCATGTGTTTTGTTATCTAGCATTCCTGAATGGCTCGGGAGGTGGGTGAATATTTTTGAAATGGTCATGGGTACTGTTTGACAATTCCCGAGCATGTAGGCTTCAAAATCAAATCTTTCTAAAATCATTTCTTCGATTGGATCTTTCATTTCAAAGTTTTTATTTGATGAATTTATGAGGTCCATTTCTTGTTTTGTAAAAATTTCTGATTCCCCAGCATGTAGGTAGTAAGCAATTTCAGCTAATAATTGAGCCATATCAATTCTTGATGAATAGGAGTAATTTATTTCTGTAACTTCGATTGGTGCGAATCTTCTGTTGCCTGTTTCGTCGACTAAGCACTTTTCTTGGTTAACTGTTGCGACTACGAATGATCTGCGAAATCTGAGAGAATCATGTCGTGCAAAAGCTTTTCTTTCTTGATTCACATTCGATGTTAAGATTCTTTTAATTCCCGCTATTTTACTTTTATTAATTGTCAGTTCCGCTTCGCCGATTTCAACAAATGCGTATTCGTAAAATCTCATGACATCATCTTTTTTATTGGGGTCTAGGGAGAAATCTGTCATTGTTGCTTCTAAATCTAGGGTTGAAAAGAATTCCCGACACCAAGAGGTCTTCCCTAGTCCTTGTGCGCCATATAGCATAAGCACAATTTGATTCGCATATCCCGTTGGGCTTAAAATTGATTTAATGCCTTGCATTAGCCACTTTCTAAGCACAATAACTTTCAATTCTTCTTGTTCAGGGACTACTTTTAAAGTGTTTATAAAATCCCCAAGCCTGGAGGAGTGATCCCAAATCGTTTCGTTAATAATTTTTTCAATGGGGTGATAACGATTTTCGCCAGCAATCAAGTCTAAATGACTATCTATCTGTGCCCTAGCTAGCCCATGCTTTGCAGCCAGACTACAAATATAAGTTAGTTGATCATTCATTAATCCTGTTGGATTTAAGTTTGTCTCAGGAATTTTTATCTCTCTGCGATATTTCATCTCATTAAATTTTAGAGTAATCCCATATCCTGCCAGCAGGGCTTTTGTATTTTCGATGGTAGCCAGTGGCCCTTTAGATCCCATGTCTGGAAATTCTATGTAATTAAATGGGATTTTGGCATCTTCAATAGAGCCTTTTATAACCTTGAGTGCTTTCATTCTTGACATTCCTTTGTTAATTAGTTGAATAAAGTAATCATTGAAATCTTTTTGGACGGGAGATAGAATATACTCTGCAACTTTTCTTGCAGCTTTTTCCCCTGTTTGATCTGAATTGTTATCTGCGATTATGACTACTTTGTTTTTATATTTTGCTTTTATCAAATCATAGGATCTTTTTAGATTCCCAGCGCCAAAAGAGAAAAATGAGGGGCTGCCGGTTGCTTCATGAACTGTTGCCATTGTCGCAAACCCTTCCCCTAAGTAGATTATTTCATTTTCGTTTTTTGGTAGGGAGATCACGCCGACCCCATGAGTGCTTGCTCCGGTTATCCTTCCTATGCATTTTCTTCCATTCTCATCGAACCAAATCTTTTCAAGATTTATTACACAATTGTTCTGATCATAAATAGGAATTAACAAGGTGCCATGTAACTCCTTGACCCCATAGGGAATTACATTTTTCTTTTTGATATATGAATTAACATCAGCAGATTTTGCTTTTAACCATGTGTTCCTTGCTTCTTCAATAGATTTTTCAGCTTTCTTTTTTTCAGCCAGCCTTTGTTTTTCTATCTGCTCTTTGAAGTGAGCTTTTTGCTCTTCGGTTAATTCGGAATGATTTTTGCTAGACCAGAAAAAAGTCTCAGTTTGACAACGAAAGCAATTAAAATACCCCCAATCCGTGTTCCCGTTTGCAGATGTTCCTTGGAATATTTTATATGAAGCGGAATTTTTACTGTTATGAATGGCACAATTAAATCTTTGCCAAGAGCCCCACTTTAAAGATTTTGTAATGGGATGCCCTAATGATTGAGTAAACTCATAAAATGTAGATGAGCATTCAATTAGCTTGATTGCAGAGGTCTTTGATGATATTCTATTCATTGTATAGATTCCTTTGTATACATGGATCTTAGTAACCTGTTGATTGTATGTCTTAACTTCGCACTTACGATTGTATCATCAATGGCTAATGTGATCCACAAAACCCCGTCTTTCTACTGATAGACGGGGTTTTTTTATTTTAATCATGTTATAATGTTATCTCAACCCGTCACGCTTGTGCCTGTCTTTCCGTGTGTGGACATTTCGGGCGCAGCGCACCCCGACGGGTCCTAATTTTATGGAGATAATCATGGCTACAAAAGGCGTTAATAAAGTTATACTTTTGGGTAACTTGGGACAAGACCCGATTGTCAAAGAATTCACGGGCGGAATAACAACAGCAATTTCTATTGCCACCTCTGAATCTTGGAAAGACAAACATTCTGGCGAATTGAAAACTGATACTCAATGGCATCGAGTTGTATTTTTTGGCAAGCTCGCAGAAATCGCAGAACAATTCTTACGCAAAGGATCTAAAGTTTATATTGAGGGTACTTTAAAAACCCGAAAATATGAATCAAAAGGGGAAGAAAAAACAATCACAGAAATCGTCGGCCAAACCATGCAGATGCTAGATTCAAAATCTACAACCTCAACAGATAGAGAATCAAAGACTGGCAATAAGGCCGAAGTAAAACGACAAGCAGAACTTTACGCCAGAAAAGACACATCTAATGACTTTGATGATGATCTGCCTTTCTAAAATGACTTCTACGGGATGTTATCGTAAGATTGCAATGCGGGCTTCATCGTCTAGCCCATATTGTATGGTGTAGATCCAAACATCCCACTTATCCACACCCCTTTTTACTCCAGAACGTATATAATACGTGCCCTAAATGCCATTTGAGCATTATTTATACAATTTGGAGAGATAAATGACAATGACTGTTAAGCAAAAGGTTATCGCGGGCAAAGCCCTTCGCCAATTCATCGAAGAAAATTTCATCAATTATTCTGATTTTGCACGCTCTATGGGCACGTTGCCCGCTACGGTCACGCATTGGATGACCGGAAGAAACCCCATTCCCGTGCGCATCGTAGAACGTTTGGGCGTGCTATTCCCCGACTCTTTAGACAAAGCACAGTTGAGACCCGATGCGTATATTGACAATGCTATAATGTTATAATAGAATGAATGCTTACATCCTAGCTGGCATAATTTTGCTGTTGCTAATTGTCATTCATCCGGTTACGTTTTGTAACCGGATGTTTTTTTGGAGTTTGTCATGTCACAAGAAAAAATCGAAATTACTAAAGCGCATGTCAACGCGATCAGACGTGCTATCTCTTTGTTTGAGTCTTACGGCCACATGGCTGATTTTCTCGAAGTTAATCGCACTAATGTTTATTTGTGGGCACGTGGCTCACAGCTAATACCGATTAAACATGCTGAGCGCTTGGCTCAAAATTTCCCCGATGACATTGACGTCATCACGCTACGCCCCGACATTCTACAATACAGAAAATATTTATAAATATTTGTTGAAATATTTATAACTTCATATACAATGTATTCATTCCCCAGTGCTGCAAATTCAACGTTCTGAAAGTGGTGTGGTGCTGGGGGATACTAATTAAGGAACGATTATGAAAATTGATACAAAGAATTTGACGAGATTAATTTCTGAATTGGATAAATTTATTCGTCAGCGAAATACTGAGCTGTCATTACAGACCCTGGGATTGATTAGAGCGGGCCTTGGTGACAGGATTGCTGAGGACTCGATGGCTGAAAATTTGCGCATCTATGAAGAAGCGCAAGCGCGGATTAATGATGCCCCGCCTGCGCCTTTGGCGATTGGTGGCCTTGAAGATTTTCAGATGCAAGAACCGGAAACATTGATGACTACTACTATTGATTCCGATAAAACAGAAGCATCTATGGCTATTGTTATTGACGCCGATAAGCCGCGCCGAGGCCGTCCGCGTAAGTCTGGAGAATTTGAATGAGTGACCAACTTACAGAAGTAAACTTTACTGATGAAGAGTGGGACGCTGCGATTGAAGCGTGTGGCAATATTGGTGATATTCTGAACCAATTGGCACATGAGCAAAAACACAGCGGGGAAACGAAGATTGGGGCAATGATTCAGATTTGTTTAGCATCTGCAGTTGCTGAGTTTGTCTCACGGTTTGATGGCGGTTGCTCACGTGAGAGCGCACTATTTTGTTTTAGCAAAACTCTTGCAGACATGCTAGAGAATGACAAGAAAGTAACGATAAACTGAGAGATTTTTATGCCTTGTTATTATGATTGCCCTGGAGAAACGCATCAGGCTGAAATAGAAAAAAGAAGCAAAACCATGATGTATTTTGATATTCAGTCTTACATGACTCCTGAGCAGCAAGCTATAGCCAAGGATAAAAACATTAAAGCATTCCCAGGGTATGCTGAGTCAGAGATTAATGAAAGACTATGCCTGATTTGTAGCATAATGGACCCTGAGCAACTTGATAAAGTAAGCGCAAGGTATAGTTTTATAGAATGGAAACATGAAACGCTATTGGACTGGTATGTTCAACATATTAGAGACGATAAAGAGCATGGGGGATTAGAGATTGACGAAGGTAAATACAATTCCATCGTTGATGAAAGAAATAGGCTAAAGGAAATAAGAAGAGAATCATTAGCTAAAATAGCAAGAGAGCTTGAATTAGAACTGGAAAAAAAAATAGAGGACTCGTTAAAAGAGAATCTCAGATTATACAATGAAGCACAACAGAATATACCACACACGGAGAAATGAAATGAAATTTGTAGAGTTGAATTCTGGATATATAAGAGCAGACTTGATTGTCGGGATTGTCCCGCCATCTGAATGCGAAGAAAATGGTGATTTTTTGATTAAGATCTATCTGAACAATGGAACCATATTGGATGAGCCAGAAGTTTCATATGATTTTATGATGAAAAGACTAGTGAGCCTAATTGAAGAAGTGGAAGCGGGGAACGAATAATGAGCCATAGCGAATCAATTGTAAATTTATCAAAAGCTTTATTTCAGTTTCAGGGCCGGATATCGAAGATTCAAAAGGACTCTAACAATCCTTTTTTTAAAAGTAAGTATGCGTCTTTGAGTCACATATTGGACAATATTAACCCCCTTTTGATTGAGCATGGGATCTTGATTATGCAGCATCCGGTTGACGGCCAAAGTGCTGACGTGGTGTCACTGTCAACTATGATCGTACACGCTGAAACTGGCGAGTACTTGGAGTCTGTTTTTTCTATGTCGCCTACCAAGAAAGACCCCCAGGGGATTGGCTCATGTATCACTTACATGCGTAGATATGCTTTAGTGTCCATTTTAAAGCTCAATGTTGATGAAGATGATGATGATGGTAATGCTGCGTCTGCGTCTGCGCCTGCGTCTGCCCCTGCCTCTGCACGTGCGTCTGCGTCTGTTCCTAGTTTTGTTTTAGAGCTGAAAGATAAGATTTCAATTGCTCAAAGTGCTGATGAGCTGTCTAAATTGGTTCCTAATTTGCAAGATGCTAATATAAGTGACCATGATCGCAAAACACTCAGACAAGCTTATAAATTGAAACTTGAGTCATTTAAGGGGGCGGAATGAAATTATATGATCACATTTTGAATGCTTTTGAATGGGCTTCAAATAACATTGGAAAATTTGTCTTGATTTGCATGGTGTGCTGGCTGGCTTTTGGATATTTTGCGAACCGTATTAGGTGCGTAAATTCATGGTCACATGCTGAGTATGGCCCGATCACAGGATGCATTGTTATCACTGAAAATGGCAAGATGCCAGAGAAAAACGTCAGACATGTTAATTGGATATATGAAGAATGAACACTAATGAAAGTCACAATGCTAATATAGAATTAGAAGTAATTGACATGATAAGAAGATCGACTAATCAAATGCGTCATTCTTTAGAAGCAGTGGTTGATTGCGAGGGAATAAGGCTAGAAATTCGACAAACGATGATTAATTTGCGAGGGGCTCATGATGAAATTAATAAATTGTTGGATAATCTCATTGTTTTGATTGTGTCGGAAAGCGATCAGTAATATTGACCAGCTTTTCCAGCATCTCGATCTAGGATTAATTAGGAGTTCTCGGATGAAATATTCAAAATATTGCGCTATTAAATTTATTAGTGATTTAATATTCTGGATTTGCTGCTCATTTTTTTTTGGTTATTATGATGTGGAGCATAATATTTTGGCCGCATATGTTTTTGTCTCGGTTGTGAATATTATCGGTGCAATTGGACGGTATAGGATAAACATTGAGAAAGATGGGTGATGAAGAATGCTAGAATTCCAATCATTTTCAACAATCATGCCCTTGGGCAAATTGTTTATGCGGATCACACAAAAAATCCATGGCAGCAATGCTCAAGTTCATGTTTATGAGCAAGAGGGTGAATTAAAGCTATGTGCGGGATCAAGGAATCGCTGGATTTGTCCAGATGATGATAACTTTGGCTTTGCAAGATTCGTTTATGATCATGTACAAGAGTTTTTAGATCTTGGGATTGGCACACATTACGGCGAATGGGCTGGGCCTGGAATTAATTCTGGCGAAGGACTGAAAGAGAGAACATTCTTTTTATTTAGCCATCCAGACAGATATTCTGACAAGATTTTGCCCCCTAATGTTGAATTTGTTCCTGAGCTATATAAAGGGCCCGTTGATCAATCAAAGATTAACGAAGTCATGGATATTCTATTAGATCATGGGTCTTATGCTGTGCCTGGGTTTATGAAAGTCGAAGGAATTGTTGTTGAGATTGACGGAAAACGATATAAAAAGACTTTCACGGCTGAGGAAACAAAATGGTGTGGAATCAAGAAGCCTAAGAGAGAGCCCCGAGAATTTGCTGATTACTCCTACTTGCTGCAGCCGATGAGATTAGAGAAATTGCTATCGCGCGATGAGCGTTATATTGTCGGCTATCCTGAGACGTTGACGGTGATCGTAAAAGATTATATCGCGGACTTGATAAAAGAAGAGCAGATCACGGGCAGCATGGAAGATATAGATAGAATTAAAAAAGATTGCTCGCGCAGCATATTCCATTTTGTAAGAGATTTCTTAAATGAAGAGGTTTGTCCATAATGGCGTATGTTCCATCAGGCGGCTATCGCGAGTCAGAAGAATCAAGGCAAAGACGTGCCGACAATAAAACGGTAGATTTCTTTTGCAAGACTACGGAAGATTTAACAATTTTAGAATTAGAATATTGCGAAGATTTTTATAAAAAGAAGGTTCAATCCTCAGCAGCTTCCTTAATGACATTAGTCTGGGTTGTTATTGCAATTATAATGTTTTTTGTTTTTTTTGAAAAAAGTTATTCTTGGGAAAGTGGGGGGTTAAAGTTGACGGCACTTTGTCTTGGCATCCCTAGCTTGGTTGTTTATTTAATTTGTTCGCTGACATGTTAAGGGCAAATCATGAAAGTAATTGACGATTATTGCGATCATTGCAATTCACAAAGAACCGTTGTAGAGCTGGACAATGAGGCAGGTGAGCCGATATTCAATATTTGCCTCCCATGTTTGAAATACGCTGAAAGTTTGTTTGTAAAAAATGGAGTCCAGAACCCCTTGAACTGGTGGGATACAAGTTTCGGCGTAATTAGCGACGAGGACAGAAAAATAATGAATTTGAGCATTATCGCGAACTCTTTGAAGGGGAATAAATAATGCTGGCTATTGGCTCATTTAGGAATAATCAAGAAGATGATGAGGATTAAAAATGAATAATTCGGTAATGAAAATATCTAATGTGCATTGCCTGGTTGCCGATTGGCATCCCGAAAAAGATGAGACATTGTTCGATGATATCGATATTGAGAAGCTTAGAAAAGACACTGGCGCAAAATATATAGACATCTATAATCGTGATTTGTATCCAGATAGCCATGAGATAACTCAATGGATAATCGACTTTAGAAATGATGACGGAGTTGTTTTGTGTGTTAAATATCCAGGAGATATCGAGGAAGATGAGATCAAAAGATTTGTACAACCCGTGATTGATTATTTTAAACGAATGAGGATGAATTGATGCTGGGGTTTAGAGTTTGGGACAACGTAGATAAAAAATTTACTAATTGCTCTTATGAAGTCATGAATTTCAAGGGGGAAGTAGGCATGATGGATAGGACGACTTTTGTTAAAAACTGTGACCGATTTATTCCCCTGCAATCAACGGGGCTATTTGATTGCGATGGAAAAGAAATATTTGAAGGCGATATAGTTGAAAAATTGGCGCACAGACAACAGTTTTCATGGGTTACTGTTGTAAATAATGTGACCGAATTTTTCAATAAATATTATATCTATGAGATTGACGAAGCCCCAGACTCAAGATATTTTAAGGTTTTGGGAAATATTTACGAAAACCCAGAGTTTTTGGAGAGTGCGAAATGCTAGGGTTTAGGGTTTTGGACAAGACATTTTTTGTTGAAGAAACGAAATTGTGGGGAATAAATAATGCCAAAATATGAAATAAGCCTGGATGACATTATTAATCTCCGTGACTGCGCTCATTATTATCGTCATGCAATAAGAGATGGGATCCCAAGTAATTATGAGCATACAAAGATTTTTTTAAAAGATATCACTGACCATCTAGATGGAGTTGTGGCGAGAATATTAAATACCGCGAGAGGGGAGGAAGGGTAATGCCAAAATACGAAATAAGTTTAGATGACATCATTAATCTTCGCGATTGCTCGCATTATTTGCGCAGGGGAATAGATTGCTTTCTACTTGCCGAACAGAAAGAAACAAAAAAAAGTTTTCATTTGTTTGTCGATAAGTTGGACCTTGTAATTAAACGAATATTAGATTCCGCGAGAGGAGAGAAAGAAAATGCACATATTAAATAGATGCGAAAGCTTATCGGCAAGCTTAAGAAATGTGACAAGCATATTTAGTCAATCAGGCATACCATGGGACAGAATAATAAAAGAAGATATAGAAATAATGCGTGGAATAGTTGCTGATTATGATGAATTAATGAAAAGAAAAGAAGATCATGGAGTTTTAAAGCCAGCAGAAGAGCCACCTAAATTTATACTTTATGAAGATGTTTTAAAAGGTCTGGAAGCATTTGCGGAAATTGACAAGATGAGTGAAAACATTCGAGATTTAAAGTCAAAGATAGAGTTCATAGGCGTTAACCATAAGGAACATATTAACGGAATTTATAGAAGACTTGAGAAGCTTGAGATAAAAGCCGGAAAAACAGAAAAAAGACAAGACAATCACAGAGACGCCATATCGGCAATAACAAAAGCATTTGAAGCATAGGACAAAAGCATGAGCATAAAGGGATTTTATCTTTTCATAAAAAATGAACAACTTCCTCAAGAGATTAGTTTTGCCATCCCAGTCAAAGATGGCAATAGCTTATGGTCCTTTAATTACGATGAATTTGATTTTTCCTTTCACACTGGCGCATATGACAGAAATTACCGTCCTATTTTTGTTGGCGATATGCTCAGGCAAAAATCTTGTGAAATCCCTTTTGAAGTTGAAGACGTAGTTAGCTTTTTAATCATGTGTGGCCGTTACGAAGAAAAGCACGGGACACCAATTTTTGATAGCCTTGAAGTGGTGGATGATAAATAAATGAGTAACATAATTGATTTTAAAAGTGCGAAAGAAGATGAGTTTGAAGTCTGTTGTAAAAAAATTTGGGATTTGCTTCTTTCGTTTTGTGATGAAGAAATTTCCGAAAAAGCAGAAATGACTGAGGAGGCATTCATTTTCTCATGTCTAACGTCAACTTTGGGGCGTGTCATTTGCCAGTATTATAGTGATACAAGCACAAGATATCATGCTTTCGGGGTCGCCGCTGCCGAAATAATTCAGCACATCAACGAATCAGAAAGAGACAAATTAAATGAATAAGATAATCTTCTTCGTTGGAATGACATTATTAGCAATCCAGCTTAGTGGATGCGCTCAGATGTTTAGATATGGGATCTGAATGGTGGCACTCTTTCCATAACAAACCGTAACCCTAGGAGAAAAAAGCTACGATGGCGGAAACCGCAAAAAGAGTGCCGTCTTAAGTATATATCAATCCGGTTGCTTGCATTGAATCTCTGGCATATATCCAGCCTCATGAGCAGAATTAAGAACATTCAACGCAAACACATCAAGGTATTTATGCCAAGTTGTGGCATTTCCGTGCTCATCTACTCTCGGGGTAATGGCAGCAGTCAAACTTGCTGCAGATATTATGATCGGCGCGAGCTTGATGGCCACTTCTAGCAGCTTTTTGAAGAAATTTGACATGCTAATACCTCCCAATAGTTAGAAGTATAGTTCACGTGTTTCCGATCTTCATAATGACCCGTAATAATTTCTCAAGAATCGGTTGTAATTATTAGCGTAAGCCGCTGTGTCGCCTTTTCCGGAAACGGTGTTATAAATCTTCTTCCAGTACTCAGCCTGCGCTAGAATGTCATTATATGCAGGCAGGGGGTCTTTGGCTCGCATGTATTTCAATCTTGCCATGCAAACAGAATATCTCAAGTTGTAAACCAATAAGTCGCTTGATGGGATTTGGTCAGGCGCTAAATCTGAGATCCCACACGATTTCAATACCAGCTTAACCAAATCAGGATTGTACTTCAAAAAGTTATTCCAAATATCATCATGCGTGGCTGGCTCCATTTGAAAAATACCTAGGGCGGGTCCTAATTGCTGCTTAAAATAAGTGCCCATTTGGCTCTCTTGGGCGCAAGTCCCTGCCAATAATTGCTCTGCAGCCTTGCTCCAGATGTGCGCATTACACAATGCTGGCCTTATAATTTGAATAATCAAATCCTTTGCATCTATTCCCATTATCATAGCTCCAATACCTTTAACTCTATTCCTTCACGCTGGGAATAGACCTTCTCAGCGACTAATTTCACAATCTGATTGTCATCGTAATATATAAGCCCATTCATGGCATCACACACTAATTTAGCTAGATTATCTATATCTGGTCTAGTGACCTTATACAACATATCCAAATCCGCCAATAATCTGTCATGGGCACTTAATTTTCGGGGGAAAATGTAGTTGAACCTCAGCTTAACGCAGACAGGCTTGTCGGTTATTTTTTGCTTAGACCTGTTCAATTCGCATATCAACAAAATTCTAAGCTCTCGCTCAGCCATTTTTGTCTTTTCTGGAGTATATACCGCGCCTCCCTTCCCAAGTCTGGGGCGGGCTTTAGCGGTCGGGGTAACTTCCAAAAACATATCTATCATAAAATAAGTATATCTTAATAAAACATGTTTTTGGAAAATGTTCCATGTGGAACATTATTGGTATGATATTAACCAAAATCCTGTTAAATGCAGCATAACGCTAACACACATTGCAGTGACTGCAGCGTAATACGTCCACTCCAGGGCTAATGTGATCCGCTTTATTAACTTAGCTTTCCTTCTCAATTCTTGTTTTCCTGTGGCCATTTTGACGGGCGTATAAGGCCCTTTTGGGATGAAAAATTCTGGGACATTTTTGCTAGAACGCATATCTCTTACTGACTTTAACATAACTATCTCCTTGTGATATTTATAATGTTATAACGGTTCTCTCGGTGTGTCAATAGTGCTAATTGAGTTTTTAGGGGTTTTAGGCTATTCTAAGGTGACATTTAATGTCGAGCTCGTCTTTTAACATTTTAATAGGATTATAATCATGGCAACTTTTATCCCAGCCCCAGCTTTCTCCGCTATCCCAAGTTATGAGTCTTCCCCTTTTGTGTCTGGCTTTGAGCTGGCTGTAACTGGCAACACGACTTTGACTGTGCAACCTGGTATGTGTCGCGCTTTGACCTCCAGCCAAGTGATTGCTTATCCATCATTCAGCGCGTCTGTACCAGGCGTGGTAACCGTGGATGTGTCTACTGTTGGTCCAAATGGCTGCTACCCACTTAGCTTGGCTCAAATGGGCTTGGGCTTGTTTACCCAGCTACCAGTTTATGCTTGCTTTGATTCTGCCGGTACGACTCGCAATCCTGCTAATCCTGCAGTTTCTGGCCCTGGTTTCTGTATAGTTGTGGCTACTGGCAATAACTTCCTTCCTGCCGGTTATGATGCTTTTCGTCGCATTGGTTGGGCATACATCAATGATGATACCTTGCATCTAATTCCTATGATTCAATCTGGCCATGGTGATTTACGTACTTACATTCTTCAGGATGGCGTTCAAGTTGTTTCTGGCAGCGCCACTGCTCAAACGACTGTTGACCTCAGTTCTGGTGATTTGCCAGTTCCAGCGGGTTCTGTTCGTAAAGTTTTACTAGATGCCAATATTAGCCCAAATGCTGCAGGCGGATGGATTTCTGTTGAGCCTGGTAATGCTACTGCTGGCTCTGTTGCTCCCGCACAAATCTTTGGTTCTGTTGCTTCTCAGCCAAATTCATCTATGATCGAGATGATTGCTACGCCAAATGCTAGTACTGGCGATGCAGAAGTTAAATACTTCGTGGATAACGCTGGATCTGTGGGCGTGTTGACTGTGATTGGATTTGAAGATTCTCTTGGGAATACTCTAGTCTAATCTATAAACTATCCAGATTCTCTGGATGGTTGAAAATGGATAAAAACGGGGGAGACATCATGTTCTCCCCCGTCCATTTTTATAACACTGTGAAGCCAATGATTAAAGTGCCGTTTAATGCATCAGTTGCATTGATATTGGCAATCGTAATTGTTGAGCTACCACTTCCAGCCGTAGCGCTCAATTGAACGCCCAAAGTCGTGTTTGAACCGCCCATCAGACTTACTAGAACAACCGAGCTTGTTGCAATTTTGGTGTTCGTCAATGTGATGGTGTAAGTGCTTCCGGCGGCTGTCGTCAAAGCAGATGTAGTGATTACGCCTGATTGATGGCTGATGGTCACAGCGTTTGAGGCTTCTGTGCCGGTGCCTTTGTCTAAATTGATTTTAGATCCGGCAGCCATTGTCGTTGCGCCAGTATTTAAAACAAATTTTGCACTAGAAGCACCAGGGTCAGGGATGTTAATATTGGTATCTTGGCCATATGTATCAGATGCTATGGTAATAGAATGATTACCAATACTTGATGTTGGAACAATAGCTATTTGACCATTAAATCCTGGTCCTCCGACATAAAGGCCGCCATTTGCATCAACGGAATTAGTAAAATAGATTTGATCTTGTAAAGTTTGAGTTCCTTGTGTCATTACAAATGTATTAGTGCTATAGCCGTAATCAGGTATAGTGAAAGTAGTCGATTGATTAAAGTTACCATTTGTAATAATTGCGCCTGCGCCTGGGGCTGCGCATGGTGCAGCGACCATTTGCAAGCTACCATTTGCAGAGCTTGACAGTAGCGTAATTTCCCCAGCATTAGAACCTTGGGTCCCGCTGATAAATTGACCGGCGGCTAAAATCAAGTTATGGGCGGTGATAGTTTGATCTGCGGTTGGTGCTAACACTACAGCACCATTCAATGATGATGCTTGAACCATTGTAATAACACCATTAGCAGCAATCGTTACGGTAAACAACCCACTGCCGTCACCATAATTTGCCATGATGAAATCTGTTGGTCTGATTTGTACAGAGGAAGCTGCAGCAGCATTGTTTAAATATCCTGCAGTAGTAATTGTTGATAAATTATCGATTGTGTTCAAAAGAATTGTGCCAGGCGCATAATCTACTGTGCCAATTTCTGAACGCCATAGTGTTGCTGTCATAGTTTTTTCCTTAATATTAAAAAAATCATTGGGCTGCAATAAATGCAACGTAAGAAATTATTGCGCTTGCTCCTGGGTCTGCAGAGAAAGTAATATCAAAGGCGCCAGATCCTGTTGTCACAGCGATGATAGAAACAGGATTTGAACTTGATACGATTGAAGCAACAACAACGCTTGATGATGTTAACCCAGCAACAGAAACAGATATCGGGCCCGCTCCACTTCCTCCAATATTTCCTGATTTTTGGGCGCGTATGTTCGTATTTAGCTGGACATCAGTTGATGAAATGCCTGAATCTGACATCAGTCCATTTGTATTCGCAAATTTAACAAGATGATTTGCTTCTGAGCCATTAGACTGGAGGCCTGTTATATAAGCATTTGTTGCACCAGGATCTGACAGTAAGAAGTTTGTATTTTGCCCAAAAGTTCCAGTTGGCACGAAATTGACTTGATTACCTAATGCTCCCGTACAAGCAATAACAAGATAATTTGCCGTTCCATCTTCAATGACTATTTCCCCAGAATTACCAGGAGAGCCCGAAATAATTGCATCTTGAGCGACAGTGAAAGAGCCTGTGCTGATAGTCTGGCCAGTCGAATTGTCCGACATAATAAAGCTTGCGGCGCTTATGTTTACATCTGGGATCGTTAAAACAGTGCTTTGGCCATATGCAGCATTTTCAACTCTGACAGTATAAGCGCCCAAATTATTGGCGCCTATATATTCTATTGCGGGCTGCGTATGATTAGAGCTGTGGAGATAAATAAAACCATTTTGAGCTGCTGGGCTACCGGCTTGGAAACCATGCACAGCTCTTAAAAAACCATTTACAATTATTTGATTTACGCCGACGCCAGGGTCGAGCAAAACAGAACCTGAAGAACCACCAGCTTGGAAGCTTGGAAGAACTCCTGGACCATTATCTGTCAAAACATATCCGGCAGAAACCGATGGAATGGACTGAATTGCTCCTGTGTCTGTTGTTCCCCCTGCCAAAACTTCATATGCCGACAATGAAGTTTCCCCAGTTCCACCATCCGCAACCGATACAGGAATAGAAACACCCCCAACAGCAACCATAGTATAAACACCACCACTGATAGTAAGTGTAAACAACCCACTGCCGTCACCATAATTTGCCATGATGAAATCTGTTGGTCTGATTTGTACAGAGGAAGCTGCAGCAGCATTGTTCAGATAACCCGCCGTGGTAACTGTAGATAAGTCATCCGTAGTGCTTAGTAAAAGTGTTCCAGGGGCATAATCTACTGTGCCAATCTCTGAACGCCATAATGTTGCTGTCATAATTTCTTCCTTAAATTGCCACAGTAAGTTTAGCCCATTTTTATAATGGAAATGTTCCACTATTGCCTGTATACTTTCATTGCCCCGCTTGTTTAGCTAATCGCATACTAGCTATCCTTGTGAAAATTTCCCCGGCGGGGCATAATCTACTGCTTTATATGCAAGACGTCCAAATGACTATACCCTTTTTCCATAATAAGGGACATTCCAGG
>Ga0265338_10001391_pt1 | contig 39385 bp, 42 predicted proteins | sample 42126metaG_FD_193579 | JGI IMG/M metagenome (GOLD analysis project Ga0265338, IMG submission 193579) | Rhizosphere microbial communities from Carex aquatilis grown in University of Washington, Seatle, WA, United States - 4-21-26 metaG | ecosystem: Host-associated > Plants > Roots > Rhizosphere... | reverse complement strand
CGCCGACGATGAGGTAGGGTTCGGTGCCGTCGGCGACCGCGCCCGGCAGCGGCTCGTCGGGCGCGTCGTGGGACCGGTCCTGCTCGCAGGCAAAGAACCGGATGAACGCGCGCCGCGGGCCGCCGTCATGCCCGCGGATGGTTCCGCGCAGCACCGGGTAGCGGGCCTCCAGGGCGTCGAGCACTGACCGCTGGGTCACCGGGCCGCTGACATCGAGGTGCACCTCGCCGTCGATACGGGCGAGGGCCCGCAGGTGAGCGGGGACAACGACCCGGATCATGGCAGGGTCTGGACCTCTACCGACAGCACGGCGGGAAGGTCGCGGACGATCGGCTCCCAGCTATCCCCGGAATCCGCCGAAACGTACACCTGGCCGCCGGTGGTGCCGAAGTACACCCCGCACGAGTCGAGCGAGTCCACCGCCATCGCATCGCGCAGCACGTTGACGTAGCAGTTCTCCTGCGGCAGGCCCTTGGTCAGCGGCTCCCAGTCGTCGCCGCCGGCGCGGCTGCGGTAGACCCGCAACTTCCCCTCGGGCGGAAAGTGCTCGGCATCGCTGGTGATCGGGACCACGTAGACGGTGTCCGGCTCGTGGGCGTGCACGTCGATGGGAAAGCCGAAGTCGGTCGGCAGGTTGCCGGAGATCTCCCGCCAGGACCCGCCGCCGTTGTCGCTGCGCATCACGTCCCAGTGCTTCTGCATGAACAGCACGTCCGGCCGTGACGGGTGCATCGCCAGCCGGTGCACGCAGTGCCCGACCTCGGCATCGGGGTCGGGGATGCCCGCGGACCGCAGGCCCTGGTTGACCGGGCGCCAGGTCTGGCCCGCGTCATCGGAGCGGAACGCGCCCGCGGCCGAGATCGCGGCGAACATCCGGCCCTGATGAACGGGGTCAAGCAGGATCGTGTGCAGGCACATCCCGCCCGCGCCGGGCTGCCAGGACGGGCCCGACTCGTGCCCGCGCAGCCGGGGCAGCTCCTGCCAGCGGTGACCGCCGTCATCGGAGCGGAACAGCCCGGCGTCCTCCACCCCCGCGTAGACCACATCGGGGTCGTCAAGCGACGGCTCCAGGTGCCAGACCCGCTCGAACTCCCACGGGTGCGGTGTCCCGTCGTACCACTGGTGGGTGCCGGGAGTGCCCTGGTAGGCGAACTGGTTCCCGGCCGGCGCCCAGGTCACGCCGCCGTCGTCGGACCGCTGGATCACCTGCCCCGACCACCCGCTGGACTGGGACGCGTACAGCCGGCCGGGGTCCGCGGGCGAGCCTTTCACGTGGTAGACCTCCCAGCCCGCAAAGTGCGGGCCGCTCACCTCCCACTGCTTCCGCCTGCCGTCCGAGGTGAAGATGAACGCGCCCTTGCGCGTGCCTGCCAGTACCCGAACACCGCTCACGCCCTGCTCCTCTCAGCCATCAGGACCTGCTGACATCCTGACGGAAAGCAGCCGCCGAATTCATCGCAACGCCGGATGACGGGCGAGCCGCGTCTGGCGGTTGCGCTGCGCAAATAGACCGTCATCCCCGTATCCGCCCCCGGGAAGATCGTTACCGTGACGGGGTGCTAGGTGCGGGCTGGACGGAGGTCGTCGCGCTGGCGGCCGCGTTCGCCATCGCGGTCCTGGCGACGCCCGCGGGCATCTCCGGGGCCGTGCTGCTGCTGCCGTTCCAGGTGAGCGTGCTAGGTACGCCGAGTCCGGCCGTCACTCCCACCAACCTGCTCTACAACGTGGTGGCGACTCCGGGTGCGCTGTACCGCTACTGGCGGCAGGGGCAGGCCGGCGGCAGGCTCGCCGTAGTCCTGATCGCGGGGACGCTTCCCGGCGTGATCGCGGGATCCGTCATCCGGGTGGAACTGGTGCCCGGTGCCCGCGTCTTCGATCTCGTCGTCGCCTGCGTCCTGCTTCCGCTCGGGATATGGCTGGCGCTGACGGGCCCGGCCCGCCGAGCGGCCGAGGCGAAGCCGGCCCGGGCAGTTTCCTTGCCCCTGCTGATCCCGCTCGCCATGGTGGTGGGCTGCGTCGGCGGCATCTACGGCATCGGCGGCGGCTCGATCCTGGCTCCCGTCCTGATCGGCACCGGACGGCCGCCGCGGGAGGTCGCCCCGGCCGCCCTGGCCGCTACGTTCGTGACCTCGGTGGCAGGAGTGATCACCTTCCTGATCCTCTCGGTCCACCACCACGGGTCGGTCGCGCCCGACTGGCCAACCGGAATCGCGCTCGGCATCGGCGGCCTGGCGGGCGCGTACGCCGGCGCCCGGATTCAGCGGTACCTGCCGGACGCGCTGATTCGGCGGGTGATGGGCGTGCTGGTCGTCCTCATCGGTGCCCGCTACCTTTGGTCAGGCCTGGGCTGACAGCAAAGGGTGCCCTAGGTGGCCAGAACCCTGGCTTTCTCGGCCGCGAACTCTTCGTCGGTCAGCAGGCCCTGAGACTTCATTTCGCCCAGTTCCTTGAGCTTGGCGATGCGGTCGTCCGGTGCCGCGGCGGGCGGGGGGACTGCCGGCTGCCGCGCCGCCTCCTGCTGTTGCTGCTGGTCGGCGGCCGCCTGCTCTTGCTGGGCGGCCTTGTTCGCCGAGTGCTGCGACACCCGGCCGGACACCGCGGTGGCCGTGCCGGCGATGACCGCGGTACGGGCCACGGTGCCGAACAGGCCCGGACGTCCTCTTCTCATGGGCATGGCGCCTCCTCTTCCGCGCATTACGGTCTCCTGTTACTTCTGGTCAAGCGCGGCGATGGCGCGCATGACATCCTCGTGCGGGATCCGGTCCTGGGAGAGCAGCCGGCCATGGGAGGCGCGGATCGCCTCGGCGAGGCGGGAGGCCCAGGTGTTCTCCCACACGATCACCAGCGCGGAGGAACCCGCGTCCAGCCCGTCGGCGATCATCGCCAGGTCCTCTTCGGACAGCAGGTCGTACTGGCTGGCGTGGAAGTCGGACAGCTCGACTACTTCTTTCTCGCCGGCCTCGACGACGGAGGCGGAGCCGTCGGCCTCCTTGCGCACGAACGCGAAGTCGATGATGCGGACGGTCCCGCTGTCGTTCAGGTCAGCCAGCGCCGGGGCAACCTCGCCGTTGAACTTGTTTCCCTCGAACAAGATCACGGCCACGTCGACCGGACCAACCACGGTTGCGTCAAGGGTTGCGGGCATTATCAGGAACCTCCATCGAGCACGGCGTATTGACGACGGAAGCACCGTAAGCCTGGCCCGGGCCGCCTGCCCTCATCCCCGGCGGGTGATGTCAGTCCCCTCCGGGCCGGAGCGCGTGGCCTAGAGGCCGAGGGCTCGACGCAGGCCGCGGTCCACCTCGTGCATGAGGGACGCGGGAAGCTGGCCTACGGCCGGATCGAGGTCCGTCTTGTCCAGGGTGACCAGGGCGGTGACGTTGACCACGGAGTCCTTGGGCAGCCCGCTGGCGGTCGCCGGAACGAAGACGTTGCCCGGCATCGCCGCCAGGCCCGTGTTGGACGTGATGACGGCGGCCAGGGTGGTGTTCAGCCTGCTGGTGTTGTAGGGGTTGGCCTGGATTACCAGTACCGGACGGCGCTTGGCGGGCTTGCTGCCGCGCGGCTGGCCGAGGTCGGCCCAGCAAACATCACCGCGCCCGGTCACCAGTCGTCGGCTCCGGAAGTCAGCAGGCGGCGGCCGGCCGCGACTGCCTCGGCGCCAGTGCCGTCCTCCCCGGCTGCCTGCAGTGCCTGGTTGATCTGACTGGTTACCGACTGGGCGGCTAGTTCGTCCAGGTACCTGCGGGCCGCGCGGGCGAAAAACTCTGACCTGCTGATACCCAGCTCGGCCGCCTGCCCGGCGGCCTGCGCAAAGATTTCATCAGGCACCGAGATCGCGGTCTTCATGCTTCAAGTATAACCAGGTATTACCCATTTAAAATGGTGCCGCAGCGCAAGCGTCGCGCCGGAACATCCGGTCAGGCGCCGCGGGCGCGGTCGTACTTGCCGAGCATGCGGCTCAGGTGGGGGTCGAAGATCGCGGGGTCGGCCCGCGCGATCTGGGCTCGGGTCCACCAGCGTGCCTCGCGGAACTCACCGGGATCGGGTACCAGCGGCTGGCCGCGGCTGCCCGCGAGGACGTACCACAGGCTGACGTCGGTGTGCCGTCCCCCCGGCGGGGCGGTCTCGGTCACCGTCACGAACAGGGGCTCGCGGCCGGCCACCGGGGAGAACTCCGCCTCGATGCCCAGCTCTTCCCGGGCTTCGCGGTACACGGTCGAGGCTGGGTGCTCGCCCGGTTCGACGTGCCCGCCGGTAGGCAGCCAGAGCCCCGCCAGGCGGTGGTCGACCAGCAGGAAAGTGTCCTGCTGGTCGTCGGTCAGCAGGAAGTAGGAGACCAGGTGGGGGTCGGGCGTGGCCGGCTTGACGCGGCGGAAGATGTCGCGGGTGCTGTCCAGCCAGGCCAGCACCTGGCGGCGGTGCTGCTCCTCGACCTCGTCGGCCGGCGCCAGCCGGGCGACAACCCCGCGGATCTCCTCGTGCAGGGACTGGCTTTTCGCTTCGGTGGTATCGTCGCGGCGCATATCGCCAGTTTCGCACCAGGCAACGACAACCCATTCAGTTGACAGTGTTGACAGTGCCGCCGGCCCCGGCGGCCTCCTCGGGCCTGGTGCGGTTACTCGGCCAGGATCCGGGTCTTCTGCGCCGCGAACTCAGCGTCGGTAAGGACCCCTTGGTGATGCAGCCGAGCCAGCTGAGACAGCGCGGCCATCCGCTGATTGTCGGGCGACGGTGAGTACTGCTGCCAGGGGAGGACCGTGTCAGTGGTGGCGGCAGGCGGGAACGGGCCGGCTGCCGCGAAGCGCTGGTCCGCCCGGCCCGCGCCGGGTACCGGGCGGGGACGGCCGGAGCCGTCGCGGCCGGCCTGGCCGACGTCGATGGTGACCCGCTTGCGGTTGTGCGGGCTGACCGCGACGTTCACGACCGACCCGGCGCTGATGCCCGCAGCGCAGATTGAGCAACTCGTCTCGTAGGGCGCCCGCCCCGGGATGCTCACGCGCAGGCCGTACTTGTAGACCCGGGGCGCCTCCCAGGCGAACTCGCCCTCCTGGATAACCGTGTTGGTGGCCTTGGCCGAGAGCACTTCGGCGGTCCCTGCGATTCCCCGCCGCAGCAGGCGGCGGTCGCCATTCCGCATGACCGCCATGCTCAGGTACATCGCATAGGCAAAAGGACCCCACCACACGACGATCACGGTGACGATCGCGAGCACGGCGCGCGCGGGGAGCGGAATGGCGTGGATGTGCATGATGCCGATTCCCAGCGGGAGGAAGGCCAGGGACATCACGCAGAAAAATATCCAGCACGCGATAGATATCTTGCTGACGGTCACCGGCGGCCTACCTCAGGCTCGCGAAGTCCAGCCAGATGGCCGCTGGACTCGACGCGTTGACCGTGGCCTGCAGGGTGCGGCCCGGCTGGAGCTGGCTCACCTGGAACTGGCTGACTAGCTGCTGCGTAGTGGCTGGGTACGGTGGCATCCCCTCCGGTGTCACCGTCAGCTCGAACTCGACCAGCAGGTCGAAGTTCACGCTGCCGACCTGCCGCATCCCGACGATGACGGCGGGGCAGCGCGTCCCGGATCCGCCGGCCCCGGCCGCGGCCGTGTAGGCCGCCTGCGTCTGCAGCTCCATCAGCTGGCTGACGCCGGCCATCCGGGCTTGCGCGGCGGCGAGCCGGTCGGCGACCGGCGGCGCGTTGTCCTGCAGCTCCCTGGCCTGCCTCTGCAGGTCCCGCATGCTCTTGAAAACGCCCATGAGTCAGCTCGCCCGGTAGATCTGGTTAAAGCGCTGCGCGACGGCGATGTTCCGCTTGATCCGGTCATTCCAGCCCTGGGACGCGATTTCCCAGGCGGACGCCTGGATCCCCCTTGCGGCCGCGATTTGCGCAAGCATTGACTGGTCGTAGTTATACGCGGCGACCGCCTTGCTGACCGCGGCGAACTGATCCAGTGAAACGCCGGCGACGGGCTCGAAATCGGGGCCAACCGGAGCAGCACCGGTGAAGCCGCCGGCGGGCTGGCCCATGCGGGCCTGCATCGCGGCCTGCTGGGCGGCGGCCATCTGCTGGGCCTGGGCACCCAGCTGCTGCGCCTGCGCCACCATGCCGGGAGCGGCATTGACCATGTCTTTCATGTCCTTCATGCGCCTGATCATGCCCACGCTGTTGACTCCTGTCCGCTCGATTCAGCCGGGTCAAGGGTCGAACGGGGCCTCTTGCTGCCCTCTTAACGCCGACTTAAAGTGCAGCGGGCGGGCCGGCCGTCACCGCAGCGCGCAGTTCCGGCTGACGGCATCCGCGACGGAGCGCCGCGTGCCAAGCTATGAGCGGGACAGCGGCCGGGGTGGAGGTGGCGGGCGTGACTGCCGATGAGGGACGGCTGTTGCGGGTCGCGCTGCTCGGGCCGGTACGCGCCTGGCGGGGCGACGAGGAGCTGGAGCTGGGGGCGCCGCGGCGGCGCGCGGTGCTGGGGTTGCTGGCGGCGCAGGCGAATCAGGTGGTTTCCCGGGACGAGCTCATCGACGGGATCTGGGGCGAGGAACTGCCGGCCAGCTCGGTGAATGCCCTGCACGTCCACGTCGCCCGGCTGCGGGCGGCGCTCGAGCCAGGTCGCGCGCGCCGGGCACCGGGGCAGGTGCTGCTGGCCAGCAAGCAGGGTTACCTGCTGCGGCTGGCGCCCGGCCAGCTCGACGCGGAGCAGTTCACCCAGCGGCTTGCCGCCGCTCGCGAGCTGCGCGGGACTGGTGACCTGGCCGGCGCGGAAGAGTCGTTCGCGGCCGCCCTGCGGCTATGGCAAGGCGCCGCGCTGGCCGGGATCCCCGGCCCGCGGGCAGAGATCCTCCGGGCTGGACTGGCCGAGCAGCGGCTGACCGCGACTGAGGAGCACCTCGAGACTGCCCTCGCGCTTGGCCATCATGCCCAGGCGGTGCAGCAGCTGGTCGAGCTGGTGCAGGCGTACCCGCTGCGGGAACGGTTCAGCGGCCAGCTGATGCTGGCGCTGTACCGCTGCGGGCGCCAGGCCGACGCGCTGACCGCGTTCGCCGACGCGCGCCGCGTCCTCGTCGGCGAGCTCGGCATCGAGCCGGGACCGCAGCTCCGGGAGCTGCAGGCGCGGATCCTGGCGGCGGATCCCGGCCTCGACCTGGTAGCGCCGGGCCAGGGGCGGCCGGCGCCCGTGCTCCCGCGGCGGGAGCGGCCCGGGCCGGCCCAGCTACCGGGAGACGTGACCGCGTTCACCGGGCGGGCTGACGAGCTGGCCGAGCTTGACCTCCTGCTGGCCGAGGCGACCGCCCGGACGAGCCAGCAGGGCGACCCCGGCGGCGCGGCGGTGATGATCGCGGTCGTCTCAGGTACGGCCGGCGTGGGCAAGACCGCGCTGGCGGTGCGCTGGGCCCGGCAGGCCGCGGGATCGTTCCCTGATGGCCAGCTTTACGTGAACCTGCGCGGCTACGATCCCGGTCACCCGGTGCCGCCCGCGGACGTGCTGGCCGGGTTCTTGCGGGGGCTTGGCATGGCGGGGCCGGACATCCCGCCCGACGAGGAGGAGCGGGCCGCCGCCTACCGCAGCTTGCTGGACGGCCGGCGGGTGCTGGTGGTACTCGACAATGCCGCCAGCGTGGAGCAGGTGCGGCCGCTGCTGCCCGGCTGTCCGTCTTGCCTGGTCGTGGTGACCAGCCGTGACTCCCTCGCGGGGCTCGTCGCCCGGCACGGTGCGCGGCGGGTGAACCTGGACGTCCTGCCGCTGGGGAACGCGGTCGGACTGATGCGGACGCTGATCGGCGCCCGGGTCGACGCCGAGCCCCTCGCGGCCGCCGCGCTGGCCGGGCACTGCGCGCGGCTGCCGCTGGCGCTGCGGGTCGCGGCCGAGCTGGCGGCCGCGAACCAGGCAAGCTCGCTGGCGGAGCTGGCCCATGAACTGGCCGACGAGCAGCGGCGGCTGGACCTGCTTGACGCGGGCGGTGACGGGCGCACCGCGGTCCGGGGCGTTTTCTCCTGGTCGTACCGCCATCTGCCGGCCGACGCCGCACGGGCGTTCCGGATGGCCGGCCTCGCCCTTGGTCCCCATTTCGATGCCTACGCCATCGCCGCGCTCACCGGCGCTACTGCCGTCCAGGCCAGGGACGTTATTGCCCTGCTGGCCCGGGCGCACCTGGTCTACCCGGCCGGTCCGGGCAGGTTCGGCCTGCACGACCTGCTACGCGCCTACGCCCGCCAGCTGGCCGCCGCCCAGGACAGCGAGGCCGCCCGAGACGCGGCCTTGACCAGCCTGTACGACTATTACCTGGGTACTGCCGCCAGCGCGATGGATACCCTCGTCCCGGCTGAGCGGCACTACCGGCCCGGCGTCAGGCCGGCCCGCACGCCGGCCCCGCCGGTGGCCAGCCCCGACCAGGCGCGCGAATGGCTCGACGCCGAACGGGCGACCCTCGTCGCCATGGCCGCGCAGACGGCAACGCGGGGAGCCCCGGGCCACGCCACCCGGCTGACCGCCATTCTGTACCGCTACCTCGAGACTGGCGGCCACTATGCCGAGGCCGTGACCATACACGGCCATGCCCTCAACGCCGCCCGCCTGCTGGGCGACCGGGCGGCCGAAGCCACCGCGCTCACCAACCTCGGCATCATCAGCTGGCGGCAGGGCCGTTACCAGCAGGCAGCGGGCTACCACGAGCAGGCGCTGACCGCATCGGTGGAAATCGCCGACATAACCGGCGAGGCCGTCGCGGTGGCCAACCTCGGCGCGGTCTACGAGCGGCAGGGCCGCCACGAGCGGGCGGCCGCCTGCCACCGACGGGCGCTGGCTCTCTTCCGCGAGGCCGGGGACAGGAGCGGCGAGGGGCGGGCCCTGGCCAATCTGGGCTCGGTCGCCGGGCGGCAGGACCGTTACGAGGAGGCGGTCAACTGGTATCAGCGGTCACTGGCCGTGTTCCGCGAGAGCGGAGACCAGGTCGGCGAGGCCAGCGCGCTGCCGGACCTCGGTGTCGCCTACCACCGGCAGGGCCTCTACGATCAGGCCTTTGGCTGCTATCACCAGGCACTGGCGTTGTTTCGCGTCAGCGGCGACCGGACCGGCGAAGCCGAGGCACTCAACGGCCTGGGTGAGGTCCTCCTCTCCGCCGGACGGCCAGACGAGGCCCGCCTCGAGCACAGCGCCGCCCTCACCCTGGCTACCCAGACCGGTGACCGCTACGAGCAGGCTCGCTCGCACGCTGGCCTCGGCGCAGTACTGCAGGCCAGCGGCGATACTGGCCTGGCGCAGCAGCACCGGCGGTGCGCCCAGGATCTCTATGCTGAATTCGCGGCCGGCGCAGCCGATGACGTCCGTCCCCTGGGCGCCGCGCTTGACCTCGAAGATCCGGCTGCCCTTGATCAGGCAGGCCTGGCAGCGCAGTCTCGGCCGGCTCGCGGCTGAGGCGGGTGACGGCCGGCTGCCCCCTGGTGGCCCACGGCTGCTGCTGGCGGCCGGTGAGCGGGACCGCCAGCGGGGTCCGGGCCAGCAGGCTGGTCAGGGCCAGGCCGGCCAGGAAGACGATGACGACGGTGGCCGCGCAGAGCAGGGGCCACCACACCACCGAGTCCAGCCTGGCCCAGCCTGCCCAGATCAGGGCGTTGATGAACAGCATCTGGGTCAGGTAGACGCCGTAGGAGTTATCCGCTCCCGAGCGCACCGCGGCCCGCAGCCGCTGCGAGCGCCCGGGCTTCACCAGGGCTACGCCCAGCAGGTACAGGCAGGCGATGGCGCCGACGTCGAACGGGATCACGCTCGGCTGGAACGGGTCGTTACCTGCTCCCAGGGCGGTCGTGACGCCCTTGTCGGCCAGGAAGTAGACGGCCTCCGCGGCGAGTGCCGCCGCGACGGTCAGCGCTATGACCAGGCGCACGTGCCGGACCAGCCATTCATTCACCGCGTCGAGGTGGAACGCCGCGATGCTCCCGGCGACGAGGTAGAACGCATAGGGCGTGAATTCCCGTATCCAGCCGGTGCGGAGCACGGGCACGATCGTCCAGTGCATCAGGGTCATCAGCGCCACGTGTCCCAGCGCGGCGATGACGACGATAGCGCCGTGGTGATCGCGGGTCCGCCGCAGGAACATCATGAGGAGCGGGAACACCAGGTAGTACTGCAGGATGATGAGCAGGAAGTAGAGCTGGTAATACCCGGTGGCTATTTCCTTGGCGAAATTCTCCAGCGCCGCGGCTGCGCTCGGGTAGTGCGCGGTGGGCAGCAGGTACAGGAAATAGATGACGCTCCAGCACAGGTAGGGGACAGCCACCGCGACGAGCCGGCGTCCGTAGAAGCGGCGCAGGCCGCCCTTACCGAGGTCCATGTAGGCGTAAGTCAGCATGCAGGCGGAGATGAAGAAGAATCCCTCACGGGAAAAATGCGTCAGCAGCATCACGGCACCGGTGCTCACGCTGGCCGCCGCGGGCACGAAGAAGGTAAGCACGTGGGTGCTGATCACCCCGGCCTGCTTCATCGGCCGCATGGCGTCGACCTGGTCGAGCCGCTTGCGTGGTGACATACGCCGATGCTGGCGCGCTGACTTCTAGCCAGCCTCCAGGGCGCCTGACAACTCTGTGCAAGTTCGGTGAAAGTGAGCAAACCGCCCACCCGTTCGGGAAAATCAACTGGATCAGCCCGAACGGAGGCGCGGTTACCCGTGACCTCCGCCGCGCTCGGCCGAGGGCGGCAGGTCAGCGGGGGTTCCTGGTGAAGGTTCCGCGCCAGATCTCGAGCGAGCCGTCGGCGGACGGGTCCACGCCCGGGTGCTCGCTCGGCAGCCGGCCGATCGCCTGGCCCGCTGCGGTCTCTTCGTAGGTCATCGCACGAGGTCCTCTCCTGGGTTTCTGCTCCGGTGTTCCTATTCCGCGGCGGCGGGTACCCGGGCGGCGGCCGGCCGCGGCCTGCGCGAGTCCCTGGCCAGCGCCGACACCGAGGTGATGTGCACGGCCAGCAGCAGCGGCACGCCCACGGTCGGCACCAGCGCGAGCGGGATCTTCGCCCGCGGACCACGCGGCGACCGCCGCGTTAATTGTCTGTTTCGTGCGGTCTTATTGCGCTATGCGCAACTACCTCGTTGCCTGCGGTGCTCGTCTCCTTCAGCATGGTGTCGGCAGATGGCCCGTCAGGAAGGGACTCGCGTGAAGTTCTCGCTCTTCTACCCGGTGGCGGTGGACACCCCGGCCGCGCTCGGCAAGGGCCTGTCAGGCCTCGACCGGGCCCGCTACCAGGCGACCCTCAATGAACTGCGCGAGCAGGCGAAATGCGCCGACGAAACGGGCTGGACCTCGTTCATGATGGCCGAGCACCATTTCGAGGTGGAGGGTTACCAGGTCACTCCGAATCCGCTCCTGCTCAACGTTTACCTGTCACAGCACACGACACGGCTGCGGCACGGCCAGATGGGCTTGGTGCTGCCCAACTGGAATCCGCTGCGGCTCGCGGAAGACATCGCGGTCGCCGACCACCTGACCGGCGGCCGGCTGGACATCGGCCTCGCCCGCGGCTATCAGCCCCGGTCCAGCGGCGTGCTCGGCCAGCACTACAACGTCATCAACGCGGGCAGCGACCGGGCCGAGGCCGAGGCGCGCAACCGGCAGGTGTTCGAGGAGTGGTTCGACATCATGCGGCGCAGCTGGACCGAGGACCTATGGTCGCACAGCGGCGACCTGATTCAGGTTCCGCCGGCCGGACTGCCCTGGCCGCACCCGGTCTCCGCCCGCGTCGGGGCCGGCGTCACCGACGGGGTAATCACCTCGATCGCGACCGTGCCCAAGCCACTGCAGACCCCGTACCCGCCGCTGTTCACCACGCTGACGCAGAGCCCGCAGACCCTCGACTGGGCGGCGCGCGTCGGCAGCACGATCGTGACCATCGCGACCGACCCTGACATGGTGGCGGGGCTGTTCCACGGCTACTCGGCCGCCGCCGCCGGCTACGGCCGCCCGATCGGGGCCGGCCAGTGGCGGCCGGACGGCGGGGTGGCGCTCTGCCGCCTGCTGGTGGTGGCGCCGACGCACGAGGCGGCGATGGAGCGGGCCAGGCAGGCGGTCGACTTCACGGCCGAGTGGCTCGGCGAGTTCGGCTTCTTCGAGGCCTGGCGGCTGCCCGGGCAGCAGGGTCCGGTGCCCAAAACGCTTGAGCAGGTCATGGCGGCGGGGGCGGCCGTGGTCGGCACCCCCGACGAGGTCGGCCAGCAGATCGTGAAGCTGCGCGAGACCACGGGCGTGGAGTACCTCGTCTTCGTGCCGAACGGCGGTGCGGGCGAGCACGCGCACCTCATGGACACCATCGGGCTCTTCGGCCAGCACGTCATCCCCGCGCTCGGTGACGAGGCGCCCGTGGCCGCGGGCATTGCCTGAACAACCGGCAAAACGGGTATAAGGCGGGCGTACGCGGAACAGGAAAGGGGCCCCCTGGTGGACGAGCCGCTCGAGGCCGGCCCGCGGTCCGGGGTGCGCTCGGTTGAGCGCGCCCTTGCCGCACTGGACTATCTCGTCGCCATCGCGCCACACGGAGCACGCGTCACGGATCTCGCCCGGCATCTCGGCCTCAGCCTCGCGGCGAGTTCCCGGCTGCTCGCGACCATGGCCGAGTCCGGCTACGCGAGCCGGGCCGGCGACCGCCGGTTCACCCTCGGCCCGCGCGCCCTGCCGCTAGCTCAGCACTGGATGGCCGACCTGCGCGCCGCGGCCGAGCAGCCCGTCGCCCGGGCCGGGCTGGCCACCGGTGAGAGCGTGATGCTCAGCGTGCTGATCGGCGACTCGCTGGTGCCCGTCACCTGGCATCCGCCCGGGCGGCGGGCGGAGGAGATGCGGGCCAGGCTCACCGAGCTGCAGACGACCATTCCGGTCTGGGCGACGGCGAACGGGCGGTCGATGCTCGGCAGGCTGCCGCCCGCCCGTCGGTCGCGACTGCTCGCGACCGGGCCGTACCCGAAGCTGACGGCACGGACGCCCACGACCACGGCGGAAGTCAGCCGGAAGATCCAGCACGGCGAGCGGGCCGGCCTGCACGTGGAGCGGGGCGAGGTGCTGCCGTTCCTGCGCTGCTGCGCGGTGGGGATTGACGGCCCGAACGGCGAGGTGCTGTCCCTGGCCGTCATGTCGTTCGGCGAGCCGGACGAGACCCGCATGTACAACGTGCTGCGCCGGGAGGTCCGCGACATCGGGAACGGCCTGCCGGCCGTGCCGATGCCGCGGCCGGAAGAGCTGGCCGGCTAGCGGGCTAGCCCTTCCGGGGCCCGCGCGCCATCACCGCGCGCTCGGTGTACTTTGCACTGGGGACCGGCATGCCGCCAGTCTGCGCATTCCAGCCACTACTCATTATCTGAACGGAGACTCATCGTGAGCTTGACGATCGGTGACACCGCCCCTGACTTCACCGCCGAGACCAGCGAGGGCCCGGTTAGCTTCCATGAATGGCTCGGCGATTCCTGGGGCGTGATCTTCTCGCACCCGAAGGACTTCACCCCGATCTGCACCACCGAGCTTGGTTACATGGCCAAGATCAAGCCGGAGTTCGACAAGCGCGGCGTGAAGATCCTCGCGCTGTCGGTCGACCCGGTCGAGAAGCACGCGAGCTGGGCCGCGGACATCGAGAAGTCGCAGGGCACCGCGCCGAACTTCCCGATGATCGGTGACGCCGACTTCTCCGTCTCCAAGGCTTACGGGATGCTCGGGGCCGACGTCAGCGGCGACCCGTCCGACCGGACCGCAGCCGACAACCAGACCGTCCGCGGCGTCTTCGTGGTCGGCCCGGACAAGAAGATCAAGCTGATCCTGCTGTACCCGATGACCACCGGCCGCAACTTCGACGAGATCCTCCGGGTCATCGACTCCCTCCAGCTCACCGCCAAGAACAAGGTGGCCACCCCGGTCAACTGGAAGCAGGGCGACGACGTGGTCATCGCCAGCTCGGTCAGCAACGACGCCGCCAAGGACATCTTCGGTAGCTGGGAAGCGCCCCTCCCGTACATTCGGATCGTGCCGCAGCCGTCCTGAGCTGGCGACCTTGATCGTTTGTGTCCGAGGCTCGAAGACTGAGCGTGCCCCGGACACCGGCACCTCGTCGCTCTGGCCCGGCCGGGACCGTCTGGCCCGGCCGGGCTCGCGGAGCGGCTAGCGTCAGTTCGCCGTCAGGTTGGCGAACATACCGACCTCGTAGGAGCCTCCCTGCTGATGGACGAGCACGGCCATCCGGTTGGCCGCGTTGATCAAGGCGACCGCGGCGACAAGCGCGGCGACCTGATTGTCGTCGTAGTACTTACGGACCTGGGCCCAGGTCTCGTCTGACACGCCCTGGTAGGCGTCGGCGAGCCGGGTTCCTTCCTCGGCGAAAGCCAGCGCGGCCTGCTCCGCCTCGGAGAACACCGTGCTCTCGCGCCATGCGGCGACCAGGTTGAGCCGGAGCGCGCTCTCGCCGTGAGCCGCGGCTTCCTTGGTGTGGAAGTCGATGCACCAGCCGCAGCCGTTGATCTGGCTGGCGCGCAGGGATACTAGTTCCTGGGTGGAAGTTGGCAGCGTCGACTGCGCGATTACCATGCTCGCCGCGGCGAACCGCTTGGCGAACCTGGCGCCGACCTCGTTCTCCATCATGTTGAACCTGGGTTCCATGCCGTTTTCCTCACTCATGTCGTTGGCTGGATGCCCATGAGATGCCGGCGGCCCGGTCCCTGTGACGGCGTCGGCGAGGTGTCACAAAACGCCGGGGCGCGGTGTCTGGTGGGTAGACCGCAGTCGAGAGCGAAGAGGAGTGCACCCATGGCCAGCACGCTGCCGACCACGCCAGATCCCGCCACCGGGGCGTTCCTCGCTCATCGCAACCTGCTGTTCACCGTCGCCTACGAAATGCTCGGCTCGGCCGCCGACGCGGAGGACGTCCTGCAGGAGACCTGGTTGCGCTGGGCGGGCGTCGACCTCGGGATCGTGCGTGACCAGCGCGCGTACCTGGTCCGGATCACCACCCGGCAGGCGCTGGCGCGGCTGCGCGCGCTTGGCCGTCGCAAGGAGACTTACGTCGGCCCCTGGCTGCCCGAGCCGCTGCTGACCGCATCCGACGTGGCCGAGGACGTCGAACTGGCCGACAGCGTCTCGATGGCGATGCTGCTGGTGCTGGAGACGCTCACGCCCGCCGAGCGGGCCGTCTTCGTGCTGCGCGAGGTGTTCGACGTGCCCTACGACGAGATCGCCCAGGCAGTCGGCAAGAGCCCGGCCGCGGTCCGCCAGATCGCGCACCGGGCGAGGGAGCACGTCGCCGCGCGGCGTCCCCGCGAGATGGTTTCAGCGGCCGAGACCAGGGCGGCGCTCCAGGCGTTCCAGCGGGCGGCGGAAACAGGTGACCTGCAGAACCTGCTCGACATCCTCGCTCCGGACGTGGTGTTCCTCGGCGACGGCGGCGGAGTTGTGCAGGCGGCGCGGACACCGATCGTGGGCGCCGCCAGGGTGGGCCGGGTCCTGGCCCTGGGACTGTCCGCCATCGGCACCTCGGGGTCTTTGCAGCCGGCACCAGTCAACGGCTACCCGGCGCTGGTCTTCCGCGTAGACGGCGAGATCGACACCGTTATAGCCCTGCACGTGGCCAACGGGCTCATCACTGGCCTGTACGCCGTGCGCAATCCCGCGAAGCTGTCGCGTATGGAGCAGGAAACCGTCCTGAGCCGCACGGCCAGTCAGATGCCGGCCGGGTGGCAGGCGCCGGCGGGCCAGTGCCACAAGGCCACCAGCGCGGGCGGGATGTGGACCGAGCACTTGGCGCCCTCGATCCCGGCCATGCCCTCAGAGGACGCGGTCCAGGAGCCGCCAGCCGGCTCTTCGAAGACGTAGTACCCGCCGTCGTCCTGGACCGAGACCTGGGCGCGCTCGGAGGACGGGCTGGGATTCAGCGCCCCGCCTGCCCAGTAAGTGCTCGTGGCGGGGTCGAAGCCGTAGTAGCTCTCGCCCTTGGCGAGCCCGAGGTAGGCCGATGCGGGCAAGCCGTTGAGCCTGGCCGCCGCTGCGACGAGTTGCGCGCGAACTGAGTCGGTCAGCGCCAGGTTCTCGGCGCCGGTCGGACTCGTGTTCGCGGGCGGGCCCGGGGAGGTGGCGGTGGCTGGCGGTGTCGTCGCCGGAGCGGTGTTAGCCGCGGGCGGCTGGGTTGCCGGGCTGGAACAGGCCGAGAGCCAGACTGCCCCCGCAAGCACTCCGCATATCGCGAGTAGGCGCACCTGAGTCCTCAGAATTCGCATCGTCGATTTCCCCTACCGTGCCTGCACGTCTTCCGCTACCGCTTAGCCCCGCTACTTCACCGGGGAGTGAACCGTACCAGCGAAAGGGACCGCCCGCCCCGCCCGGCCTGAACGCAACCGACTCTCTCGGCGTCGGATCGGGCCGCGGGCCCGGTCCCGCCTACCAGGGCCTCAACCCGCAGGACCCCTCGTCGCTGGTGTACGCGGTCAACGTGCCGGGCCATGCGCCGATCCTGCTCGGGGCCATGTACATCATGGGCGGCCCGCAGGTCGGCCCGCAGGTCGGCGGCGGCCTTACCCGGTGGCACTCCCACCTCGTCACCTGCGTCAACGGGCAGCAGACGATCGCCGGGTTCGGTGTCCAGCTTCGGGACGGCTGCAACCCGGCCACCTGGCAGGACAGGCCGCGACCAACTCCGCGGTCCAGGCCGTGCTAGCGCAGCACTGACCCCCGCGGGCCCGGGCCGCCGCGCTGGACGGCTTATAGGCTGAGGGGTGATGACCAGTACACAAGCGTCGGCGCAGGCCGCCAGTACGGCGGACGGGGTAATCCATACCGAGGACCTCACCAAGGTCTACCCCGGTACCGATTTCGCGGCCGTAGACAAGCTCAGCCTCGACGTCCAGGTCGGCGAGATCTTCGGTCTCCTCGGCCCGAACGGGGCGGGGAAAACAACGACTGCCGGGATACTAACCACCCGCATCGTTCCGACGTCGGGCCGGGCCTTCCTCGGCGGAGTCGACGTTGCCGCCCAGCCTGCCCTGTCGAAGCAGCTGAGCGGGATCGTCTCCCAGCAGAACACGCTGGACCGGCAGCTCACCGTCTGGGAGAACCTTTACTTCCACGGCCGTCTGTTCGGCATCGGGGCGAAGGCCTCCCGGCAGACCGCCGACGACCTGCTCGCCCGGTTCCAGCTGTCCAAGTGGGCGAAGGCCTCGGTTTACGCGCTTTCCGGCGGCATGGCTCAACGGCTCATGGTGGCGCGGGCTATCTTCCACCGGCCGTCGGTGCTGTTCCTCGACGAGCCGAGCGCCGGGCTCGACCCGCAGAGCCGGCTAGCGTTGTGGGACATCCTCCGCGAGCTGAACTCCGACGGCCAGACGATCTTGCTGACCACGCATTACATGGAGGAAGCGGACCAGCTCTGCGACCGGGTCGCCATCATGGACCACGGCCGGCTCCTCGCCCTGGACACCCCGGCCGCCCTGAAGCAGTCCATCGACGCCGACACCGTCGTCACGGTGAGGACCACCGGGGACGCCGGCCTGCTGGCCGAGGTACTCGAGCGGGACCTGCCCGAAGTGACCAGGACGCGGGTAGCGGACGACCGAGTCGAACTGCACATGCGGGGTGGCGACCGGCTGATCCCGCGGACCGTGCTGGCGGCCGAGCACAGCGGATTTGAGCTCTTCGACGTCTCGGTCGCCGAGCCCACGCTGGAAACCGTGTTCATCAACCTGACCGGCAGGGAGCTACGGGACTGATGGCGACCTCCGCGACCGAGCAGGCCCAAGTCCTCCCGATCGGAGGTGCGCCCCTCCGTTCCGTGGCATCCGCGAGCCGCGCCGCGCTGGGCGCGCTGCTGCTGCGCGACCTCGTCGTGCTGCGCAAGCACTGGTGGGAGTTCGTGCTGCGGACGGTCATCCAGCCGTTCCTGCTCTGCTTCGTGTTCCTCTTCGTCTTTCCCAAGATCGGGCAGGGCATCGGCGGCCAGAGCGCGGCGCAGCAGTCGGCCTTCGCGACGGTCCTGGTGCCAGGCGTGGTCGGGATCTCGGTCATGTTCCAGGGGGTGCAGGCCATCGCGCTGTCGATGGCCCAGGAGTTCGGGTTCACCCGGGAGATCGAAGACCGGGTCCAGGCGCCCTGCCCGATCTGGCTGGTGGCCCTGGCCAAGGTGCTGTCGGGGGCGGCCCAGGGTGTGCTCTCGGCGGTCATCGTGCTGCCGATCGCCTCGGTCGTGCACGCCCCCGGGGTAACAGCCCACCTGACGCTGCACTGGCTGCTCATCCTCACGTTTATCCCGCTGGCTTGCATCGCGATGGCCGGCCTGGGCCTCGTACTCGGCACCAGCTTCGAACCGCGCAATATCGGGCTCATGTTCGGCTTCGTCATCTTGCCGATCACCTTCCTGGGCGGCACCTACTACCCGTGGAACAAGCTCGCCCCGGTGACCGTGGGCGGCTGGCACTGGCTGCAGACCATTGTGCTGATCAACCCGCTGATCTACGTGAACGAGGGCATGCGGGCGGCGTTCACTACCGGGCCGCACATGCACCTGTACGTGATCTACCCGGTGGTGGCCGGGTTCGGCGCGCTTTTCCTGGCCATCGGGCTGCGCAACTTCCGGCGCCGGGTGCTTTCCTGACCAGATCACGGCTAGGCGATTCCGGGGACGGGACGGCCGTTTTCCCGTCGGCACGCGTCCCACGGCGTTTCCCCGAATCAGCGCCCCGGCGGACGCAGGAACCGCGGGCAACCCGGCATCGACCACATCGCGGTAATTCCCAGATGCACGGGCACCCACCGCCCCACTCGTGTTCATCGCCGGTCTCCTCGCCGTCGTCGGGCAGGACCGCCGTGAGAACGTTGCGCACCACGTCGGTCAGGAATATCTCGCTCGGGCGGGCTGAGCTCACCCACCCCCGGCCCTCAAGGAGCGTGACCTCACGCCCGTCGGATAGCAGTGCGAATTCACGCACGTTGCATGACGTCCCGCCTTCCGGGGATCGGCTGATGTTTCCCCGGGCCCCGAGGCTCACCACGGTGGCCGGCTTAGCGCTCACGCGCCCAATGGTACATATGGGAGCGAGGCACGAGCGGGTTAGGCATGAGCAGGCGGCAATCAGGTCCTGCAGGCTATGTTCTGGGCGGTGGTGTAGGCCGAGGCCCCGTTGCCGATTTTCACGATTACGTAACTGCGCCAGCCCGCGGTTGGCGTCGTCGCGGCGCAGGTAGCCCGGGCAACCGCCCGGTTGGCGCTTCCGCCGCCGGGGTAAACGCTGGACGTCCCGACGGCCTGCCAGGGATTTTCATTGCCTTGCCCCGTCTCTTTCGGTTATGGCCACGAGGCGACGCCTCCGCGGTGCCTACGACGCGCACGGAATAGAAGTCTCTACCGTGCCTTCCGGTGAAGTCAATAAATTTTTAGCGCCTGGCCGCTGGCAAATATAATAATCGTTCAGAACTGAGAATCTTCGAATTTGGCACATGTACAAATTTGCATCGGTGGCTAGTCGATAAAAAGCTATCGATAAAGCCGCCTAAGCCTGATGTTTCACGGGGCTGGCGGCTGCCGCTGGCAGTCATGTGGCGATCGCCGAGTGCGACCGCAAGCTAGCCCAGTACCGGGCCGCCCTCGTTATGCGGGCGGGAAAACGTCGGCCGGCGCTGGGGAGTCGGTGCGGTGCACCCGGACCTCGAGGTGCTCCAGGCCTCGCAGGCCGTTGTTGATCAGTGGCCGGGATGCCACGACCTCGAACCGGCTTACCTGGTCGGCCAGCCGTTCGAGCAGGGCCGTCATCTCCATGCGGGCAAGGGCCATGCCGATGCAGGCGTGCTCGCCCCGGCCAAACGCGAGCTGGTCGGATGGCCGGCGAGTGACGTCGAAGCGTGTCGGGTCAGGGTACTTACGCTCGTCCCGGTTGGCCGAGCCGTATAGCAGGGCCACCCGCGTGCCAGCCCGGAGCGGGACGCCCCCGACCTCGTGGTCGCGGGTGAGGACGCGGGAGAACTGGGGGACCGGCGATTCCAGGCGCAGCGACTCGTTGATGGCGTGCGGGATCAGGGAACGGTCGGCGCGCAACTGGTCCCATTGCTCGGGGTGGCCGGCGAACAGGGCGATCGCGCTGGTGATGGCGAGGATCGTGGTGTCCAGGCTCGGGGTGACGTAGTCGAGCATCATCACCGGGCACTTGTCACGCGGCAGCTCACCCCGGTCAGCGGCCTGGTAGAGCTGGGCCGCCCACCCGTCCGGGTCGATCTTGCCCGGGACCGCCTCGTTCGCAGCGAACCCGAGGAACTCCTCCACCAGGGGGGCCGCGGCGACGAAGCGCTCGTTCGCGGGCCCCTGGACATCCCAGATGGCCGCCGCCCACTCCAGCATCCGGCCGCGATGGCCTTCGCCCAGTCCGACCAGATCCGAGACCACGGCCATCGGCAGGTGCTCGGCCAGCTCGGTGGCGGCATCGAACCGGCCCTTGCCGACAAGCTCGGTGACGATACGGTCGGCCTCGGCCTCTATCCGCGGAGCGATCTCGCGCATCCGGTCCGGGCGAAGTGGCCGGCCCAGCACCGCGCGCATCATCTCGTGCTCGGGCGGATCACTGCACAGGGTGATGCCTTCCAGCTGTGCGTTCAGCTGCGGGTCGACGAAGACGCCGCGGGCGGAGGAGAAGGTCTCCCAGTCCATGAGGGCCGTGCGTACGTCCTCGTAGCGGGAGATCGCGTAGAGGTCATGGCGGCTCAGGTGCACCACGGGCCCGGTCTCGCGCAGCCGCTCATAGATCGGATATGGGTCGATCCGCGCCTCATCGCTGAACAGGTCTACGTCGCTGACGGGGATCTCTGGCATCGCCGGCTCGGATGGTGTGGTCACAGCACTGGCCCCCTGGTTATCTGGCGCGGCGGGCACCGCACTGGTCGCTGCAAGCTCGCCTCGAACAGCACCGCTCGACGGCGGCTGGTTCGAGCGCCGTCTCCTCGAGCGGCCCGCGTCCCTAGACGTCATCCATGATGCGCAGGTCGGGCCGATTCGCGCCACCGCCCCGGGTCCGCCGGACGTGGAAAAGCTACGTCAGGTAGGGGATCATGGCTCGGTAGGGCGCGTTGATGAAGTCCTCGTCGGCGCCAGAGTTCTGCTGCTTCCGCAACTCGATGCGTAACTGGCCGGCTGTTCAGCCCGGACGCTCCCGCAGACCGTGCGAGGGGCGTCCGGGTCGGTGCCGTCCGCGAGCATCCCGGCAGCCGGCCGTGGAGCGGCCGACTGCGCGTGCGGAGGCGCCGCTCGGTCAGCGCACGATGTCAGCCAGGCGCTTGATGTCGTCGATCTCGTCGGTGCTCGTATTGAAGATGAGGTCGCCGGCGCCAATGCCCTCGAATGAGGCGACCGCCTCGCGAACCTTCTGCGGCGTATCGCAGACCGCCGAGGCCATCAGGCCGGTGACGCGCCGTCTCGGGCGCGACGCCAAAGTCAGCCGCGACCTCGTTGACCGACAGGCACAAGCCCGAGGCCTGCGGCCTGTCCGGCGTTCGTCATGTCGTATTTAGTTATCTAGCTAACCCGATACGAGTTAGCTAGCCAACTTGACACGTCGTCGTGGACGTGATTAGTTAGCCAGGTAACTAACCGAGGCGATCTGGAGGCCTCTCTCATGGCTGCTATGCAGGCAACATCAGCACCACCGTCTTTTCTCGGGACGCGCCGCGGCAAGCTCACCCTTGTCCTGCTGTGCGCGGTCGGGTTCATCGATCTTCTCGATGCGTCCATCGTGAATATCGCGCTACCGGAGATCCGGACTCATCTGGGCTTCTCGGTCCAGGGCCTGCAGTGGGTCGCGAGCGCGTACCTGCTCACCTACGGCGGGTTCTTGCTGCTGGGCGGCCGCTCGGCTGATCTGCTCGGCCGGCGGCGCCTGCTTGTCGCGGGGACGTCGCTGTTCGGGATCTCGTCGCTCGTATGCGGTCTGGCCGGGAGCGAAGGGGTGCTGATCGGAGGCCGGCTGGTTCAGGGCGTTGGCGCGGCGATGATGACCCCCGCGGCGCTCTCCATCCTGACGACGTCCTTTCACACCCGCGGCGATCGGGTCAAAGCGCTTGGCGCCTGGGGTGGTGTTGGCGCCCTGTCGGGCGCTGCCGGAGTGGTCTTCGGCGGCGTGCTCACGTCCGAGGCGAGCTGGCGGTGGGTCTTCTTCGTCAACCTGCCGGTCGTGGCGGTCATCCTTGCCGCGTCTTTCCGTCTCATCGATGCGGAACGGCCTAAGGCGCCGCCGCTACGGGACTTTGACACGGTCGGCGCTGGTCTCATCACGGGCGGCATGCTTCTCCTGGTCTACGTCCTGGTGAACGCCCCCAGCGTCGGCTGGGGCACCGCCCGGACTCTCGGGGAGCTCGCAGGCGCCCTTGCGCTTGTCGTCCTGTTCGCGTTCAACGAGCAGCGTCATAGCAACCCGCTCGTGCCTCTGTCGCTGTTCAAGATCAAGGGCCTTGGGGCGGCCGATGTCACCCAGGTTCTTGCGATGGCCGGCTTCTATACGATGTTCTTCCTAGTTACGCTCTATATGCAGGAAGTTCTTCACTACTCGGCGATCGACGCTGGCCTGTGTTACCTGCCGGTGACGGTGGGCGCCGCCGCCGGAGCGGGCGTGGCGACGAACGCGATCCCGAAGACCGGCACCCGGCCGCTTATCGCCGTGGGCGCGCTGCTGGGCGCTGCGGGAGTGTTCTGGCTTTCCCGGGTGCCGGTGGACGGCACCTATCTGCCAGATATCCTTCCGGGAATCGTAATCATGGGGGCCGGCGTGGGCTTGGTGCTGGTGGGCGTTCAGAATGCCGCCAACGGGGGGGTGCCGGCCGACAAGGCTGGACTCGCTGCGTCGCTGATCACCGCTTCCTTCCAGGTCGGGGGCGCGTTGGGGCTTGCGGTGTTCGTCTCGCTCGCCACGGGCCGCACCAACCACCTACTCGCGACGCACGCCCAGCCGTCCGAGGCGCTCACGCTTGGCTTCCAGCGAGGACTGCTCGGCGCCAGCATCGCACTCGTGATCGCCGCGCTGGTCGCATTGCGGTCGCCCAACGTGCGGGTCGTCGACATGGCCCCAGACGCGGACGACAACCAGGCGTTGCCCGTGCCCGTGGCTGGCGGATCGACACCAGAAGCACCTCATGTCTCGGCCGGCCGAGCAGAACTCCCCGGGTTACCGAGCCGCGCCGCCGACTGTTGCGGCGTATCACAAAAGCACGCTGCTCGAGACCGTCGTCCCAGCAAGCCTGCCGGCGGAACGAGCCGTCGGCAGACTGCACCAAAACCCAGGAGCGACCCAAACCGCCGGCACATACGGTGCCGCCGCAGTGCTAGGCTAGTTAGCTGACTAACCCTTCAGCGCCTTGAAAATGAGCCGCGGGTCAGCCGGGCGGTTCCGTCGGGCACCGTCCAGCACAGGAAAGGACGAGCGATGACTGCCTCTTTGACAAGCGAGAGGCCCGGAAAACGAGATCGCCTGATAATCGGCGCGCGCGAAACGATTCACCGCCAAGGAGTCGAAGCCACGACCCTCGCGGACATCGCGAAGGCCTCCGACGTGCCGCTCGGCAACGTCTACTACTACTTCAAGTCGAAAGACGAACTCGTCGCCGCTGCCATCGACTCCTACGCCCAGGAAAGCCGTGAGCGCCTGTCGTGGCTCGAGCAGGAGCACCGTACCCCGAGGGCTCGCCTGAAGACGCTTGTCCGGCTGCTCGTGTCGCAGTCCGATCGGGTGGCGCTGTACGGCTGCCCGAGAGGGAGCCTGTGCTCAGAACTCGACAAGCAAGATAACGACCTTGCTCAAGCCTGTAAAGAGCTCATGCATATGCCGGTCGCCTGGATCGAGCAGCAGTTCAAGGCGATGGGCAGGCGCGATGCCCGCGACCTGGCGTTCGCCCTGCTGGCGTCTTACGAGGGGATCGCGCTCCTCGCGAACACGTTTCGTGATCCCGAGCTGATGATCCGCGAGGGGCGCCGCCTCGAGCGCTGGATCGACTCGCTCGCTCGCGACTCCAAGGGCGCGCCCACTGGCTAGAGCAAACCTCAAGGCCGACCCCTCAGGCCCCGTCCGTCTCAAGTGCGAAAGGACCCGCAATGAGCGTTCCCAGTTCCACCAGTGAAACTCCGAAGGCCGGCCTCTACCAAATCGATCCAGAAGGTTCCGGCATTGCCGTCACCACAAAGCACATGTTCGGATTGGGGACTGTCACCGGCAAGTTCGCGCTCGTGTCCGGACAGATCGTCATCACCGAGCCGGTGAGTTCCTCCCACGTAGAGGCAGCGGCTTCCGCGCACAGTTTCGACTCGGCCAGCCCCATGCGGGATGCACAGGTCAAGTCCGCGAAGTTCCTCGACGCCGAGGTCCACCCCGAGATCCGGTTCACCTCGACCGAGCTCGTGCTTGACGGAGACCGCTGGCTCCTTCGCGGGGAAATCACCGCTCGCGGCACTGCGGCACCGGTCGAACTGACGGTCGTCGAGTCATCCGCCGATGCCACCGGACTGACGCTTCGCGCCACCGGCAAGGTCGATCGCTACGCCCACGGGATCACCAAGATGAAGGGTATGGCCGGCCGCTACCTGACCCTCGAGATCAAAGCCCACGCCACCGCTGCCTGACCATGCCTTCAGCGCGGGGCGCTGGTACCGCCTGTACTCCGAAGAGCCGCATCCACGTCTTGCTTCTCCCACATTTCGTAGTTTCCGCATTCTGCCGTTGTCTCGGCCGTCGCCTGAGCCGCGGTGAAGAAGTCGTCGACTACCAGCGAGGTGCGCGATGCCGACACCGCGAGGCACACCTGGTCAGGCGCCAGGTCCGGGATGGGCACGTAGCTGATGTCCGGATGTGAGTAGAACACGGTCGCCGAACGGGCCAGGAATGAGATGCCCCGGCCGGCCGCGACATGCTCGAGCGTCTCGTCCACCCCGCGCACCAGGTACCCGGCGTTAGGGTGCGGGCGCCTGGTGGGCTGCGTGCTCGTGTCGGCATGCCAGATCAGCGGCTCGCCGGCCAGGTCGGCCTCGGTGACCTGATCCTTGCCGGCCAGCCGGTGGCCGGCGGGCAGCACCGCCACCCGCGGCTCGGTGTACAGCGGGACGACGCGTAGGCCGGCCTCGTCGATGGGCAGCCGCACATAGCCGACGTCGATGCGGCCGTCGAGCAGCATCGTGGCCTGGTCGTCCCATTCGATCCGCTGCACGTCCACGATCACGTCCGGGTGCCGGGCGGCGAACACCTGTACCGCCGGTGTCACCGGGATGCCGGCCCGGAAGCCGACCATGAGCCGCTGGCTGCCGCGCGCGGCCGCGGTCACCCGGCGGCGGACCGCGTGCGCGGAGGCCAGCAGCGGGCCGGCATCGGTCAGCAGCTGCCGGCCGGCGTCGGTCAGCGCCACGCCGTGGCTGTCCCTTATCAGAAGCGGGGCGCCGAGATCCTGTTCCAGCGCGCGGATCTGCCGGCTGAGCGCCGGCTGCGCGATGTGCAACTCATCGGCGGCGCGGCCGAAGTGCAGCGTGTCGGCGACGGCGACGAAGTAGCGCAGCTTGCGCAGGTCCAGATCCATGGAGCCTCCCGGTACGGCGATGCCTTCAGGGTATCGCCACCATCGAAAGAGGTCTTGGACACCCACTCAGGCCAATGACATGCTTCATATGTACCTGATGGTGCCGGGACAAATTTGGTACAAGAATTCGATGGCAGGACTCAGGTCCGGGATGAGCACATCAGGAATCGAGCGCCGTCCGCCACGTCATTCGGCGGCACCGACGACACGACCGTTAACGACGACGGGGCGGGCACGGCGTCCTGTCCAGCTCTAGAAAGCAGGCCCCACCATGAGCAGCATCAGCATCATCGGCCTGGGGGGCATGGCCCGCGCGATAGGCGCCCGCGCGGTCGAGGGCGGCAACGCCGTCGAGGTCATCATCGACATCTCCAACACCTTCAACGCCGACGCCACCGCGCTGGTCACCCCTGACGGCACTTCCGGCGCGCAGGAGATCGCCAAGGCCGTCCCGGCGAGCGCGCACGTCGTGAAGGCGTTCAACACCGTCTTCGGCCACGTCCTGGCCCAGGGCCGCCCGCTGGACGTGCTCATCGCCGGCGACGACGCGCAAGCCAAGGCGAGCGTGTCGGCGTTCATCGAGAGCCTCGGGCTGCGCCCGCTGGACACGGGAGGCCTGGTGATGGCGCACTGGCTGGAGGGAGCGGGCCCGCTGCTGATGGGCCTGGCCCGCCACAGCTCGGGGTTCAACATCAGCCTCGGCGTCAACATCGCTGGCTGAGCGCGCCCGCGCAACCCCTTCCGCGCCGCATCACTCACAAGGAGCAGCAGCATGCGCGTTTTCGTCACTGGCGGGACCGGCCACTCCGGTTCCTACATCATCCCCGAGCTCATCGCCGCCGGGCACGAGGTCACCGGCCTGGCCCGGTCGGACACGGCCGCGGCGGCGGTGTCCGCGCTCGGCGCGAAGGTGCGCCGCGGCGACCTGCAGGACCTCGAAGGGCTCATGGAGGCGGCCGCGGACTCCGACGGCATCATCCACGTCGCCCACCGGCAGGACCTGCTTCCGTTTGGCGGGATGGACGCCGTGTCCGCCGCGGAGCTCCCGGTCATGCTCGCATACGGCGAGGCGCTCGCCGGAACCGGAAAGCCGCTGGTCGCGGCGGGGAGCATCGGCTCGTCCGGGAAGTTGGGCCGGCCGGCCACCGAGGAGGACCCGGCCCTTCCCGTCGGCGATGAGCACAAGGGCACCCTCCGGGTCCGCAATATCGTGGAGACCGCCGTAATCGACCTCGCCGAGCGGGGAGTGCGGTCTTCGGTCGTGCGGATTGCCAACATCATGCACAGCACGACCGATGCCGGCTTCCTCCCGATGCTGATCGCGCTCGCGAAGGAGAAGGGCTTCGCCGGCTACCCGGGAGACGGCGCGAACCTGTGGAACGCCGTGCACGTCCGCGATGCCGCCTCCTTGTTCCGCCTGGCGCTGGAGAAGGGCCCGGCCGGCCGATTCTGGCACGCGGTTGAGGACGGGGGCATCCCGTTCCGCGAGATCGCCGAGGCCATCGGCAGCCGCCTGGGCCTGCCGGCCGTGAGCATTCCCGTGGACGAACTGATGGTGCCGGGATATTTCGGGTTCCTCGCGAACATAGTGACGCAGAGCTACCCGGCGTCCAACCTCATCACCCGCCGGACCCTCGGCTGGGAACCCGCTCAGCCCGGCCTGCTCGCCGATCTGGACAACGGCCACTACTTCCCCGCCAGCTGACGGCAGGGACCCCGGCTCGCGACGAGTCCGGGAAATGACAAGGGTACGGCTCCTCCGGAGGGACGCTGAGAATATGACGACGGTGGGATTCATCGGAAGCGGACAGATCGGCAGTGCAATCGCGCGGCTCGCCATCGGGGCCGGGCACGAGGTGGTGCTCAGCAACTCGCGCGGTCCCGAAACGCTCGCGGACACGGTCACGGAGCTGGGGTCGCGGGCGTCCGCGGCGACGAGCGGGGAGGCCGCGGCGGCCGGTGACATCGTCGTGGTCACGGTGCCGGTCATGGCCTTCCCCGGCTTGCCCGCCGCGCCACTGGCCGGGAAGACGATCATCGACACGTGCAACTACGGCCCCGAGCGGGACGGGCACATCCCCGAGCTCGACAGCAAGTCGCTCACCTCGAGCGAGCTGCTGCTGCAGTACATCCCGGACGCCATGCTCGTCAAGGCGTTCAACAACATCTTCTACAAGCACCTGCTGTCACTCGCCCGGCCGGCGGGGGCGGCCGACCGCTCGTACCTGCCGATCGCCGGGGACTCCGCGCCGGCGAAGGCGGCGGTGACCGAATTCATCGAATCCCTCGGGTACAGCGTGGTGGACGCGGGACCGCTGGCTGACAGCTGGCGGCAGGCGACGGGCACGCCGGCATGGGGGACCCCGTACGGGCCCTACTCGGACGAGAAGGGCCAGCCGGCCGGCCAGGACGCCATCCGCGCGGCACTGGCCACCGCGACGCGGTAGCCGCAAGTCGGCGTGGGCCGCGGTATGGTCTGGCCGTGTTATGGCCCCGTCCGGCAGGCGCCGGGCGGGGCCATAAAAACGGCTGCGGTGCTCTTACTCCGGGAACCTGAGGAGCTCGTCCAGGACCCAAGCTGGCGCTACCGGGTTGCTACCTGGCGGGAGCTCGGCGGTCAGGGCCCAGTCGCGGACCCGGGATGGAATGTCCCGGCCGAGCTCAGGGACGATATCGGCGGCCGGGTTCCAGCGGCAGGTTGAACTGTCCGCGTAGCTCCAGGAAAACGCAACTAAACATGTCGCTGCCGTCGCCGGCGCGCTGCGAATCATGGACCCGTCGCACGTAGCCGGGTCGCAGCGCCACGCCGAAGTACGCGGTGCCCGGTTCGCTGACCCCCGGGTCCACGACGGTGTCGCCGTCAAGGCACCAGGCCGAACTGTGCGTGATGCCATTCGCGTGGCGGGCGTAGCCCTCCGCATAGAGCAGGCTCGAGTCCATGGCCCGACTGGTAAGCGTTCTTGCCGGCCCATGCGGGGATCAGGATCATCGGGTACCCGCCACCAACGTCCGTGCCCGGCGTGAACAGCCGGCCGTACCGCATGGTGGTCAGGATCCCCAGACTCCTGGCGCCGTGCGCGCACTTCGCCGCGAGCGACGCCACGATCGTGGCCTCATCCTCGGTCATGCGACAACGCTACTGTCCCGGTCGCCAAGCCAGCTAACTCACTGGCGTTCCCATAGTCCCGCCAACTGGTCCCTCCACTGGCCCGGCCCGGCCCGGGCTCTCGCGCGGCCCACGCGACTGCGCCATTGCGGTCGCGTTCGGGTGCTTGCAAGAGCCCGGGTCAACAGGGTGGCTTAGAAGCCGTACTTGGCACCGTTGATGACGTCGCTGGCAGGCGGCGCGACCAGCGTGACCCGCGCACCGACGTTCATCCTGAGGGTGCCGGCACCGTTCGATCCCTTGGTCGCGGTGATCTCAACGATCTCCGGCTTGCTGCTGTCGGTCACGTAGACGTCGCTACCGTCCGAGTTCTTGAGTTGAAGCACGCGGACGCCGTCGAGCGTGCTGACGATCCCTCTGCTGACAGTGATTTTCGAGCTGCTCTCAGTGATATTCCCCTGAAGGTTGCACACCAGAGCCAGCGACTTGGCCAGCGAGGCCGATGACACCTTCAGGTAGCGGCCGTTGATCTGCGCGTAGATCGCGGCCCCGCCGGACCCGGCGGCATTCGTCCAGAACTTCTTATCCAGGTACAGGTAGACGGTCTTGCTTATGACGATCATCTTCATGGTGCCCGTTTTGCTTCCACCTATCGTGGCGTTGCAGCCCTGGCCCTTCTTGATGCCGAGGTTCAGCGTGACAGTCTGGCCTGACTGCCTGAAGGAACCGCTCAGCGTTAGGGACGGTGCCGCCTCGGCGTTGGCGATGGAAGTCGCCTCGATGTGCGCCACGGACCAGTTCTTCAGCGGGTCGGGCGGGGTGGCGGCGTGAGCCACGCCAATCCCGCTCCCGACTGTAAGACACGCGCCGATGGCCAGGGCGGACGCGCCCTTCACTGCCGCCGCCGCAATCCGACCGAGACCGGCTTTTCTCAGAGACATCGAATCTCTCCTTGCTGCACTTAAAAGGGTCTAATTAGCTGGCTGGAGCACAGGCCGGTACGGAGCCGACGGCTACCGGCTCGCTGGACGCGGCCGAGTTGAGGTTTGAGGCAGGGCGACGCTTTGGCTACGTCAGGCTCAAGGCAGCACAGGCGTCCGCGTTAGCCGCACCAGAGGGTGCAGTCGGCCACTGCCGGGCAAATCGCGCCTACCATGGCAGGCCCAGTCATCCGCGCCGAGGTGCATCTCCGCTGAAACATCGCATTCTCCCATCCAGGCGCAGATATTAACGCGAACTGTGGAGACTTTGGATACTTCCTGAGACTTCTCAGTAAGAAATGAAGAATAACGTTAACCTGCGGTCCGTATGCGGTAGAGCCGGGCTGCGCGTGACTCGAAACGCTGCGGGCCCCTTGCCGACCATCGCAAATGTTGGATCGTTCACAACCGCCGTGCCGTAAAGCCCGAAGATCGGGCTGAGGTGTTCGTAGCAGGGGTGAGCGGCTGCCCGGGAGGGCGCCACCGATCAGGGTTCGCAGCCCTGGCAACCAGGAGTTCCGGAGCCCTGGACGCTAGTTGATGATAGTCTGTCTAGACAGGACTAGACAGATCTGGAAGGTGCTCATGACGTCTCCGACTCCAGACCACTGGCAGATCCAAGACGCCAAGCAGCGCTTCAGCGAGATGATCCGCGCGGTAACGAACGAGGGGCCGCAGGTCATCACCCGGCACGGCGAGGATGTCGCGGTAGTCGTGGATATCAGTGACTATCGCAGGCTCACCCGGCCTGCGGTGGACCTTGCGGGCCTCTTGCTTGGAGGTCCGAAGCTCGACGACGGCACCGCAGGTGTCTTCGCGGAGATCGAGGCCAAGCGCAAGACTGACTTCGGGCGGGCGGTCGAGCTTGGGGCGGCGGGTACATGACCTACCTGCTCGATACCAACGTGCTGTCGGAGACGCGCAAGCGCCAGCCGGCGGCGGGCGTGGCTGACTGGATTGCCGCCACGCCGCCGGACCGGCTGCATGTCTCCGTACTAACCCTGGGTGAGATCGAACAGGGAATCGCGAGAGTTCGCGGCCGGGGAGACCGGCATCAGGCATCCGCCCTCGAGCGCTGGCTCCGGGATGTGGAGACCGGGTTCGAGGACCGGGTTCTCCCAGTCGCGCTCCCCGTCGCCGCCGCCTGGGGTCGTCAGCAGTACGCGCAGCCCCTTCCGGTGATCGACGCGCTTATCGCGGCAACGGCGCGAGTACATGGCCTGACGGTGGTCACCCGCAACGTCAAGGACTTTGAGCTGGCCGGGGTTCAAGTCTTCAACCCCTTTGCTGAGTGAGCAGCGGCCCGCCCCCATCACCGGATTCCTCGTAACCAGCTAGATGGATGCAGGCAGCAGCGCATGCATGTAGGCGCGTGTCCGGGAGGGATCTGAACCCTCATGACCGTGAGCTGCGGCTTTGCTGACCCGGCAGAACTATGGAAGGAATAACCGAAGTTCAGGGACTTATTTGTGTGTCCGAGGGGGGACTGCACCAAATAATCCTTGGCTGCTCTCGGCGGAGTTTCCGCTGGCCGACGGTGGTGCGCGGTGAACGCCGCCGATCGCGTCATCCGGTGGTCAACAGCGCTGGCGGTGCTGGGCGTCGCTGGGATTGCTGCGGTCGTGTCGTACGAGCACGCCAGTGCGCTGGTGCGTGCGCACGGGGAGTCCGGCTGGGCGGGCCGCTTGATTCCGCTGACGGTCGACGGGCTCATTTACGCGAGTTCGATGGTGATGCTTGACGCTGCGCGGCGGGGTGCGCGGGTGCCTGTGCTGGCGCGGTGGCTGCTCGGGCTGGGCATCGTCACGACGCTCGCGGCGAACATCGCCCACGGCCTGGGCCAGGGCGTCCTCGGCGCGATTGTCGGTGCATGGCCTGCGGTCGCGCTTGTGGGATCGTATGAACTGCTGATGGTGATCATCCGCGGGAGCCAGGTGCCGGCGGCCGCGGCCGGAGCGTACGGAGACCCGGTCGTGAGCGACCCGCTTGGCGATGAGGCCATCTTGGTGTTCGCGGCTGACCTCGCGGCTGAGCGCGTTCCCTCTGTTCGCGCGATCCGTGCTCAGCTTCACGTTGGTCAGCCACGGGCACAGCGGCTGCGGGACTCCCTCGCGGCAGGAGCCGTGAGACGGGCGGAGAATCCGGCTGCCTGACCAGCAGGCAGTCAGGCTCGTCAAGCTAGCGGCCGGGCGCGGACGACTGGAACGCGAGTAACCGCCGATCTGGACGCCCCAGAGGGGGGCGGCGTTGGCGGCCAACCGCCGCCCCGTAAGAGGGTCATATGGGCGGTGGCGTCTCGCTCCCGGGCTGGGGCAGCCGCACTGGCGCGGGCCGTTTGGCGAATTTGTCGGATGCGCGCCCAAGTCAGCTTGATTCCAAATGTCGTTGCAGGTCAGGCCGTTTCGTGGTTCTCCATGGCAGGGAGGCGGTCGACAAGTAAAGCGTCGTCTTGCCCAGTAATGACCACCCCCGGGATGGGCAGAGCCGCCAGCGGCATTCTTGTGGCCACTATGTCGCGGGTTGCCGAGGTAACGAGCCCTACCGCCTCGGCTGACGTGCTTTCGGGCTAGGTGCTGCTGCGCGTGGTGAAGTTGATCATCCCGGCCCGCGGTGGTCCACCCGCGCCCAGGTCATGGTCCAGGGCCTCGCCCAGCCTGTTGCCGCATACGTCTTCGAGACGTTCGGAGGCGACGAGGTGGTGCTCCCCGGCGCGCCACGGGTGGCTCGGGGTGAGCCGCGCTGCGGTTCCGTCTGGTGCGAGTGAGACACGCGTCTGAACGACCTCTCCTGCAGGGGTCAGGACTGCGATCTCGTCCTCGCAAAGGGCGGCGTCCATCACCCTGTCGAAGTGCACGACGGCGGGATCGAGGCTCCCTGCCATTGGGGAGGAGAGACGCCAGCGAGTCTCGCCGACCGCCTCAAGGACTGGATCACTTACGCGGAAGGTATGGCGCGCTGTTTGTCCGAGCGCCGTGACGACAAGGCTGTACGTCCGCCCGGCGACAAGCGCCGGCTCGTGAGACGGGTCCGCTCCAAGGCCGCGTTTGATCCTTCCCGGCTCCATCAGGACCGTCAGGCGGCGCCCGTCAACCGACCAGAGCTCTTGGGGCAGGACGAGGAAGGGGTCACGCACCGCCTGTTCCTCCTCGTTCAGCAGCCAGAGGCGGTCGCGATCGAAGTGCGCCTCTCCTGACCTCGGGAAATGTATGTAGAAACGCAGTGTGTTGGCGGGGAGGACCTCGGCTTGAGGGGAGATGCGGATCGGCTCCTCAGGGGAAGCCTGGATCCGCATCTCTGGCGTCCTCAAGGGTCAGGCCTGCCGTTCACGCCGTCAGCTTGTGCGGGCTCTCGGCGCCCGGGAAGTCCATCTCCACCCAGATCTTGTCCAGCCGTGCGGGCATCGGGGCGACCATCAGGGTCTCAAGCGTCAGGTCGCCGGTATCGGCGTAGCGGGTCAGCGAGACGAAGAAGCGGTCGCTGAACAGGTCCGCCCGCAGCGACGATCCGACGAATAGCACCTGCTTGCCGACTGGCCCGGCCGGCATGAAGGGGGACTGGTCCAGCATCGGGCCCTGGGTTGGCCGGTTCTCGGGGGTGAAACCTTCGGCGGTGCGGATCCCGGAGAGCGGGACCACCATAGGGCCGCGGCTGAGGTTGGTGATGAACAGCTTGTCCTCGTCCCCGTCGCGGTAGGCGACCATGCTGATGGGCTGGCCGTTGCCCATGTCGCCGATTGTCTTGCCCCTTGCCTTCGCGCCGTGCTTCAGCTCTGAGACCGGAATGGTGACGAGCGGGCTGCAGGCGTAGGCGGCGATGAGCGTGTCCTCGCCGTCAATGACGGCGAACTGCATGGTCCGGATCGGCGCACGTGTCTCGTATATGCCGTGGGCGAGGTGGTAGATCTCCAGTTGGGTCTCGCTGGCGGCCCCGGTGAACGGGTAGGGGACCCGCCGCAGCGTGGAGGAGAACTCTTGGTTCGAGACGCCGGCGACGAACACTTCTCCGGCGTGAAACTTCAGGTCGACGATCGTCATGGATCGCAGCGGCGTGCGCGCCTTCGCGTCGAAGTAGGCCGCCGGCGGCAATGGGAAAGTGCCGGCCCGCGACTTAAAGGTCTTGCCCTCGTCGGGAACGTCGGAGAGGTGGTGCACCGTCACTTTCGACGATGACAGGTCGAATGGGTGGACCTCGCCGGCGAGCGAGACGCTCACGACCGCGGGCTCCGGGCGGTCGCCGTTGCGCACGCCGACTGCCAGGTACGGCTCGCGCGTCACAGGGTGGACGGCCATCCCGTTCATTACGAGGCTTTTTGCCGTTACGCCCAGCGCTGCGGCGATCTTCTCGTCGATCGACTCGAAGAGGAAGGGATCCAGCGAGGCTGGCGCCTGGCCGCGTTCCGTCTCGAAGGCGAAGACGGCCCCGAGCTTGCTGTCGCCTAGGAAGAGGACCCCGTCGGGGCTGAAGGTCAGAGCTCCCGCCGATTGCGGGGTGACTTGGTTAACAGTGTTCATGATGGTCTCGTCGCCGCTCTTTCGTGATCGTCTCGTCGCCGCTCTCGGCAGGTCCGCTTCCCTTCGAGGTCAGGCGGCGTTGCGGCCGCCGTCAACGTCGAGGACGGCGCCGTGCACGAAGCTGGCCTCGTCGCCTGCGAGGTAGCTGATAGCGGAGGCGATCTCTTCCGGGGCGGCCGGGCGGCCGGCCGGTGCCAGGGAGGCGAGTGCGTCGAGCTGGCTGCCCATGGGCTCGGTGCCTTCTGTGCGGGTGGGTCCCGGGCTGACGGCGTTGACCCGGACTCCGCTCGGCCCGAACTCCGCCGCCCAGGACTGCGTCAGCAGGGTGAGCGCGGCTTTGCTGGCACCGTACAGGCCCATGCCCGCGATCCCGAAGCGGGCGGCCATGGTAAGCACGTTGACGATCGCTCCGTGGCCGCGGGCGGCCATGGTGGGCGCGAGCGCGCCGACCAGGATGAACGGCGCCTTGACGTTGACGTCGTAGACAGTGTCGATGTCTTCGTCCCGGGCGTCCGCGGTCGGGCCGAAGGGAAAGACGCCTGCGTTGTTCACGAGGATGTCAACGTGGCCGCCGCCTAGTTCGGCCGCCCGGTGCGCCAGCGCCCGCACGGAGTCGGCGCCGGCCAGGTCGGCCGGGATGAAGTCGGCCCTCCCGCCCGCCGCGCGGATCGCCGCCACGGCCGCGTCGCCGCGGGCCGCATCCCGGCCGCTGATCAGCACGTGCGCGCCGCGGCGGGCGAGCGCCGTAGCGGTCGCGCGCCCGATGCCGCTGGTTGCGCCGGTTACGAGCGCCGTGCTGCCGGTCAGGTCGGTAGAGGTCATGTCAGTTCCTTTGGTAGGAGTCTCGCGGCCCGTTAAGAATGGGTCGCACGATCCAGGATGACGAATCAAAAGTGGGTTGTCCAATCCAGTTATGCTAACCTGTACGCGTGAGTCACGATCAGGCAGAAACGGGCACCGGGCGGCCGCTGACCAAGCGGGGACGCGAGACCCGGCAGCGGATCGTCGCCGCGGCGGCGGAGCTGATGTTCGACAACGGGGTGGCGGAAACCACCCTGGAGGACATCCGAGCGGCGGCCGGGGTCAGCGGCTCGCAGGTCTACCACTACTTCGAGGACAAGCAGGCGCTGGTGCGCGCGGTCATCGACTACCAGACGGACGCCGTCCTCGATGCCCAGTGCGACCACCTGGACCACCTGGACACGGTGAGCGGCCTGCGGGCCTGGCGGGACTTCCTGGTCGAGCACCAGCGGCGACTCGGCTGCCGCGGCGGCTGCCCGATCGGCGCGCTGGGCGCCGAGGTGGCCGAGACCGATGCCGTCGCCCGGATCGCCGCAGCCCGGGGGCTGCGGCGCTGGGAGGGCCGGATCCGCGACGGCCTGCAGGCGATGCACGCCCGCGGCGAGCTTCCCGCCGACGCCGATCCGGGGGATCTAGCGCTCGCGGTGCTCGCTGCCTTGCAAGGCGGCCTGCTGCTGACCCAACTCCAGCGTGACACCAGGCCCCTCGAGGTCACGCTCGACGCCATGCTTGACCGCGTCGAGGCCCTTGCCCGGGCGGCCTAGCCCGCCTTGCGGGCCCTCCCGCCAGTCGGCGAAAATTCGTCAGGCCATCTCGGGCCCGGGCTTCTCTCATCGGGTCCACTTGGCGCGATCGTTCGTGAGCTGCAGGGCGGTCTCGCCGAGTCGGACCAGGCTGGCTCAGCAGCATGACCGCCAGCACGCCGAGCTAGCCGGGGACGACGGCCAAGCGCTGGGACTCACTCGGGAGGGAGAGGCTCGTGCGCGTCGCTGACGGCGTCGGCCAACGGCAGAATTGCTCATGCGCCAACGATCACAGTAGGCCACCCCGCTCGAAGTACGCCGAATACGCGCCGAGCTAGCCCCCGCCGTGACAGTAACGATGCAGGCCAGCGGCAGGTTGAAATGTCCCATGGTAAGGAGAAGCTCGACTGCGCCTTTTGCATCGCAGCCGTGCGCAGAACTGGATGATCTAAGCTCCGCCATGCTGCGAGACCTTCCAGCCGTTGACCGCTCTTAATCGGCGATCAGGCGTCGCGTTAGATAACGGAAGAGCCGAAGGGACGGTCTCTTACGCGAGTGCGGCGAGCGACCCGGCGGGCAGTGCGATCCAGCCTTCGCGGCTGGCTGCGGGCCGCAGTCCGGGGTCAGGGCGGAGAGTCAGGCCCAGGGCTGCCGCGCGGGCGGTGAGCGCCGCGATCACAGCGTCGAGGGCGTCGTTCGAGGCGTTGCAGAGCTGCCCGTGCGGGCCGAGGTCCAGCCACGGGGCGGCGCCTTGCAGCGCGGTCACCAGTTCCGTCAGGGCATCGGGGTTACGCGGCTGCTTGTATCCGCGCCAGGGCAGTCCCCACTGCTTCAACGAGGCCGCGGGGTAGACCTCGGTCACCGTGCCGGAGCCGTCGCGGCCGACGGGACTTCCCGCGTCGCCCAGTTTCGCAAGCAGCCCCGCGCAGCGCATCGCAGCATGCCCGATCCTGTCCGCCGCGACGCTGAGCGGGATGATCCCCGTTGCCCCGCGTACCGCCTCGTCGGTGTGCCGCCAGGCCAGCTGCCGCCGCCACTGCCGGCCGGTCAGGCTCCCAGGAACGGGCACATCGCCAGCCTGGTGCGCTGTCAGGAGCGCGGTGAATGCGTCCGGCCAGCCGAAGGGAGCATCGATGCCCGCCTTATCCGCGTTCGCGAGCACGGCCAAGACCGCTTCGTCATCAGCACCAACGCGGAGGTCCTCAACGACCGCCTTGCCGTCATCCCACCTGAGCACCGCCACAGCCGTCCGAACTGGCTCGGCAGCAAGGTCCACCCCTACCACGCGCACCAGCACAGACTACTCCGCTCCACCCCAGCATTAGGAGAAGCTCGCTCGCGCTATGACACTTCTCCCCGCGCGCTCACGGTACGCTTGGGGATCGCCAGTTGAGTCACGCAGAACGGGCTGATCTGGCGCGTTGCGCTCTCGGCAGCGCGTCGCGGACGACAAGGTCGACCGCCTGATGGCCTTCAAACGTCTGCCGCTGGAGGCGTGGTCAGATGGGCAGGCGGCGGGCCAGTTGGCGGGCTGAGTCGGTGGCGGAGTGGTCGCCGTTGCCCAGCACGGTGAGGACCACATGGTCTGCTCCGGCTTGCAGGTATTCGTTAATCCGTGCCGTGATGGTGCCGGTGCTGCCCCAGGCAACCAGCCGGTCGACGAGTTCGTTGCTGAGATCGTCGATGTCGCTGGCGGTGAATCCCATGCGGGTGAAGCTGGCACGATAGCCCGCGACTGCGGACAGGAACCGCAGCGGGCCGCGGGCGGCTTCTCTGGCGCGGGCGGCGTCCGTCTGCAGGACGACCAGCTGGCTGACGACAAGGGTTCCCTGAGTGCCCAGGATGCCCCTCGCGGTGCGGGTGTAGTCAGGCGTCACCAGCAGCAGGACCGCGCCCGCTGCTCTTTCACGGGCGAGGTCAAGCTTGCGGGGGCCGAGCGCGGCCAGGATCCGTCGACTGGGCGGCACCGGCGGCTGGCCTTGGTCGAGCTGGTCCAGGTAGTCGTTCAATGGCCGCAGCGGCCGGGGAACCTGCGGGCCGCCCAGGCCGGCAATGAAGCGGTCCGGCGCGCGTGCCTGGAGATCAGCGTAGAGCCGGGTCACTTCACCGGGTGCGTAGACGTCCACTGGGATGATGCCCGGGATGACCGGCACCGCCGTGGTGGCCCTTACGACCTCCGCGATCCGGCTCAGGTCGTCGATCTGCCCTCCGCGCAGCCAGAGCGCCGAGTATCCGAGTTCCTCGATCGCGGCCGCCTCTTCCAGATGGCTCCCGTCGGCTGAGATTTCCACCGTCATCCCGATAGGCCCAAGGTCAAGCTTGCTCATCGCGCCCCCATTCCGCTGTCCTAGTCCGGCTGTTCATGACGTTAGAACCTGAAGCGCGCTTTAAGTCAAGGCGTCAGCAAGTCCCGTCCCGGCTAATCCCGCCAGCCTGCTGCCACCTGCCCGCGCAAAGCGCGATCAGCAGCCCGGAACATGCCGTCCACGGCGAAGCGGACAGCCGCAGAACAGCGAGCGCAGAGTTGGTCCGTCTGTGCGTCCTCGGCACCTGAGCCGAGCTGTCCCAGAGCCGCGCGGAATCGGCGGTCTGGGGCGGTCAGCGCTGGCGGGTCGAGATCATGACTCGTTACAGGCGGGGCATAGCCAACTGATCGGGAGCAGCGTACGGTGCGGGCATCGTTCACCGCTGGGACCCGTGTCGGCCCAGCCCTCCGGGTTCCGGCTGCCCCTGGAGGTGCCCCATGGCCACCGCGACCGCTTCAACTTCCCTCGTCCCCGTCCAGCCCCTTTTCAGTGACGCCGAGCGGCTCGCGCTCGCCGGCTACCTGGCCGGGTACCGCGGCCTCACCCGCGAGGCCTACACCCTCGACCTGCGCCAGTTCACCGGCTGGTGCCGCAGCCGCTCCCTAGCGCTGTTCGCGGTTCGCCGCGCCGACATCGAGACCTTCGCCCGCGAACTCGAGGCCCGCGGGCGGGCCCGCGCAACCGTGACCCGCCGCCTGTCCACCATCGCGGGCTTCTACAGGTACGCCGGACCACTCGCCCGCCGCGCACGTCCGCCGGCCGCGGGTGGACTACGAGTCGCACGCCACCGCCCTGGACCGGAACGAGGTCGGCGCCCTCCTGGTCGCCGCCGGGCTCGGGGCCGCGGCTGAGCACGCGCTGATCTCCTTGCTGGCCCTCAACGGCCTGCGGGTGTCCGAGGCGACCGGAGCGGATATTGAGCACCTCGGCCTGGAGCGCGGGCACAGGACGCTGGTGATTACCCGCAAGGGCGGGAAGGTCGTCACGATCCCGCTCGCACCGCGCACCGCCCGCGCCATCGACCTGGCGATCGGCGAGCGCGCCGCGGGCCCGCTGTTCCTCGCCGCCGACGGGAAGCGGCTGGACCGGCACGGCGCGGGCCGCATAGTCCGCCGCGTCACCCGCCGGGCTGTATCACCAAGCAGGTCAGCCCGCACACCCTGCGGCACGCGTTCATCACCGCCGCCCTCGACGCCGGGGTACCGCTGCGCGACGTCCAGGAAGCCGCCTCGCACGCCGACCCGCGCACCACCATGCGCTACGACCGCGCCCGCACCAGCCTCGACCGCCACGCCACGTACATCGTCGCCACCTACATCGCCGGAGCAGCCAGATAACCCGCTAGCCAGGCTGGCCGTCAGCAGCGGCCAGCCTGGTCACAGCCACCAAGCATGGCCGCGGGCGA
>Ga0265338_10001389_pt1 | contig 39399 bp, 43 predicted proteins | sample 42126metaG_FD_193579 | JGI IMG/M metagenome (GOLD analysis project Ga0265338, IMG submission 193579) | Rhizosphere microbial communities from Carex aquatilis grown in University of Washington, Seatle, WA, United States - 4-21-26 metaG | ecosystem: Host-associated > Plants > Roots > Rhizosphere... | reverse complement strand
GAACTTGCCAAAAACGCATTTTTAACTTCTTCTCAAAATGTTTTGAGGAAATATCAAGAGCTTGTTTTGGCTGCAGAATTGACACGCAGATTTAGCAAACAAGATATTTTGGAATTATATCTCGACTCTGTTTATTTCGGCGAAGGCGCCTTTGGAATTCAAAACGCAGCAGAAACATATTTTGGAATCCCCGCCAAAAATCTCGACCTGGCACAGTCTGCAATTCTTATCGGTGTACTTCCCGCACCATCCGCCTATTCTCCACTTTCAAATTCACCTGATATAGCAAAAGAACGACAAAAAATAGTTCTTCAGGAAATGGTAGAAGACGGTTACATCACACAAGATCAGGAAACTCAAGCTGAAAATGAATCACTGACATATAATACCAATCAAACCCAAACGCAAAGTGTGATCGCCCCACATTTTGCTCTTTATATCCGAGATCAGCTATTCAAACAATATGGTGAAGAACGAGTCATCCGAGATGGTTTCCGTATCACAACAACGCTGGATAGAGATTTGCAGGAATATGCCCAACAAGCAGTTGCCACACAGGTGAAATATTTGCAATATGATCACGCAACCAACGGCGCCGCTGTTGCACTAAATCCAAAAAATGGACAAATTCTCGCAATGGTTGGAAGTTATGATTGGACTGATCCAAAATTTGGACAAACCAATATGGCGATAATTCCAAGACAGCCAGGATCGTCTTTCAAACCAATTATTTACGGCCGTGCCATTGAGGATCATTTGATAACACCAGCGACAGTTTTGCAAGATGTAAAAACGACATTCCCTGGAAAATACACGCCCCATGATTATGATTACAGTTACCGAGGAAATGTCACCGTTCGCCGTGCGCTTGCTAATTCGCTCAATATCCCTGCTGTTGAAGTGATGGAAAAAGTTGGTGTTCCTAACGGCATCGATCAGGCACAAAAAATGGGTATCACCACGTTGCAATCCGCGAGTCATTATGGTCTTTCGTTTGTTCTCGGATCTGGCGAAATACCGCTTCTTCAAATGACAAATGTCTATGCAACATTTGCTGATCAGGGAGTTTATCATGACACAACGGGAATTATCCAAATAAAAGATAAATATGGAGAGACAGTCACCACACCGACAAATTTCTTTTCGTTTCTTATATATCTCAATCCCTACAGCTGGTTTAATAACTCTGGGGATCAGAACAATCAACAAGTGATAAGCCCCGATGCAGCATATCTCATCACATCAATTCTTTCAGACAATGCCGCACGTGCCGAAGAATTTGGCGGCGCACTTACTATCAACAGAACTGCTGCTGTCAAAACTGGTACCACAGATGATTTTAAAGACGCGCTGACGCTGGGGTATACGCCGAGTTTTGTGGTGGGTGTTTGGGTGGGCAATAATAATGACAAACCAATGGATTCTGTTGCAGGTTCGTTGGGTGCCGCACCGATTTGGCGCCTAATTATGGAGCATTATTTGATTGATACACCAAATGAAACATTCCCTATGCCTTCAGACATCATAACAGAAGAAGTCTGTCCCTACGGCCAGTACACTAGACAATACATGGAATACTTTATCGACGGGACACAACCAAATTCCTGTGGCAGTACCGTCACTTCTTATCCGACATTTGCTCCAGCACCTACTAGCGGACCAACGCCCACCAATCAACCAGGTCCAACGGCAACACCTGTTCCACAACCGACAATAACACCACTACCACAGCCAACAGCTACCCCAGTCCAAACACTACCCACCAGCTCTCTCCCTATCCCAACAGTACAGGTACATCCATAACAAACGGCACACATCTATTCTTATAGGATAAAAATGTTATAATACTTATATGGCAGGTGCATAAATAGATAGAGGAACACAAATTACTGTAGTTCCTCTAGACAGAAAAACGCAACCTATCTCCGTATCTTATGGTACTTGTGATGGTGTCAATCTCGTAGCACAAGCAGACCCTCTTCATACAATATCAGCAGGTAGCATGACTTTTTATTGTCCAGAGCTTGTTACTGGGAAATGTCTTGCAGGTCGAATAAATGCACCAGAGGCCGAAGATTTTGCTACGCTTCCTGTTTGTCCTGTATGGACGATTTTTAATATAGAGAAACAACCAAAGGAAGAAAGGATAATGACATTCACCAATATGGGAAGAATTTACACATATGATAGAGAGCGAAAAACAATGTCATCGGACAACCCAAGTATAGCGACAGTGAAATTAAGTCCTACCCAAACAAGTATTTTTGAAACATTGTTAAGTGATCCAAATAAAGTTTTTGGGCTTGACACATTATATCTTGCTTATAAAAAATATAAACATATAAGCTTTGGAACTTCAGAGCGGAAGCAAGCTGGAAACCATATTTTGCGACTTAGTGCAAAACTTGAAGATACCTTTGGCAAAAAAATTATTTTTAACAAACACGGTGTAGGTTATACTCTAACTCCACCGGAACAATAAATAAACTTTTACGCTCTACTCGGCAGCTTTTCAGGATCATCACAGGAAAGAACGATAGTGATAGCCCAGCCGCCGGTGCCGCCGAAAATTCCTTTTTTTTCTATAGAGACTTTTCGCGCGTCAGATAACTCCCAGGTTAATTGATCATCAGATCTCGTCATTGGACCACCCAACTCATGGGTATAGAGAATCAGGGCATCATCCCATACTCTGTCCTTGGTATGCTCATCTCTCACGACTCGCTGAATAGAAATCATCTTAACTTTCCCTTTTTTCACCAACGCAAGCGGATCCCACTCAGGACCAATGAGACCTTCCTGTCCTTGCAAATAAACTGCTTCGTCTGATGAAACTACCATACCGAATTGTTGTAATAAATGCACTTCATCCTCTCCTGCTTTATGCATTTTATTGACGTTTACCAACGTCTCTTCCAAAGCACCTAAAGAGATACCCCCCAATGATAATCCCAAAAGCAAATCGCCTGATTTTGTATTCATAATACTGATGATATATCAATTGTTGAAGTCATACAATAAACCTTACTTCTTTGCATATACTATGATTACTTCTCCCCTTTTCACCAGCGGCTCGATAATGCTTAGACTAAAAGCAAATACATACCCTGCGAGTTTTCCCACACTTTTTTTTAGAGAGAATGTAGATTTATATTTGGTAGTCACTAAACCTCCTGTTTTTTTTGTCTTGAAACGTGGAGACTTTGCATAACGAAGACTTTGAAAGAGGATGTAATAATTTTGCTCATGATAATCATGCCGTACAACACTTTCTTTGAATCCTGCATTTTGCAGCATCGCTTTTGCTGTTTTGGGAGAAAAGTGATACAAGTGCTGAGGCGGCAGCCAAGCAAACCAGTCTTTCCCAAAAATGTTACGACCCATACTATCCACATTGGGAACAGAAAATAAAATGACTCCACCTTTTTTTAATGAACGATACACTGTTTTAAGAGTCTTTTGAGGGTCATAAATATGCTCAAGAGCACCATTGAGAGTGATAACATCATAATACGAATCTTTAAACCGAAACGTTGAGAAATCACCTCCACGCAGTGTTATTCCGTAATTCTTTTTTGCAAAACGAACCGCATCTGGATTTATTTCCAGACCCTCAACCTGCCATCCTAGCTCTTTAAACTTACTAAGAAATGACCCTGTTCCTGCACCAATATCAAGTATTTTCCCTTTCTTCTTCTGTGATAACAAAATAGCGTAGATGTTGGCATAAGCATTTTCACGTTCTTTTAATTCATCCTGATGTGGCAAATACTTTTCTGAATCACTAGAAAAATAACTTATATGATCATAATATTTTTTAATCTCATCGATGGTTGGTCTCGGACTAAGAAAAACTAACTGACATTTTTTACACTGTACTACTTGAAATATTCCTGGATATTCCCAATATGTCAAATTGCTCCAAAGCGGCTTGTTATCTTTGGATAAGCAAAGATTACATGCTGGTGTCTCCAACTTTTCTTTAGTCATGTCACTAGTAACTATAGCATATTATCATTGTGCCTGTTCAGCTTGACATCGTTTCTCCAAAGGAATACAGTAATTTAGGAGTAAGAATCCTGTAAGAAGAGCTTGCATACCTATTACAAACACTTATTCCAACAGCAATTATCTATCCGACTCATATGAACCAGAATTTATCTCTTGCTGCAAAAAAATTCCGACCGGATTGGCAATTATTACAACCAACGGTACAAAAATATTTCGTTGATAATTTATTCTCATTGGCGATAATTCAAAAACAAACCAGAACCAAAATAATCATGGATCTCCTCTATAACCAAATTAATACAAAAGAAATTCCTTTCATCGAGGATTTACTAAAAGAAAATTTACCATCTGTTCTCGCAGCTACCTGTTATAACGATTTGGATTTGCCCTTTGATGAAGAAGTCAGAAACACCGAAATTGGACATTTGTTTGAACATATTCTTCTTGAATATCTTTGCCAGAATAGACTTGCCAAAGGAGCAAAACGTGCAACCTTTTCTGGACGCACCAAATGGAACTGGACGCGCGACCCGTTCGGAAGGTTTCATATCCATCTCACTTGTGGAAAAAAAGACGCGGATATCCTTCCTGTTGCACTTGAACAAACAGTTAGTTTGATGAAAGTACTTCTAGCGTACAATAAAAATCATCTTTTTCTTACTACAAACTCTCTTAATAACAATGGTTTAAAAAATGGAGAAAGGAGGTGCTAATATGTTACTTAAATTTCCTAAAGAGATTGTAAATGTGCTTTTTATTTTGTTCAGAAACATTTATAACAACAATTCCTTGGTCAAATTGCCCGTATACAACAACCGTTTGCAATGGAGCCAACAAAATCGCAGGAATCGCGAGTAGATCTTCTTCGCCAGTCACGACTATCACCTGCTTGTTATGAGTTGTGTGATAATCGGTGATTGCCTTTTTCAGTAGTAATGCTCCTTTTTGTGTTATTATCCCAGCTGGATTTTCTGTTTCCAAACGAATTGCAGAATCAAATAAATGTGTCCCCTCTATATTCAAAATTTTTCTTCGGGTTTTTCCATCAATAATACTGATATCCGCTGGTCTGCCGAGTTTGACAAGAGATTCCGCGACAATATCACCCACTGCAATAAGCATTGGGGAAGATTGTAAACCTGAAAGGACCTCTTTCATGTCTTTTTCAATCGAACCGCCTGGCTTTCGTAATTCTTCTCGTTCATTTTCAGGAAGGACAAACTCTTTCTGCTCTTCAAATAATTTCACATATGAATTCCCTTCGCGGTCGATTTCACCATTTCGAATCCTGACAGAGGAAATAATTTCGCCATCATCGCCATAGATATATGGCACAATGATAATTTCAAGCAGATGAAAACCTTTTTTCTGCCGCTCTTCATTCATTTTCAACACATTTTCTCGATTGCTTTCTGTTATGAAAATCGCATCTAGATTCCCATCGGTCAAACTTGTTCCATAAAAATCATTAATCGGAACACTTTCGAAACGATTTTCAAAACTTTGTTGTGAAAGAAAATGGAGAACTGTTTGTTCACGCGTTTTATAATCTTCAATAATCTGCGCCAGTGATTTATCTTTAAACAATTCATCCGTGGCAATGCCAACAATCACTTTTTCGGAATTTTGGAATGCAGTCGCGAGGAGTTTTTGGTGTCCAAGATGGAAGCGGTCAAATGTCCCGCCGACAAGTGAGCGGTGAAATCTATAGTGCATAAAAACTTATTTTTTAGTAACTTTTGGTCCTTTTTTTGTATCTTCGAGTTCATATCCCAATTTTTCAATTTTTGCTCGGATCTGATCTGCAGCATTAAATTTCCTCAGTTTTCTAAGATGTTGGCGTTCTTCGACCATTTGTTGGACATGGCCGGGAAGAATTTGTTGTGCGTTTCGTATTTGATGACTTAATTCTTGAAGATTTAACCCTAACACCCGATCCATCTTAAATATCGTTCGCAATTTTGGCCCCGATGGATAGGAAGATTTGACAACTTCCCACAGCACTGCAAGAGCCTTTGACGTATTAAGATCTTCATTGAGTGCATCAAAAAATCTTTTTTCAAAATCTTCAAAGATACCTGGACGGACCTGCCCTGAGCTTACCGAAGGGTCCTCGAAACGACTAATATCAATAACTAATTTTTTGTATGCATTTTGTGCGGCATCAAGAGATTCAAAGGTGAAATTCATCTCCTGTCGATAATGCGTTTGCAAATACAGATATCGAAGCGCAAGCATGTCATATCCCTCTTTTTCCAAATCATACAGCGTATAGGTGTTATTCAAACTTTTACTCATTTTCTGCCCATTCACTTGCATAAACGCCGTATGAATCCAATAATTTACAAACTTCTTTCCCGTTGCTGCTTCTGATTGTGCAATTTCGTTTGGATGATGAATTTCTTTATGATCAACTCCCCCTGTATGAATGTCGAACGATTCGCCAAGATATTTCATACTCATCGCGCTACACTCAATATGCCAACCAGGAAATCCAACTCCCCACGGACTTTTCCACTCCATTTGCCGCTTCTCTAAACTGTCATCCTGAACTTGTTTCAGGATCTCTCCACGAGATTTCCCATCCTGATAACTAAATTTCCACAATGCAAAATCACGAGGATTTTTCTTTTCGTCGTTTATCTCAACCCGTGCTCCTTCTTTAATCTGATCGAGACTTGAAAGTTGTCCGTAGGTTGGAAATTTGGAAGTATCAAAATAAATTCCATCGGATGTTTTGTAAGTAAACCCTTTTTCTTCGAGACGCTTTATCAAATCGACTTGTTCTTTGATATGATCTGTTGCTTTGCAAAGAACAGTTGGTTTGGTGAGATTGAGCGCGTCATAATCTTTCAAAAACGCGTCAGTATAAAATTCTGCAACCTCCCAAACATTCTTCCCTTCTTTTTTTGCAGATTTTTCAAGCTTGTCCTCACCTGTATCTGCATCGCTGACAAGATGTCCGACGTCAGTGATGTTCATGACGAATTTCACCTCATAGCCATTATATTGCAAAACCCGAACAAGAAGATCTGCAGTTGTATACGCACGAAAATTACCAATATGAGCAAATTGGTATACAGTCGGACCACACGTATACATCCCAACCTGCAACGGGTGAATCGGTTTAAATTCTTGAACTTTTTTGGTAAGTGAGTTATAGAGTTTTAACATATGGTAGCATTATACCTGAAGCTCGTGAGGAATTCAAAAAGTAACGGGAAAAATAGTTAAGATGCGTATCAAAAGATATCTATCTGATTAACGATTATTTGGCTTCTGTCCCGGCTAGCGCATGTTCTACTGGTCTTAATGCCGATAAAGGAATCGTAAATCCTTGTTGAGTAGTTGCTGTTGCCCCTCCATCAGTAGCAAGTGTAAATGTACCATGACCTCTCACTTGTTGATCATTTACGAATAGTTCTGATTCTGCGGTTGCCCCAGTTGGACTTACTTGCCTATCTTCTAACCTAACTCTGCCTCCTAAAAAAGTGTCTCTCATAGCAGAGCCCAAAGCTCTAGGTGACAATCTCTGACCTAATGCTTTTCCTTGAGTTATTGCTTGACCCTTTGCATTTTCGAACCACCCTTCCTTTTCTGTAAACGTAACCTGTTCCCCACCAAGGACTCTCTCTGCTTCAATATCCAATTCTGCTGTAAGAGATGGTATGGTATCGCCTGGATAATAGAAACCTACCTTCTCATTCGCTGTTATATCTCCCGCCGCTCTTTCTTCCTCTAGCTTTTCCCCTGTAGGTATTTGCACACTTACTGCTACTAGGCTTGGTTGCTCACCTAATGTATTTCGTACCCCAAAAGTACTTAATGTTTGATCCGCAACATAATGTGCGCCATCTCGAGCTAAATTATCTACAAGACCTCCAAGACCAAAAACAGAATTAGGATTAGGTGTTACTCTTCTGCCATTTACGGTTGCTTCGAATGGGGTGGAAGTTCTAGCACTATCAAGTTGTACTGTTTGCGATCCAGTAGGACTCCCTATTTCTGCTGGGCTAACTGGAGCCCCATGTGGTGCTAATAGGGCGGCAGCAACACCACCACCAACAGCAGTAGCACCAAAGAGCCTATTACGTAGTCTTCGAAAATTTCTTCCTTCAGAACCAATAATTCGTTCAGCCATAATTTCGTTATTATAGGACTATAATGTGCATTTGTCAAGTAGCGTTTGCAGTGCCGTTATCCACTTGTCCCTCTGTTCCCTTCTGTCTTTGTCTCTTCCAATCGTACCGCCATTGGCTTTTGCGGTTGTTTACCAAACATCGATCCAGTCTTTTTCCCCGACGGCATGGCAATTTGTTGTTTTTTAGCCTCCTCCTCCTGTTTGCGACGTTGTTCTTCTTCCTCTTCTTGTTGTTTTCTTTGCATTTCTTTTTGCTCGCGCTCTTTGCGAGCTCTTTCTATTTCCTGTTCCAAATTTGTCGTAATGTTAAAAGGGCCATTGTGTGCAGTGTTAAATTGGGCGCTATAATTTCCAGACAATTCACGACGTACCTTCTCCAAGTCCGCCAGTTCTTGAGGAGACTGATTTGAATTTGTAGTTGAGGCTGAGGAATTATTCGCTCCCATTTGTTTTGCTGCATGGGCAAGAGGATTACTTTGATCTGTCTGTGAAGCATTCGCCTCATCCGTTCCTTGATCTTGGCTTGGCCCATATAACGCTCCCAATATCTGACTCGTTATATCATCTCCTACACTTTTTGCTGCTGTTTTTACTTGGGAAGTTGCCCCCTGGACTACATTTTTTGCGGCTTGATTTATCGGTGCCCCCCGTTCAAAACTTGTATTCTCATTATCATTACCAAAAGGGTTAAAGTTCGGCATAGATTTATAATACAACAAATAAGAAAGTCACGCTTTATAAAATCATTTCTTTAATCTTACATCCTCAATCTTTAATCTCAATATTCTGATCGTCCTTCCATCGCTCTATCCAATGTTGTTGGATCTGCATATTCGATATCCGCACCAATTGGTAAGCCTCTCCCAATCCTACTAATTTTCAATTCTCCATTCTCAACTCTTAATTTCTTTGCAATATACATTGCTGTCGCCTCACCTTCCATCGTCGGATTTGTAGCCAATATTACTTCCCTGATCCCTGTTCCCTGTTCCCTGATTCGTTGTAAAAGTTCACTAATCCGGATCTCATCCGGTCCTATATTATTCAACGGATCAATTTTCCCATTCAACACATGGTACACTCCAGGATATTTTTTACTTTTTTCCAAAGCAATAACATCTAGTGGCTGTTCAACAACACAAAGCATCGAATGATTCCTTTCTGGATCAGAACAAATTGAACACGGATCGAATTCGCCAATATTAAAACATACTGAGCAAATTACTGTATCTTTCTTGAGACTTTGGACTGCAAGTGCAAATTTATCCAATTCACCTTGAGGAACATGCAGCAAATAAAACGTAAGACGCTCAGCAGTCTTGGGGCCAATACCCGGCAGACGTTCAAAACTTTCAGTAACATTTTGTATAGCTTTGGGAATCTTCATATTCGAAACTTTGACATGTGAGATGCGATATTCTTGACCTTGAATATTTGATTATTTGAAAAAAGCTGTCTGAAAATCAAATCATCAAGAAGTTAAATAATCAAATTCAAAAAAATCACATTTCGCATCTCAAAAAAATCTATTTTTGCAGCTCTTTTGCCACCATCTCGGCAATCGATAGTACATGCAATTTGGGGAAAAATTTTTCTTCCGGAATAAAAACGGAATCAGTCACATAGACACGATCTATGCTTGAATCCTGCAAAAGTTCTGGCGCGTCTTCCGAAAAAATAGCATGCGTCACAAATACGTCACATGAAACAACACCATTATCTTTGAGAAGTTGAGCAGATTGAATAACGGTATTGCCGCTTGAGATCATGTCATCCACAATGAGTGCTCGCTTACCAGGCAATTCTGAAGGATTTAATGGCCCATCAAATTGTTTTATCGTGATATCTCCTGTCCGCAGATCTCTATCTTTGACAGTTGCGATCCATGGCATAGCATGAAGCATTTCCGACATCTGTTCGATTCTTCTAAGCCCTCCCATATCTGGAGAGACAAGAATTGTATCTTTCAAAAAATCCTTCGGATCATCACTATCAACAAGAACATTAAATGCCTTACTTTTTATCCTTTGCGCAAAAAGTGGCAATCCGGAAAGGTGCGTCACAGGAATATTGAATAATTCAGGAATTTTAATTGAATGAAGATCCAGCGCTATAATATTATCTACGTTGAGCGATTCCAGAAATCGGATCATCACTTCCAATGAGACAACTTCCCCATCTCGAAAAACATGGTCCTGCCGTTGATAGCCAAGATACGGGATAACTGCAGTAACTGATTTTGCACCGCTTCTTTTCAATGCATCGATGATAAAAAATAATTCGATATAATTTTGGTCTACAGGGGTATTGGTCGATTGAATAACAACGGTGTCCTCTTCAACTACGTCTGTGTTTAATTTCACCCTTCGCTCTCCGTCAGGAAAAATCATTGTTTCAATCGGAGATAATTTCGTATTGAGAATCTCTGCAACTTTTTCAGCAAGCGGTTTATTTGAAGAGCCTGAGAATAACTTCATGGAGCTATTGTACTAGAAAGTAATAAAACACACAACTAACGCTTATATTTCGCTATCAACTTCAAGGTACTCACCAAGTACCATAGCAAGTACAACAAGACGAAAACTATGCTCAGCCACATTTGCGTTTTATTTTTTTGATTTATTAACTTCCTGAGCAAAATGGATAAGATCTTTAGAATTCATATTCGATCTTTATCATACTCAAAAGAAAAAAAAAATTCTCTCTTTTATTTTCCTCCAAGCATTCCGGCCAAACCTCCCATGCCTCCGGTCATTGATTGCAATTTCTTCGCAGCTACTTCTTGAGATTTTTTAACAGCCTCATTCACTGCTTCACGAATGTCATCATCAGATTTGCCGTTGGCTTTCAATTCCAAAACTTTTTGATCACCAGAAATTTTGACATATACACCTCGCTTGCTTACTTCTACGATTTCAGATTGCAATTCTCTTTGCATTGCCATCGCCTGATCACGCATTTTTTTAAGTTCACCTAATTGTCCAAATGGATTAAATGCCATATATTATCTCACCGCCTCTCTGTTAAGTGTTAACTGGTTAACGAGTTAACTCGTTAACGCGCAACAAAACTATTGTTTTCTCAATTCTATCTCAATTGCGACATCTTTTCCAGTAAGCATTTTGCTTATCTTCATAAGCGCATCGTGATTTTTCATATCATCAAGCCGTTCTTTATGAAATTTGTATCCGGTCTGTATCACCAATTTCTGATCTGTATAACTTTTTATCTGGCATCCACGAAGAACGCCTGCAACCGTGTGATTATATTTTTTCATTTCATCAATCAAACTTCTCCAGAAATGCTCCATCCATTCTTTGGTAACAGTCCCATCACCAGAAGTGTGCATCAACTCAACAGTCGTTGTCGAAACAACAACTTCTTCTTCTGTAACTGCTGATTTAACCGCTTTGTCTCCATACAATGCTTTGATTTTCTTCATATTTCCAACCTGCTTTCTCAAAGTTGAAACCGAGACTTCTTCATCCTCTGCAATAACACTTGAAGAACTAGCTTTCTCAACCTTTGCTTTCCCGTTTTCATTTCCAACTTCCAACTTCCTACTTCCAACTTCCTCTTCACACCACTCAATAACAGCCATTTCTAACGGCAATTGAGGAAGAACAGCATATTTTATGTCTATAGAGGCCTTGGAAAAAAGATTAACTAACCTCACTATCTCATCATTTTTAAATTTTAAAGTACCAAGGAGGGTTTTATTTATTTCTCCTAACTCAACATTATTTAATAAAATTTCATGTAGTTCCGATAATAATTGAGTCGTAAAATACTTTAAATCTGCTCCTTCATCAATTAATGCTTTAATCATCTCTAAACATTTTTTTATATCTTTATCTTTTAAGAACTTTAAAAAAGAAAACGAACCTTGTATAGTTATCGATGTTTTATATATTTTTTCAATAAACTCTTTGGTTATTTTTTCTCCAGGTTTCGCTAAAAGAGACACTTCTTCCAAAGCTTTCGCACCATCCCTAAATCCTCTATTCGCTAAATAAGCAATATATTTCAAAGCTTCATCATCAATCTCCAATTTTTCCCCTTCAACAATCCTCTTAAATGACCGGACTAATTCCTCTTCTGTCGCTGGCTTAAACATAATTTGGAAACACCTCGACACAATTGTTTCCGGCACTTTATGTGCCTCTGTTGTGCAAAGAATAAACATTGCATGACTTGGTGGTTCTTCAAGTGTTTTAAGAAGCGCATTAAAGGCCTCAGTTGTCAGCATGTGGACTTCATCAATGATGTAGACTTTTCGATGAGCAGCAACCGGTGCAAGACGAATTTTCTCTTTCAATTCCCGTATTTCATCAATCCCGCGATTTGAGGCTGCATCAATTTCCAAGACATCAACATTGGTCCCGTTAGTGATCGAAATACATTGATCACATTCATTGCATGGCTCAATTGATCCTTTCTTTTTTCTCTCACAGTTAACTACTTTTGCAACGATTCTCGCGGTTGAAGTCTTACCAAGCCCTTTCGGTCCGGTAAAAAGAAACGCATGAGAAACATCGTTTTGTAAAACGGCATGGAGAGTATCACGAACAGCTGCGCTGTCAAGATCATCAATTTTTTGCGGGCGATATTTTCTGTAGAAAACCATACAAGTAATTTCCAATTTCCAATTTATCCGATTGGATCCCTTCGGGACAATTTTCAATCAAAGCACAATGACACAATTTTGAAAATTGAAACATTGAAAATTCACTGAAAATTAAAAATTGTGAATTGAAAATTATTCATGGTGTAACCCGAGTAAATGTAGCATACCATGCTGCAAAAGTTCTTCAACTCGATCATCAACGAGCATATCCTGCTCAGATGCTTCCTTGATAACCATCGGATACGAAATCACGATGTCACCTAACCGCAGTATGTCAGAAGGTAAGTTGGTCTGTTCACCTTCATTGAGTGGAAATTCGAGAATATTTGCTGTCCCCTCTTTATTGCGATACTTTTTATTGAGTGCTTTCATTTTGCGATCACCAATTATCGCAACAGAAATTTCCACCTGCGTTTGCAAATTTTGTTCTTCCAGCACATACTGAATCGCGGATTTTATACGTTTGCGATTAACTTTGTAGCGACTCTCAACATAGATGAGAACTCTGGGTTTAGTCATTAAAGATTAGAAAAGCTTAACTCTCGCGGCTTCTTCCTGTTTTAACTTTTTCCTAAGTTTTTTTGCGAGCGATGGCTTAAGATAAAATTTCCTTCGCTTTGCTTCTTGTACGATACCAGCATCCATTACTTTTTTGGAAAAGTTACGGATTACTTGATCATCTGATTGTCCTGGTAATTTCTTAACATATACCATAAAAAAACACCCCCTTTGATGATCCCTATTTTACCCCAAATCAGCCGATAAGTAAATCACCCAGATGACAATGCTTAAAAATTAAGCGAGGAATAAATTTTTCGCCAGGAATGCTATATTTCTCTATTTCACTCACTACTGCTTCTCACAGGAGCGTTGAGTAGCCATTCTTGCAGTTGCTTAATATCTACCTCCCTACTACTCAATCTATTATAAATAGTCGCATCTTCTGGGACAGTGGAAAAAACAACTCCTGCATCGCTTGTAATTGCCACTATTGTTTCTTCATCAGCGTCCATTATTACACCTCCTAATCTCGTCAACTCTTCACTCACTCTCGGATTTAATCCACTAAGGTATTGCCCTGCATCAAGTATAAGCTTTTCAGCTCCAGGAGCAAAAGGAGCCGTAGCATCTTGAAAGAGATATCCTACTGCTGAAAGTATATGTCCCACTGCAGTATCCACTTGTTCTGGAGAAATTTGTGAACCTTGCTCTGCAGCAAATTTTTTTGCCGCATCAACACATCTAGTCAAAGCTGCCATTTGCTGTGCTACTTCTGAATTTCCACCTGCCACTGGCTGTCCAGGAACAGGGACTGATGGATCCACCCCTTGATTATTTGCTTCTTGTGCCATCGCAACAAAAGCATATCAAATCAGCTCCAATAGAACAATAGTATATTTGAAAAGTTAAACACTTGCCTTGCGGATTTTGTCAGCAATCGCTTCCCTATTCTCTTTTGGAGAATTATTCACAATGGATTGGATTACGCCACCTTTATCATTTTCCCATCGTGGAATTAAATGAACATGCAGATGCGGCACACCACGGCGTTCTTTATGATTGATGCCAATCGTAATTGAATCAGGATTCAGTACTTTTTCAATTTTTTTCGCAACTTTCTGAACACTTCCCATCAATGTCCCCAGCTCAACTTGTGAATATTCCAAAATATTATTGCCGTGTTTCTTAAGAATAACCATAACATGACCAGGAGCAGATGGATTAAGCTCCATAAATGAGAGGGTGTCATCATCTTCATATACCTTCACTGCAGGAATTTCTTTATTAACTAATTTACAAAAAAGACAACCTTTCATCTATATTTTCTCCAATACACTTATTATCTCACGCAATGTCAATTTTGTCGGTATCATTTTCGGATTTTTTGGAGTTCCGTTGAGAAGCATTTTTTTGGAAACGTGAAGGAACCATGTCGCTTCAGGATCCATTTTTTTCAGCTGTTCATACGTAACTGTCAAATCAGCACCTTTTTTGTCTTTCTGATCTGGTAATGTTTTAATACGGACATAGCCTTTGCGAGGATCTTTCCGAACAACAATGACATACCCCATTTTTTGTGAGAGTTTGAGAACGGTGTCATTAAGCGTTTCAAATCCTATTCCTTCACCAAACCTTGTCGAAAATTTCACTCCTTTTTCACTGATTTCTTTTTCAGCCCAAATACGATTTTCAAACTCCGCGGTCAGCGCATTAAGACAAACAATCCCAAAAGTCAGATAATGGTTATCCTGACCAGGCTTTTCATATTTTAATCCTTCCAAAACACCCAAAAGAGAAAATTCATAATGATCAGCCGCAGCCTCATGCCAAAATACTTCTTTGAAATGGTCAATCGCCACGACAATTTTTACAATTCGAGAGACAGCTTCTTTGTGTTCAGCCGTCATTTTATCGTTTGCTTGAGAGAGTTGCGATAAAACATATTCCCACGTCCGAGATGCAGCACTGACATGGTCATCTTGTATCTGATGATGATCAAGCGGCCCTAGACCGGTATCAACCTGAATAACTTCGTCATCGCCAATTTTTTCAACCGGATCTTCAATTTTCAATCCGTCTTTATTCCCTAATCTTTGACCTGCTGGTACAAATTTCACTTCGGCTTCCTGCCAACCGCTTAAATATTTTTTAATCAACCAAACTGAGGTTATTGCATCCCAATCAGGAGACATATGTGTAACAATAATACGCATAATGATGTGCTAAGTATACAATAAAAAAGGTAAAGCTCAAAGCAGCAACCTGCCTGCCGATAGGCAGGTTTCAAATCTTGACAAAGATATCTAAATACCGGAAGATAGAATAAGAGGCTTTTATGGATCCAACGAAATCATTTGACCATCTTGACCCAAAACTAAAAGAAACTTACGCGAGAGTTATGGCAACGACCACAAGTAGCGCTACTAATGCTGCACCCGATACAACAAGTCTTTCTGCAACTCCTACATCTGATCCAGGACTCTCTCCTACACCTACTTCGTTTGATCCCGCTCAACTTGCAGGAGATTCTAGTCAGCTTTCATCTTCCCCCTTTAGTCAGCCAACAAATCCGACACCTGATACTGGACCCAATCCCGGAACTGGACCTACTATTAATACTCTACCACTCGATACGACTTCAACCTTCTCTTCTCCTACCGACACGGCAACTCCTGCTCCGCAATCTGCACAGGATACCCCACCAACATCTTCTTTTTTTTCTAACCCGTCTCCTGCTCCAACAGATCCTTCTCAAGTAATAAATGAACCACCACCTGCTGCACCAATTGAACCTCCAACAGAACCAGCCACAGTAACTCCATATATCCCTGAAGGCGTCGGCAACGATCAAGGTGCAACAGAACAATATACAGAACCACTTCCTTCTCCAGCAGCAGTTAATCAAGCAGCACCTCATGAAACATCCGCTTTATTAAAAGTTCTTTATATTGTCGGAGCGGTGATATTTTTCGCAGTCTACACAATCTTCTGGATTAAGGTATTCAACCTGCCATTCCTCTTCTAAAAATTTACAAACTACTTAAGATTATTGAGGATTTCTACTAGTGTAAGGAGTTCTGTTTCTTTCTCTGTTCTTTTCTTAAACTCAATTTTGTCTCCAGTCTTTTGTGAAATAACCAACCGAACCGGAATACCGATCAAATCCGCATCAGCAAATTTGGCACCCGCAGTAACATCCTCTCTATCGTCATATAAAACTTCGATATTATTTTCTAAAAGTTCTTTGTAAATCTCTTCCGCTTTTTCATTCTCTTTAAGAGAAATCAAATGCACTTGATACGGCGCAACTGACTCAGGCCAGATAATTCCTCGATCATCATAATTTTTTTCAACAACTGTCGTCAGTGTGCGAGCTAAACCAAAACCGTAACAACCCATATAATATGGCTGTTTTTTGCCATTTTCATCAGTAAATGTAGCATCTTTCATTTTTGAAGAATAATGATGACCTAACTGGAAAATATTTCCAACTTCAATACCGCGTTTTTCAATCAATTTTTTACCGTCTTCCGTTTCACATCCTTCTTTCACCATTGCAATATCTCCTTCAATATCTGCTGAGTAATCACGGTCAATATTCATATTAAAAAGATCGAGATGTTTTTTATTGGCTCCTCCATAGGCATTCTTAATTGTGCGGAGTGAATCATCAGCAACAATGATAAGATTTGTATCTTTTTTCATTACTTCCTTTATACCAACAGGAGAAATAAAACCCGGCTCTGAATGAAGAATATTTCTGATCTCATTTTCAGTTGCATGACGAAGCGTATATGTTTTAATGAGATGCAGTAATTTTGTTTCGTTAACATCGTAATCTCCACGGATAATAGAGAGCACAAATCTTCCCGTTTCATCAACAAATAACACGTCTTTAATCTGTTGCCAAAGCGGTAAGTTATGCAGTTTCACTCCATCTTCCATTGTCGTTCCACGCACTGCTTTTACTTCTTTAATCGGTTTTAGTTCTTCATCAAGATTCTTTTCATCTCTTTTGAATTTCGCCACTTCTTCATGAGCAGCATACGATCCGTCTTCTGTAGTAAAGAATTTTGACTCTCCTGCATCACTTTCGACGACAAACTCATGACAATAGTCTCCTCCTATATATCCATTGTCTGACTCTACAACAACTGTTCGCAAACCAACTCTCTCAAAAATCCTTTTGTAGGTTTCCCACATGTTTTTATATTCTTTCTTAAATGAATCTTCTGTCGCATCAAATGAATATGCATCTTTCATCACGAATTCCCGCAGACGCAATAATCCACCACGAGCACGCATTTCGTCACGGAATTTTGTCGAGAACTGATACAGATTAAACGGCAAATCTTTATAACTGACTTGAAACTTACGGACAAGGTCAACAAGCATTTCCTCGGCAGTTCCACCAAGAACAAATTCAAAATCATTACGATCTTTAATACTCATAAGCTCAAAACCAACTGAGGTTGTCCTGTTGGTTTCTTCCCATAAATATTTCGGATGCAACAAAGGAGTAACAATTTCTTGACCACCTGCTTTATCCATCTCTTCTTTAATGATAGATTTAATCTTGTCATGTACTAACAAACCTAGTGGTAAAAAGTAATAATGACCTGCTGTACTTTCACGGATAAAACCAGCCTGATATAACAGCTTATGTGAAATAAGTGCTGCATCTTTGGGCGTATCTTTTATTGTTTTTCCAAATAATTTCGAATATTTCATGAAATATATTGCCAGTATAGCATTAGAACATCTTGCCGCCAACTGGCACATCTTTGGTTGGACTTAGTAAAACGACATCACCATTCTCATCAGGCACGCCAAGAGTTAGACATTCAGACATAAATGGTCCGATTTGTTTGACTGGGAAATTAACAATACCCATCACCAACTTGCCAATCAATTCTTCTTTTTGGTAATGTTTGGTAATCTGTGCAGAAGATTTTTTGATGCCAATTTCTTTTCCAAAATCTATTTGTAATTTGTACGCAGGTTTTCGCGCCTCTGGAAAATCCTCAACGGAAATTATTTTCCCTACACGAATATCAACTTTCTCAAAATCATTATAAGTAATCATTTTTTATCGCCTCCTAACTTGCTCACTCGCTTGTAAGCAGAATTCATAGCTCTTGTTACTGTCTGCTCTATATCTGATTTTTGAAAAACTGCTAAAGCAGCTTCTGTTGTGCCTCCTTTAGAAGTAACCGCATGTCGCAATTCTTCTGGAGAAGATTCGGACTTTTCCAATAAATGGGCACTGCCTATCAATGTTTGTTTTGACAAAAATTGTGCTTCTTTTTTAGATAAGCCAATCTGTACTGCTCCTTTTTCAAGAAGCTCCGCAAGATAAAAAAAGTAAGCAGGTCCACTTCCTGACAATGCTGTTGCCATGTCTATTTTATTTTCTTCTTTAAATTCTTGCTGTACTCCTACCGCTTCCAAAATAATTTTCGCAATTGCTTCTTGCGTACTTGTCACTTCTTTACTTTTTACCCAAACAGACATTGATTCTCCAACCTTTGCTGCGAGATTTGGCATAGCACGGACAATTGCAACCTTTTTTCCTAATGCATCGTGTATTGCAGGTATCATTATACCAGCAATAATTGAAATAATAAGCTGATCCTTTACTACATTTTTTATTTCTTCAAAAACTCCCATAGCTATTTGCGGTTTTATAGCAAGAATAACAATATCCGACTTTTGTACTGCTTGTTTATTATTTTTAGTTCTGGAATTTGTTAAAAACAGTTGATTTTTTGAAACTATTTTTTTCCCAAGCAAACCCTGAGCAATTGCTTGCCCCATATTTCCCGCACCAATGATAGTTATTTTTTTATTGTTTAATTTGTCCATTTCCATAAGCAATCCATTTATAAGTAGTTAATTCTCGTATGCCAACCGGACCACGAGCATGAAACTTCCCCGTAGCTATCCCCATTTCAGCTCCCATACCAAATTCTCCACCGTCGTGAAGACGGGAAGAACAATTAATCATAAGCCCCGCTGCATCAATTTCTGCAACAAACATATCAATAACATTTTTATCTTCAGCAGCAAGCATTTCCGTATGCCCATGAGTATATGTTTTGATAAAATTGATTGCCTCCTCAGTTGTTTTAACAACTTTTACAGCCAAAATATTGTCAAGAAATTCTGTATGAAAATCTTCTTTATTTGCAAGAACAGCATGGCTCATGTATTTTTTTGCCTGTTTATCGGCTCGGATAGTAAATCCCTTTTGTTCTAAAATACTATCGAGTGTCGGCAATATTTCCTGAGCAACAGAAGCATGTACCAGCACCATATCAAGCGCATTGCAAACGCCTGTTCTATTTGTCTTTGCATTAACGCAAATTTCAAGAGCTTTTTTTAAATCTGCACTTGCATCAATATAAATTCTTGCTCCGCCTGAGGAATGATATAAAATCGGAATACGAGATTTTTTTGCGACAGCAGTTGTTAATGCATAATTTCCTCGAGGAATAACAACATCAAATAGATCATTTCTTTTAAGCAAAAGTTCAACCTCTCGATGATTGGTGTTTTCTAAAAATGTAACAGCTGCCTTATCAATGTGCATTTGCTCTAATGTCTGATAAACACATTTCATTAACATCTTATTTGTATATGTTGCTTCACTTCCGCCTTTAAGAACCACTGCATTACCTGATTTTAAACAAATCCCTATAGCATCAATTGTGACGTTTGGACGAGATTCATAAATCATCAAGATCACTCCGAGAGGAAAACGTTTTTTCTGAAGATTTATGCCATTTTTCAATATCCTTTGTTCAATAATTTCATCGAGTGGATCAGGAAGTGCTGCAACTGTTTCAAGCTGCTTTATCATTCCCATAAAACTATTTTTACTTACTATTAATCTATCCAGAAAAGCAGATGAATATCCATGCTTTTTAGCAACAACGATATCTTTCTGATTTGCCTCGATAATATCTTTTTCATGTATTTTCAAGCAATTTGCCAATGCCAAAAGGACTTGCTTTTTATCTTCGGACGAAAGCTTTACTAATTGATAAGATGCCAATTTTGCTTGTTTTATCTGTTGAGTAATATCTTTCATATAGTTAGAAGTACATTTTTTTGTTTGCCGTCTAAAATATGCATTAGAATATTTCTGTTCTCTAAATGCTTTTTAGCCTCAATTTTCGTTTTCGCGCCACCAACACCATATGTTGAGCCTTGTAACGTAGAAAGAATAATTACTTTTTCTGTTTTGAGTTGTTTTGCTATTTCAACAGCCAGCAAATCATTCCCACCAAAACTATTCAAATCGAGTACATCATTTTCATTAATGACGGGAATGAGGTTATTAACGAGAGAAAATTCAATAAGCTCTTTTATATCTTTTTGACGTTTTACTAAATCCTCTTTTGTGAGAAGTAATTGAGATATTTGCATGTTTGCACGACCAAATATCTCGTTAAGTGCAGTTATAATATAAATCTGTCCAATACTGGCTGCAAGCTTCCGATGACTATTATGTTCTGATACATCAATAAATCTGGAGCCATACGCAACTGCTCCAGAGACAATAAGTACAACTTGATAGCCGTCACTACGCAAAGCAGATATCTGGTTTGCAATATGTTTAATTCTAAATTGATCGACTTTGTGATGCTTTGTCAGCAACACACCGCTTCCTATTTTTATAATAATTATTTTTTGTATTTTTCCCACAAAAAAACCTCCTCCTTGACTCACTGCAAGGACGAGGTTAACTCGTGGTACCACCTTGTTTCGTCTCAATATCGCTACTGAGACCTTACTCACTGACTCTTTCTGTTTGTATCTAAACAGAGATTGCAGTTCCCATCTTTTACGGTTAGGCTCTCCGTATTGCTTAGCGCAATCAGCGTTTTCAAAAATGAAATCGTTTGGTAGGAAGCCAAACTTTGACGCTTTATACAGTTATTGTATATAAATTTGTATACATTGTCAAATTAAATAATAATTTGAGGGAAAATAAATTTTATTCTTCTTTCTTTTCCGGCTGGTCTTTATGCAATTCGTGTCCACCAAATTCATGGCGCAGAGCAGCTACCATCTTGGCAACATATGTTTCCTGCGTCGATTTATCATATTGTGATTTTTTCCGAAACGCTAGGGCTTCTTCAATTACGGGCGTTGGGACACCGAGTTCTTTTGCCACTTTGACTGTCCATTCTCCTTCGCCTTTTGCATCAATATATCCGTCAAATTGATCAAGATTGTAATTTTTGATAAGCGCTGCTACAGCACAATATACTAAAAAACTCGCAACGATACTTCCCTTTTGCCAGTTGTTACCAACAGTAACAAGATTTAGTTTATATTTACTCTTTGCAAGAACCCCAAAGCCCTCCGCAATTGACTGCATCATGCCATATTCAACACCATTGTGTACCATTTTGACAAAATGCCCTGCACCGCCTTCACCGAAATAATTATGTCCGCCATTCGGTTTAGCAAGGCTATCGAAAATAACTGTCATATAATCATATGCTGATTGATTGCCTCCCACCATCAACGGATAACCGTTCTCGAGTCCATGAATGCCTCCAGATACACCAACTCCCAAATATTTTATGCCACGTCCTTCAAAATGTTCATAGCGCTTTTGCGTCACTTCATAAAATTCATTTGCACCATCAACGATAATATCGCTCTGTTCAAGAACACCGTCTTCCAATTGTTTCAGAACATCCTCGGTTGCTTCACCTGAAGGAAGCATTGACCAAATAATTCGAGGCTTTGCCAAGGTATTACGAAGTTCTTCAAGAGAATGGATAATGGTGAGTTTTTGCTGAACGATAAATGAAGCTTTTTCAAGCCGCAGTGCTTCCAGAACATCTCGAGAACGATTCCATACGACCACCTGATGCCCTTCTATCATCAATTTTTCGGCAATATTCTTGCCCATTTTCCCCATTCCAAGAACCGCTATTTGCATAAGATGAATTAAAAATTACTTTTAGAAGCTTTTAACTTTGTCATTAAGATCCCCTTTGGGGACTTTTTAAACTTTAAACTTATTCCATTATAACCATTTTCTTCCATCACTTTCAATGAGGCGATCTGCGGAATCAGGGCCCCATGTCCCTGATTCATAATGCGGTATTTCTTCTTTCTCTTTTTCCCAGCCTTCTAAAATCGTCGAGATCAAATGCCAAGAACTGTCAAGTTCGTCTGAACGATTAAAAAGCATTTGATCCCCATGCAAAATATCAAGAAGAATTTTTTCATAAGCATCTGCACCATGTCCACCAAAAGATTGGTGATACGTGAACTTCATATCAACAGTATCAAGACTCAACGCATTACCAGGCTTCTTTGCAATCATGCGAAGCGTTATCCCTTCATCAGGTTGAATGCGGATGGTTAAAACATTCCCAACTTCAGGGCAACCATACTCCTTAAATAAAATATGACAGGTTTGCTTAAATACTACCTTTATTTCCATTTTCTCTTCTTTCATTTTCTTTCCGGTGCGCACATAAAACGGCACATCGGCAAATCGAGGTGTATCGACAAACAATTTTGCTGCGACAAATGTTTCCGACTGAGAATTCGGATCAACATTTTTCTCTTCCCGATATTCTTTGTATTGCCCGCGAACAACGACATCTTTTACTTCTGACTCTTTCGGACAAAGTATTGCTTTTATCGCGTTTGCCCGCGCGTCACGAACGCCTTCTTTGGAAAAATCTTTGGGTTGCTCCATCGCAACCGTTGCGAGCATCTGAAGAAGATGATTTTGTCCGACATCACGAAGCATTCCTAACCCATCAAATGTTCTCCCATGTGTTCTGACCCCTTCTTCTTCAACCCACGTAATCTGTACATGATCGATGTGCTCTTTGTTCCAAACAGGCTCAAAGATACTATTGGCAAATCTGAACGCGATCATATTTTGCATTGTTTCTTTGCCGAGGTAATGATCAACCCTGTAAATTTGCCGCTCTTCAAACACTTTGGCAAGAAGCGCATCAAGATGTTTTGCGGTATCCAAATCCTTCCCAAAAGGCTTTTCTATCGCAAGTCTGGTCCATTTCTCAGATCCTTGTCCACAGCCTTCGGATAATTTAGTACTTTCCACGAATGAAAGAATTGTTTCATAATTATCGGGTGGTGTCGCGAGATAAAAAAGTCGTGTAATGCAGGCACCGATCTGTGCATCAAAACCATTGAGTTTGTGAATTAATTCGGTATATCCTTTTTCTTCGTCAAACATCCCTTGCTGATAATAAAGATTTTTTATGAATGCTTCCCATTCGGGCTCGTCCTGCTTTTGCAATTCGTCGCTTATCATTTGGCGATAGTCATCATCAGAAAAATCACGTCTTGCAAAACCAACAATGTAAAATTTTTCACCTAACGACTTTTTTTTAAAGAGAGAATATAAGGCAGGAAGAAGTTTGTGTTGAGCGAGATCGCCTGTCGCGCCAAAAATAACAATAACAAAAGGAGAAGTCATAACCTGTCTATTTTACTCTAATTACGTTTTTTGCGGAAGACACAAAAAGCAGAAACAATAACTTTGAACTATACCTCCTGATCTGTTATCAGAAGTGTTTTCTTTGCAATCTCAGGCCTTTTGAAAAATCGTGCGGGAATTGTTTCTTCGCTTCCATCAGCAAACATCATTTCAAACATCGGTTGTTTGCTGTCGCCAAAAACTGAAATGATTAGAGAATCAAGCATCGATAAACCAAGAAATGTCATACCAACACGTTCTTTATAATGACTGTTCGGGTCATTAAATTCCGAAACTAACAGATGCTGCCTATCCTGATCAAACCATGGATCATGAAAATCAGGACGATTAGGAATAATGCTTGAGATATGTCCGTCAGGACCTATGCCGATAAGGCCGATATGTTTTGGATAGATTGTTTGGAGAGACCTGACTTTTTCATCATATGCTGCGGCATAGGCTTTTCTTTTTTTCTCTTCATCAGATTCATCACCATTTGGCAAAGGGTGAGGATTTAATACTGAGTAAAACGGGATATCTCGATATGTCAAATATTTTAAAAGCCGAGTCTCACTTATCATCTTTTCATTACTGGTAAGATGCATTGGCTCGCCGAATCGTTCATCAATAAGTCCTACCGCACCAGGCAAAAGCTTTTCCTCTTTTGCTAATTGCTCATAGAGCGTCTGAAAATGTCCACCTGAGAGATATAAGGCAGTTTTCCGATCAACAATGTCATAGAGAATCTTTTTTATCAACTCAGCACCTGCAGTGAGATCCGCAACATTACACACAGTTATTCCTTGATTGAGATGATTATGAATGCTGTATTTGTTAAGATAATCAAACATATTACTGTCCCTGCTTGCTGACTGGTTGGGTTGCTGAAACAGAACCTGATGCACTTTGTGGGATAAAGGGTATGGTTGGCGTTGCAGTTGGAACGTTTGGAATCTGTGATGCAGTAGACAATGCATTAACACACTGTTGTTGCTGCAATTCATAGGAAGCGCACAGTTGATAATCCGTATTATTATCAAGCGGCTTATACGAATAAACAGCTTCTGATTCTGGATCACGCGGCAATACAGAAAGAAACGTAGGAACCAACTGATTAAGAGTTTTGGGATAGGTACTATTTTGTTGATAATAATATCCCAGCGCTGTTTGCATTTTAGCCACATCTGATGCGCGCTCGGCATCTCGTGCTTGAGTTCTCATCCCAAATGGATCAAATACAAAATATAGTACGGCAGCAAATAAAAAAAGAAAGCCAATACAAAGGAACATACCAAGAACTGTCATCTTGGGCGTTGTCAGACTAGTCTTCTTTTCAAATGATTCAATAAGATAATACAGTGAAGAAATGCCTGGGAGCTGCTTGATTGCATCATGCTGAATTTGTGCTACCGCTTGATCGATATCTTCTTCTTCATATCCTTCCTGAATCAGGTCATATTTGATTTCATCACGCCTTTGCCCATGCAGAAATTTTTGTCTTATCGTTGCAGTCAGTTCTTCTGTAACCATAGAATACTCCTTTATCAAGTCAAACAGATAAAAAAAACAATGTCAAGAATACTGTTAGTGGATAAAAAATTGATTTACGTCCTTAATCGTTATTAAAAGAAGAAGCAAGAGAAGAAACGCCATTCCAACCGAATGAATATATCCTTCGATTTTAGGATCTACTTTTTTATGCGTTACCGCTTCAATCAAAAGAAAGAACAATCTTCCTCCATCAAGGCCAGGAATCGGAAGAATATTAAAAAATGCCAACGAAATTGATAAAAGTCCAATCAAATTCAACAGCTGTGAAATACGCTCATTAATATTTGGTATTTGAATAATTGAATTAACGACATAGCCGATTCCCACAGGGCCTGATACACCTTCACTAACGGGTGCAATACTTTTTTCCTGAAAGGAAATATGAATAAGATATCCCAATGCAGCAAAATTATATGCCATTAAATTTGCCGGATGAACAAACCCTGAAAAAAGTTTTTGTAGTGGCGTGTCATATGCAAGCGTAACGGTATTTACCGGATAAAATGCGACACCCAACGCTCCTTCATTCTTCGGTGGATTAAGTCGTGGAATTACTGTTGCAGTATGCGTTTTGTTAGTCTTTTCGTCCTGCCAGGTAATTGTCATCGGCTGACCTTCATAATTTTTTATCTCTTGTGCAAACGCATCCAATTGTACAAGAGGCTTTCCGTTAAGATCTTTTATTGTTGAAAATGGTGTGATCCCCGCTTTTTCGGCAGGAGAATTTTTTTCAACTTCACTGACTACAACCTGTGTCGTTACTTTCTGATCAACACCAAAGAAATGGAAATTGCCAATGAGAGGTAACTGCGTCTGAAAATTTCCCATCGCGAGAAAAACATAATAAATCACAACAGCTAAAAGCGCATTCATGACAACTCCGGCAACAACAATGGTTATGCGCTGGCCTATTGGATGTGAATAAAAAGCTCTCTTTTCATCCGCTTTATCTACTTTCTGTTCTTTGCTGCTTATTTTGCCGCCGCCTGCCTCATCTTCACCATATAACTTTACGAATCCTCCAATTAGTACTGGATAAAAAGAATAAATTGTCTCCCCTTTTTTCTTTTGCCAAAGAGGAGGCGTCAGAGGGAAACCAAAACCAAATTCTTCAACTTTTATTCCGAATTTTTTCGCTGTGAAATAATGTCCTGCTTCATGAATAATAACGAGAACAGTTAAAATGAGGAGAAAAACAATGATAGTAATCAGCATAAATTTTATTATACCATCTTTTCAGGGTTGATAAAAAGCGCATATTTACGCTACTATGAAATAGTATGTCAGAAGGTGGAGAAGGAATTAACTTTACTATTGAAAAAGAAACAAAGGATGAAACATCAGGACATTTCAACGAAGCATTAAAAGATCTACGAAATCGCGATATTAAATCAATAGCAATGAGAGATGGCAATGTCCTTATTCAAGCAGAAATTCTCGATCTCCAAGAACATCAAGAACCAAATAATTCGGAAGAACTTCAACATTTACGAGAATTAGATAGTGCACTTCTTGAACTAGGCTACGATGATGAAAATGAATTAGATTATGAGACAGCAAAAAAACTTCGTTCATATTTTAGAGGGAAAAAAGTACCACTCGATACACAAATTGAAAATTATGGAGACACAGACCCGCAACTTATCGCAAATCGAGATATATATGCTACGATACTCAAAGAAATCAACAAAGGTTTACCAACTCTTGAAGCAGCATTACCAGAATTTCCTAAATATAATTTTTCTGAAGCAATTTCTTCTGGCCGTATAGAACTTCCTACGAACACTTCTCTCTCAATAGAGGATATAAAAATATTTTATGAAGCACTAGGAAAAGATATCTCAACGGCAAGGACGGCAAATGAGATTTCTCATCCTGATTGGGTGAAGCAAAAAAATTTAATAGCAGTTGCAAATGAAAAATGGATTGAAACAAAACCCGACGAGAGAAAACCACTTCTTATTACCAAAAAACCTGATGGGACAGGAGAAGTCAAAATTTACGACCCAACAGAAACACATATCGATAAAAATACTCAATACATTGTTGACCCTGAAGAAGATATGGAATACCTCCTTAATGTAGAAGAATTTGATAGACTTGAATTTGACGCAAAAGAAGCAGTTGTTGGATTAGAAAAATTACAAGTAGGCACACAACCACTGTCTTTTTCAGAACTTAGTGGTATTGTCCTTTTTTTAGCTCGACTAGAAAAAGGCGTTGCAAATGGCGAATTGGGGCGTCAATATAGAAAACCTGTTGAAGAGCTTGAGATAATTCTTAAAGAAAAGCTTGAAAGTGCTATGCTAGAAAAAGGCTCATTACAGCCGGCATTTGCCTAAATCTGTAAAAGTTCGTGTTCTTTTTGTTTGCCCCACTCCTCTATGGTCTCACTTGTCTCATCGACAAACCGCTGAATTTCTTTTTCCAATCTTTTGATATCGTCTTCACGGCCTTCATAATCTTTTTTCATATCTTCAATCATTTCGTGACGGACTTGTCTCACCATAACATTCCCATTTTCGAGTTTGTGTTTCATCGCTTTTATAAGCTCTTGTCTTCTTTCAAGAGACAAGGGAGGGATACTGATACGAATGACATTGCTATCAACGACTGGATTTAGTCCTGCATTTGCCGCTTCAATTCCTTTTTGCAAATCCTGCATGATAGAGGCATCAAAGGGTGTTAAAACAAGCGTCTGATTGTCAGTTGCTGCAATTGTCGCAAGTTCCATTACTTTTAATTTTGCAGAGCCACCATAAGCCGAAACCACAATATTTTCAACAAGCGCAGGTGTTGCACGACCAGTTCGGATAGTTGCAAGATCATCGTTGAGAACATCGAGGACTTTCTGTAATTTCTCTTTTGTTTTTGTGGCTACAGGATCCATAACAATTTTCAATTCACAATTCTCAATTTTCAACCAAATTACAATGTTTCAATGTTTGAAAATTTGTCCATTGAAAATTCAATGAAAATTAAAAATTGAAAATTTTAAATTTCAAAGCGTTGGAAACGCTTTATCGTGATATTCTCTCCCAATTTTCCAATAAGACTTTTGACAAGTTGTTCAATTGTTTGAGAGCTATCTCTAATATACTCTTGCTTAAGCAAAGTTTCAACATCTTTTGGATTCATTGCGGCAACTTGCATAGCAATCTCTTTTGCCAAATTCTTAAACTCGTCTGTTTTTGCAACGAAGTCGGTTTCGCAAAGGAGTTCAATCAAAACGCCTACTTTTCCACCACCATGAATATATGCCTCAATGATTCCCTCCCCCGTCTCTCGATCTGCTTTTTTGGCAGCAATTTCACCGGCGCGCTTTTTGAGCCAGTCCAAAGCCTTCTTTTCATCACCTTTTGCCTCATCAAGTGCACGACGGACATCAGCAATTGAGGCTGATGTTTCATCACGAAGTTTTTTAATTGTTGTCAAATCAATAGCCATACTAATAATTTGATTAAAGAATTAGGATTAATGATCTTTATTCTGTATTCATTAATCTTACTTTGTTTCTTTTTTCGGTTTTGATGCTTCTTTTACTTTATCAGCTTTTACTTCTTTTGTAGATTCTTTTTTCTTTTCCTCTTCTTTCGGTTTCTCTTCTTTTACAGGCTCAGGTGTCTTTTTTTCTTCACCCTTAACGTTCTTGTCCTTAACGGAGTCGTGGGATTCTCCTTGCCCCTTAGCTTTTCTTCCTTCAATCCATGCATCAATAATATAGTCAGTGATAAGCTTGATACTGCCAACTGCATCATCGTTTGCAGGAACAGGATAACCAATAATTGTTGGATCAGCATTCGTATCAGTGATACCAACTGTTGGGATACCTGCTTTCACTGCTTCAGCTGCAGCAACATGCTCTTCGTGTGTATCGATAATAAATATTGCATCGGGAAGTGCAGGCATGTCAGAAACGCCACCATAAAATCCTTCAAGTTTTTGTCGTGTTTTATCCATATCGCTTAATTCTTTTTTTGTAAACTTTGATCGAGCATTTGGATCTTTTACTTGTACGGCAATATCTTTGAGTTTTTTATAGTTCTTTGCAACTTCAGAAAAATTTGTGAGTGTTCCACCAATCCACCTTTTGGTAACAAAATAAACGCCGTCTGATCCTTCTTTTTGAAGTCTTTTTTGTTGTTCTTCAATGACGCCAACTGCTTGACGCTTGGTACCTAATACAAGAAGTGTCCCATTTTTCTTTGCAATGTCTTTAATAAATTTCGCAGCTTCTTCTAGACCTTCTTTCGTTTTTTCTAGGTCGATAATGTGGATGCCGTCGCGGGCTTCAAAAATATATTCGCGGGCTTTTGAGTTTTGACGAGAAACTTGATGTCCAAAATGACATCCTGCTTCCAATAATTCTTCAAGGCTAACTGTTCTCATATATATCCCTTTAAAACCTCCATCTGATTCCGCATTTAGCAGAGGGAATCAATTCAGATGTGTAAAGATATAAGTATTATACTTGACAGAAGAATAAATTTCAAGCTATTCTGTAAAGAGTAGTACGTATGAAAAAACAGAAGAGGCATCTTGCAAAAAAAAAGAGATTCAAAGGAGCAATTGATGCCGGCACTGTTTATGGGGTACTCCTTCTAGCAATTGTCCTCGGAGCTGGATATATGATGTTGGGGAATATCGATCCAAGCATAACATCCCCAAATGAAGACCAACAAGTTATCATTCAAAATCCAACGGATAATTCTACCCATAAAAATCTCCAGTTAAAAACATTCCCAGGGATTACGCTAACACCGACACCGACGCCAACACCTACGCCAACACCAACACCTACGCCACAGCCACCCGCTACAAACCCTGGAGGTCCAGGTAGTCACGCTCCTGGTCCAGGAGGTCCAGGTGGCGATACAAATAGCGATAGTTAATCAATATTCTTATGAGTGATAATAGAAATGATATAAAACCAAGAAAAGATTTGCCAATGAGAGAAGATCTCGCTCCGAGAAAGGATTTGAAAAAAGCATCTATTCCTCCTCCCCAGAATCGACCGAGTACCAGTGCGCTTTCAGTTCTGTTTGTGATGGCTTTTGTTATTATAGGAGCATTTGTTGCATCAGGAAGTGTTGCACCTGTTGATCCAAATGGTCCAGGAGGGCCACCGACACTAGGCCCTTATTATGATTCTGCCGATTATCCGGTTCAGCATATTGTTACACCAACCGGTGGATTTAATACAGGGAAACAGAACCTTCAGTTACAAACATTCAACGTTGATAACTGTGGAGATAATTTTGTAACACTTTTTGTTATAGACACATCAGGATCAATGACGTATGAAAATAAAATAGGTAATGAAAAAACGGCCCTTAATTACTTCGCCAATAATATGGGTGGATTATCTGTTATCGGGATAGACACATTTGGAGGAGAACCGGAGCAAGGAGATGGAGAAATAGACCCAGCAATCAGTCTTGCCTACTATAAAGATGTCAAACCACAAGTACAAAAAGTGATTAGTGGTCTTACGCCAAAAGGAGGCACGCCAACAAAAGACGCAATGGAAGTGGCGTATAATCAACTCCAACAATCAATCAATAATGACGATTATCCAGGATATAAATATAATCTTATCCTTATGACTGATGGTGTTCCTGAGAAATTGCCACAGCGAACATGTTATCCAGGGACAGAAGTACCTGACCCGAAAGACAAACCTTTTAGATGCTTTGCCGAAGATCAAGATCCAACTACTCCTATTAATATACCGCAGGAGATAAAAGATCTTGGAGTAGATGTCTATGCAATTAATGTTTATAGTCCTAGTTGGTCGAGTGATAAAGCACTCTATCCTTATCTCAATGCATTTTTGACAAAAGTTGCATCAACACCTACCAGCACCCATCTTTACACAAGTGTTAACGGAAGCGATTTGAGTAAAGTATTACAAAGCATAGACCAGAATATTTGTGTAAATGACCTCAACAATAGTACACAATTTAATGGTAAGTGAAAAACAATAAACTAGAAGCGCAGCATCCTAATAGTTACGGAAGAGGAAATTTCACACAGAACTTTTTAATCTCTTTTTGGATTGTTAATAATTCCTTATTCTTTACAACTTCTTTTCGGAATTTTTTGATTACAACAGATCTTTCTTCTTTATCAGTCGGCATCTTATATCCCTCAACTGCATTGATTACACGGATAAGCCATTTACCTACTTTCACCATATCTTTTTCTTTCATCCCACGAGTTGTTAATGCAGGAGTGCCTAATCGTATACCACTTGGATAGAAAGGACTCATTGGCTCAGCAGGAATCGTATTTTTATTAAGAGTAATTCCAGCAACTCCCATTGCATCTTCTACAAATGCTCCTCCACCAGAACCAAATTGTTTGGTGAGATCAATAAGTAATAAATGATTCTCGGTGCCGTTTCCAACTAATTTGACTCCACCATTCTTCAATGTTTCTGCCAATGCTTTGGCATTTTTGACAATTTGTGCTCCATATTTTTTAAATGCTGGTTTGCTTGCTTCATGCAATGCAGTTGCGATACCTGCTGTTTGATGATTATGAGGGCCTCCTTGAAGCCCTGGGAAAACCGCTTTATCAAGCTTTACAGGCAACTCAGGATCTTTTTTAAGTCCTTTTGGAGTAACCATAATCATCCCACCTCGCGGGCCACGAAGGGTTTTATGGGTTGTCGTCGTAATAATATGTGCATAAGGAACAGGACTCATATGCTCTCCTGCGACAATAAGTCCAGCAACATGTGCAATATCAGCTGCCAAATATGCACCGATACTGTCAGCAATCTCGGCAAATTTATCAAATTCGTATTCAAACATATATGCAGTTGCTCCCATCCAGATGAGTTTTGGTTTTTCCTTTTTTGCGATTTTCCATACTTCATCAATATCGACTCTTCCGTTTGGTTTTACATGATATGGGACACTATTAAAAAATTTTGCAGTAGCCGAGGCTTTCCATCCATGAGTAAGATGTCCGCCATCAGGTAAATTGAGACCTGTCACTGTATCTCCAGGATTACAAACTGCTACATAAACAGCGAAATTCGCAGGAGACCCTGAATACGGCTGTACATTTGCAGAGACAACACCAAAAAGCTTCTTGGCTCGTTCTTGAGCCAATATTTCAATGTCATCGATGTATTCGTTGCCTCCATAATACCGTTTTTTGGGATATCCTTCGGAATATTTATTGGTAAGAATCGATCCATTACATTCACGGACTGATGCAGAGGTATAATTTTCTGAGGGGATCATTTCTAGTCCATCTTTTTGGCGGAGGGCTTCTTCTTGTATGAACTTAAACAACTGCGGATCTGTCTTTTTGAGATTCTTCATCGGATTATGCAATCAATATAAACGATATGTTTATTCATTGCAAGAGTCATTTTATAACTTAGCTTTTACTTAGGCAGTTACATCAAGCTGTTTTGTTATCTTCTTGCAAGAGAAACTTTCACATTTTTTATTTATTATAAGTCAATAATAAAAATATCTATGGGATGACTTTTGAAGCAATTTATACTACAATAACGTCCTATCCATGGCAAAATCGGAATTAGCAGCTCCAAGAAGAATTAATACTATTGAAGGTGGCAAACGGGATCTTGCTATGTATCCTATTGCTACAGGAAGTTTAAAGAAGCTAGCAGAATTTGACGCCTTAGGACTCCGCTTACAACGCGTCCTAGATATTAAACCTACAGAAATCCAGATTGATAATGGAACTTCGGAAGAAATTCTGGAAGCAAAAGCAATAGATGCGTATAGATTATATGGTGGACCTATTATTGTTGAAGATACTTCTTTTAGTTTTGATGCATGGGGGGGAAGACCTGGACCGTATACAAAAGCTTTCTTAACGGATCGAGCCGATAGAAAAAATTTTGTAGATCAACTGCCTTCGGATGACCGAGGTGCAACAATGAGAGTTGGCCTTGCAATATTTGATGGAGAAAACGTTCAAACAAGAATTGGTTCAACACGTGGAACAGTAGTTCCGCCAAGAAGTTCCGCAGATTTTGGTTTCGATGATATTTTTATCTCTGAGGAAGAACATCGAGCAGCAAAAAAGGAAAAAAGGCCTGAAAAAACCTATGCTGAAATGACGTCTGACGAAAAAAATCAGTCCTCTCCTCGAGCGAAAGCAGTTCGCGAACTCCTAGAAAATCCCTTTGAAGTTGGCGGAGAAGTTTTCCAAATACCTGAGCCGTTACTCGCCCAACTTTCACTTCGTCGCCCTGAAGAATTACCTACCAGTGAATCTGCATTGCGATACGCATTTGGTTTGGAAAGTCTTATGAATGTTGAGCCAAATCCTGATTTTAAGATTGACGTAGAAAAATATCTTCGTCCACTTCACAAAAGGGTTTATGGTGCAACTGAAGAAAATCCTGATGGAATTGTATGGGAATTCACACCGAATCCTGATTCCGCCAGTCAAGGTATCGTTGTAGTTCCTTTTATTGATTTACGGGAAGAACCCGATCCTCACAGGCCAGGAGAATTGAAATCATTGCGTCTCGATGTCGATATAGACGGCAATCCGATATTTGGTCAGTTTGGTCCAAGACGTTTGGAAATGGCACTTGCAGCAAGAGCAAGAGAATTTAAGGAAATGCATAGCAATGAGATGCACGACAGCATCCGGAAATTGGCATCAGGAGAAATTCCGCATGTGCCGCGCTCCAACACTCGATCTCCTGTTCTGGAAGAGATGATTGAAATGGTAAAATCACATACGGATGAAAGAGGTACGGATATCTATAATCCCTCAAAACAAGCAATTACAACAAGAGAGTTAGGCTACAAAAGACAATCTCACGATGAAAAACTCAGTCGAAAAACCGCAGCAACTTTTGGAACAATGCTTCTTGGACCAGATGGCGTGCCAACAAACCTTTTTGCACTTGGTGGTATGCCTCCAATCACAGGATCGATGGATGAGATAGTAACAGCAGCAATGTCATATATGAAATCATGGATCCCCCACAACGGCGTTTTTGCAGGTAATTTTGATAGACAGCTGCAGCTTTTTGAGCAGTCAAGAGATAAAATTAAATCTTTTGGACTTCCCAAAGACATAGAAGAGATTTGTATAAAACAAGTCGGTATTTCTGTCGGATCAGACAATCCTGAAGTAATTGCAGATCAAATAAGACGATTTAAGGAATCTGGAGGGCACGCGGCTAGAATTTATACCACTAACCCTGATGTCCGTATTGTTGAAACAGCAAAAACAATCCGTGAAGCAGGAGGAGAAGATTTCCTGATTTGTGTTGGACCTGTTACCGATGGAAAGCATGCAAGAGAACTTAAAGAAAAAGCGAATGTCCAGATGTTCCTCATCGGCCATGGCGGCGGCGAGAACTGTACATCACTTTCTGCTGGTGGCGCAGCAAATTCCATTGAAATTTTATATGATTTATACACAGATCCATTCTTTAACGACACTCATATTGGAGTTGAAGGTGGTACAGGAGAAACAATCGGAGCATTGTTGCCTATGCTTGATGTTATTTCTCTCAATAGACGCGGCGTCGGAGGAATTGAACCTTCTCAAGGTATATATCTTAGAAAAACAAGTAATGGAAGACTAAGATATGTTCAACCGTATCATGGAAGTGCAAGTGCTGTCACGCAAATTATCGAAGCAACAATGGATCCTGAGATTGCAAAACGTCGTCTTGGTCCTGACGGAAAAGTGAGAAATGTTGAAGGCAAACCAAATTATACAGATCTTGAAGCAAAGATAGATAGTAGTGTTGATCAATACGCAAAAGCACGAACAGGTGCAGGACTTGCATTAGCGGATCAGAGGTCACGTTCCATATATGAAATTCGTAAACAAGTTCGTGAAAAAGGTCATAACCATGTAGAAGTTACACCATCATCCAGTGAAATTGCGGGAGCACACAGGCCTGCTGCATAAGCAATTTCTGAGGTTCACACACCAGGTTTGTGATAGGTATAATTTTCATTTTGAAACATTGTGATATTGAAAATTGATTAAAAATTAAAAATTGGAAATTGAAAATTGCCAATGCCTACTCTTTCTCTACCGTCAGAAATGTATACTTATACCCATCTGCTTCTCTCTCTTCTTTTTCAATTATTTTGGTAAACTGTGGATATTTTGGAAAGAACGCGTCTGCGTCATATCTCCCTGTGACAATTGTCAGATATAACCGATCCACAAGGTCTTGCTCGATTGTTTCTTTATAAATTTGTCCCCCACCAAAAATAAAAATTTCATCTGCGCCCGGAAATTCTTTTGCTTTTTCTATTCCTTCCTGCACAGAAGAAACGACGGCATCAGGCTGATAAGAAAGTGTTTTTACAGAATTTGGATCACGGGTGACAACGATATGAGAACGATTTGGGAGTAATCTCCCAAGAGACGCAAACGTTTTTCTCCCCATTACCAGAGGATGACCGCTCGTTAGTGTTCTTACTCTTTTTGCATCATCAGGAATTCTAAAAAGCAGATCATTATTTTTTCCAATCCCCCGCTCTTCATCCATCGCAACAATAATTGAAACTCTTTGCTTATTCATGACTTCTTTCTTCTGATTGTTCCGGGGAAAATGCCGGCACATCTACTGTAAGATACTCAAATTTGCCTTCTGCCGCAAAGGCAGTATTTTTAGGAACAAAAACAACGTCCCTCGCAGAAACAGAAAAAGTATCTCCGCCAACAAAAAATTTTCCTTTCCCTTTAATTATATACATAACAAATTGACATGTATGCTCATAGATAAAATTGTGAGAATCTTCAGGATGTCTTCCCTTTACGATCATATAACCGATATCAAATTCCTTTGTCGGGGTTGGATATTTATAAATAAGCTTTGTTCCAAGATCTATTTTCTTTGCTTCTTTAAAAGAATATTTTTTCGCTTTCATATAATTCATTTCCTTTCAAAATATTTTCTCAACTTTTCAGCATAAGGCAATCTCTCTTCTTTAGTTGTTGATTTTTTATTAGACAATTGAAGCAATAAATTATCGTTTTCAAACCGTGGATATACATGAAAATGATAGTGGAATGCATGTTGGTCTCCAGCAGATTCGTTACATTGTAATGTTGTTATCCCATCTGCATTTCTTACTTTTTTGAAAGCAATGGCGACCTGTTGAGCTACATCAAAAACCTGATGGCCATATTCTTTAGGTAAATCAAAAATATTTTCAAAATGTTCATTGGGAGAAATGAGAATATGACCAGGATTATCACCGATAAAAAATGAAGAAACAAATGCCGTCACCAAATTATCTTTATAAACAATATCGCTTTGTCTTATAAGCGTATCTGAATTTTCGATTCCTTTAATTGCCAAACAAATAGGACACTGATATTCTTTCGGTGCGTGGTTATACATAGATTATATTCTAGAAATAAATGCTGTTATTTTCGTAATCATATCTTCCTTATTCTCATACGCAACCAAATTGTCCGAAACATAATATAACGCTTTAGAGGGCTCAATTCCTTTTTTATAAATACACAAAATTGGAACGTTGTATATATCCGCCCAACCCAACTCTATGCCTTCCCCTGTAGAAGGAAAAGAACATTCTGCAATGATAAGGTTGCAAGATTTAATAAACTCTTTTGTAATGGTTTCTCGCCCATACTCCTGAGGAAGATATATCTCTTGATCGGTGTTTAGTGATGATTCTCGCAAAGGTTTATAAAGTTCTTCTCGAAAATGAGATTGCGTTGCATGCGCTACATATATTTTCATTCTATTTTTATGCGGCCATTTTGCCTGTTTTTGGATCGTAAAGTCCTCCGGCAACAGTCAATTCTGCTTTAAGCATGGGATAAGGATCATATCCTTCTAATATCACATGTTCTGGTCTAAAAGTATCAAGAGAAGTAACCGCATCGTCGATTTTTACTGTCGGAAATGGACGCGGCTTTCTTTTCAATTGTTCTTTTACTTGTTCAACATGATTATCGTAAATGTGCACATCTCCAAACGTATGAATAAATTCACCTGGTTCCAAACCCGCAATTTTTGCCAAAATAATCGTTAATAATGCGTAACTCGCAATGTTAAATGGTACGCCAAGAAAAACATCAGCACTTCTCTGATAAAGTTGTAATGATAACTTACCATTGCGATTACTGATTTGATACATGTTATGACAAATTGGAAACCGTGATGCGTCTTCAAATGTTGCCATGGTATAAAGGTATTCAGGGTTCCAAGAATTAACAATTAAATTCTTTGCATCCGGATCATCTTTCATTTCTTGAAGAACCCACGCCAATTGATCAACTGTCCGTCCTCTTTTCCGTGTTGGCCAATGACGCCACATCTCACCGTAAATTCGAGGTAAATCACCAAACTTTTTAGCAAACTTTGCATCTTCGGCAATTTTTGTGATGAATTCTTCTTTTGTTAATTCAGGAACTTCTTTATTCTTGGCCCTTTTTGCATACATTTTGTAAGGATAATCATCCCAAATATGGACATTGTTATCGACAAGATATTTTATATTTGTCTGCCCTGACATAAACCAATATAATTCATGCAACACACCTTTCCAATAGACACGTTTCGTCGTTAACAATGGAAATCCAGCAGAGAGATCATAGCGAGTTTGACGGCCAAAAAGACTATGCAACACAATATCTGTTCCACGGTCGACTTTACGTTCACCTTTATCAAGTAGTTCTTGCAGTAAATCGAGATATTGATATTCTGGATGAGAGGATTTTGGCATACTATTTATAATATGTCCCAATATAGCAACAACTCAGGAAATAAATCAAGAAGCAAATTATGAAATCTTCGTCAGATCACCTTTCAAAATTGTCGGCTGCATGATGGCGACTTCATGCGCCCAGCGGGCGTCGTTAAAACTTGGTGTGTGCTGCATTAAAAAAATTTTCTTTTTCAGATAATGCGCAACTCCCATTTCCAAAAGCGCGGAAATACCAATGTATCCCTCAATACCGTTTCTTTTATAATTTAAAACCAAGACTGCATCATTGTCTGCAACTTGCTCAAAATTCTTTCGCATGATGTCATGCGTGATGCAAAATTCCAAATTACTATCTAAATTATCGACAAATTCTTTATCTGTTAAATGAGGTTCTGTACCAACGGGGATCTTTGCATTATGTCCTAACTCGTCCAACTGTTTTTTTATTTTCACCATATCTTCGGCAAATTTCATACTGCCGATAATCATAATGTTCATAGATGTTTACCTTTCAAAATATATTGTTCGAGAGTCATTCTCGTATGTTTGTTTAATGGGAGCTGTAATGATTCCTTAGGATCAATCCAGAGATATTCCTGTGCTTCATTATTTAATGTGACGTTTTGTTCTTTTGTTTTGACGGAAAAATTGAAAAATATCATGTGTTTCTTTTTATGAAATTCTTTTTCTTCAATAAATTCCCAAAAACAAATAAATTGCGGATCATATACAGCAAGACCTGTTTCTTCTTTTACTTCTCTCTGTAATGCGTCTTTCATTGTCTCCCCTATTTCAATATGACCACCAGGAATAACATACATATCACTCCATTTATGTGACTTCATAAGAAATAATTCGCCGTTTGTATTGAAGATAAATGCTCCTACAACTGGTTCGGGGTAACCTTTCATAAAAATGTAATCTAAACTTGTTTCTCTTTCTTCATTGCAGAAACCCGGCCGCCTTGCCACTGACCGCGATATTTGCTGCCTTCACCTTTTATTTCATGAAATATAACGTGCATAAACCGTGCGCCCATTTCGATTTCAACAGTAATAGGTCCTTCATTCTTCAAACCAAATGTCAATTCCCCCGAATAACCAGGCTGAATAGGGCCTGTCCGTAAAAATAGTCCGGATCGAAAAGTGGTAGTTCTTGGTAAAATGACTGCTGATAAATTAATCGGAAGATTTATTTTTTCAATTGTTTTTACCAAGAAGTAATCTCCTGGCTTTATTTTGATAGATTTTTTCTTTTTCTCATCATACGTCATTACAGAAGTAATATCAGGTGTTTTACGATGTGTTTCACCCAAAAATGCTTCTCCAGAAATTTTATAAACTTCTCCAAGACGCAAATCAAAACC